>ODAI011141932.1_pt1 | contig 46356 bp, 45 predicted proteins | sample 1539321 | NCBI WGS metagenome assembly ODAI01 (sample SAMN02144231, study PRJEB22623) | gut metagenome | biome: sheep rumen | host: Ovis aries | place: New Zealand
GAAAAGATCCACACAGCGTTATATGCTGCCGAATACTGTTACAAATTCAACCGTCGTAAGCTGGGAAACAGTGCGTATTTAAGGCTTTTGGCTGCTTTGGTGCAGTGATCTTACTTGTGGTGTGTTAAGGGGATAACCATATAAATAAATAACTTGATTTTCGGTTGGAGGTGAGCGCGTGAAGAATATCGATGATCTTATCGAACTGATAATGGGTGACCCGAAGATACGTGAGAGCAAAACACTCGGAGAAAAAGTCTACCGTGATGAACCCATACTCAAACGCGCTTCACAGCTTGTCCGTGATATTGTACCACCTAAAGATAATACTCCCGCTCAGCTTATGGAGATGCGCAGGATGGCTTATTCTCCCGAAGCACAGTGGCGCTCAAGAGAATGGCTTTTCGGCAAGCAGGGCAGTTTTATGGCAGATTTTGAGGACAGCTATGATAAGATCATTCCGTTTGAACACTATTTTCCCACCTATAATGATATGACACTTCCTCAGCAGAGAACTTATTTTTCCTGGAGAACTTGTGCAAGGCGCGGTGAATACAGGGAAATAAGCCTTTCCTATATTTTTATATATGCTTATGAACTTTTAAATCTCATCGGTGTCAAAACTCCGCAGGAGGGTTATGACAGGTTGAAAGCCCTGCTCGATGAGTATGGTGATTCCCAGCCAAAATTGAAAAGATTCCTTTCAATATGGCTTGATGATATGGTAGTTTATTACGGGCTTGATATCACTTTACTGAAAAATGGAGATATTCTTGAATTTGATAATGCACTTGAAGTCATTCGTGATGCAGATGATCATTCTGTGGATGAAGTCTTTACAGCCCTTAACAACGTGTCCTCGTATAATGCTGAAAGGTCTGCTTTTTACAAGGCATACCCCGAAGACTTTCGTATCGTGGCAGTACGCAGTTTTAAAGCTTTTTCCGAGTATTACGGTTCTCACCGTAAAAAGACACTGTTTGAGAAGTATTTCGGTAACAGTGTCATAACAGTACATCAGATGTTCTCATCAGCCGTGTTCTGTCATTTCCGATCATCACCAAATACCTGTGTGGTCATAGACGATGTGCGCAGATGTTTTTACAGGGGCGGCGAATGGTTCACAGAGGGATATTCGGGCAAGCCACACGGCAACAAGCAGGTTGGCGACTTTTTACGCGCTGTTGACAGCATAATGCGAAACGGATTTGATTTCAAAAGCAAGCTGCAGACTCCCGATATCACAAAGCAGCTTTCAAAGATCATAAACGAACAGATGACCATACTTCAAGATGAGAAAAGACAGGCAGAGAAACTTCGTGTGGATATCGACCTTTCTAAGCTCGGAAGTATCCGCCGCGCAGCTGATATCACGAGGGATAAGCTTATCGTCGATGAAGAAGATCTTGAAGACGATATAATCCCTCAGCCTGATATGCAGGAAGATGTTCCCGAAGAGAATGTTCAGGAAAATACCACTCCCCTCGACAGCGGCGAGTATTCATTCATGCAGGTACTGCTTTACGGCGGTGATCATCAGGCGGCTGCAAAAAATGCAGGGGCGATGCCCTCTGTTATGGCGGACAGTATAAATGAAAAGCTTTACGATATTTTTGCTGATACGGTCATTGAGTTTGACGGCGATACCCCTGTGATAATAGAAGATTATGAAGAAGAATTGAAAGGAATGATACTTCCATGAAGATACCCAAGAGGATAGCGCAGGCTGTCATCAATTCCCTTAAAGGCGGAGTTGTGCCAAGAATAGGTCTGCCTTATATCACCGTGGGAAGAGAGGTCGAGATTGACGCTTTGCTTCACGATGTTGATATAATCGAAGACGGAGGTGCTTCATTCAGGTTCATAGTCGGCAAATATGGCAGCGGTAAGAGTTTTCTTTTGCAGACGATACGCAGCCATGTCATGGACAGGAATTTCGTTGTGGTGGATGCCGATCTTTCCCCGGAAAGACGTCTGCAGGGCACTAAGGGTCAGGGCCTTGCAACATATAAGGAACTTATCCGTAATATGTCCACAAAGACGCGCCCTGACGGCGGTGCTCTCACTCTCATACTCGACAGGTGGATAAGTGGTGTACAGGCGCAGGCGGCTTCAGAAAGCGGACTCGATGTATCCACTCCCGAGTTTTCTTCTGTCGTTGAAAAGAAGATATTCGAGGTAATAAATGCCCTTAACGAACTTGTACATGGCTTTGATTTTGCAAAGCTTTTGACGATATACTATCGTGCATCTGTATCGGGTGACGATGAACAGAAAGCGAAAGTTGTAAAATGGTTCAGGGGCGAGTATGTAAACAAGACGGAAGCCAGAAGCGAACTCGGCGTTAATATCGTTATCACCGATGATGACTGGTATGAATATATAAAACTTTTTGCCATGTTCCTGAAAATGGCAGGTTACAGCGGATTACTTGTGCTTGTGGACGAACTGGTTAATATCTACAAGATACCTAATGCAATAACCCGCCAGTACAACTATGAAAAGATACTAACAATGTATAACGATACTTTACAGGGCAAAGCCAAGTATCTGGGTATCATTATGGGCGGCACACCTCAGTGCATCGAGGATACCCGCCGCGGTGTGTACAGCTATGAAGCACTGCGTTCGCGTCTTGCAGAAGGTCGCTTCGGACGTGAGGGCATACGCGATATGCTTGCGCCTGTCATACATCTTGTTCCGCTGACTTATGAAGAAATGCTTGTGCTGACCGAAAAATTAGCCGATATACACGCTCAGCTTTTCGGGTATGAACAGCGCATCACGCAGGAAGATATGATAGTTTTCATCAAGACGGAATTCGGGCGTATCGGCGCTGACAGCCACATAACTCCGCGAGAGGTGATACGCGATTTCATTGAACTGCTGGATATAGCATATCAGAATCCTGTACTCGAGATATCAGATTTCATATCATCTGGCGGTATGGAGTATTCAAAACCTGCCGCAGAGGAAGAAACTTCCGAAAGTGATTTTGCGGAGTTTGAGATATAGGTGTGATAAAAGCAGGGTAAAACATGGGTAAAGGTAATATCCACAAACACATGACCGAGGAAGACGGCTTTGACCGCCATTTTGCTTGCTGGTGCAATAACCACAACAAGGCCTGGCACAGGGAGAAGGTACGTCAGCGCAGAAGATTCCGCAGAAAACTAAAAGTACAGCTTCTAAAGGAAAGGGCATACAATGAACGTTTTTGACCGATATGCACCATTCGTGCAGGATTTTATATACCGTAATAACTGGGAAAGCCTTCGTGCTATCCAGGCTGCAGCTGGTGATGTTATATTCAATAGCGATGATAATCTGCTGCTTACAGCATCTACCGCGTCCGGTAAGACTGAAGCAGCGTTCTTTCCTATACTGACATTGTTTTCGGAGGATATGCCGCGCTCAGTCGGAGCTATATATATCGGTCCGCTGAAAGCTCTTATAAACGATCAGTTTTCACGTCTTAACGATCTTTGTGAGGACGCAGGCATACCTGTATGGCACTGGCACGGAGATGTTTCACAGTCACACAAGGCACGTATGATGAAGAACCCATCGGGTATACTTCAGATAACTCCGGAATCCCTTGAAGCCATGCTGATACGTCGTCATTCGGCGCTTACTAAGCTTTTCGGTGATCTTAGATTCATAGTTATTGACGAACTTCATTCGCTTATGCGCGGTGACAGAGGCGGACAGACTTTGTGTATCATCGAACGTCTTTGCAGACAGGCAGGTGTAAATCCACGCAGGATAGGGCTTTCAGCTACTATAGGTGATCCCCGGGCGGCGGGGGAGTTCCTTTCATACGGAACAGGCAGGCGCACTGCTGTCCCGAAGATAGAAGCAAAGGGCACTAAATGGCGGCTTTCTATGGAACATTTCTATATCAGCAATGTTCAGGCTGCGGACGGAAAGCAGGCGCAGAAAGCTCTGCCGGTACTTGAACAGCCAACGGACAAAGCTCCCGAAAATGCCGACCCCGGTATCGGATACGTCTTTGAACACACCCGTGGTAAGAAGTGCCTTGTATTTGTAAATTCCCGTGAGGAATGCGAAGCTGTGACCACTACTTTGCGTTCATATTGTGAAGTCAAGCATGAGCGCGACCGTTTTCTTATCCATCACGGAAATCTGTCTACCAGCTACCGTGAAACTGCCGAGGCTGCCATGAAAGACGATGATGTTTTTATGACGACTGTCACTACAGCCACACTTGAACTCGGCATAGATATCGGCAGACTAGAACGTGCATTCCAGATAGATGCACCCTTTACTGTATCATCATTTCTGCAGAGAATGGGTCGTACAGGCAGACGAGATCTTCCTCCTGAAATGTGGTTCGTTATACGTGAAGATATGCCTGAGCCGCGCACTATGTTACCATCTACAGTTCCGTGGAAACTTTTGCAGGGGATAGCGTTGATACAGGTTTATCTTGAAGAAAGGTGGGTCGAGCCACCCAGGCTTGACAGACTGCCATTCAGCCTGCTTTACCACCAGACAATGAGCACCCTCGCATCATGCGGAGAGCTTACTCCTGCGCAGCTTGCTCAGCGGGTGCTAACGCTCAAATACTTTCATCGTATATCGCCTGATGACTATAAAATACTTCTGCGCCACCTTATTGAGATCGACCATATCCAGCGAACAGATGAGGGTGGACTGATAGTTGGTCTGGCTGGTGAGCGTGTAGTCAATAATTTTCGATTCTTTGCTGTTTTTCAGGAGAACGAAGAGTATACTGTCAGGTGTGAATCTCAGGAACTTGGAACTCTCGTTATGCCTCCGCCTGTGGGTGAAAAGATCGCTATCGCAGGTCAGGTGTGGATTGTTACTGAGCTTGACCATAAGCGGCATCTTGTGTTTTGCGAGCCTGTTAAGGGTAAAGTTCCCGCGTACTTCGGGGATTGTCCGGGTGATATCAATACAAAGATACTCATGCGTATGAAGCAGGTGCTTTGTGAGGATAAGTCCTATCCATACCTTATGAAGAACGCTGCCGCAAGACTTGCCCAGGCAAGATATTCTGCAAGAAATTCAGGTATAGTCTGCGAAAACCTTATAAATTTAGGCGGAGATATGTGGGCTCTTTTCCCTTGGCTGGGGACTTACTCTTTCTTTGCGCTTGAACGCTTCCTGAACGTAAGATGCAGAGAAAAACTGCGTATGCGCGGTCTGGACAGCTGTAGACCGTATTTTATACAGTTTACCATGGCTGCTGACGAATATACTTTTTTCAGCACGCTTCGTGAAGAAGCATCACGTCCTATCGATCCTATGGAGCTCGTATATCCCAAGGAAGTCCCGTTGTTTGAAAAGTACGACGAATATCTTCCTGCTGAACTTGTGCGAAGGGGATTTGCTTATGGAGTTCTTGACATAGATGGTATGCTCTGTGCTGTAAACAGCTGGTGCGACAGGTTTTTCGGTAACAATACCAAGGAGTTGCCATGTCAATAAGTCTGTAACAGATATCTATACATACTGACCCGGTATGGTATGTCTTCGTTTAAGATTCTTTGTGTTATCAGGTATTAATATCTGAAATATAAAAATATTATGAAAAGGAGTATGTTTTATGAAAACTGCGATCGTTTATTTTTCCCTTAACGGCAATACTGAGTATGCTGTAAAAAAGATAGCGGATCAGACTGGGGCGGAGCTTATTCCGATACATCCTGTGAAAGCTTATCCTGATACTCGCTTCAAAAAGCTTATATGGGGAGGAAAAAGTGTTATTATGGGTGAAAAGCCCAAACTACAGCCGTATTCATTCAATGCCGAAGATTACGAGCTTATTGTTTTTGCAACTCCCGTATGGGCTAATACTATCGCTCCGCCTCTGCGTACATTCATTGAGGAAAATCTCACATCTCTCAAAGGTAAAAGGTTTGCTGCAGTTACTTGTTTCACAGCAGCCGGCGGCGATAAGACTATCCTCAAATTGAAAGGATATCTCGGCATTGAAGATGTTGAGGCTGAACTTTATCTTGTTGATCCTAAGGATAAGCCCGACCCCGCTAACGAACAAAAGATAGACGAATTCTGCAAAAAGCTGAATGCTTTGTAAAATCTTGCATAATTATAAAAAACGCACACTTTGACGTGTGCGTTTTTTATGTTCTGTTATTTTAGGAAACCGTTGATTATCTGTTCTTCTGCTTCGGTTTCTGTAAGTCCGAGAGTCATCAGCTTGATAAGCTGTTCGCCTGCTATCTTACCGATAGCAGCTTCGTGTACAAGTGCTGCGTCAACACAGTTAGCTTCAAGTGAGGGCACAGCGAGTATCCTGCCGTTGTCCATTATTATAGAATCGCATTCTGTGTGACCTGTGCAGGCTGCATTTCCGTTTATGCAAAGATCAAGCTTCTGATAAGAATCATCCCTGGCTACCGATCTTGATACTACATCGGCAGCAGAGCCTTCGCCGTTCAGGGATACCTGATAGGTACTCAGCGCCTGCTGTTCACCATGTGTCATCAAGCGTTCACGTACATTGAGCTTAGCACCTTCTTTAAGCTCGGCAATGGTCTTTCTGTCAGTGGAGTCAACACCCTTTATCTGGACCATTTCCATATCAACGGTGCTGTTTTCCTCCATGTATACCTCGGTAACGGGATTCAGCACTCTCTTGCCTGTACCGTCGCCTGAACCGTAGTGCTTTTCAACATATCTTACCTTTGAATTCTTTCCTACAAAGAATCTGTGTACGCCGTCATGTTCCGAATCCTGATTTCCGCAGTTGTCGATACCGCAGCCGGCAACTATCAGTACATCACAATCTTCACCGACATAGAAGTCATTGTATACAGTTTCTTTCAGACCGCTTTCACTTAGTACGACAGGGATGTGTACGCTCTCGTTTTTTGTGCCTGATTTGATCTTGATATCTATACCGCTGACATCTGTCTTGCTGACGATCTCTATATTAGCAGTTGAATTTCTTCCTACAGATTCACCGTTGGCGCGGAGATTGTAAGCACCCTCGGGTATATCGTGAAGTTCAGCAACTTCCTGTAAAAGCTGTTTCTGTACAGCGTCCATTTTAAGCATCTGCAGCGCCTCCTTAATCTTCTATCTTAGGACAGATAGTCTGTGCATAATTGCTGTGCATTATCTCGGGGAGTATCTCGTCTGCAGGACCCTTCTTGATAAGCTGACCGTCCGAAAGAACGATTATTTCGTCAGCTATCTTCAGCAGCCTCTCCTGATGAGATATGACCACGACGGTCCTGCTTTTATCAGCTTTGCGCATATTTTCAAAAATACGTATAAGATTATTGAAGCTCCAGAGATCTATACCTGCCTCAGGTTCATCGAAGACAGCAAGTTTTACATCTCTTGCCATTACTGTAGCTATCTCTATCCTTTTGAGCTCACCGCCCGAAAGGGATGCATTTACTTCTCTCTTGATGTAATCCTTTGCACAAAGACCAACTTCTGACAGGTAAGAGCAAGCTTCTGATACTGAAAGATTCTTGCCCGCAGCTATTCTCAGAAGGTCAAGCACAGTAAGACCCTTGAAGCGTACAGGCTGCTGAAAAGCAAATCCTATACCTGCCTTAGCTCTGTCGGTGATGCTCATATTTGTTATGTCAGTTCCGTTGAATATAAGCTGTCCTCCGGTTGGCTGAACGATACCTGCGATTATCTTGGCAAGTGTCGATTTTCCTCCGCCGTTAGGTCCTGTTATAACAATGAATTTATCGTCAGGGATCTCAAGGTCTATCCCGCGTATGATATCGGAGGATTTTCCGCCGTCATCAGCGCTGAAAGAGATTTTTTTAAGTTCCAGCATTACTTTATGCGTCCTTTCATCAATATTTTTTATTACAGTATATCCTATTTCAAACTGATTTTTATATTATAACACATAATTCTGCAATTTACAATAGATTTTTTATTAAGTCAGCACCTTGATACTATGGAGCGAGTTTTTTATACCGTTTTTGTATATATTTACCCTCCGCTCAGAGAAGTTTTTTGCTATCCCTTTTAGATCACAATTGATATAACAATTTGATTAGAAGTATTAATTGATGTGTATTTTCCATAGCTGAAGACGGATGAAGCATGATCGACAAGTAATTCAAGTGCGGATATAGCAATAATTAATATGTGAAGTCAACAAGAATTTTTACAGGGATTTCATCCGAGTATAAGTTGTTGTATTAACTAGTGAATATCTGCCTGGCGGAAAATTCCCGATCTTTATACCCCATATATTGCTTACGTTTAGTTGAAACACCTCTTTCTCCCAGGTCTTGTATGTAAGTATAATCAGAACAACGTATCTTATCCTTGTCATACCGAAACCATGCGATACGTTGCTGCCATTCCTTAGATACGTTACCGCACAGGGCAGAAACCTGTGAAAACTCGACAATATCGCTGATATTCACTACATAAGTAAAGACCAAAACGTTATCCCTCACGGTTATTTCAACGATTCAGTACTTAGCATGATCTTCAGAGTACTTTTTAGGCCGTTGAGCTCAATGTAGTTTTCTGCATCCGATGTTGAAAAATCAGCAATTCCATTTTCGCCGTCACTCCATATAATAGAATTGCCAAAGCCCTTGACTACTGTGCGGAACGTAAAATCAGCCGGTAAGTACAGCACTGACGAAGCCGAAATCTGATTCAGCGCAAGTGAGCCGTGCAGATCATTACAGGTAATATCGATATCGTGATTGCAGTCCACCTCGAATTCAGCCTCCAGATCCTCAATGCATATATGTTCTGTTTTGCCTGTAAATTCGAGATTTTCGCATTTTAAATCCACAATGCGCAGTTCCGAACAGTCCGCCCTCATCTCCAGATGATCAAGGTAGCGGTTCGGAAGCATGACCTCGATCTCCAGCCCGTCCTTGGCTGCAGCTTCTGTCATCTGATTCATATACTTTACCCGAACATCAATTCGCTGCCTTTCATCTTCGATCCGAACCTTGAGATCCTGATGAATAGTCTCAATGCTGCGAGATAGCAGCCGCACAATGAGTTTTTCTTCTGCAGTGCCTTTCAGCAGAATTTGCTTTGCACCGCCGAGCTGCATATCGACCCGCTTATTGCCGGCGATGTCGTATTCCGTTTTGCTTTCATAGATCGGCTCATGTTTCACGGCAATAGTTTCCTCCGCCGCGAGGAGTTCTTCGACAGTGACACCGAACAAAGCTGATAATTCCATGATATTACCGATATCCGGAAGACCCCTTTCCGTTTCCCATTTCGTGATGGCCTGACGGGATACTCCGATCTTTGCAGCTAGTGCCTCCTGTGACAATTTTTCCTGTTTTCTGAGTTCTCTCAGCTTATCAGCAAATTTCATATTAGTTCTCCTTTTGACGGTACACAGCAGTCTTTTGATCTATGATTATTGTAACATAAATCCCACGTAAATGCAAGTCAGCTGTGCACTATCGTGCTGCCTGCAGACTTAACTTTCCGCAAGCAGCAGTTGTATTCTTTCGATCTGATCAGAAACCGTTTTTCTGAAGCCATTTAAACAAATAAGATTCTCGCTCCTGCAGCGTTTCAGATGCATTCCATTTGCCGAGATGATATTCCTGCCGAAGCTGACCGTCCTCCAAATAGATGACTCTATCTGCACGCGCTGCGACCTTTACATCATGCGTGACCATGATGATGGTTGTTCCTGCCGCATTGACCTGATTGAAGATCTCCATGATCTCGCCAGTCGATTTGGAATTCAATGCACCTGTTGGCTCATCGGCAAACAGAACAGGAGGCTGGTTTATGAGTGCCCGACAGATCGCTGCGCGCTGCAGCTGACCGCCCGAAACTTGCGTGATATCGCTGTCTGCAATATGTCCGATCCCGACACGTTCCATACGTGATCGTGCATTAAGTTCTGCCTGTTCCTTTGAAACATTTCCTGCCTTCAGTGCGGGAAGCATAATGTTCTCTTTGATCGTAAAATCTTTCAGCATATAGGACTGCTGAAATACAAAGCCCATATTCAGCAGTCGGACCTTGCTGATCTCATCATCGGACAGAGTATGGATCTCTTTTCCGTTGTATACCACTCTGCCGCCTGAAAGCTGATCCATGCCGCTTATACAATAGAGCAGTGTAGACTTTCCGGAACCTGACTGCCCCATTATCGCTACAAACTCGCCCTGCATGATTTCCAGATCGATCCCTTTCAGGATCTCGATTTTCTGTCCGTTAGCCTGCTGATAAGACTTCTGAATTGCTTTTGCTTGAAGTATCGCTGTATCGTTCATATTTATTCATTCTCCTGCTATTGATATGCCGATCAGCTTTTTACCAGCTGCATCAGCTTCACATCTGATTTGATCTTGTTTGTACACAGATAGGCTGTGATCAGTGTAGCCGCCAGCACCAGCAGCGGGTAGAGCAGATAGACCAGCCACGGAACTGAAATAAAAGTCAGACTGCGCAGACCCATGCCTGTCATTCCGATGACTGCACTTACCGCCTTCTCTCCAACCAGTATCACCAGAACTGTGCCCAGAATCAGACCGAAGAATGTAGCCAGAAGTGTCTGAATGACATATTGCTTACGTATATCCCGTACAGAGAAACCGGTTACGCGCTGGATCGCAGTCTGTTTTCTGTTTTTTAGCAGAATCAGGAGCATCAGCAGCTCTGTGATGAGGATCATCAGACCGATCGTTACCGATACGATCACATTCACCACACTGCCGAACTGATCGGTCAGACCTGAAAGTGTCTGCTGCACAAAAACGTCCATACTCTTCACATTTGCATCTGTTCCGAGTGCTTCTGAATATACATCCGCCTTTGTGGATACATCTGTGCCGTCCTGAAAATTCACAAGAAAATCATAGCGGTAAACCGCTTTCGGATCATACTGCGTCTGCATTTTTGCAGTATAACCGCCGTTTGAAACATCCTGATAGACACCGCAGACCTGCAGCGTCATCTCTTTCCGATCAATGACAACGGTCAGCGAATCGTTTGCACCGACACCGTATTTCTTTGCATTAAGATACGAAAGCGCAATTTCATCTGTCTGTTGCGGCGCATTACCTTCCAGGTACTGCAATCCGCTGCCTGCCAATCCAGAGCAGGCAATATGGATGTTTTCCCATTCGCCGTCCTTATTCTTAGCGCTCTGTACAACAAATGCATCCTGCACGATCTTCGTTACAGCGGTATCGTTTTTCAGCATGGAGCTGACCTTATCATATCGCTCCGACAGCCTTTCCGCAGAGGTTACGCTGATCATTATATCGCATTTCTGTTGTCCCATATAAGAGATAAACTCGGGGAAACGGAATGTGGTCAGTACATTTGTTGAAAGCAGCATCATACAGTATGCCGCTGCTACAACGAATGTCAGCAGCATCCATGAGCGCTTATGAAGCAGGAGCTTTTTCCATGCCATCCACCAGTTAACAGGCAGTTTCTTCATCGAGCCTGATGCTGTTTTTCTTACAGCATCTCTCTTTCCTGCCTGATTGACCTCCGCCTGTCCTTTGATAGTATCGATCACAGACACTTTCTTTACCCGTTTCAGGATCTTTTTGCAGATCGCAATGTCAGCAAGATATATAAATATGGCTGCAATCAGCGGAAATAATATCATCAGTATACTGAATGACGGCTTTCCGAATGCATTTGTGATATGTGAAACAAGTAACTTATTTACGGGTACCGCTATCAGACAGCCCAGTATGCATCCGATTATTATGAACAGACGGTATCTGTCAAGATACATCTTACGAATATCACGGAAAGAAACTCCGATCGCCTTCAGAATGCCGATATCCTCGATCTCTTCCTCCATTGCTGCGAGGATCGTAAAACGCAGGCACATCGCGGAAATCAAAATCAGAATGATGCTCATCAGAATCATGATTACCACTGTCATAAGATCAGGCAGACTGCTGACAAGCTTCAGCAGTGTATATGTAATTGCCTGTCCCTCCTTCGGCATACCTGAATTTTCGTATTTAGTCTGAAATTCCGTCGCGTATGCAGGATCATTAAAATAGTATTCAATGATATACTCGATGGAGCCCATATTTGATCGAACTTCCTGCCAATCCGCTTCATTCATCAGAAAACGCGTTGATGAACAGAGGGTACTGTTCATCTGCGCATCTCGCAAAAATGACGTAATGGTCAGATCGATGGTAAAACTACCGTCAGACAGCGTTACCGTATCTCCGATCTCCATATCATACCGATCCAGCAGGATCAGCGGCACACCAATTTCACCGCGTGCAGGCGTCACACGCTGATTCTCTGTATCAAGCAGCAGATCGTATTTTTCCGGCTGCCGTATTATGCCAAGATCGATCAGGCAGTCCGAAAAAGGTACTCTGACACCATCAGACTTCGTTACCCAGATCTGCGTATTGTCAATATTCAACATCTCCATAAGCTGCCAGTCAGTTACGTTCGGATCTGATTCCGCCAGATTTTCCAGTACATTTGTATCAACAACGCCCTTATGCATCTGCAAAAAATGAGGCGGCTGTGCTGTAGCATACAGATTGTTTATCGCACTGAAAAGCTGAACCAGAATCAGCGTTCCCGCAGACAACATACAGACCGACAGCATAATGAAGAACATCAGCACTACGCTGATTCCGATTTTCTTTTTTTTCATAATTTCAAGGTCTATCCTCCACATATTTACTCTGCGATTCTAAGGGATCCTAATTAGTGATTGCTGCAGATTCAACCGGTTCTTCGGATGTAACATCCATCTCACGCAGTGCCTTCGAGCGCATCATGATCACCAGAACCACAAGTACAAGAACACCGCACATACTCACCATCAGACCAATACCTCTTCCGTGACCGGTGCCGAAGATCCTTCCGATGCTGTTTGCAAGGATGCCATTGTTTTCAAGCATCGGACAGAATATATGGTCTGCCATGATACCTGACAAGCCGTAGGAAAGCAGACATCCGAACTGGGAGAGGATACTGATGACACCCCATGCACGCCCCTGTACTTCATTCGGAATATTAATACGTGCCATAGTATCTGCTGATACATTTATAAACGGAAGTGTTATAAAGATAAGTAAACCGCTGCATATTATAATCCTAAAATTGCAGGTCATACCGATTCCGATCATTCCGAGGCCGTTTAGTGCAAGACCGATAAATAACACACGGCAGAAGTTTTTCTTGATGGACATTACGCCGATCACGACACTTCCGACCAGCATCCCGATGGCACTGAGTGATTCCAGATATCCGAGGCTTTTTGAATCCGTAAATGAAAGAACCATCGGAGAAAGCATGGTCTGCAAGAGCCCGAGGGTGAAGCAGGCAAAGGACATCAAAAACACAAGTATACGGATGCCGGGATGCCGGATCACGCTGGCAAAGCCTTCTTTCAGATCCTTCAGCGCATTGAAGTTCTCCTTCTTGTGTGGCTTTTCTTTGATATGTCTGTTGACCAGTAAAATCGTAATGACCGTTACGATAATTGTGCAGATATCTATCATAAGAATCAGTCTGATATCGTAAAAGCTAAGCAAAATACCCGCAATAAACGGCGAGATAAGAAACTGTGCCGAGGATGCGATCTGTACCATTCCACTTGCTTTTGCGTATTGCTCTTCTGTCAGCAGATCTGTAATTGTTGCTTTGTATGCAGGATTCAGCAGGGAAGAAAAGAAGGAACTTATAGTCACACCGACACATATCATCCATAGCTGCAGGGTTCCGAACTGCATATTCAGCAGTATGAAAATCAGACCCAGTGCTGAAAGCGAATCGCCGCAGACCATCAGAATTCTTCGGTTAAAACGGTCTGCAAGTAAACCGGATATCGGACTCAGCAAAATACTTGGAAGAAAAGCGAGTAATGTCACCAATGATACTGCAGATGCGTTGCCGTATGTCTGATAAACATAGACACTCAGCGCAAATGTGGTCATTCCCGTTCCTATGCTTGAAATCAATTCTCCGATCCAAATGTAGATAAAGTTCTTCATAAGTTTCCTCCATGCTTAATATCCTTGTATATGTTTAGTGCCAGACTGACGGAATTTGCAGCGACAGGATCGTCAGAACGCCCATTATGCTAACCTGATAATTGGTGAAATTCGTACAAGAACTGCGAATCGGGTTTAGTTTTCCACGCTCGGTTCGTTCTCTTTCGATGATATTATATCAAAATAGCAGCTTTTTTCCACCAACTTGTGTTTGCAAATCGACTGAAAGTAATGCTACTTTCCGATGCATAAAGCGTGTTGCACAAATTATCGTGGAGGTTCGATTATTTTATGCAGCGTATTATACAATGTGCAAAAAATGACTCAGATGTAAAAAGTTTATTTGCAGTGCTCATGAAGCCATATGCGCCATAAAAGTTTTCTTATCGTGAAATTATTATGGGATATTTGTGATCGGGCATAAAAAATGCAGAGCCGGTGTAGCTCTGCAAGATAAATCATATTTTTCTCTTGAATACATAATAGTCCGGTTTCATACCGCCGTAGATGTAATTTCCCATTTTCCATTCCATGAATAAATATTCTGTTCCGTTAATTTCGGTTATCTGATATTTCGCAGCAGTTGTACGGTGAAGATTTAGGATATAACCCTTAGTCCATTTATCATGCCATTCACTATCCATATATGTCTGTATCAGATCTCCGTCAGGTAGTATTTTCATGGATTTAAGAAACAGATCGTCGTACTTGTTTTCGGGCGAGAAATCCTCTGTCTCCGATACGAATGCGACTGAATCCCATGCGCCTATCAGCTTTTTATCGGATACAAAGGGCAGGTCTATGTTATCGTGATTTCCGAGAGTACCTTTAGTATAATGTTCGCTGTCAGCTTTTACAAATACCTCGGTCTTATCATCAAGTCTGAAAAAAAGATATTGTTTGCCGTCTATATCCCGAAGGTCATATCTGTATGAAAGTATGGGATCGTCACCGCCGTAGTTGATAAGGATAACGCCCTTTGTCCAGCCCTCAAATATCCAGTATGGCTCTCCGTTCGGGAGAAAATACATAATATTGTATTCACCGCTTTTGTCATTCAGGTCTGTGACCGAAAAACTATCTATACCGCTTATCCAGCCGATATTTTCCCATTTTCCTATTACTCTGTCGTCATTGACAAATTCCATTCCGTTTGCAATTTTCACTGTGTATCGCTCCTTGTCTGAAAGCAAATAATTATAAGCGAGTCGAGCGCTTACTTCTATCTGTAAATTATAACACAATGGTCCCGAAAAGTCTATCCCATTTCCGAGAAAACTATCCTATAAATTTACCGCTATCATGAACAAATTGTAAAATCCTCGGGAAATCATGATCAAATCTTCAGATTTCACTGTAGATAAATAGAGGGAGCATTGGCGGTCAGGAATTGTTCATTCATAGAAACTGTGCAGTTAAAACAATTTTTATAGACCTTTGAAATATAACGTAAAGTTTATATGTGCGGATACTATCTCAAGTATCAATTTTGAACTGAAGAAAAACAGGTTTGTTCATGTAATTTCATTGTTTAAATCAGCAATATGTGGGAAATCAGTGGTATAACCATAAGTCTTTTTCGATGAAATATAATATTTTGATTACCAAAGTATGTTTTGACGATGTTGATAACAAAAATAATATTTGTGAAATTTTAAGAATCCTCTTGAAATTGTTAAATGACTATGGTATAATATACTAAAATGGTTATAGTATCGGTTAAATAAAAAAACTATATACTGTTTTACGGCAGCAGTGAAGGGACGTGATATTTGTGATAAATGATATAGTTGTAGCTTTTCAGAGCTTTATTATGCAAATGTCTAATCACGAAAATGCTATTGATAAGAAAGTCGTTTCTGCTGCTATATCAGATATATGCAGACTTTCCGATGTTGGAATGATGACTATTGATGTGCATTCTGATTTTTCAATTTTTGACAGTGAAGAAAACCTGAGTGATGTTATATATCAGGATGGTGAAACGGATGATGATGTGATCACTATCAAAAAGATCACTGACGGTACGAGCGTTCTGCTATATAAGGTTTATCACAAGAAGGGCGCGCCGGCTTGGACAGAAAGGATACGCAACCGTCTTGATCTTATGATCTCCATGCTATATCTTTTCAGCAGCAGATTTGAAGATGAAGCAGGATATCATAATCTGCGTTATTTCAGTACTCAGCTGGTAAAGCTGTGTGAAGATGCAGGGCTTAAAGGCTATGCTGCAGCCAGGTTCAATCTTAAACATTTTCAGGCTGTGAATCATCAGGTCGGCAGAGATTACGGAGATGTAGTCATGCATACCTTTATTGCTGGACTGGATGAGATCAGTGATGCTCCGATACCTGTATGCAGAATAGGCGGAGATAATTTTATCATGCTGATGACTGCAAAAAAAATCAATGAAGTTGTTGAATATTTGAAAGGCACTGTCGTTTCTTTTGGTGATGAATTCAGTGACCGTGTAAATGTAAGCGCTACTGCAGGAGTATACATTCTTGATGATGATTTTGAGTTAAATATCTTCGGAGAGATCATGGACAAGCTTTCTCTTGCACTGAGTGCTGCCAAAACGTCAGGGCGCGATGATATCATATTTTTTGAACCTAAGCTGATGGAGGAAAAGAAGCATATAGCCACTGTGCAGCATCAACTGCCAGAAGCTATGGAAAAAGAAGAATTTCACGTATATTATCAGCCGAAGGTATCTATAATTGATGGAAAGATCGTTGGTGCGGAAGCGCTTTGCCGCTGGAAGCACGACGGAGAGCTTATATATCCTATAGGATTTGTTCCGATACTTGAACGATCGATGGATATTTGCAAGCTTGATTTTTATATGCTCGAACACGTGTGCCGTGATCTCAGACGTTGGATCGATGAGGGCAGAGATATTGTTCGTATATCTGTAAATCTCTCGCGCAAGCATATCCTTGATATTGATCTGGTCAGACATCTGCTGCATATAATTGATCTTTATGGTGTACCACATGAATATATCGAGATAGAGCTTACTGAAACTACCACAGATGTAGAGTTCAAAGATATGAAGTATGTAGTTTCATGTTTGCAGGAGCAGGGGATATCGACATCAGTAGACGATTTTGGTATAGGTTATTCATCACTTAATCTCATTAAAGAGATCCCTTGGGATGTTCTTAAGATCGACAAAAGTATAGTTCCTGTTGATGAGGATGATGAGCGCAGCCCGCGAAGTGTCATGTTCAAGTATGTTGTTGCAATGGCACGTGAAATGGGTCTCGAATGTATCGCAGAGGGTGTAGAAACAGCTAAACAGGTCGAGGTACTGCGTAAGTATGGATGTGATGTGGCGCAGGGATTCTATTATGACAAAGCTCTTCCTGTGGAAGTATTTGAAAAGCGCCTTGAAGAAGGTACTATAATAAGATGATATTCATAGCAGCATCTGTTAAAAAGGTGCTGCTTTTTTTGATAGCTCCCGAATAAAGACTTGAACAAGTAATTATTCCGTATGAAGTGCCATATTATAAGACTAAGGAGGACTTTCTATGGCAATTTTCAGAAAATTATTTGTATTCATCTTATGTTTGATCTTATCAGGGTGCATGATGTCAGAATGCTCTTTTGCTGAAAAAGTCTCTGTCGAAGATATGCTCTATGCCATGCCTGCCAGGGAGATAATTGCTGTTGAATGCAATACGGGGCAGGTATTGTTTGAAAAAAATTCCTGTGAAAAAACTGAGATATCTCACCTTGCAAAACTTATGCTCGCACTTCTTGTAGCAGAGAAACTTAAAAGCGGAGAACTGTCACTGACGGATACTGTAACTGTATCAGCAAATGCAAATTCAATGCCTGCACCTCAGATATGGCTTGACAAAAATGAAAAGATAAGTGCTGAGGAACTGTTGAAAGCGATAACGATTGGAAATGCTAATGATGCAGCAGTGGCTCTCGCTGAACATATCTTTGGTTCAACAGATAATGCTTTAACGCAGATGAACCGTAAATCAAAGGTACTTGACATGAAACTGACTGTATATGCAGATGTTTGCGGACTTGACAGCAGAACTGTCGCTAATGCGGCAGATACGGCAAAACTGGCTTCTGAACTTGTCAAGTATGATGTACTTACAGACTATTTCAAAACCTGGATAGACCGTGTGCGCAGCGGCAAAGCGGAACTTGTAAATCTGAACCGTCTGGTGAGAACATACAAAGGTATCTCCGGAATGAAAGCCTGTTCGTCATCGGCAGCAGGAGAGTGCTCTGTTGTAACTGCAAGCCGAGGGGACATGGAGGTGGCGGTTGTTGTTCTGGGGTGTACAGACCGGTCTATGTGTGATGATATCGCCCAAAAGCTTCTGGATATGAGCTTTGATATGTATTCACTGTATACTCCCGAAATCACGGAGGATATGCTGGATGATATACCTGTCGAAGGCGGAGAAAAAAACAGCGTTCCCGTAACATTTGGAGAGCTTTTTCCTGTGGCAGTTCCTAGCGGATCATCCGGCAGTATTGATATCTCTTTTGAAAAAGAAGATATCCTCACCGCGCCTGTTGAGAGCGGTCAGATCTGCGGAAAACTTATATGCAGGAATGGAACTGAGACGATCTATACCGCACAACTGGTGACAAACAATGCTGTCAAGCAAAAAAGCTTTAAATTTTGCTTGGAAAAATTACTACTATACCTGATAAAAATTTAAAGCTGAGTTTGTTAGTATTGCACAAAAGTGACAAGTCTACCTGAAATTACTTGCAAAGTCATAAAAAATATTGTATAATAAATTAAAGCAATTTATTTAGAAAGGCTGATCATAATGTCACTTACATTGAGAACAAAATATCTTGAGGGCTTTGTTGCAGATCATGAGTTCGATGCTATCGCTCCTGCTGTAACTGCTGCTCACAACACACTTGCTGCCAAGAATGGCCCCGGCAACGATTTCCTGGGCTGGGTCGAGCTCCCTACCGATTACGATAAGGATGAGTTCGCAAGGATCAAGGCTGCTGCTGCTAAGATAAAGGATATGGCTGATGTGCTTATCGTTATCGGTATCGGTGGTTCCTACCTCGGCGCAAGAGCTGCTATCGAGCTGCTGAAGTCTCCCTTCTATAATAATCTGAAGAAGGATACTCCCGACATCTATTTTGTCGGCAACAATATAAGCGCTACTTACCTCAACGAGGTACTGAGCATCTGCGAGGGCAAGGATGTAGCTGTTAATGTTATTTCCAAGTCCGGCACTACCACCGAGCCTGCTCTTGCTTTCAGAGTATTCAAGAAGCTTCTTGAAGATAAGTATGGCAAGGACGGTGCTAAGGAGCGTATCTTCGCTACTACCGATAAGGCTAAGGGCACTCTGAAGGAGCTTTCCGATGAGATGGGCTATGAGACTTTCGTAGTTCCTGATGATGTAGGAGGAAGATTCTCCGTACTGACAGCAGTTGGTCTTCTGCCTATCGCTGTTGCAGGCTGCGATATAGATGCACTGATGAAGGGCGCACAGAATGCACAGAAGAAGTATGCTAATGATGACGGCAACGATTGCTATAAGTACGCTGCTGCAAGAAATATCCTTTACAGAAAGGGCAAGAGCGTTGAGATGCTCGTTTCCTATGATCCCGCTTTCACACTTATGGGTGAGTGGTACAAGCAGCTCTTCGGCGAGAGTGAGGGCAAGGATGGCAAGGGTATATTCCCATCTGCTGCTACTTTCTCCACCGATCTTCACTCGCTGGGTCAGTTCATTCAGGACGGTTCAAACCTCATGTTTGAGACGGTTGTGAATATCAAGACTCCCAAGCAGGACTTCTTCATTGAAGAGGATGCTGAGAACAGAGATGGTCTGAACTTCCTTTCCAATCAGAATATGTCTGTTGTTAACCAGAAGGCTTTTGAGGGTACTATCCTCGCTCATACCGAGGGTGGCGTTCCTAATCTGGTAATAGATGTTGACAAGATCGACGAGGAGAATCTCGGTGAACTGATATACTTCTTCGAGAAGGCTTGTGCTATCTCGGGCTATATGCTGGGTGTTAATCCCTTCAACCAGCCCGGTGTTGAGAGCTATAAGAAGAATATGTTTGCACTGCTGGGCAAGCCCGGCTATGAGGATCAGAAGGCTGCGCTTGAAGCAAAGCTGGGCTGATATCAAGGAATTATGCGGCGGCGCCGCTTCGGTACCGCCGTTTAAAATAAATGCTGATTAAGCAGAATGGAGAGTTATTATGATTAATTTAATTCCGGGAAAAAAGGGTACAGGCAAGACTAAGATACTTGTTGACTCCATTGTTAAGGCTGCCGAAAATGCAACAGGTAATGTTGTATGCATTGAAAGAGGCATGAAGCTCACTTACGATATACCCCACAGTGTAAGACTTGTTGATGCTGAGGATTACGGCATTACAAGCTTCGAGACTTTCTATGGTTTCGTTGCAGGTCTGCTGGCTGGCAATCACGATATACAGGATATATTTGTTGACGGCATCCTGAAGATAGGCGGCAGAAACTATGATGAGCTGGGTGAAATGATCAAGAAGGTCGCTGTACTTGCAAAGGATATCAATATCGTATTTACAGTATCTGCTGATGTTGAAGAACTGCCTGCTCAGGTAAAGGCTTTCATCAAGTAATTTGTTAAATTTTATTTTATCCTAAAAAAATTCAAAAAAACTATTGACAAATCACTGACTTCGGGTTATAATGGAGTTTGTGATGTTTGAGGTGTACTATGAAAATACATCTGAAAGAGCTTTTCGATATCGTTGGTGAGGTCAAAGAGTTTGACTATGAGATCTCACCCGAACAGGTCGGAGAGTATTCGTCTTATGATTTTACAGCACCTATAGCAGTCAAGGGCAGGGTCGAGAATCGTGCGGGCGTGGTAACGCTCGATTTCAGCGTAGTATTTACTTTGTCACAGGTCTGCGACAGATGTCTTAAAGAGTTTGAGCGAGAGTACAGTTACGATCTCAGCCATATACTTGTCAGACAGCTCCACAGCGGACGCGATGACTACGATGAGTATGTTATCTGTGAGGATAATGTTCTTGAGCTCGATGAACTGGTCATTTCTGACCTGCTGCTCCAGCTTCCCACGAAGATCCTCTGCAAAGAGGATTGTAAGGGTCTATGCTTCAGATGTGGCAAGGATCTGAATGAGGGCGATTGTGATTGCCCGAAAGATCTGTTCTGATATGACAACTGGTGTTACTATTACCGAAGAGGAGGTGCCAAAATGGCAGTACCAAAGAGAAAAGTCTCCAAGGCTAGACGTGACAAAAGACGTTCAGCTGTTTGGAAGCTTGAAGCGCCTGCACTGAGCAGATGCTCCAACTGCGGCGAGCTTACTTCGCCTCACAGAGTGTGCAAGAACTGTGGTTTTTACAAGGGCGTTGAGGTCATCAAGAAGGACGCATAAGCCTATTGGTACCTTATGTCTTAATTGACAATGAATGACCGGGGCAGAGGAAATTTATTTTCCTCTGCCTTTTATTTTGGTGTTGATTTTTTTATAAAGATATGCTATAATTTTAAGAGTATGCGTTTTAGAGTAAACGGAAGGAGATGATAGTTATGGTTCTGCCTGTAGTAGCAGTGGTCGGAAGACCAAATGTGGGCAAATCTACGCTTTTCAATAAACTTATAGGTCAGCGGCTTTCTATAGTCGAGGACACACCCGGCGTTACCAGAGATCGTATCTACGGTAAGTGTGAATGGCTGGGCAGGGAATTTATGCTGGTGGATACCGGTGGTATCGAGCCTGAATCTAATGATATCATACTTTCTCAGATGAGAAGGCAGTCTGAACTTGCAATAACTTCGGCAAATGTTATCATACTTGTTACAGATATCAAAAGCGGTGTGACTTCTACTGATATGGAAGTCGCTCAGATGCTTCTCAAATCGGGCAAGCCTGTTGTGCTTTGCGTAAATAAGGTGGATAATGTGGGTGAGCCGCCTATGGAGCTTTATGAGTTCTATAATCTTGGTCTCGGTGAGCCTTTCCCTGTATCATCTGTTCACGGTCACGGTACAGGTGATATGCTTGACGAAGTTCTGAAATATCTGCCTGATGTCGAAGAGGATGAGGACGATGAAGAGGCTGTAAAGGTCGCAGTTATCGGTAAACCAAATGTTGGTAAGTCTTCGCTGATAAACCGTATCTGTGGTGAGGATAGAGTTATCGTATCTGATATAGCAGGTACTACCCGTGATGCTACCGATACCGATATCGAAAATGAGTTCGGTAAATTCGTATTCATTGATACCGCAGGTATCAGACGTAAATCCAAGGTGCTTGAAAGTGTAGAGAAATATTCGGTACTAAGGGCTTATATGGCTGTTGACAGAGCAGATGTTGCTGTTATCGTCATTGATGCCACTGTCGGTTTTACTGAGCAGGACAGTAAGGTGGCAGGCTATGCACATGAAAAGGGTAAGGCGTGCGTTGTTGCTGTAAATAAATGGGATGCTCTTGAAAAAGACGGCAAGACCATGAATGAGTTCCGCAAAAAGCTGGAAAATGATTTCAGCTTTATGAGCTATGTACCATTTGTCTTTGTTTCTGCAAAGACAGGTCTTCGTATAGATAAGCTGTTTGAGATGATACGCTATGTCAAGGAACAGAATTCTGTCCGTATTGCGACAGGTAAGCTGAATGAAGTTCTGGCGTATGCTACACAGCGCGTACAGCCGCCCTCCGATAAGGGCAGAAGGCTAAAGATATACTATATGACACAGGTTTCCACAAATCCTCCGTCATTTGTATTCTTTGTTAACAGAGCTGAACTTTTCCATTTCTCTTATCAGCGTTACCTTGAAAACCAGATTCGTGAGACTTTCTCACTTGATGGAACTCCAATAGTTTTCAAGATCAGAGAGCGCGACAGGGATGATGTTAAATGACCGACAGGAGCTTAATATAATATGAATGCTTTGGCTATAATATTCACAGTTTTATTTTCGTATATTTTGGGCAGCCTCAACTCTGCCATTATTGTATGCAGATTATGGAAAAAACAGGATATCCGCGATTACGGCAGTAAAAACGCAGGTCTTACCAATGTTCTGCGTGTTTATGGCAAAGGTCCTGCGCTGGCTACACTGTTGTGTGATCTGGCAAAGGGCGTTATTGCAGTTGTAGTATGTCGTCTTGTTGTACACAAGCTTATGGGCGTTGAGTTTTTTGATGATCCCCATTTTATCGGATATCTTGCAGGCCTGTTTGTTATGCTGGGACATTGTTTCCCGATATTCTACGGATTTCATGGAGGAAAAGGCGTACTGCTGGCAGCTACTACGCTTCTTGCCATTGATCCTCTGACTTGTTTGTGTGCACTTGTTGTATTCGGAGTATTGCTTGCGGCAACAAGGTATGTGTCTGTAGGCTCGATATTTGCATCCATCGCTTATCCTACATTCACTTTCATTTTGCAGAACTTTGTTTATAAGGATGATTACGCAGTGATCCCTAATACTATAATGGGCGTGCTGATATGCATACTTATAATCTCACTGCATCATGCCAATATCAAACGACTTATGAACGGTACCGAGAATAAGTTCGGACAGAAGAAAAAAGAAGCTTAATCTGGCATCACTTTTCGGCAAAGATCGCTTGCAGATCCTGTGGTCTTTGCCGTTTGCTGTAATTATTCTTTTTACTAACACATGATTTTCACGCACGTGGGATATAATATCGGACATAGACGAAGGGGATGTATTATGTATAAATATTCGCATACTAACGACGATAACAGCATTTCTCTTCACGACAGCCGAGCAGAAAAAATATCCTTCGATTGTGGTGTACTGACCTTTACCTTTGCGGACGGCTTTTATGTTACAGAAAGAAATGCAAATAATTTCCATAAAAAGCTGTGTTACACAGGCAGATCAGAGGTCGGTTTCAAAACTTTAAGTAACGATATAGAGCAGGATCTGACAGTCTATATTTTTACCGAGACCGATACCGAAAGAAAAGCTGTCAGAGAGGAGATATCCTTTGCTGAATTCTCTCAGATGCTTGATAGCGGTATGAAACTTGAATTTCTGTACGCATACAAAGGCTATCGGTCTTATGTTTTTGAATGTTGGCTGTGGTTTGATGATGAACCATACCACAAGGAATGTGTGATCATTATATCTGCAGAAGGATCTGTATATAAATGGAACGAGCTTTTTGTTGAAGAATAGATACTTGATATTTAAATAACGGGAGGTATGAAATATGGCAAATATCACAATACTAGGTTCGGGAGGCTTCGGACTTTCTCTTGCAATAATGTGCGACAACGCAGGACATGATGTAACAGTATGGAGTAAATTTCAGGACGAGATCGACACTATAAACAGAACAGGAGAACTCAAAAGTAAGCTTCCCGGAGTTCTGATAAATAAAACCATAAAGCTTACAACCGACATCTCAGCTGTAAAAGGGAAGGATATGGTCATTATCGGTATACCTTCCAACTTTGTCAGAAGTGTCTGCGAGGAAGCTGTACCATATATCGACAAAGACACTATAATCGTTAATACAGCCAAAGGTCTTGAAGCAGGCAGCTTAAAGACCATGACACAGGTAGAAAAGGAATGCTTCCCCGAAAATACTATCGCTGTGCTTACGGGACCTTCCCATGCAGAGGAGGTTGCAAGGGGCATACCCACAACTGTCTGCACCGCTTGCGAGGATAGAGATGCTGCTTATTTTATTCAGCAGACCCTTTCAAACAACACTTTCCGTGTTTATGTCAATGACGATGTTATGGGCTGCGAGATAGGCGGTTCGCTGAAAAATGTCATAGCACTGGCTGCAGGCGTATGCGACGGCTTGGGTATGGGCGATAATACCAAAGCTGCTCTTATGACACGCGGTATACGCGAGATCGAAAGGCTCGGTATAGCTATGGGTGCCAAGAGGGATACCTTTGCAGGACTCAGCGGTATCGGTGATCTTATCGTTACCTGCTGTTCGATGCACAGCCGAAACAGACGTGCAGGCATACTTATCGGTAAGGGAGTTGATCCCACGGAAGCTGTAAGACAGGTAGGCACCGTAGAAGGCTATACCTGCACAAAGAATGCTTATGATCTTGCCAAGAAAATGGGTATCGAAATGCCCATCACCGAAGAACTTGCGAAGGTACTCTTTGAGGGTTCACCTGTGGGAGAAAGCATAAAGAAGCTTATGGGCAGACCTTCAAAGAATGAGACCGAGAGCCAGTTCCTCAGCTGACGGAGGTGTATCATGCTAAAAAAATACAGTATCAGGACTGATAGAGAAGGTCTGTATAATATTACCAGTTACGTAAGACAGACACTGAATGAATCAGGCGTGGAAAGTGGTATAGCAGTTATCTTCTGCCCGCATACCACTGCTGCCATTACTATCAATGAGAATGCTGATCCCGATGTTCAGACCGATCTGCTTTTTGCACTTGATAAAACATATCCTGACAGACCTCAGTTCAAACACATGGAAGGGAATTCTGCCGCACATCTGAGATCAAGCTGTGTAGGTGCTTCAGAAACTGTTATAATCGAGGACGGCACTCTGCTTCTCGGCACATGGCAGGGAATATACTTCGCTGAGTTTGATGGTCCCAGGACAAGAAACTTCTATGTAAAAATCGTCAAGGGATAGATCTTGACAATGTAACTGTTTACCAAGTATTTACAAACTGCGGAGAAACGCGAAATTTCTCCGCAGTTTTTTCTAAGAAATTTGTAAAAACCCTTTACAAGAGGAGAAAAATATAGTATAATTTTATTGTGAGTGATTGCGCACTTTGTGCAAATGAATGATAAGGAGTGTTATTTATGGGAGCTAAATATAAGCGTATCCTACTCAAGCTGAGCGGTGAAGCTCTCGCCGGTGATAAGAAGATGGGTCTTGATTATGATATCATCAATACCTTTGGCAAGAGCATAAAGAAGGTCGTTGATGCAGGCGTTGAGGTCGGTATAGTTGTCGGCGGCGGTAACTTCTGGAGAGGACGTTCCAGCGGTGCTATGGACAGAACAAGAGCTGACCATATCGGTATGCTGGCAACTGCGATGAATGCACTTGCTGTTGCTGACGGTCTTGAAAACTGCGGTATGGAAGTAAGAGTTCAGACTGCTATCTCTATGCCCCAGGTGGCTGAGCCTTATATCAGGAACAAGGCTATGCGTCACTTTGAAAAGGGCAGAGTATGTATATTCGGCTGTGGAACAGGTAACCCCTTCTTCTCTACCGATACAGCTGCTGCACTGAGAGCTGCCGAGATAGAAGCTGATATATTCTTAAAGGCAACTATGGTAGACGGCGTTTACGATAAGGATCCACATAAGTATGATGACGCTGTCAAGTATGATACACTGACATTCAGCGAGGTGCTCGAAAAGGGTCTTCAGGTAATGGATTCTACTGCTGCAGCACTTTGCAAGGATAATAACATTCCGGTACTGGTCTTTGACCTTGCAAGACCTGACAATATATTCGATGCCTGCATGGGTGAAAATGTGGGCACGCTGGTATCAGCTGAATAAATAACGAAAGGAAGATATGTTATGCAGGAAATAAAGAATAAAGCTAAGGAGAAAATGGAGAAGTCGGTAAACGTTATGCTTTCCGATTTTGCAGCAATAAGAGCAGGAAGAGCTAACCCTGCCGTACTTGATAAAGTTAAGGTTGACTACTATGGTTCTCCTACTCCCGTCAATCAGATGGCTGCTGTATCTGTTGCAGAAGCTAGGATACTTGTTATCACACCCTGGGATAAGAGCACTCTGAAGTCTATCGAGAAGGCTATACAGGCTTCCGATATCGGTATCAATCCCCAGAATGATGGTCAGACTATCAGACTGATATTCCCTCAGCTGACAGAAGACAGACGTAAGGAGATCGTTAAGGACGTCAAGAAGGGCGGCGAGGATACCAAGGTAGCTGTACGTTCTATCAGACGTGACGCTATCGAAAAGATCAAGGCTAAGAAGAAGAACAACGAGATCACCGAGGACGAGCAGAAGGACGGCGAGGAAGCTATCCAGAAGATCACTGATAAGTTCATCAAGGAGATCGACGGTCACGTTGCTGAGAAGGAAAAAGAGATCCTCTCTATCTAAGGTGACTAATGGCTAGGAAAATAAGCTGTTTAGGTGATAATATCATACCTCCCGTACACGTGGGGGTCATCATGGACGGTAACGGCAGATGGGCAAAAAAACGTGGTCTGCCCAGAAAGTTCGGACATCGTGAGGGTGCTAAGAATTTCCGTTCAATAACCAAGCACGCTAAGGCGGTGGGTATTGATTATATCACGTTCTATGCGTTCTCTACGGAGAACTGGAAGCGTCCGAAAGATGAAGTGGACGCGATAATGGATCTTTTTGAAAAATACCTCGATGAGGTTGAAGATTTTATCGAGGAGAATATCCGTATAAGGTTCATAGGCGACAGGTCGCAGCTGAAGCCATCACTTCAGGCAAAAATGCGTCATACCGAGGAGACTTCAAAGGATTTTGATGCTATGACACTTGTGCTTGCCATCAACTACGGCGGCAGGGATGAGATCTGTCACAGTGTTAAAACGCTTGCCGAACAGGTCAAGCGAGGTGAACTTGATCCTCAGGATATCACCGAGGATATGATAGAACGTAACCTTTATACCGAAGAGATCCCACCGCTTGATCTTGTGATAAGACCCAGCGGTGAGCAAAGGCTGTCCAACTTTATGATATGGCAGGCGGCTTATGCTGAATTCTATTATACAAATATCCTCTGGCCTGATTTCAAAAATGCTGATTTCGACAGAGCGATACTTGATTTTTGCGAAAGAAACAGAAGATTCGGAGGAATTTAACTAATGTCCACACGAATAATCTCTGCTGCGGTGGCGCTGGTCGCGGCCATCATCCTCGTAGCATTGCATTCAACTTTTTTGATAAATCTTGCTGTGGGAGCACTGTCTGTGCTGGCAGTTTATGAAGTGTTCAAGGCGGTCGGCTTCGATAAATACAAGCATCAGCATATCGCCTGCATGGCTTTTGCAGGTGTTGATGCCATATATCCCTTTTTCTTGTACAGGCTGCATACACTGTATTTTTTCAGTTATAGATTTTATCTTGGTATTTTTGTTCTGGCGATGTGCATACTGTATCTGAGGGATCATAAGGAGCTAAAGTACACTGATTTTTTTGGAATGACAGGCATAACAGTTCTGCTGAGTTATTCTTTCGGCACGCTGATAAAGCTGGCTCAGGATAACAGTGATGAAGGTATTGTTTCCTGCGTAGCACCCGTTGCAAGAGGAAGGGCGCAGGTATACCTGATGGTTATATCCCTTGCGGCGGCATGGCTTGCTGACAGCGGTGCGTATTTCGTCGGAACTTTCTTTAACAAGACCGGCAGGGAAGTACATCATCCGTGGCCTGAGATCAGCCCTAACAAAACCCTTGAAGGTCTTGTGGGCGGTGTCATAACCAATGGTCTTATACTTGTGATCACCAGTCTTGTTTTTGATCTGGTAAATCCCGGGTTCAAGGTAAATTACATCGTGGTCTTTGCTGCAGGTATGGTATCAGCTATTATAGGGTTGGTAGGAGATCTTACCGCATCTATGATAAAGCGTCAGACGGGTATCAAGGACTACGGAAATATAATGCCGGGACACGGCGGTGTTATGGACAGATTTGACAGCGCTTTGCTGGTAGTTCCGTTCATTTGCTACCTTGCTTCACAGGACGTGCTTATAGTAGGTACAAATATATAACGGTCAAGGGGCAGGTCTGAATGGCTTACCCCTTTTGAACGTTTTTTACAGAGGTCTTATTTATGAAAACTATCAGTATATTAGGTTCAACAGGTTCGATCGGTACTCAGGCGCTGGAAGTATGTGAGGAACACTCTATCAAGGTAAAAGCCTTGGCAGCACATTCAAATGCAAAGCTGCTGGCAGAACAGGTCGTTAAATTCGGTGCGGAGGATGCTTGTATTTTTGATGAAAAAAAGCTTGATGAACTGAAAAGCTGTCTGGCAGGCAGAAACGTCACTTTGCTGACGGGCATGGAAGGTCTGAAGACTATCGCTTCACTGGACGGCGTTGATATAATGCTTAATTCCGTGGTGGGTATGGTTGGTCTTGTGCCTACTCTTACAGCTATAGAACACGGTACGGATATTGCCCTTGCAAATAAGGAGACTCTTGTTGCAGGCGGTAAGCTTGTAATTAATGCCGCTAAGGAAAAAGGAGTAAAGATCTATCCTGTTGACAGCGAACATTCGGCTATATTTCAGGCATTACAGGGTAACAGCATGAATGCTGTCAAGGGAATAATACTTACAGCATCGGGCGGGCCGTTCTTCGGAAAGACTATCGTTGATCTTCATGATGTTACAGTTGAACAGGCGCTTGATCACCCTAATTGGTCTATGGGCAGTAAGATAACTATAGATTCTGCCACACTGATGAACAAGGGTCTGGAATTTATTGAGGCTATGTGGCTTTTTGATCTTCGTCCCGAGCAGATAGAGATAGTTGTTCACCGCGAAAGCGTTATACATTCTGCGGTGGAGTATGAGGATAATTCCGTTATAGCTCAGCTAGGCGTTCCGGATATGAAAATACCGATACAGTACGCTCTGCTATATCCGAATAGGGTGCATTGTAATGTAAAGCATCTATCCTTGACAGATTATGGTAAGCTGACATTTTCAAAGCCCGACTACGAAACTTTTAAGTGCCTTACTGCCTGCATCAAAGCAGTAACGGCAGGCGGGATACTTCCTGCAGCAGTCAACGGTGCTAACGAACAGGCAGTTGCTGCTTTTCTTGACGGAAAGATAAGCTTCCTCGGAATAGGAGAACTTGTTGAGGAAGTTCTCGGTAATACAGAAAATAAAGATATACATAGTGTTGATGATATCCTTGAAGCTGACAGAGCTGCAAGGGAATACGTTGCAAAGAGAATAATAGAAAGGCAATTCTGATGAGTATAATCGTAGCAGTTGTAATTTTCAGTTTGATAATAACTATCCATGAATTTGGACATTTTATCGCTGCAAAGGCGAATGGTGTAAAGGTGAACGAGTTTGCTATCGGCATGGGCCCGGCACTGTTCAAAAAGAAAAAGGGAGAAACTCTTTACGCTCTCAGGATTTTCCCTATAGGCGGATACTGCGCCATGGAGGGCGAGGACACCGAAAGTGCTGACGGAAAAGCATTCTGTCAGAAAGCAGTTTGGAGAAGGATGATAATCGTTGTTGCAGGCGTATGCATGAATCTTATACTTGGTCTGATACTCATCATGGTACAGACTTGTATGAGTGATGCTATAGCTACAACGACCATATCAAAATTTGAAGATAAAGCAGTCAGTCAACAGACAGGACTTAAAGTTGATGACAAGATAATCGCTATAAACGGAATGAGAATATTCACCTCGACTGATATGTCCTACAAATTCAGCACCGACGATGACGGTGTTTACGATATGGTCGTAGTAAGAAACGGCAAGCGTGTCAGCCTGAAAGATGTCAAGCTTGCGACATCTGTTAACGAAGAAGGACAGATGAGTATCCACTACGATTTCTGGGTAGAGCCCCAAGAAGTTACCGCATGTTCTGTGGTTACTCAGGCTTTCAAACAGACAGCTACCGATGCAAGGCTGATCTATATATCTCTTGCTGATATAATAAGAGGAAAATACTCGCTGAAAGATATGAGCGGCCCTGTTGGTATCGTAGATTCTATCGGGGATGTAATAGACAGTGAGCGTGATGAAAAAACCGGAAAGATCAACTGGAAGAGTCTGATGGATTCCATACTTTATTTCTCTTCGTTCATATCGATAAATGTAGGTGTCTTCAATATCCTGCCTCTGCCTGCACTTGACGGCGGCAGATTTATATTCCTGTTACTTGAAGCTATCCGCAGAAAGCCTGTACCTCCCGAAAAAGAAGGTATGGTGCATACCATAGGTATGGCTGCTTTGCTTTTGCTCATGGTAGTTATTACTGTCAGCGATATAACAAAGCTAGTATGATATGAAAGATGCAGACAAGATTAAAGTCGGCATCTTTGGTCTGCCGGTCGGGGATCAAGCGATCGTCTCCCCATGGATTTCATAGGGCATATATAGTATTCCGCCATAACGGTATCCCTGTAAGTGGCGCGATGCACTCCGCGGCAGAACGAAGGTCGATGAACTGCTGGCAAAATGGTTAAATTAAAAAGGAGAGCGTTGAAATGAGAAACGTCAGATCTGTCAAGGTAGGTAACCTTACACTTGACGGCAAGCATATTTATATACAATCAATGCTGAATGTGCCTTCGACTGATATCGAGGGTTCTGTGGCACAGGCGGTAAGCCTTGAAAAAGCCGGATGCGAGATAGTACGTGCGGCTATCCCGAATATGGATGCTGTGGCGCTTATCCCTGCTATAAAGGAAAAGATAAATATCCCTCTTGTAGCGGATATCCACTTTGACTATAAACTGGCACTTGCCGCAGCTGATGCAGGTATCGACAAGATACGTATTAATCCCGGTAATATCGGCGATATGGAAAAAGTTAAGGCAGTAGTAAAAAAATGCACCGAAAAGCATATCCCCATAAGGATCGGCGTTAACGGCGGTTCGCTTGAAAAGGATCTGCTTGCAAAATACGGTTCGCCCTGTGCTGATGCACTTGTAGAAAGTGCTATGGGTCACGTTAGTATTCTTGAACAGTGTGATTTCGGTGATATCGTCATTTCGCTTAAATCATCGGATGTTAATATAATGATAGAAGCTTATCGCAAACTTTCCGAGCTTGTAAGTTATCCTCTGCACTTAGGTGTGACGGAAGCGGGTACCGAGCGAATGGGTCTGATAAAATCCTCAATAGGTATCGGTTCTCTGCTGGTCGATGGCATAGGTGAAACCATAAGGGTATCACTGACAGACTCACCCGAGAAGGAGATATATGCCGCTAAGGATATACTCAAAGCAATTGGCAGAGGCAGCGGAGTGCAGATAGTATCATGTCCTACCTGCGGCAGGACGAGGATAGACCTTATCGGTCTTGCCAAGAAGGTAGAGGAACTTACCAAGGATATCCATAAGGATATCAAAGTTGCAGTGATGGGCTGTGTCGTGAATGGTATAGGAGAAGCGGGCGAAGCTGATATCGGCATCGCAGGCGGTGATGGCAAGGCTGTCATATTTGCACACGGCGAAAAGCTCTATACAGTATCTGAGGACAAGGCTCTTCAGGCGCTCATGGACGAAATAGAGAAGTTATAAGATAGGACGGTTTTCAAATGGCTACACATACGATAGGTGAATATTTTGAAGAATATACAGATTCGATATCTGCTGAGATATCTGAGGGGAAAATACTCAGGCTGATCTTCTCAGAGGATATGAAAGACCTTGAATGCGTTGCATCATTTGAAAATACGGTTCCTTTTGATTCGGTTTCACAGTTTGAGCAGCGCATGAGAAATGCACTCTGCTGTAATTTTGAGCTTTATCCTCGTTTTACTCCGGATAAGCTTAGTGCCGCTTATTTCAGTGAACTGTGTAAATTCATGAAGAGCCGTTTTCCTTTTGTGAACGGCTTTCTTGATGATGCTGAATCTTCATTTGACGGAAAGACCTTCACTGTTACATTAAAGCACGGCGGTTTTGAGCTTATGAAAAAAGCAGGGATATATACCGTGTTTACGAGGCTCGTCACAGAACTTTTCTCAACACCTGCAGAAATATCTTTTGAAGGCGTTCTTTCAAATGATATGGAGCAGTACGAACAGGCGCAGAAAGAGTTCTTTGAGTCTATGCCTATGCCTGATATAAAAGCTTATGAAGAAAAAGCAGCAGCTGCCAAGAACAACAATGGCGGCGGTTCAGGTGATGCAGTTACTGAGTTCAGAACTGTCGATGTTGATTTTACAAGTCTTCATCTCCTTGGCGAGGGAGCTACCGTGCTCAAAGGCGGCCCCATACAGTCCGAGAGCCGTGTTTACAGCATGGCCAGTCTGCCAAACGATTCTTCGTCACTTGAACACTTTAACGATGTTGTTACTGTATGGGGAGATATTTTCCAGGTTGAAACGAAAGAAACTAAAAACGGCAGTCTTATCGCTACTGTATATTTTACCGACTATGAATCCTCTTGCATGATGAAGATGATAGGTTCGACCAAGAAAGGCAAGTTCATTAAACTTACCAGAGATCATCTTGAATCCATGCTTGGAAAAATGAAAAAAGGTTCAACCATCATCGCACGCGGGAAGATCGAAGAGGATGATTTTGACCATAACATCTATTTCATGGCGGATGATATAATGCTTGTAGGCCGCGAAAAGGAAAAGGATACATCCGAATCAAAGCGAGTAGAGCTTCACTGCCATACCAATATGTCCATGATGGATGCCCTTGCAGCTCCTGAAAAGCTGGTTGCAAAGGCTGCCGGCTGGGGGCATAAGGCTCTGGCTATAACAGATCACGGTGTTGTTCAGGGATTCCCTGCTGCGGGTACTAAATGTTCAGATATACGCAAGTCGGGACAGGAATTTAAAATACTCTACGGTGTCGAAGCTTACGAGGTCAATAATGATGCAAGGATATTTGCAGGTGTTGATAAGCGTGAACTTACCGATGAGATAATATGCTTCGACCTTGAAACAACAGGTACAAATGCCAAGGAAGATAAGATCATCGAGATCGGAGCTGTTAAGCTGAGAAACCTTGAGATAGTTGACAAGTTCGATATGCTTGTTGATCCCGAAGTACCCCTTACCGAGTTCATATCAAACCTCACCAATATCACCGATGATATGCTCAAAGGTCAGGCTGATATAAGGACAGCTATAGATGCATTTATTGCTTTCTGCGGAGATTCTCCCTGTCTTGTGGCACACAATGCCCCATTTGATACGGGATTTATCAGGAATACCTGCGAAAGGCTCGGTATAGATTTTAACTTTTCAAGCGTAGATACCGTCCCAATGTCACAGCTGATGCTCCCTCAGCTTGAAAGGCACAAGCTCAACTACGTTGCTGAGCATTTCGGTTACGGAGATTTTCAGCATCACCGCGGCTGTGACGATGCCGAGGTTCTTGGACATATATTCATTGAACTTTCCAAAATGCTGATAGCCCAGTATCCACTGGTGCTGATAACCGTTGATATGCTCAACGGTCTTCTTGGTGAACTTGATTCCATTACCGAAACTAAAGACGTTTATCATCAGATAATACTTGTAAGGAACAATATCGGTCTGAAAAACCTTTATAAGCTTATATCGGACTCCAACCTCAAATACTTCAAGCGCCGCCCACGTATACCAAAAAGTGAGCTGACAAAACTTCGCGAGGGTCTTATAGTCGGTAGTGCCTGCGAGAGGGGAGAGGTCATTCAGGCTTACCTTGAAAACAAACCTTACGAATACATAAAGCAGATAGCCGCCTTTTATGACTATCTTGAGATACAGCCCGACGGCAATAATATGTTCATGCTCACAGCTGAAAAACCTCCTTATGACAGGATAAAGACTGTCGAGGACGTTAAGGACATAAACCGCTTCATAGTGAAGCTTGGCGAGGACCTGGGCATACCCGTATGCGCTACCGGCGACGTTCATTTCCTTAATAAAGAGGATGCAAAGTTCAGGGCGATAATACAGGCTTCAATGGGCTTTTCGGACTGCGATAATCAGGCACCGCTGTATCTGAAATCCACCACACAGATGCTTGATGAGCTTTCTTATCTCGGTGAAGATAAGGCTTTTGAAGTAGTTGTCACAAACACAAATAACGTAGCTGATATGATAGATGCAGACCTGCAGGCTTTCCCTGTGGGTACCTACACACCTTTTATCGAAGGTGCTGTGTATGAACTTCAGATAATCTGCTGGCGTAAAGCCTGTGAGCTTTACGGCGACTGCGACCCCATGTCAATAGAAGTCCCCGAGGGTGAGGACGTTGACGTTTCCGCATATTTCGAGGAACACGTTCATCCGCTGGTCTTCAAGCGCCTTAAACGTGAACTGGACTCCATAATAAAGCACGGATTCTCGGTGCTGTACATGATATCCCAGAAACTGGTTGCTTATTCCAACGAATGCGGCTATCAGGTAGGTTCCCGTGGTTCTGTTGGTTCCTCTTTCGTTGCTTCAATGTCGGGTATATCGGAGGTCAATCCTCTTGAACCCCACTACATCTGCCGTAAGTGCCATTATTCCGAGTTCTTTGAAAACGGTGAATACGGCTCGGGCTTCGACCTGCCCCCGAAGGACTGCCCTAACTGCGGCATACCTATGCACCGTGACGGTCATAAGATACCCTTTGAAACGTTCCTTGGTTTCGACGGCGATAAAGCGCCTGATATCGACCTTAACTTTTCGGGTGACTGTCAGGGCAAGGTACATAAGTATACCGAAGAACTCTTCGGTCAGGATCACGTGTTCAAGGCAGGAACTATCGGTACGGTAGCGGATAAGACCGCTTACGGTTACGTTCGAAAGTACCTCGATGAACGCGGCAAGACCGCTAATGCAGCCGAGATACAGCGACTGGTCAACGGCTGTGTCGATGTTAAGAGAACAACTTCTCAGCACCCCGGAGGAATGGTCGTTATCCCGGGTGATTACGAAGTTTACGACTTCACACCTGTTCAGCACCCTGCTGATAAGGTGGATTCCGACATGGTCACCACTCACTTCGACTTCCATTCGCTCCATGATACTATACTAAAACTTGACGAACTCGGTCACGATGTTCCTACAATGTATAAATACCTTGAGGATTTCACACATATGAACATCAATGACTGCCCCATGTCAGATCCTGCTGTATATTCACTGTTCACATCGCCCGATTCACTGGGCGTTACCGCGGAAGATATCAAGTGCGAAACAGGTACTCTCGGAATACCCGAGATGGGTACACCTTTCGTAAGAGGAATGCTGCTTGAATCCAAGCCCAAGAACTTCTCAGACCTTTTGCAGATATCGGGACTATCCCACGGTACCGACGTTTGGCTGGGCAACGCGCAGGAACTCATCAAAAACGGTACCTGCGATATATCCAACGTTATCGGTACCCGTGACAGTATCATGGTTTACCTGCTGGAACATCACCTTGAACCGAAGCTTGCTTTCAAGATTATGGAGATAACCCGTAAGGGTAAAGCACCAAAACTTCTGACAGAAGAAATGAAGCAGGATATGAGAGCGCATGATGTTCCCGAGTGGTACATAGACAGCTGTCTGAAGATCAAGTATATGTTCCCGAAAGCCCATGCAGCGGCATACGTTACAGCCGCCATAAGACTTTGCTGGTTCAAGGTACACGAACCTCTGGCTTTCTACGCTACATACTTTACTGTCCGCGGTGAGGACTTTGACGCGGAAACGACCCTAAAAGGTATATATATGGTGCGCGACAAGATCGACAGGCTCAATAATATGTCAAAGGACGAACGTTCCGGCAAGGACAGCGGCGTGCTTGATATGCTGATGCTCACCAACGAGATGATGTCTCGCGGATACGAATTCCTGCCTATAGACATAAATAAATCTCATGCATACATCTATGAGATTGAGGACGGCAAGATTAGACTGCCCTTCGTTGCCATAAACGGCGTAGGTCTTAACGCGGCGCTTGCTATTTACGAAAAGGCAAAGAAGAACGACTTCATTTCCATAGAGGAATTCCAGATGAACAGCGGTATTTCTAAAACAGTCATTGAAGCACTTGAAAACATCGGTGCTTTCGGTGATCTGCCGAAATCAAGTCAGATGTCTCTATTCAATTTTTAAATGTTACGGAGCTGCTCTTTGCTTTGCAGGGGGCAGACTTCGCGTATATTAAGGACGCTTCATTCCGCTTAAAAATAATGTTTGCGTTCATATATAATTTACAAATTAATTTCTTGCATATTTGCACAAATCGGTTGACAAATCTTTGTCAGTATGCTAAAATATATCATGTTGATAATATGATACTATGTTAGCACTTTACTACAATAAAACGCAATTCAAAGGAAAGACCATAATGAATAAGCAAGTGATCTATATCCACGGCAAAGGCGGCACTGCTGATGAAGCTGTGCATTACAAACCTCTTTTTACGGGTTATGATGTTGTGGGCTTCGATTATAAGTCGCAGACTCCGTGGGAAGCAGAGAAAGAATTTCCTGCATACTTTGACGGACAAACTAGAAACTGCGACGAAGTTATCCTGATAGCCAACAGTATCGGTGCTTATTTTTCGATGGCTTCGCTTTACGATAAAAAAATATCGCAGGCATTTTTCATATCTCCGATAGTGGATATGAAAAAGCTGATAACCGATATGATGAAGTGGGAGAATATTACTGAGCAGGAACTTTGTGACAGGAAAGAGATACCCACCAAATTCGGTGAGACCCTTTCATGGGAATACCTCTGCTATGTGCGTAAACATCCGATAAAGTGGGATATCCCCACCCATATTATTTACGGCGACGGCGATGCTCTTACTTCTCATGATACGGTCAAGGCTTTTGCCGAAAGTATATCAGCCGAACTCAGCATAATGAAGGGCGGCGAGCATTGGTTCCATACCGATGAACAAATGGAATTTATTGACGAAACTATAAAAAATCATTATAAAGGAAAGATAGTATGAAAAGATATGATCTTATAACCCCCGAGGGTACCAGAGACCTTTTGTTTGAAGACTGCCTTGCAAGGCGCGAGGTGGAGAAGACCTTAGCTGCACTTTTCGAGGGCTTCGGTTACAGTGAAGTAGTTACTCCCGGTATTGAATTTTATGACGCTTTCAGCGGAAGTACAAGGAATTTCAGACAGGAGAGCCTTTACAAGCTGACAGATTCCAAGGGCAGACTTATAGTTCTCCGTCCCGATTCAACTATACCGATAGCGAGACTTGCGGCAACAAGACTTAAAGATGCAGATTCACCTCTGAGACTTTATTACAACCAGAGTGTTTTCTCAAACAATGCTCTGCTGAAAGGACGTTCCGATGAAGTTGTTCAGGCAGGTATAGAGCTTATCGGCGGCGATAACGTAAAGCGTGCAGACCTTGAAGTTCTCTGCACCGCTGTTGAAGCACTTGCAAGCTTCGATAAGGATAATTTCCGCCTTGAGATAGGTCATATCGGCTATTTTAAAGAGCTCGTCGCTCAGCTGAATGTTGACGAGGACATTATCGAGGAGATAAGGCTTCTCATTTCCTCCAAGAATTTCCCCGCACTCAATGACCTGCTGGATGAGATAGGCGATAATGAGATCACACGCGCACTGAAACAGCTACCCAGCCTTTTTGGCGGTATCGAAGTTCTTGATAAGGCAAGTGATATCTATGCCAACGATAAGATAACAGGGATACTTTATAACCTGAGAAAGGTCTTCAACCGCCTTTCAAGTCTTGGCTACGAGGGCAAGATATCAGTTGACCTCGGTATCGTAAGCCATACCGATTATTACACCGGCATCGTGTTCAAGGGTTATCTTTCCGAGGTGGGACAGTCCGTACTCAAAGGCGGAAGATATGATAACCTTATCGGTTCTTTCGGCAAGGAGCTTCCCGCTGTTGGCTTTGGCGTGAATGTTGATTCCGTAGCACTGCATCTGGAGCGCATCGGAGCAAATCCTGCAGGCAAGCCTGTGGATGCTGTTATCTTCGGCGAAAAGGGCTATGTTGTTGAGGCTATGGCTTATGCTCAGAAGCTGGTACGTGAGGGCTGCAAGCTTGAACATTCGCTGTTCAATTCCTATGAAGAGACAGTTGAGTATGCAAAGAGCAAGGGCATAAAGAAAGTAATAACCGTAGGTGAAGAGATCACCGAAAACAATATATAAGAGCATTTGAGAGGAGTTAGAAAAATGAATAAACCTTTGAGGATAGCTCTTACAAAGGGCAGACTTGAAAAGGATACTGTTGGACTGCTGGAGAAGATAGGTTACGACTGTACTTCTATCAGAGAAAAGGGCAGAAAGCTGATACTTCCCGTGCCTGACGGCAACCTTGAAGTTGTGCTTGCAAAAGCCAATGATGTAATTACATACGTTGAACACGGCGTCTGCGATATGGGCGTTGTGGGCAAGGATACAATACAGGAGATGGAAGGCAAGTTCTATGAGCTGATAGACCTGGGCTTCGGCAGATGCCGTTTCGCACTTGCCACCAAAAAGGGTCAGAGCTTCTACGGCGGATACAATGTCAAGACTCTTGCGACCAAGTACCCAAATATCACAAGAAAGCATTTTGAGAGCAAGGGAATGGACGTTGATATCATCAAGATAGAGGGTTCTGTTGAACTTGCACCCCTGCTTGAACTGGCTGACGGTATAGTTGATATCGTCGAGACAGGTACTACACTGAAAGAGAACGGTCTTGAGATAATCGAGGACAACATCTGCCCCATATCCGCAAGACTTATCGTGAATACAGTCAGCATGAAGATGCGCCAGAGCGAGATAGAGAACTTCGTTTCTCTGGTTGAGAAAAATCTGTGATAACAGGTTTTAAGGAGGATGTACAAATGTCACTGATAAAGAAGATATATGTAAACGGCAAGGACGAAGTCGAGTTTTTCAAGCAGCTTGAAGAGAGAAGCGGCGAGACTGACAAGAAAGTATCTGCCGTTGTAAATGAGATAATAGATACAGTAAGAAAGGGCGGCGACGCTGCTGTTAAGGCTTATACCGAGAAGTTTGACGGTAAGCTCCCCGAGTATTACGAGGTTCCACGCGACGTAATAAACGATGCACTTACAGAAGCAGACCCTGATTTTGTAAATGCTCTGCTGAATTCTATTGAGAATATAACAGACTTCCACAACAGACAGAAGTCCCGCAGCTTTGTTAATACAAAGGCTGACGGCTGTATCCTCGGTCAGAAGGTAAGAGGTCTTGATAAGGTTGGTCTTTATGTACCCGGCGGTACGGCTGCTTATCCTTCATCTGTACTGATGAATGCTATCCCCGCAAAGATAGCAGGCGTTAAAGAGATAATCATGGTGACACCTCCCCTGAAGGACGGTACACCCAATAAGGATATACTTGTAGCGGCAGGTCTCTGCGGTGTTGACAGAGTATTCATGTCAGGCGGCGCACAGGCTATCGCGGCACTGGCTTACGGCACCGAGGAGATACCGAAGGTGGATAAAATAGTAGGCCCCGGAAACATCTATGTTGCAACTGCAAAGAAGCTGCTTTACGGCGTAGTTGATATCGACATGGTAGCAGGCCCCAGTGAGATACTTGTTATGGCTGATGAAACAGCAGACCCCAAGTTCGTTGCGGCAGACCTCATGTCACAGGCTGAGCACGACAAGCTTGCTTCTTCCATACTTGTTACAACCAGCGAAAAGCTTGCTGATGCTACTATAGCAGAAGTTGAGCGCCAGATGGCTTATCTTGAAAGAAAAGACATCATAAAGTACTCTCTGGAGAACTACGGTGCAATAATCATCTGCAATACCAAGGACGAAGCTGTTGATATGGCTAACAGATGCGCTCCGGAGCACCTTGAAGTTCTGTTTGAGAATCCTCTTGAATACGTTGGCAGACTTGACAATGCTGGTTCCATATTCCTTGGTCAGTACGCTTCCGAGCCTCTTGGTGACTACTATGCAGGTCCCAACCACGTTCTTCCTACCAGTGGCACTGCAAGATTTTTCTCGCCTCTGGGTGTAAACAGCTTTGAAAAGCGTTCAAGCTTCATCTACTATACCGAGGAAGCACTTCGTCAGGCTAAGGATGATATAGTTCTTGTGGCTGAAAAAGAGGGTCTTACTGCACACGCAAATGCAATAAAGGTGAGATTTGAATGATCAAAGCAGTACTTACCATAGATGATATAGCTTCTGATAATACTCGGGCTATCGTTGATTACCTCTGTGAAAAAGGTATTCATCCTGTTATGTTTGCTTGGGGTGAAAAGGTAGAAGAGTTTTGGGACAATGCTGTATATGCTCTGCAAAATGGGATCATCGTGGGAAATCACAGTTTTTCTCACCTTGAGTTCTCAAAGCTGACATTTGAACAGGGTGTCGCTGAGATAGAAAAGTGTGAGGAAATTCTGGACAAGCTGTATAAGGCGGCTGGTGTTGAACGCAAGTTCAGACCTTTCCGCTTCCCCTATGGGGATAAAGGCGGTGTTAATAAGGACGCTTTTCAGAAATATCTTGCGGATAAGTGTTTTGATAAGCTTGATGACAGAGATATTTCCTATCCTTGGTGGAAGGAAATGGGTCTTGACAAGGACATCGACACTTTATGGACATTTGATTTTGCCGAGTACAATATCCGACGTGGTAATGATTTTACCATTGACGATGTTTGGAAGCGCGTAAATGATCCTGCTCCCGGTTCGGGTGCGGCTATACTTAAAGACGGCGGCAGGCATATCATTCTTCTGCACGCCCATGACGAAACAGAGGAACTTGTACCCGGATATTACAAGCTGTTAATTGATAAACTGCTTGAAAACGTTGTCGAGTTTGTTGAGCCGAATTTTATTCACATATAAATTAAGGTAATTTCTTTAGCACACCACTTGACCTGACTTTATAATAAGGTTTTATTTCGTGGCTTTTATGTTTATTTGTGAGGATATTAGTCGTTTTGAGGGCGGTTTCGTTGTAAATAAAGATGATCGGGATCCGTGTGTCCTCACGTGTAAAACCTCGAATCATCACGATCTTAGGTAATGGAAGGCGGTTATTATGAGAACAGCTGAAATAAAAAGAAAGACCCGTGAGACCGATATCGAGGTGTTTGTTGACCTTGACGGCAGCGGAAAAGTCGATATAGATACAGGCATCGGTTTTTTTGATCATATGCTGACAGCTTTCGGCGTACACAGCGGCATCGACCTGAAAGTAAAGTGCAAGGGCGATCTCTATGTTGACGCCCATCACTCTGTGGAGGATACAGGTATATGCATAGGCAAGGCTTTTGCCGAAGCACTGGGTGATAAGGGCGGTATAGCCAGATACGGTTCTGCTTATGTGCCAATGGATGAAGCACTCAGTTTCTGTTCGCTGGATATCAGCGGCAGACCTTTTCTGGTATTCAATGCCGAATTCCATGATGATCGCTGCGGACAGTATGACAACTGCCTTACTGAAGAATTTTTCCGAGCTTTTGCTTTCAATGCAGGGATAACTCTGCATATCAGAGAAGAGTATGGTAAAAATGATCACCATATTATCGAAGCCATGTTCAAGGCTGTGGCTCATGCATTAAAGGACGCTATGACCGAAACGGGCAAGGGCGTACTTTCTACAAAAGGGGTGCTGTGATGATAGCAATAGTTGATTACGGTGCGGGAAATATTTTTTCCGTAAAAAACGCTCTTGATCATCTTGGAGTTGAGAGTAAGCTGACTGATAAAAAAGAAGATCTTATTGCTGCTGATGAGATAATACTGCCGGGTGTAGGCGCTTTTCCTTGGGCGATGAATATGCTGAAAAACAGCGGACTTGTGGATACTATAAAGGAACAGGCTAAGGAAAAGCCTTTTTTGGGTATATGCCTTGGTATGCAGCTGCTTTTTGATAAGAGCTTTGAGTTTGAAGAATGTGAGGGTCTGGGACTTATAAAGGGTCATGTCGATCTGATGACCGACCCGGGACTTGTTATTCCTCATATGGGCTGGAATAAGCTGGAATTTAATAAGGAAGTACCTATTTTCAAGGGACTTGGAAATGATGAGTATGTTTACTTCGTACACAGCTACAAGGCTTTCTGCGATAACAGGGAAAACCTTTATGCCTACAGTGTATACGGTTCGGAAGTACCTGCTGTGGTAGGTGATAACGGTTTTGTTTACGGATGTCAGTTCCACCCCGAAAAGAGCGGTGAAACAGGTCTTAAAATACTAAAAAACTTTTCTGAACTTGTCTGACCGACATGTTTGGATATATATAGTATTCATTTTTCAAGATGCTGAAACCTGTACAGTATGACACGTCCACGTTTGCCGAACCGGACCACCTTATCTCAGACTGCCTCTGCGGTCATTCGCGGTCAGCCTGCCATCGTGCGCACAAGGCTTTCTACTATCAGGCTTTTTTGCGAAAAAGTTGTACGTTTTTGTACAACTTTTGCAGAAATATGTCTTGATTAAATGAAAAATCATATATATGCATAACATCGTGATTGAGTTTTAATGCAGAACGACGATAAATTTTGAGGTTGAACAATGGAGATAAGCAGAACAAACATAGATAACGGAAATAAATTTGACTGGGGAAAAGCATCTGCGGATTACGCAAAGTACCGCGATATCTACCCCGAGGGATTCTATAATAAACTGGTAGAACTCGGACTCGGTATCAAGGGACAGAAAGTTCTTGATATCGGCACAGGAACTGGAGTTCTTCCAAGAAATATGTACAGATTCGGTGCTGACTGGACAGGTACTGATATTTCCGAGGAACAGATAGAGCAGGCTAAGCTTTTATCACAAAATAGTGGTATGGATATAACTTTCTTTGCTATTCCTGCCGAAAAGCTGGGTGATTGCGAAAGTAAATTCGATGTGATCACCGCTTGTCAGTGCTATTGGTATTTTGAGCACGAAAAGACTGCTCCGCAGTTCGCAAAACTCCTTAATAAGGGCGGAAAGGTCGCCTTTCTGATGATGAACTGGCTGCCTTTTGAAGATGAGATAGCAGGAAAGACAGAAGAACTTGTTCTTAAATATAACCCGGATTGGTCAGGCAAGGGCGATACCATGAAGCCCATAGCTGTTCCCGAAGCCTATCTTGAATATTTTGATGTTGAAGCCAGCGGTGAATTCCTTATCCCGGTACACTTTACAAGAGAAAGCTGGAACGGCAGGATAAGAGCCTGCCGAGGGATAGGTGCATCTTCCCTTAACGAGGAACAGAAGTCAGAATGGGAGAAGGAGCATCTCGCTATGCTTGCAGACTATCCGCAGGAGTTCGATATAAAGCACTATGCAGCTTATGTAGTTCTGAAGAAAAAGTGATCTTCGAGGAGGGCGTTTTATGGCTTGGCGGAAGATAGTTTCTCAGGATGATATAGACAGCTTCTTAAATGAAACAAAGTGTATGCATGATTCTGCCGTAGTATCAGCTAATTACATAAGCGGTGTTTACTGTGATGAGAAGAAAGCTATGCATTTTCCTTACAACGGCACTACGCTGCTGCTGACGGTAGACAGTCAGTGGGTGGACAGGATAGAAATGCTGTTTACGGGAGTAAAGTACTGCTCGATGATGAAGCCTACTGATATCTGGGATTGCACATTGGAATTCCGTGATGATCTGTACGGAAAGAACAGGCGTGACAGCCTTATCGTCTGGACTGACGGCGGCAGATTTTCTCCCGAATACGAATTTGTGATCAAAAAGTTTTCGCTGAACGAGAGCTATACCTCTTTCGTAATTGCAGAGGGTATGAAATGGCGGTACGCTAAAGAGGCGGACGAGCTCGACTGCCTTGACGAGGACTATGAGAGATATACATGATATTACCGATATGGAGGTAAAAATATGCTTGCAAAAAGGATAATACCCTGCCTTGATGTCCGTGACGGCAAGGTAGTAAAGGGCGTAAATTTTGAGGGTATAAAAGAGGTCGGAGACCCTGTTGAATGTGCTCTGGAGTACAACAAACAGGGAGCTGACGAAATTGTATTTTATGATATAACCGCTTCCCACGAGGGCAGGGGAGTCATGCTTGATGTAGTACGCAATACTGCTAAAAAGGTATTCGTGCCTCTGACTGTCGGCGGTGGTATAAAGACAGTTGATGATATCCGCGAGACCCTGCGTGCAGGTGCCGATAAGGTATCCGTTAATTCGCAGGCAGTACAGAATCCTCAGCTTATCAAGGACGGTGCTGATATCTTCGGAAGTCAGTGTATATGTGTTGGTGTAGATGCAAAGGCTGTGGGTGAAAACAAATGGACCGTTTTCATTAACGGCGGACGTATTGACATGAAAATGGACCTTATTGACTGGGTCAAGAAATGCGAACAGCTTGGCGCGGGTGAGATATGCCTGAACTCCATAGATACCGACGGTGTTCGCGGAGGTTTTGACCTGCCTATGCTTAAAGCTGTAGTTGATGCGGTAAAGATACCTGTTATCGCTTCGGGTGGTGCCGGCAAGCTGGGTGATTTCGCTGATGCGTTTATAAAGACTGACTGCTCGGCGGCACTTGCGGCATCTCTGTTCCACTTCAGGGAGTTAACTGTCGGTCAGGTCAAGGACGACTGCCGCAGCAAGGGGATAATCGTAAGATAAGGAGTTTATCTATGTCGGAAAATGAGAACAAGCAAACTGAACCGTCCGAGATAATAACAGATCCGCCCGGAAATAATAACAATGATAAAAGCAGTAAAGGACTTGTGATAGGCTTGTGTCTGGGTATCACTATCGGTCTGACTACGGGTATGTTAAGAGAAGATATATTTTTATGGACTACCAGAGGCTTAGTTATCGGTCTTTGCTTTGGAACGGCGTATGATTGTTTCGGGAATAAGAAAAACAGTAACGCTGACATATCTGAAGAGCAGAAGGATCCTGAAAATGCAGAAGATACAGAGGGATAAGTCATATGGCTATCGAATATAAGACAATACATGATTTCACATCATCACAGCTTGAAAAACTTTTCTTATCTGTCGAGTGGTCATCTGGGCACTTTCCGGATAAGCTTGTCAGGGCTATGAAAAAATACGATACGGTTTTTTCTGCATGGGACGGCGACAAGCTCGTGGGTATGCTCTGTGCACTTGATGACGGGGTAATGACGGCTTACATACATTATCTGCTCGTTGACCCTGAGTATCACGGTCGGACTATAGGCAGAACGCTTGTTGAAATGACAAAGGAAAAATACAAAGATTATCTGCGCACGGTGCTAATAGCCTATAAGAATGAAACGCATTTTTATGAAAAGTGCGGCTTTAAAATTGAAGAAAAGTCGCTGCCCATGTGCATAACAAGTCTGTGGACATAAGGTTGGTTTATGATGATAAAAAAATATATGCGAATACAAGGGCGTGAGCTTGCATACAGAACAGGTAAGCCTGTCGGGGTATTTATTCTCAACTGGCGAAGAGTCAGAGATGGGGTTTATTCAGATGAAGACTGCAAACTGTATGAGCAGACCGAGAACTGGTTTAAACAGCATCTCCCTGAGCCTCCTTTTTATGGTGATAATAATGATAACCCGCAGGGTGCCATAACATATTTCAAAACCGAGAAGTATGATGAAATGCGTGAAAAAGCAGAAATATTGATGTCGCTGCTTGATAAGTATAAAATACCTTATGATATTGTTTTTACCGATCATATAGGAAAGATCATATATGAAGATGATTATCAGGTGGCAGTAATTGATGGATAAAGGAGTAA
>ODAI012625204.1_pt1 | contig 46354 bp, 38 predicted proteins | sample 1539321 | NCBI WGS metagenome assembly ODAI01 (sample SAMN02144231, study PRJEB22623) | gut metagenome | biome: sheep rumen | host: Ovis aries | place: New Zealand
CACCCGATCCCATTCCGAACTCGGCAGTTAAGCTCCTTATCGCCGATGATACTGCATATCATCATGTGGGAAAGTAGGTCGCCGCCAAGGATTTTTGCACAAGCCCCGTCGAGCTTTCGAGCTCCGGGGCTTTTTGCGTTTCCGACCGCATGCCATGGACATGCGCTGGCTTCCCGGGCTGCCTCCCGGACTGCCTCAGCTAGCGGGAGAGCGGCTGCGCCCCGGGATCGGGGCATGCTTCCTCGTCCTGCTCGGGGCATCCTGTTCTGAGACGCTCGGCAAGCGCGGAGTAGCGCCTGACGCTGCGGTTGTTCCGGACGGCCATGGCGAGGGCCTTCTTCGTTCCCACGAGCACCACGAGCTTCTTGCCGCGGGTGACGCCGGTGTAGACGAGCTTGCGCTGGAGCATGACGTAGTGCTGGGTGGTGACGGGAATGATCACGGCCGGGTACTCGGCGCCCTGGGACTTGTGGATGGTGACGGCATAGGCAAGGACGAGCTCGTCGAGATCCGTGAAGGCGTAGACCACGTCTCTGCCGTCGATCTCGACCGTGAGCTCCTGGGCTTCGGCGTCGATGGCCCGCACGAGGCCGATGTCGCCGTTGTACACCTCGCGGTCGTAGTCGTTGCGGATCTGCATGACCTTGTCCCCCACCCGGAAGGCATGCATCCCGCGGGCCACCTGGGTGCCGTGGGGATTGAGGGCCTGCTGGAGGGCCTCGTTGAGCTTGGCCGTGCCCACCGATCCCCGGTTCATGGGCGCGAGCACCTGGATGTCGGCCAGGGGATCAAGGCCGTAGCTGCGGGGCAGCCTCGTCTTGGCGAGGCTGATGATGGTCTCGAGCACATCCTCGGGTTCGGCCTTCTCGATGAAGAACATGTCGCTCGAGGGCTTGTTGTCGAAAAAGGGCACCTGGCCCTGGATGATGCGGTGGGCGCCGGTGACGATGGCCGACTGCCGGGCCTGGCGGAAGATCTCGTTGAGGCGCACCACGGGCACGGCGCCGGAGTCGATGACGTCCTGGAGCACCTGGCCTGCGCCCACCGAGGGGAGCTGGTCCGCGTCGCCCACCAGCAAAAGCTTGGCGCCGCGGGGCACGGCCTTGAGCAGATGGTGGAAGAGAAGCAGGTCCACCATGGAGACTTCGTCCAGCACGAGCAGGTCGCAGTCGAGGGGGGTCTTCTCGTCCATCTTGAAGCGCATGTTCCGGACATCGAAGGCGAGCAGACGGTGGATGGTTCTGGCCTCGAGGCCCGTGGCCTCGGACATGCGCTTGGCTGCCCGGCCCGTGGGCGCGGCCAGGAGGATGCGCTTCGAAATGGCCCCGTAGATGCCGAGTATGGCCTTGAGTATGGTGGTCTTGCCCGTGCCGGGGCCGCCCGTGATGACCATGACCTTGCCCCGGAGGGCGCAGGCCACGGCCTCCCGCTGGCGGTCCGCCAGGGTCAGGCCGGACTTCTGCTCGGCCCAGGCTATGGCGGCATCCACCTTGACCTCGCGAAGGCTCGCCTTGGCGCGCGCCAGGCTGAGCAGCCTCGAGGCAGCCTTCTTTTCGGCGAGGTTGTAGCCGGCGATGTAGGTCGCCTCCACTTCCTGGCCCCGCAGCGGCACGGGCTCCACGACGACGCGCCGCTCCGCGGCAAGCTGGCCCAGCGCGGAGCGCAGAAGCGGCTCGTTCTCGATCTGGAGCAGCTTGGCTGCCGTCTCAAGCAGCTTCTCCGTGGGGGAGAAGACGTGCCCTTCGTCAGCCAGCTCGTGCAAGGCGTAGAGCAGGCCGGCCTGGGCGCGCAGAGGCGAGTCCTTGGCAAAGCCCAGCTTCTCGGCGATGCGGTCCGCCGTCAGAAAGCCTATGCCCCAGATGTCGTAGGCCAAACGGTAGGGGTTCTCCTTCACCACGGCAATGGAGTCCTTGCCGTAGGCCTTGTAGATCTTGGAGGCGTAGCCGGAGCTCACGCCCTGGGACTGCAGGAAGACCATGACCTCGCGTATGTCCTTCTGCTCGGCCCAGGTCTGCTTGATCATGCCGATGCGCCCGCGGCCTATGCCCGGCACCTCGACCAGGCGGTCCGGCTCCTGCTCGATGACGTCGAGCGTCTTCTCGCCGAAGACCTTGACGATGCGCTTGGCCATGACTGGCCCTATGCCCTTGATGAGGCCGGAGCCGAGGTACTTTTCGATGCCGTAGACCGTGGCCGGCACGGCCGTCTCGTAGAAGACCACCTTGAACTGCTCGCCGAAGCGCGGATGGGTGGTCCATTCGCCGGCCATCTTGAGGATGGCGCCGGGCTGGGGATCGACGATGGCGCCGACGACGGCCACGAGATCCTGACGGCCGTAGACCTTCACCTTGGCAATGGTATAGCCGTTCTCGGGGTTGGTGTAGGTGACGCGCTCTATCTGGCCGGAAAGGCGGACAAGGGGAGGTTTGTCTGGCATGGACGCAGTATAGGGGCAGGGCTTGCGGGGCTCAAGGGAAAAGTGTGCAGCTGACGATGCCGGCAGGCCCAGGGCTGCAGGCGTCTGGCGCAGGACAGGACAAATCTGCGGGCACGCAGCGTCGGCCAGACGCTGGTTCGCTTTGTTCAGGCATGCCATGGCGAATTGCGCCTTGACTTTGAGCGCATCTCAGAATAGGGTAACGCAACGCTCCGGAAGAGAAAAAGCCGGAACTTATCGCAAAGAAAAGTGCAGAGATAATGAAGCAATGCTCAAGGAGAGAACAATGAAGCGAAGCAATATTTAAGTTCAGCGCGACATGAATGATTTCATCATGTTCAAAACAACGTGCGAGTGCTGTCCCCAGATCATACCATGATTGTTGTGGTGGAAAAATGGGGAAGTGATGATTCTCTACCAATGGTGTCTATTTACTACAAGTGCGCCTATAGTGATTTTGGCGCAAGCGGTTCTTTTTTTGAGAAAGTTATGCGACGTATAAAGACTGCAGTGAAGATCTTGTTTGCCGGGTATGCGGAAACGCAAGGTGATTTTATTTTTCGTGACAGAGAGCATTTGCAAGATTTCACCGCAACGCTGGAAGAGGCTGCCAGGCAGGTTGCCGCCAGCGGCACGCCGAACTAGCGGTCCCCGCAGGCAGCCGTGCCAGGCCTTGGGGAGCGTGTCCTGCGCAGAGCATTGGGGCAGCGGAGCTTTCTCGCGTCTTGGAGAGGGCGGGGCAGGCTTGCGCCCTCCGGTTATGTCTGCAGGGCTGCCTCCCAGGCGACATCCCCAGGCGACCTCCGCAAGAGACCTCCACAAGAGGTCTCTGACATGCCTCGCCGGGAGGCACGCGTGACTGCGGCCGTCCACCTGGCCGCGGGGCCGCGGCAGGATCTGCCTGCGCGTGGCCTCACGGCGACTGGCTGAGCCCTGGCAGACGCGAAGCTGGCGCGCCTACGCGCCGCCTGCGCTGGATGCCTCGGGACTGCCGGCAGGCGCTGCCGGCTGCTCCGCGGTCTGGTCCGTCGACTGTCTGGGCTCGGCGCCATTGTTCAGCAGGCTTGCCGTGCAGCCGGCAAATTCGCGGAAGGCGGCTGCCAGTTCCGAGCGCTCCAGCCCTTCGGGGTAGGGGGTGATGTCGCCGACGGCCCTGCGGGTGCCGTTGACGAGGAATTCAGAGCGCCGGCCCTGCGCCTCGATGCTGTCCTCCACCCAGGCCTCGAAGGCCCGCGCCAGCATCTCCTGGGGCTTGGCCCAGTAGGCCTGCCTGCGGCCGCGGTCCAGCTCGGCGGCATGCTGGTAGTAGTCCGAGGAAAGCCGCCTGCCGTAGACGGCCCTGCGCAGGCTGTCCCAGGCATCGTCGAAGAGATTGCCGAAAGGCTGGTACCTGGCGAAGGGCCTCGACCACTGGCCCGAGTAGGTGGCCTTTTCGGGGCTGGGCACCACGTAGCCGGTGCCGCCGTCGGCCAGGACCGTCCGCACGCTGCTGGCATAGCCGGACTTGCGGCCGAGGTAGTGGTCGAGGGCGTGGAACCACTCGTGGGCAAGGCAGCCGGCGCCCCCGCGCTTGGTGAGGTTGATCACGGCGTGGCCGTACTCGTAGTGGGCAGAGGCAAAGCCGCCGTTGCCCCTGGCGCCGAAGGCCAGGGAGAGCTGGCCGTCCAGGGAGAGCGCCTTCGGGGGAACGCCGAGCACGCCGGCGAGATCCATGAGCCCGTCCCAGGCCTTGTCCAGCAGGCGCTGGCGCTCGGCCTGGCTGTTCCAGAGGCCGAACTCGACGCCGTGGAAACCGAAGGTCGTGAGGAAGGCCGAGGGCTCTGCAGGACCGTCCCTGCGGGCAGGCCCCTCGCGCCTGGCCTCCGCGAAGGGAATGCGCTGGACGTCGCTGGCAGGACGGGGCTTGCGTTCCGTGGCCAGACTGAAGAAGTCCTGAATGTGTTCCCTGAGGTAGGCATCGGCCTCCAGGGTGGACGCGAAGCCCTCCTTGAACACGCTGCAGCCGGTGCTGCCGGGCACGACTCTGGCGATGGCGCCGCCAGCGCTCAAGCCGACAATGCAGAAGCGGTCGCGCACATAGCCTTCCCTGGCCTTGTCCAGCGCTTCGTCGCGGCTTTGGCAGACCGGCGCGTCCGCCGGCTTGCCCCGCTTGTAGAGGTGCCAGCCGTCCTCCTCCGCGCTGGCTTCCCAGCCTGCCGGAAAGGGGGGCAGGCCGGCATCCTCCCTGCTGGCTCCGCGCTCGCGGGCACTTTCCCTGCGGGCCTTGTCGGAGAGCATGATCAGGCGCTTGAGCAGGGCCTTGCACTGCTTGGCATCGTCAAGGTATTCCGTGACGGCGGTGAAGCTGGGCCAGGTCTCCTGGCTGACTACCAGGCCGGGATCCCTGCGCTGGCGGATGCGCCAGCGCTGATCCGCCTCGTCCCGAAAGGGCACGAGCGTTCTGAAGGCAAGCTCACGTGCCAGGGCGTCCTCCGCGGCCTCGTAGCTGGGATACTGGCGTCTGAAGTAGAGCTTGCGCGACTCGATGCGGTAGGAGGCCCCGCCTTCGCGGGGCACGATCTTCCAGGAGCGCATCCAGCGGGTGTCGAGGCCGCTGTCCTGCAGAAGGGCGCGGTCGGCCCTGGAGCCGCCGATGTGCTCGCCGAGCTTGGCGTTGATGGACGCATTGTCGGGGGTCTGGTTCACAAGCACCTCCTGCGCGCCGTGGTGCGCGCTGGCAAGGGATCTGTCTCTGCCACTGGCCGTGCTCCCGGGGATGTCGGCGACGATGGCGTTGAGATGATCAGATGAACGTTTTTTGATAAAAGCCACAGTGCGCAAGCCACCTTGCCTGCTGGGTCATTGTAGCGACATGGTCGCAGGCAGGTCTCAGGGGCAAGCGCCACAAATTCTTGTGAAATGGAAAATAGGCCTAGCTGACAGGGCAAAGAGGGATGCGCCACATCCGCCGGCAGGAGCGACAGTCCGCAGGCAAGACCAGCAGGCCCCGTGCAGCTTGAGGGCCGACGCCGGGCCTGCCTGCAGCCGAAGGACATGCCCACGAGGGCGGAATTCTGGCAGGAACGGGGCCTGCTGCCACCCTTGCTGACGCCTGTTGTCGCCTTGCTGTCGCCTGATGTCGCTTGGTTTCGCCTGGTGTCGTGTCCTCGCGAGTGCTGTTGAGGGTTGTGCCTGCCGAGAGAGTCGCCGTGCCTTGCGCTACGCAAAGCTGGTCGCTTCGGGCAGGATCTGCCTTGAAAAGGAAAAGTCTTGGATCGTCCCGCCGGGCAAAGTGTCACAAGCCCAGAAGGATGTCAATTAAAATTTTCCCCGGGTGAAGATTTTTTCTCTGCAGGCAACGAGCGTGCCCCGTGCCGAGGAGGGCAGGGCAAGACTCGCCTCGCGCATGCCTCTGGCCAGCCCGCGTCCTCCTGGCCGTGGCCTGGCAGAGCGTGCCGGCTGTCCGGCCAAGGCCTCCGCGAACGGGGCAAGACGGCAGAGATGCCATGCCGGTTCTGGCCGAGGGCTGAGGCAGGGCGACTGGCAGGTGTCTGGCCGTGCCGCCAGGCAGGGCTGCCAGACAGGGCTGTCAGGTGCGTGCGCGTGGCCCGCCGTCCTCGCTATCCTCGGCAGAGTCCGCAGTTGCCTCCCTGCTGGAGCAGCTGGCGCCAGGCCCGGAATGCAGGCGGATCGAGGTCCGGATCGCGCAGCATGCCGCAGAAGGCGTGGAGGGTGGCCCAGACATCGACGATGGCGTTGTGCCTCGGCGCGCTGCCGGGATCAAAGCCGTAGCGGCAGGAGACGCTTTCAAGGGACTTGGAACCCGCCATGCCGGCAGGCAGAAGCCGCATGAGATCGATGTAGGCAGGCCCCCTGGGCGGCTCCACGCCCGACTGGCGCATCATTCTAAGATCATAGCCGAGATTCCAGCCGGCAACGGCAAGCATGCCCGCCATCATGGCCCGGCACCGCTCGCCCGCCTCGCGGAAGGTCCGGGCGTTTTTGACCTGCTCCGGCGAGATGCCGTTCACCTGCTGGGCGCGGGGCCAGGATTTGATGCCTTCGGGCTTGAAGAGCTCGTTGACCAGGGTTGTGCCGTCTCCACGGCAGGCGCTGAACTGGAGTATCCTGTCCCTGAACGCAAAGCCCGTGGTCTCCGTATCCATGATCATGATTTTCAGGGGATCGCCGGCAAGCCTGCCGTGCGGATCGGCCTGAAGTAGCGTTGTCAGCAGCATGGCGTCTCCCAGAGGCCATGGCGCAGACCGGCCTCGCTGATGCCAAAAGGCCCGGCAGGATGCCGGGGGGCTTTCCTGGGCGTTCTCCTGCATATGCCGGTCCCTGCCGGCATGCCGGGCAGCAGATCCGCGGATACGGCTTCCAGCGCTGGCGTCCCGCACGCCAGGCCTGCCGTCGGCAAGGCAGAAGGCAAGGCGCGGCGCGGCGGTCTGGCCAGAATGGGCAGGACAGGTCCCCGGGCAGAGCAGACATGCCAGCAACCTCGCCTCGCGCAGGTGCCGCGTCCGTCGATGCGCATGGTGGAGCAGGAGAAAGTGAACATGAAATGAACCTTAGTTGTGACAAAGTATCCGAAAAATGCAATTCATTGACATGCCTGCTTGCGTTGTTGCGACATCTTTCAGCACTTTGCGGTCTTGGCAAAAGAAGCAACAACTGCAGTATATTCTATCTTAAGTCGCGATGCCTGTCGTGTAAATGAAAAATAGCTTTTTTTCCTGTGCAGAAATGTCCTGCCACCTTGCCGCCGCTGGCAGCGGAGCGGACCTGTTGTCGCTCGAAGACGGCAGTCCACTTCGCAGGCCTGCCCTTCGTCCTCTCCTCGGTTCCTTCGCACTCGGGGCCGTCCACGCCGTTCCGGCACGCGATGCGCTGGGGCATGTAGCGGGAGTCCGAACGGAAACACTGCGCAGGGCCTGCCTCGACGGCAAGGACGCCGTCCTCGTTCAGAACGGCCTGGGCGCCTTCCGCGGCAGGTGTCGCCGAACTTCTCCTTCACGGTGCGCTCGCCCTCGCCGTCGGCATCGAAGCAGAACTCCATCGCAAGGGGGGCTTTCGTGTCTGCGTTGACGAGTCCCGTGACGCATTCCCAGCAGCCCTTGAGATCCTCGAGGCGTCCGCCCTCCAGGATCTCCTCGAGGCTTGGCTTCTCCTCCCCGGAGGCCGGCGCGGCCAGACAGAGCATAAGGACCAGCGTGGAGAGTAGGATGGAAGGGGGGCGCGTACGCATGAGCATGCTCCTTTGCCCAGCGGCGGGGCAGAACGCAGAGGGGAGGCGAACGACATTGCCGGCAGGCGCACGGCCCTGCTCGGAGCGGGATATGGCCCGAACTACAGCCTTCCGCCTCCTATCAGGACATCCTTGCCGCGGAACGCAAAGCCGTAGGCGTAGATGCGGTCATGGGGAATGCCCCGGGCTTCAAGCGCTGCGACGTAGTTTCTGTCGGCAATCTGATTGAGCGCAGAAGCAAGCGTATCGCTCAGATCCTTTTCTCCCTCGTCAGCGGCAAGCGACTTGAACTCGATGACAATGCCAGGATCCTGGCTGTGCAGAGGGAAGAGCATGACGTCATAGCGTCCATAGCCGCTTTCTCTATTGGATTCAATCTGATAGCGTCCTTTGAGATCGACGATGAGGCCAAGCGTAAAACCATGGTAGAATTTCTCCGGCTCCTTGCCACTCATGTCGAAGAAACTGAATGTCTCCATTGTAATTTTGTTCATCATTGTATTCAATCTTTCTATTCTACATTCATAAATAGCATTTCTGAATTCTTGAGATATATAAGAAAGAATCTCTGAGTTAAACCATTGTTTAATCAATGATTCAAGCATTAACTTCATGATTTGTTATCTCTATTTCATATTGTTTAATACTTTTATTGCATGATATTATATTGAGATATACTGTAGCTACAAGAATACTTATAACAGCACTTGGTACAATTTTCAATTGATTAAAAACAATTTGCTCGTCTAGATGAGTGACAATCGATTTCCCTTGAAGCAGTGTTTCAATCTGTATTTTAAGTTCTTTCTTAGATTGTTGAATAAGAGATCCAACTAAAAGATTTGAGCTTGTATCAACCCAATATGTATTAAATTCTTTTTTTCTAATAAGTTGAAGTATAGACCATGGGTTGTAAATATCCCTGTTGCAACCAAAAGTGAATCCATCATACCAAGCTTTTACTCCGTCCTTATCAAAAAGGCCGTATTCTTCTAATGAGAGAAAAACCTCATTCTCCGTGAAGCCAAAACAATCGGCATAAAATGGAGATGTGACAGTTACAACCTCAAGATTATTCATGTCTGAAAACAAAGAATCTTTACTAATTCTGGTAATACCAGTCATTAATCCATGTTCTATCAAAGTATTTGTTTTAAATGTAGAGTTGAAAAATCCATGAAAAAATTGGCTTTATCTTCCCAGTATCTATGTATCCATGCTTCCTGCATGGGAGTATCATATTCATCTATGAGTATTATTGGCATTTTGTTATAATAATGTGTGATATATTCTGCAAGACAACTAAGAGATTCTTTTGCTTTTTCTAAAGACATATCTCTTGATACGCTATTGAATTGTCTTGTCTCGTTTTTGCTTAATATTTGGCTCGAGACAATAAAACTATATTAAGAATAAAGTCTAGTTAATAAATAACATATATTATATTTTACTGCAGAAAATGACAATTCTTTTATATTGGCAAAAGATAAAAATATTACAGGTATTGTCCCCTGCAACTCTCGATATTTTTTTTCATTCCAAATGGAGAGTTCTTCAAAGAGGTCGCATCGACCGGAATACTCAGGCGAAAAAAATTTCTTGACCATATCAAGCATAAGTGTTTTTCCTAAACGGCGGGGACGAGTAATAAGAGTTATATCATCGCCTCTTTCCCACCACTCCTTGATAAAACGCGTCTTGTCAATATAGAAGTAGTTGTTTTCGCGTAATTTTGAAAAGTTCTGTATTCCAAGCGCTACATTGCGCTGCATGTCATCTCCACTTTGACTTCTGCAAGGCGTTAATATGCAAGTTAATCATATCTATATTACAAGTAAAATATTTCGACTTCATTTTATAACATATTGATTTTATACGCTTTTCTCCGACGCCTGTCAAGACCCTTTTGACTCCGCCACCAGGTTCAGCGATGCCTTTTTTGCCTTTTCCGTTTGTCCCTTGACGCAAGACGCAGGTCGCATCTCGGCTCTCGAATGCGCCGGCAAAAAGGCATGACAGAACTGACCAGGAGGCTACGGCGCGCCAGCGGGCAGGGCAGCAGTGCGGTTCTTGCAAAGAGACGAAGTCGTGGTCTGCCGTCTTCTGCACGACGGCTTCTCGGACAGCCCCAACACGGACAGCACGGCACCCTTCTTGTCTCCGGCCTCAAGCGGGCATGCGCGACGGGCATGCGATGGAAGCACTGACGTTCTCTGTGCCGAATGCAAGCTGAATGTCAGCCTGATATCAGCCGGATGTCATTCGGGTTGATCAAAAATTCGCGAGCACGTGGATCAAAAACTCCAGGCAGATCCGCTTTGCCCGCCAGTCCCTCTTCGACTTCCAGATAGAGGACCTGCCGCAAGCCGAAGACTTCGACGCCGCGCTCGGCAAGCTGGATGCCATGACCGACTGCATGATGGACTACCTGGACGGCGACGACGTCGACGGCATCCTGAAGGACAACCCCTACAGGAACGTGGTCCGCCTGCTCAGGCTTGCCATTCACGTCTACTTCGACGACGACCAGAGGACGGCGGAAGAGTTTCTTGCCCCCTACGCCGGCGCCGACGTCGATGCCTTTGACATCCCCGTTGTAACCGAGTCCTGGAGGGACTGGGAGGGCGAGGAGCGGCAGGACGAAGGCGAAGGCTTCAGCCGGGAATAGTCGCTCCGGCAGCCGGATCCAGCCTTGACGGTCTGCAGAGCCGCAGGCGGGAGCTTGGCCGGGGCTTGGCAGACCGCCGGCCGCTTCTGCGGGGCCCCGGCCGGAAGCGCCCTCCGTGCAGTCCTGTCGCGTCTGGCGCGAACTCAGGGAACAGCCTCCTGGTCAGACCAGGCGTTCCATGCCGGCAGGGCAGGGCCGGCGCCTGGATCGCCGAGAGGCCTGGACTGGATCCTGCCGGAGGACAGCGCGAGCGGACAGGGAAGACCCCCTCCAGCCAGGCACGGGACAGGGCGGCAAAAAGCGGTCATGAACGTCAAAGCGTGGCAAAGAGCATGCTTGACCTCGCCAAGCTGGCGCTCGCCCTGCAGACGAGCGCCGCCTCCTTGCCGCGGCGTCGCGGAAAGACGATGCGGAAGGCCGGCACGGGAAGACAAAGCTCCACCCTCCAGGCCGAAGATGGTCCAGCGACCGGCAGGCAAGACGCCTCATGGCCATCCTGCGCCGGCAAGCGCTTCGCTTGGACAAGGCACCGGAGGCGCTCTGCCTGCGTCCGGCGCAGACCTTCCTGCGCCAGGCACCCGACTTCCTGCAATCGGCGCTTCGATCATCTTGCATGTCGCTTTTGCGGCGACAATATGGCGCAAGGCTTCTCAATATGGTACGTTCCTTAAGCTTGGCCTTCAGCCAGGCAAAGCAGGGAAACGATGAAGAGCATCTTCAAGACGCCCCTATGCACCATGGAAAAACCATAGATATGGAGTTGTTGTTATGGAAGAGATTATACTTGTTCTCGTTGCATTGGGAATTTTTGGAGCAACAGGCTCTGTCCTTGCCACGCTATTCTGGATTTTTATAGCAATTCCTTTAATTTTTGTTTTCATATCAAAGTTCTTTAGATGATATTTTCCAGCAGACCAAAGATGCTCCTTCCTCAAAATTCGTCTTTTTGCCTCTGTCCCTAGCCGTAACGACCCGGAAGGAGCATCCCGTCTTCCCGCCGACGGAGCAGGCATGCGGCCCCGTGCCTGCAGGACTGGGGTTCTCCATGTCACCTGCCCGCAGTCTTCCGCACCCTCATCCGCCCCCGTCATCCGGCCTTTCGTCTTCGCAGCCGGTGGGCGCATCGGGAGCGGCCCGCACGTCCCATTCTGCCATGCGCGCGCCGGCCGCTCCTTCCCTGCGTCCCGGTACAGGCCTGCCGAGGCAAGGCCGCTCTGCGGCGCGAGGCAGAGCTCGGCACCAGAGAGCTTCCTGGCCGCCGCTTCCGCTGCCGCTGTCTGGCCCAGGACGTCTCAGACATCTCTGCAGGCTATGCTGCCTGCGTCTGTCCGCCGTCCTGGGCAGCCTGATCGACGGCAGATCGCGGCTGATCTGCGACAGATCTGCGACTGATCTACGGCCTCGCCCCCGGCATCAGCGAGGCGCCAACGAGCGTGCCGCCGATGAACATGGCCTCCCTGGCCTCCGCCATGGCAGCCGCGAACTCGCCGTCGCTCCGCTCAAGGAGGATCTCTGCCAGATCGGCCGCGCAATCCTCGGCCTGCCTTCTGGCGAAGGCCGCCAGCTCCCTGCCTTTTGGCGCCGGCGTGCCCCGGCCGTCGTCCAGGCCCATCAGGAAGAGCGCGTACTGCTCCGCGTGCTCGATGCCGATTTCATGCGTGATGGTCCAGTAGAGGCCGAGGGCGTGCACGGCGTTCCTGTTCCGCGCCATGTGCCAGCTGGAGACGATGCCGGCCAGGAAGCAGATCCTGGGGACATGCCGCATGACGCTGGCCGTGCTGCCGTCTCCCGCCTCCCGGCAGACCTCGCAGATGCGCTTTTCGATCTGGAGGCAGGTTCCGGCGGCAAGGGCGACAAGCTCGGGGTCGGGCGGCACGCCCTTGTTCCAGCCCTCGTCTTCGGCCTTCTGCAAGAGCCTTCTGAGAAACCAGTTGAAGTCCTTCGCCGGCCTGGGGTCCGGCTTCGCCTGCTCCTGCACCGGCCTGGGGTCCGGCCGTTCCGCCAAGGCCTCTTCCGATCCGGCGTCCTTCTTTCTGAAAAAGCTGAACAGCGACATGGCGTGCTCCTCTGCGCCTGCTTCCGGCGCATCAGGACGGCAGACATCTTGACAGGCGCCCCGCCTCCCCCTGCAGGGCAGGAAGGGCTTCCGCAGGCGAGCCCGCCGTCCGTGGAGGCGCGCCGGGCTCCGGCAGGCTTGCGCCATGCCGAAAGCGCCGACAGTCTACCTGCGGGCCTGCGGCGCGGGAACGTCTAAACTGCATCTGCCTTTGGACGGTGCCTCGGGACGCCTGCCGGCCTATGCTCAAGCCAGACGGGCGCCCCCGGGGCGTCCCGGAAGGAGGCATCATGCACGACATTCCCAATCCCCGCCCCTCGAAAGACTTCATGGAGGCCTTCAAGGCCGCAGGACGCAGCCTCCAGGCCGAGGCGGACAGGCGCGGCATGGCGCTCATCTGGATCAAGGCCGTGCCGTACGGGCCGTCCCTGGAGCACCTGTCCTTCTTCTGCGCAGGCCAGGCCTACTTCGTGCAGATCGTCGATGGCGCCGGCAGGAGCGCCTTCCCCGGCGGCTCGAAGGCGGGCCTGCTCCGCATCGCCCGGGAGTACGAAGGCTTCGCCTGCTGGATGCCCCTGCGCAGGGCGTCAGGACTCTTCGGCCTTGGCAGGGCGTCCTGGGAGCCGGTCCATCCGGGGTGGGGCCTGGTGGACGCGGCCACGGGCGCTCCCGTCAGGCCTGAGGATCTGGCCTCGGCGGAACCCCGCCTGGCCACCCGCTGGGAGCTCCACGACTTCGCCATCCAGATCGTCCGCGAGGCCCTTGAAAAGCAGGGCCTGACCGTCCTCTCCTGGAACAGCGATCCCGACGTGGAGCCGGCGCTCTGGTTCAAAGGCGCGTCGGGACAGCCGGAATGGGCCTGCGTCGGCGTATGCCTCGGCCCCGCTTCCCGGGTTTGTGCGCCGGAAAGCCTGCTCGAGCTTGCCTCGGCCATGATGGACCGGGGCTTCCGGGGCTGGTGGGCGCCCGTGGGCTTCGCGCCGCTCGTCCGGAAGCCGGGCAGGCCTGACGGCCTCTACCGCGGCGAGGGGGCGGACGTGGACTTCAAGGGCCTGCTGCCCCTGCCGCTCTGACAGAGGCAGCCACGGTCTTGCAGCCGTCCCGAAGCCAGGCTGGGCCATGGGGAGCTCCGTCCTCATGCGCTGGCTCAAGGCCTAGTTCAAGGGCTGGTTCAAGTACTGGCAGGCTGGCTCGTGCCCTGGCTCCTGTCCCGGACGGGCAGAGGCGCGCCCTTGATCGGGCGCCTCCAGTCCGTTCACGGCCCTGCACGCCAGCCTGTCCTGGCATCCCCGCCTGCCAGTTCTGCAAGGCGACGGTTTGGACCGGGGTTCGAGATGGGCATGACAAGCGGCGCTCTGCGGCGCATACTGGGGGCACTTCTGGCCTCCATGCATGCGAGGAAACGATGCTCCACTTCACGCCATACAAGGTCTTCTCGTACCAGAACGACACCCGGGATCCCTTGGGCTTCCAGACCTACAGATCCCGCCTGACGGACAGGTTTTATCCGCAGTTTACGGTCAACACCACTTCCCCCGGCTCTCTTGGCTTCTTCTGCTGGGCCGTGGACTTTCTGGACGGAGAGGGATTCCAACCCTCCAGCCTCGACTACGCCGCCCGATTCAGGGATGTGGAGATCCTCCTTGGCTGCATGGCGGCAAGGGCCAGCAAGAATGCCATAGTCAACATCACCCGCTACGGGCGCCTTCCCGACCGCGTCACGCTCCGCGAAGCCCAGAAGCCTGGCTACGACCTTTACACGCGCCTCGGCTACGGAATCCTGGGCTTCTACCGCTCGATGGCCGTCAAGTGGGGTCTTCTTCAGACGGACGGCCGACTGGCGACGCGCGGCATGGACCTCGCCAAGGCATGGGATGCCAGAGGGGGGCAGGGCGTTCCCAGCTTTACCAGCATCGCCAGAAACTGGCTCAACGGCGCCGCCCCTCTGGATCGCCTCGGCATCAGAGAGTTTGACTGCTTCGCTCCAGCCTCCGTCCACTGGGGACTGGATGAACGGGCCGTCTGGAACGAAATCATCAACGCCTACGGCATGGCGCACCCCGGCGAACGCCCCCTGTGGGAGAGTCCGCCCCCAGAGCAGACCCTGCTCCTGCTTGAAGACGAAGCGACGCGTCCGGCCTTCTTTGCCGATCTGGAGCTGCGCTACGGGCGGCATGAGAACCTGGCCGCCTCCTTTGCCGCTTGCTCTGCCTTCGAGCGCTTCACGGCCCTCGTGCAGTTCGTCTTCGAGTGGGAGTACGTCAACGCTGGAATAGCTGAAGGCGTCAGGAGCGAGGTGCCGGTTCTGCGCGCCGCGCTGGCCGCGGAGACGGTGAAGGCAGCCGGCGTGCTTGCCGGTCGCCTTAACGCCATTGATCAGACCTGGTCCCTGTGCGACAGCCTCATGGCCGTCTCGACCTACGATTCGCTGCGTGCCGCCGTGGTGGAGCACCACATGGCTCACCAGGCGTACAAAGGCGCCCAGGCCTATCTGACCCATGACGGCGTCCAGCTTTCCGGCCGGGTCGATGCAGAAACGGTCATGCGCCTTGCACAGGGGGCCGGCGGCGACATCGCGGCCGGCAGCGCTGAAGGCATGCTCCGCAGGCTGGTCTGGGCCTACCGGGGCGAGTGGTTCTTCAAAAGCGCTTCCGCCTGGGCCAGGATCGCAGGGAGGCTGTCATGAACGGCGTTGGCAATGCCACCTTAAGCCTTGAGCAGATCGTGGACGCGATCCGGTCGGATCCCGCCGAGGGCGGCATTCTGCACCTGCTGGCGCTCACCTACGAGTTCGATCCCGAGCAGCTCGCCAACTTTCTCTTTTCCCGCTCCCTCTTTGCCAGCCGCAGGCTCTGGAAGCCCGACTACGCCGAGATGGCCCGCATCCGGCCCGTCGTCTTCTACGATGCGGCCAAGAGCCGGGACACGAGCGCCCTGCCGCCCCTGCTGGAGCTTCATCCGTGGCAGTCCCGGGCATTCGGCTGCCATCACAGCAAGGCCTACCTTGTCGTCACCGAGCTTGCCGTGCATCTTGTCCTTGGCAGCTTCAACCTCACCTACCAGGGCCTTGCGCGCAACAGGGAAGTGCTCGGACATTTCTGCTGGCGTGTCGGAGATGGCGCCAGGTCCAGCGATGCCGGCATGCTCGGCGACTGGGTCCGCTTCCTCGCCGGCTGCCTCGGCGCCCATGTCCATGCATCCACCGCATCCGCCCTGCAGGCCATAGCGTCCTGTCTCAAGACCCGGCTGGCTGAGCTTCCCCTGTCTCCCGGCCTCCAGGGGCAGACGCAGACCCTGGTCTGGTCGGGGTACAAGGACCGCGAAAGAGGCCTTGATCGCCTGCAGGAGGTTTGGACTGCCTGGCATCCCGGCAAGGAGCCCGACACGCTCTTCGCCGTCTCGCCCTTTTTCGACCAGGATGCAGAACAGCCGCTGGCGCGGAGCTTCAAGCAGGCCTTTCCCAGCCTGCGGCGCCTCGTCCTCGTCACCGAAGAAAACAGCCTCTCTTCCCTGTCCAAGGCGCACTTCAGCGGCTTTGCAAGCAGGGAGCTCTATGCGATCAAGCGGGAGGTCGGCGCCTCCGAGCGCGGGCGCATCGCCCAGGAAGCCTGGGAAGAAGGGACATCCCTTCCTGACGATGCCGTTCTCTCCCGGCGTCTGCACGCCAAGGTGCTTGTGCTGGCCACGGGATCAGAAGGCCTGGTCTACGCGGGCAGCGCCAACTTCAGCTGCAACGCCTGGCTCGGCAGAAATCAGGAGCTCGGCTTTGCCCTCAGAACGGACGATGCCGAAGGCACCATGAAGGCGGCGCTCAGCGGACTCTATGCCGACACCGGATGCAGCCGGTTTGCGGAGCTGCCGGACCTGCCCGTGGACCTGCCAGCCAGCGACGCTGACGAGGAGAATGTCGCAAGCCTGGCCTATCCCGGCTTCATCGATTTCGTCACGCTGGAACTCGACGAAACTGGCAGGGACGCCTACTTCCTCCTGCATCCCCTGCCGGACCATGCCGCCGGCTGGCGGGACATCCTCGAGCGGGAGTACAGCGTTTTCTGGGGGGGACGGCATGTGCAGGACGGATTCGCCGTCAGCTTCGGCTTCCAGGGCCGGAGCCAGAGAATGAAGAACGGCGAGTGGCAGGAACGCCTGCTCCAGGGAAGGAGCCTCGCCTTTTTCCATCGCCCCAGCCGCACATGCTTCTGGGTTCCCTACCTCTATGCGGGCGAGCTCGTTGCCCGGCGGGAAAGCCTCCTTTCCCTGTCGAGCCTGGAGTGGCTTGCCTTGTTCTGTCCGGCAGGTTCTGCCGCCAGGGGCATAGGGCCTGAGGTCTTCGCCCCCGGCGCCGGGGAGGACGGGAAGGAACAGGAGCTCCCGCCTGAGTTTGGTCCCGACAGAAACAGCAATCCCGTTGTTGCCATGCAGAGCTGGCTCAAGCTCTTCGGCGCCTGCGAGCGCATGCTCGAGCAGCGCCTTGCCGGCATCTTCGAAGACGGGCGAAGCACGGTGGACCGCGTCGGGCATCTGGTGGCCGGCTTCCTGCGGACGCTCTCAAGGCTTGTGGACTGCGACCGCGAGAGGGAGGCTTCAAGCGGCGAAGCCTGGGCCTTCAAGACGGGCGAGACGCTCCAGCTTGCGCGCCGGCTTGCCCGGCAGTGCGAAGGCCGCCAGGCTGAACGCGCCCTGCTGGACGCCGTTTCCCAGGATCTCTGCGCCAAGCTGGCCCAGCTGGCGCCGGAAGCGGGATCGGCGCTTGCAAGATACCTCGCCTTCATCGCCTGCGAAGCCGAGGCGGGCCAGGAGGACAAGTCATGAGATGCCGCGACATGGAGGAAATCCTCGCCACGCCTGAACATCTGCGCAAAGACGTCCTTGAGAGCTGGAAGCGCCAGCGGCGCGAAGCCAGGGCCATCGCCGAGCGCTTCGAACGGGGCTTTCGAACCGTCCTTCTGGCGGACGAAGTCGGCATGGGCAAGACCTACACGGCCCTTGCCGTCATGGCGGACGACATCTTCCAGACTGAGGAGAACAACCGGAAGGTGCTCCTGGTCGTCCCCAAGAGCAGCGTTCTGCTCGACAAGTGGGAGCAGGAGATCACCACCTTCGCCAAGCGCTACCTGAACCCCGCACTTGCCGGCGGAGGGCGCAAGACCCTGCGTCCCTACCGTGTGGAAACGCTGTCCGAGCTCTTCTACTGCCTCAACGACTACCGCACGATCCAAGTAGACCGGGCAAGCGGCGTGGACGTGCGCCTCTTCGCCCGCTGCTTCAGGGACTGGCATATCAAAAGGAAAGGCAGACCCCGGACGCCCTTCCTCAAGGCCGACATTCTGCAGACAGCTGTAGGCCAGTCCGTCTGGGAGTCTTTCTGTGCCAGATTTTCCCCCGCCATTGCGGAGATCTATTTCGATCGCGTGAACGCCCTTCGGGAAGAGCGCATCCGCGATCTGGTCGCACGCCTTGCTGGCGACGGCTACGCCAATCAGGGCAGGGCGTTCGCCATCCTGACTGGCATGTTCAAGGAATTCGCCAGTCTGCAGGACGCCCTTGAACCCAACGTGCTCATTGTCAGCACAGGCAGGCTCGGCCGCGGCATCAAAAGCAAGAGCGGATGGGAGTCTCTGCTTGGCCGCTACGTGGCAAGCCGTCTTGTCGCTGGCAAGCACAAGAAGGAGGACTGGCTCTCCAGCGCAGCCTGGTGCGGCCTGGTGGAGCACGGCACGGGGCAGGTCGATGTGGAGCCGTTCACGAAGTCGAACTTCTACGGCCTCGAGCAGGCCGTCGATGCCGCGCTGAACGATCCTGCCGTGCAGAAGGCCATCGTCGAGCGCATGCCAAGGCTGCTTGAAAAGCTCATCTACCCCAGGCTGCTCGGCGCCCAGCTGGACCGTGCGGGCATCGGCCTTGCCATCGTGGACGAGGCGCACAACTGGAAAAGCGGGACAGCCAACGGCGCACGCGCATTCCGCAGCGACTGGGCGCCCCACATTCCGCGCAGGCTCCTCATGTCGGCGACGCCCTTCCAGATCCATGAGGACGAGCTGCGCAACGTCTTTACCGTGGCGACGGGCCTTTGGCGCAAGGGGCAGGGAAAGCTGTCGGACGACGAGTCCATGCAGAAGGTGGAGGAAGCGATGCGCGCTGGCGGGCCTGCCAAAGAAGCGCTCAGGGCAAGCCAGCTTTTCGAAAAGGCCTGGCAGACTCTTTCCCTGGAAGATGTGCGCATGCTGGAGGCGCGCCTGGCAGGGCATGCTGCCGGCAAGAGAGGCCTGCAGGAGTGGTTGAAGGACTTCCTTCTGCAGCTTGCCGGCGACGCCTCCGCTCCTGCGGCGCTGCAGATTTTTGCCGAAAGGGCGCTGGCCTACAGGGAGCGGCTGGACGATCTTGAGAAGGCCCTGAAGGATGTGGTCATCCGCCACACCCGCGACAGGTCGATACGGGGCTGGCACTGCGGAGCGCAGTACAGGACCGAAGGACTTCCATGCGCTCCGCTCCGGAGCGTCGTCTACGAGACAGAAGGCCTTTCGCCCGAGGGCGGCGACATGGTCGCGTTCGTCGGCATGCGCGCCCAGCAGCTTCTGAGCCGCGCTCTGGGCGAACGGGATCGGGTGCACCTGCTGGGAGGCCTCAACTCGAGCTACGAAGCCTTCCAGCAAAGCTGGAACAATGCCGGCCTGGGCCAGAGCGTATCGTCAGTTGGCGGCGACGCCAGGCGCTATCTCGACTTTTTCCTGAAGGACCTTGTGGGGCAGACAGTCCATCCCAAGGTAAAGGCGACTTGCGATCGCGCCGTCGCCAACTACCGCGACCACCGCAAGACGCTTGTCTTCTGCAGCCGGCTCAAAACCCAGGAGGCGCTGCGCGCCCGCATCCTCAAGGAGACCGGCTTCGACAGGGAGCGGCTTGCCAGGATACGCGCCAAGGTGCTCGAGGACTACGCGTGCGTCGAGTTCTATCTGACCCGGTCGCTGGCCTGCGTCCAAGGCCACCGGCTTTCCGTTGCCGTCACCGTGCTGGAGCAGGTGCGCGCGGACATGCAGACCGTCATGCAGCGCATGGGAGCCGACAGCTTCACTGAACGCAGACAGATGCGCCTCGCCGATCTTTGCCTTGCCAGGCGCCTCTATCCGGACTGCAGGTTCACGAAGCTGCTTGACGAAGGCAAGGAGGACGCGCTTCGCCACCTTCTCTGGGGGCGGACGCTGTGGAGCGCCCAGTCCGGGCAGGCTGGCGGCGTGGAAGACAGCGTGGAAGACAGCGAGGAGCAGCAGGTCCTGCTGAGGGAGCAGGCGAAGGCTCCAGCGCTGGAGATGACGCGTCTTGACAGGCTCGTCCAGTCACTGTGCGCGGGCCCCAGCATCTGGCATGCCGGTGACAATGACCGCGATCTCCACAGGGCAGTCCAGCGTCTGCTGGACTCGGAGGCGGTTCAGCTTGAAGAGGGGATTCTGCCCGGAACGGAGCAGGATGATGCAAGCGCCTTCACCTTGGCCAAGCTTCTCGTCGATGTGCCGAGGGGACTCAGAAAAGTGCTCCTGCGCATGGATCGCATGCAGGGCATGGAGGGCTGCCGCGGAGGCTACGGCCAAGCCATGGTCGCGTTTCTCAAGTCCCGGAGCGGCGAACCCCGCTCCGCCTGGCAGCAGACCGTCAAGTTTGCAGGCATGCTCGCGGACGAGGAGGGGAGCATTCTTCCCGATACCGCAAGAAGCAGGCGGTTCCGCCTCTGGCGCGGCGTCTTTCTCAAGAACCAGGACGACGGCGGCGCTGTAGGCGTGCTTAACGGCAGCATCGACGAGGAGCGCCGCTCCAACCTCTGCGCGGCCTTCAACTCGCCCCTGCTGCCGGACATTCTCATCTGCACGGCCATAGGCTCAGAGGGAATCGACCTGCACCTCGAGTGCCAGGACGTCGTCCACCACGATCTGCCCTGGAACCCCGCATTGCTCGAGCAGCGGACCGGCCGGGTGGATCGTGTCGGCTCCCTCGCCCTGCGGGGCGAAGGTTCTGAGCGCGTCATTGCTTCTGGCGTCCCCTTCATGGCGCACGACTACGACACATTCCAGTACGAGACGGTGCTGGCCAGGGCGCAGAAGCAGGAGATCCTCCTCGGCTGCCCGGACTTTTCCCAGGACGTCTCCGAAGAGAAGGAGAAGGACGGCAGTGTCGTGGTCAGCGAGAGCGATGCGGATGAAGATGCCTTGCCCAGTCAGAACCCCAGCCAGGACTGTCGCGGGCTGCCTAAGGAGCTCATTCCCTTCTTCCAGGTGGATCTGTCTCTCAGAGACGGCGCAGAGGATTCTTGATGGCATGGCCTATGCCTAAGAGCCAGTCAGACATGCCTCGGCGCCGAGACGGCACGGCATTGCCGCGGACGGAACGGCGTCCGGCGCGGGCGCTACAGAGCTGGTGCTTAGGCTCATGAAGAGGGGAGGATCCACGGGATCATTGTTGAAGCCCCCAAGGATCGAGGACTGGAGGCCGCAGTCCGATGCCCCGGGCCTGCCTGGTGAATATCGTCGAATGCCTTGACGCCTAGGACGCCTTTCCTTCGCTCTCCAGGTCCGCTCCTTTCTGCTGCCGGCACGTCCTCGCCTGCTCTTCTCGCATCCTTGACCGGCATATCCTTGACCGGCATGGCGGGAAGGCAGGGAAGGCCATCCCAGAGAGACACAGAGGCCACGCCCTTCGGAGAGAAAGGCGTGGCCAAAGGAGACAATGACGAACTGCATCCGCTGAGCCGGAGGCAGGCCGCCTAACTGGCCTGTCCCAGCTCTGCTTCGCAGGATACACCACCGCGGGGGATGCCGCAAGGCTGAACGAAAGCGAGAAAGCGAAGGCGAGGCGCCATCCAGGGAGAGCAGGGCGGGGCGCAGACACGCCCGGTGCAGGCCTGCTGGAGGGCAGGCGAGAGAAGATGCCCCTGGCATGGCCGTCCTTCATGCCGGCATGGACAAAGACAGCCCGCAAGTCTACAAAACCCCGCGTGTTGAGTTTGCCCCTGCTGCTGTCCTGTCCCTTAAAAGGAGTGCCCCATGCTGTCCCGCCGCCGCGCCGTCATGTCTTTGCTTGCGTTTTCCCTTGCGCCCTGCGCCGTTCCGCCTTCTCTTGCCAAGGCCGCCGGACTGAAAATCCTGGCAGCCACGTATCCCGCCTGGCTCCTGGCCAGAGAGGTCGCCGGCAGCGTTCCCGGCATCGGGATAGATCTGCTTGTCCAGGCCCAGGCCGGCTGCCCCCACGACTATATGCTCGCTCCGCGGGACCTGATGAAGATCGGTTCGGCCGGCGTCCTTGTCGCCGTCGGCAAGGGCTTCGAACCTTTCCTGCAGGACGTGGCCAGAGAGTTCCCGAAGCTCCCCGTCCTGGAGCTTGGGGCCGGCGTGCCCCGGCTCGAGCTGGATCCCGCAGTGCCCGAGGAAGAAGACGGACATGAAGTGCATGCACATGGCCACGGGCATGAGCACGAAGGCGAGCACGGCCATGGCCACGGGCATGGGCACGGGCATGGGCATGACCATCACCATGACTTCGCGGCCACTGGCAATCCCCACTGCTTTGCCAGCCCTGTGCAGGCAGCCGTCATGGCAAGAGCCTGCGCTGAGGGCCTTGCCAAGCTGGTTCCGGAGCAGGCTGAAGCCCTGCGGGCTGGGGGAAGCAGGGCCGTAGAGTGCTTCGAGGCCCTTGGCAGAAAGCTTGCAGAACTTGGGCCTCTTGGCCATGGCGTGCGCTTCGTGCTCCAGCACGACGCCCTGTCCTGGCTATTCCACGACGCTGGCCTCGAGGTCGCTTTCGTTCTGCAGGCGGAGGCAGACGCCCAGCCTTCTGCGTCTGACGTTGCGCGTCTTGCCAGGGCCATGCGCGACGGGAAGGGCCGGTATGTCCTTGTGACGGAGCCTCAATTCCCGGCCCGCATCGTCGAAATGCTTGTCCGGGAGACGGGCACCCCTGCCATAGAGCTCGATCCCCTTGCCTCGGGCCCTGCCAGTCCCGAGCCCGGCTGGTACAAGAAAATCATGGAGAAGAACATCAAAACGCTGCGAGGCGTCCTGGGTTCCTAGCATCGCAAAAGCAGAAAGCCTGCCGGCGCTGCGCCAGCGCTGGCAGCGGAAGTCCCGCCGAAACGGCTCTGCGAGGGGCACCCGCGGAGGTGGCGCGCGTTCTGCAGGAGCCGTAAAAGTTTCCCGCACATTCGGACTTTTCCCCCTCTGGAACCGGCTTCCCTCCCTTCATCTTTTGCGGGGCACATGATCAAGCTCGTGAGCGTTATGCCCCAGCGTCCGTCGGCTCTTTCTGTGGTCCGTCACCGGAACGGCTAAGCGCAGGCTCGCCTTCAGGCTCCTTCCTCGGCCTCCCCACGGAATTGAAGGATTTCTTGTAAATATTTCCAACAACTGTGGAATATTTTATAGAATCTATCATGAGTTTTAGTTCTATAATTCCAAGTATTGCGGGGTGATTATTTCTAAAAAAAATCTCCCCGCCTCGCCCAACAGCTTCGATAAAGCAGGGTGTTGGCAGGGAGAGCCGGAATATGCATGCGGGTAGGCCGCTTCTGCGCCAGCCCGCTGCTGTTGCCTGGCCTATATCTTAGGCCAAATACTTGGGAAATTTGATCCAGCGCGGCAAAGACGCCAGCTGGCAGAGGGCAGAGGGCGAACATCTCCAAGACAAAAAGGCATCCTCCGGGAAGGGGACAAGCCCCGGAGGATGCTTGGCGGATCAGGCAAGAGACGGCAGCGCCCTGCGCCGCTATCCCCGCAGATCGCTTAAGGTGAAGACTATGTCCAGCTCCTCGTACATAGGCGTTGGCGGCGGGGGGAAGTCGCCAGCCTTGCTGGTGCGCATGATGGCGTTGATGCAGGAGCTATCGTACTGGGCGTTGCCGGAGGACTGCACAATCTGCGTGGTCTTGACCTCGCCCTGCTTGGATACGGTGATGTGCACTGTGCACTGGAGGTTGCGCCGGCTTGCCGAAGCATAGCCCCAGTTGGGACGCACGGCGAGCATGACCTGGCCTATGTAGACCGAATGCAGGCCGCCTCCGCCCGGGCCTGAGCCCTGGCCGCCTCCGCCTCCGCGGTTGCCGCCGGCGTTGCGGCGCGCTTCAGCCAGGGCCTGCTCAACGGAACTTCCCTGGGAGCTGCCTGAGCTTCCGCGGGACGTGGCCCTGCGGCGTGCCTGGTTCAGGGCGCCGGCAATGGCGTCCTTGTCTTCCTTGGCCCTGCGCTCGGAGCTCTTCTGGTCGCGGCCTGCCGTCGTCTGCCTCTTGTCCTTCTTCTCTTCCTGCGGCTTCTTGGGATCGGGCTTGGGCTTCTCTTCCTCTTTCTTCGGCTCCGGCTTCCTGACTTCCTCGCGCTTCTTGGGAGAGACGGGCTTCTGCTTGGGCTCAGGCTCCTTCTTCGGCTCCGGCTTGAGCTCAGGCTTCTTCGGCTCCTCCTTGAGCATGGGCTTCTCGTCCTTGGGGGCCTTGATCTCCGTCGCCTTGGTCGCTTCCCGCTCGGAAGCAGCCACCTCGGCCTGCTGGGCAGCCGGCGCAGGGGCAGGCTCGCCCTCGGCCTTGGCACCCATGGGGCCAAGGATGGGGGAGGGCGTCTTGTTGCCGCCAGGCGCACCGTCCACGAGGCTGATCATGACAGGCTGCTCAAGATTGATGAGGGGCTTTCCTGCCGGCCAGAACCAGATGATCAGAATGATCAGCACATGGAGGCAGAGCGAAAGTACATATGATGCCACCGGCATAGCTTGTACACCCTACTTGGCCTGCCCGCCGGCAGGCGCTCCCGCAGGGGCAGGCCCGCCAGCGGCCTTGGCAGCCGCCTGCGCCTCTGCGGGATCCATGTTCTCGGCGATGACGCCAAGCTTTTCGATCCCGACAAACTTGATGCGTCCCATGACGTCAACCACGATGCCGTAGGGCACTTCCTTGTCGGCCTGCAGGAACAGCGTCTTGTTCTTCTCCTTGACGAGGCTCTTGAGGTAGCCTTCCAGCTGGTCCAGATTGTCCACCCGGTACTCGTCGAGGAAGAGGGCGCCGTCGCGACGTACAGTCAGCACCATGTGGTCGGACTCCGTCGGCAGGGACTCAACCTGCTTGGTCTGCGGGAGATCCACGTCGAGGCCAGAGCTCATCATGGGCGTCGCCACCATAAAGATGATGAGCATGACGAGCATGACGTCGACGAACGGCGTGACGTTGATTTCTGAAACAAAGCGGTTCGCCATGCTAGCCCTCCGTGGCACCGGTGCGGGAGACGGCGCGGTGGGCGTTGAGCTCGCGCTGCACGCGGTTCAGGAAGATGCCGGCGAAGTTGACGAGAAGCGTGTCGATGCGGGCAAGCTTGCCGAGGAAGAGGTTGAAGCCCATGGTGGCAGGCACGGCCACGGCAAGGCCTATGGCCGTGGCAACAAGGGCTTCGGAAATGCCGGGGGCAACGGTGGCAAGGGATGCCGACTTGGAGAGGCCAATGGAGTGGAAGGAGTGCATGATGCCCCAGACTGTGCCGAAGAGACCAATAAAGGGCGCGCAGTTGGACGTCGTTGCCAGCACCGAGAAGGAGCTCTGCAGGCGGGAAAGCTCCGAGCCGACGCCTTGGCGCAGGGCGCGGCGGACGTTGTCAACGATGACATCCGGCGAGTTGCCGAGTTCCTTGGACCGGTTGAACTCCAAAACTCCCTTTTGGGCCACGGAATAAAGGGGCGATGCGGGATCGGTGCCAAGCATCTGGACCGCCTCGCGCAGGTTGGGCGCCTTCTCGAAGCTGGTCGACCCCTTGGTCGCCTTGCGCTGGGCAGAGCTCAGCAGGAGGGCTTTCTGGATCATCAGGCCCCAGCTGCCAACGGACATGATGAAGAGGAGGAGCAGTACGACCTTGGCCACGAGGCTGGCGTTGGCAACCATCGAGAAAAAACTGAATTCCATACAGTAAGACTCCAAACAGAAAAACGTATCGGGCCTCCGTCAAGGACGGCCTGCGGGCGCAAAGCAGCCACTAGTTCATGCATCGCTCGTGGGAGCGCCCCTTTTCTATACATTTCTCTAGGGTACGTCTAGCATATTCTAGAGAATTGCCGCCACGGCCCGGCTCGTTCGGCATGGCCAAAAGAGGAGAAGTCCGCGCCATGCGGGGCTGGCGTGGCCGGCACTGCCTTGTGCAGGCGAAGGCACCAGGGCAGGCCGCAAGCCTCGCGCACTGCCGTCTGCCTGTCCGCAACGCCCGGCGCCTGCTTTCACGCAGTCGCCGCGCAAGCCCGGGCCGCTGTCTGCATGCCTCAGGCTCAGCGCACCAGCTGAGCGGGATGCACAGGCTGTCCCGGAGCGGGCAGGGGGCGTTCGAAAAGGAGCAGATAGCCGGCGCCGAAAGTCCAAAGGCCCAAGGTGCAGACGAGACAGATGAGCTGCAGGATGACGACGCCCAGATTCGACGTCGAATGCGGCAGCACCTGGCGGCAGTTCCAGCCTTCGGCGTTGTGCCTCCTGACGGCCGCGTCGATTGCGCGCCTGGGGCTTGTGCACAGCGCGCCGACAATGCCGCCCGACAGGGCAATGCGGACGATTTTGTTTTCCTTGTACATGCTTTTCTCCATGGCGGCTTCAGCCGCAAGCCCACCCGCCGGGGCAGGCAGGGGGCCAAGGCCTTTTCGAAGTGCTCAAGCGCGAACGCAGGGCTGCGCAAGGCTGCGTGCGGAGCCCGGCCCCTTGCCCGCTGCCGGGAAACTCGGCCGGCAGGCCTTGGGTTCGGCAGGCTCCAGGTCCGAATGGTGCGGAAACGCCTAGCGGGGCGCATCGAAGCCCCTGGGACATCCCTGCCGCCTGGCGCGGGCGCGCCTACAGCTCCAGCGTCTCTCCGTCTTCAGGCATGAGGAAGCCGCCCATGACGCCCCGAAGCTCCATGAGCTCCCGCATGCGCCTTCGCGAAACGGTGGCGTGGGCAACGGCGTCCATGTGGCTCAGCACCACGGCGGCTCCCGGACAGGCATTCCTGACGCGGCAGGCCTCCTCGTCGTCCATGATGAGCCGGCCATGCTCCACAAGATGCGCCCCGCAGGCGTTGAGGACGACCACGCCGGGCCTGAAGCGGCCGAGCGCCTCCTCCACGCCGGGGAACCAGACCGTGTCGCCGGCAAGGTAGAGCGTCTTTTCGGAGGGATGCTGGAAGACCACCCCGCAGGAAGGACCGCAGGGGGTGATGACGCCGTGGCGGCCAGGCGTCTTCACCAGCCGCACGCCTTTGAAGGACGAGTCTGCGGAGAGGACGGCGACGTCCGCGAAGCCGGACTTCTCCAGGACGGCGCGGTCCTCCGCGCTCTGCACGAAGACGGGGACGGACTTGTCGAGCGGGGCGCCCACGGTGCCATCCGGGGCCATGTCGATATGGTCGGGATGCACGTGCGTGACAAGGCAGGCGTCGACGCCCTTGAGCACCTCCTCCACGGGCAGGGGAAGCTCCGTCATGGGCATGGGCGTGTCTGCCTCGGCGTCGCTGTAGGCGCTGAAGCCGTGCTGGCGGATGGTGCCCATGGAGTCCTTGGGGGCAAGCCACGGGTCGGTGAGAAAGATCTGGCCTGCGTATTCGATGCGCAGACAGGCATTGCGGATCTGCTGAATTTTCATTGTCGCTCTCCTTGAGGGGCAGTCTTTGCGCAGAAGCGCCGCTGCGGGTGCCGGACATGCGGCCGATCCGTCCTTGGCGCCAGAACATGCCGGAAGCCTTCTGCGGCGCAGGACAATACGGCAGGGCTTGCCCTTTGCCAAGCACGCCTGCCGGAAAGCCAAGACGTAAGCTGGAGCGCGAGGCGCAGGCCCGCGCCGCGGCTGAAGCCGCGGCTGCTGAAACGGAAGCTTCCGGGAGCGAAGCGACAGCTGAACCCGGGCGGAAAAGGGGACGGCCGAAGGGCTCGAAGAACAAAAAGACGCTGGAGCGCGAAGCCGAAATGCAGGGACAGCTCCCGCCTCCAAAGCGTGGTCCGGGACGGCCCAAGGGTTCCAGTAACAAGAAGAAGGAAGGGGTTGAGGCAGACCGCCCGGCAGGGTAGTATTTGGACGAATTTTGGCAGGACTGTTTACGCCCTCACCATCCCTCGGCGAGCGTAGGGACAAACCTGGCCGGCACCTCTAGACAGTCAACATGTTATTTTTGAGATATTGCTTGATCGGATCGCGTAGGGGCAGCAGCAGCCGGGAAGTCTAGATAAAGGTAAGGCCATCGTTCCTGGAGACGGGCGCGTGCATCGGCCTTCAACGCTTTGCGGGGGCAAGTGCCTGCCTTGCGCGAGCTCATGTCCTGCGGCACTCTTTCCCGGCGCGGACGGCATGCGGAAGGCCGTCATGAAAGGGGTGTTTCTTGCTGAGGATGCTGGAATTTTTTGCGGGGAGCGGCCTCGCCGGGTACGGACTGCGAAAAGATTTTCGCACTGTCTGGGCTAACGACATCTGTCCCAGGAAGAAAGCCGTTTACGATGCCAATCGAGACGGAAGCGTCTTCGTGCTTGGCGACATCCGCGCCGTGTCCGGCATGGAACTTCCTTCTGCTGAGCTGGCTTGGGCGTCCTTTCCCTGTCAGGACCTCTCCCTTGCCGGCATGCAGGCTGGCCTGAAGAAGGGGACACGGAGTTCCCTCGTCTGGGAGTTTCTGCGCGTGATCGACGAGATGCCCGAGAAGCCGTGCGTGATCGTCATGGAAAATGTCGCCGGCTTCGTGACGGCCGGAGGTGGCCGGCACTTCGCGGCCGTGCATGAGGAGCTCCGCGCCCGGGGCTGGCAGTCCGGCGCCGTGATTGTCGATGCGGCTCTCTTCGTTCCCCAATCGCGCCCGCGCGTCTTCGTGATCGCCGTTCCTCGCGGTGTCTCCATCCCCGCAGGACTTTCTGGAAGTGGTCCCTGCTGGCTGCATTCCCCGAGACTCGCGACTCTCGGAGCCAAGCTCGAGGACTGGATCTGGTGGACGGCGACGGAGCCTCCGGCACGGACGCTGGAGCTGGCGGATGTCCTTGAACGGCGAAGGTACGACTGCGATCACGTTCTTCCCCTGATCCCGCCGAAGCAGCGAGAGAAGCTCCGGCGTCCCGGGCGCGTCGTTGCAACTGGCTACCGCAGGACGCGGAACGGACGGCAGGTCATGGAGATCCGGACGGACGGCCTTGCCGGTTGCCTGCGCACGGTCGCCGGCGGAAGCAGCCGGCAGTACGTCGTGGTCAAGGGACAAAGCGGAACACACGCGCGACTTCTGACGCCGGGAGAATATGCCGCGCTGATGGGCGCTCCCGGCTGGATTTTAGAGGGTTCCGACAACGACGGACGCTGCGCCATGGGCGATGCCGTCGTGGTCCCCGTCATCGAATTTCTTGCGCGGGCCTTTTTGGCTCCGCTCGCCCGTTCCATGGATGTGCATGATGCTGGACGAGAGGGCCAAGGCCACGCTGACAATGTTTGTGGAGCAGGCTTGACCCGGTAGAAACTGGCAGGCAACTGCCCAGGGACGCGGAGGACTGGTGGATCGAGCGGATTCATGAGTTCTTCAAGGCCAGGCCTCTTGCGTTCAGGACGGACGCCTCGAAGTCGCTTCAGGCGCACGCAGAGAGTCTTTCCCAGAGCGTCCTTCTCAGAGAGTCCTTTCCAAAGAAAAGGAGGCCTCAGGCAGGACTGGAAGCTGTCCGCGCTTGACCGGCATCGCGCAGGCATGGCCTCTCGCCGTGAAGACCTTGAACCAGGGGCGCCGGCCAAGAGGGCGGTGCGGTCCCTGCAGCCGGCGGGCGCCCAGGACAGGCGCAGATGCGCCGGCGGCGTTCCCGGGGCGGAGCCTGCCTGGCTGGCGTCCCGCTCTGCAATGGCCAGGTCCCTGGCGAAAAGCCCGCGGCAAGCCGGCATCCTGCTTCAGGAGCGTGCCGGGGGAGACTGGCAGGCTGCAGGCTGGTCAAGATGCAGAGACTCGATCACGAAGCCGAAGGGGGAGCCGGCATCCGGGCGGACAAGCACCCGGAGTTCTCCCCGCTTCTGCCCTTTCGCGTCCAGCACCTCGCCAGCCATGGCCGACAGCTTGCCAAGGGATTCGACAGTCCCGGTTCTGACGCGCAGGCCGTGGCCGCCCCATCCCCGCCACTGCCCGAGAATCCATGCGCCGCAGGCCTTGCGGCAGGCTGCCTCGCCAGCCTGGGGCGCAAAGACGCGGCTGTCCTCAGGCAGGCTTGCCAGGGACGCCGCCTTGCCGAAGCAGTCGCAGGCTGCCCTGCGGGCGTCTTCCACGCTGATCCTGGCGTCGAAAGCGTCCGGCACCCCGGCAAAGCGCGCTGGGAAGAGGGCGCTTCGGCGCTCCGCAAGGCTCGACCAGCAGGCCGAGTCAAGGGCCGTCTGGTCGAGCATTTCGTCCGTCAGCCTGTCGAAGTGCGTCAAGCCAGTCGCCATGGCTGCGTCAAGGGCATGGGCGAGCAGGTGCTGGATCAGCTTGCGGGGAAGACCTGCGGGCTTCGCGCCTAGCGCGGCGCCCCTCCTTGGCTTGGCAGGCTTGGCATGCTTGGCGGGCTGGACGGGCTCATCTTCAACCTTTGCTTGAAGCTCTGCTCCTTCCTGCAGAGCAGGGCGGTTTGCCGGCTTGGCGCCGCCGGTGTCCTTGGGAGCCATCTCGGCAATAATGCGGTCGACGAGGTCTTCGTATTCTTCAAGGGTCGTCTCCCAGCGCAGGGCGTGGTCAATGAACTCCTGGGGCACCCGGTCGATGAAGGCCGCCACGTCGCCCCCGCTGTCTTGGCCTGCTGCCTTGCCCGAGGCGTCCCTGAGCGGTCTGGCCGTCTTGGCCTCGAAGACCTCGAAGAGCATGTCGCAGACCTCGTCTTCGCTGCGGGGTCTGCGGTTGGGCAGCCTTCCCCGGCGCGGCGGAACCTGCACCTGCGCATCGGGCAGGCCTTCAGCTTCCTCCCTCTCCAGCCGCGCCTTGACCGCCTTCGGATCGGCTCCGCCGGTGTCCCTGGGATCCATCCCGGAGATGATGCCGTCCACGAAGCGCTCGTACTCCTCCTGCGTCGTCTCCCAGCGCAGGGCATGATCAATGAACTCCTGGGGCACCCGGTCGATGAAGGCTACCAGGTCGCCCCCGCTGTCCTGGCCTGCGGCCTTGCCTGAAGCGTCCCTGAGCGGCTTCGCTGTCCTGGCTTCAAAGATGTCGAAGAGAATGTCGCAGACATCGTCTTCGTTTCGAGGCCTGCGGAGCGGCATCCTGCCTGCCTTCGCCGCCTTTGCCGCTTTCGTGGCTTTGGCGGCTTTGGCGGCCTTCGCGCCCTTGGCTGTCTTCAGCTTGGATGCCGCATTGGCCTGCCGCGTCTGCGGGGGAGGGGCCTCCCTGCCCGTGCTGGCTTGCGCTTCAGGATCGGCCTTGCCGGGCACAAGGCCCATTTCGGCAAGGATGGCGTCGACAAGGCGCTCGCCTTCCTCCAGCGATGCCTTGCCGCAGGCTGCGCGGGCGACGAATCTGCGGGGAAGGCGCGCGAGAAAGGCGTCGTCGGAGGCCTGGCCGATGCTGGCTGAAGACTGCCGGGAAGCGTCGGTGCCAAGCCGTGCCGTCTTTGCCCTGAAGATGGCCAGCAGCCTGCCGGCGATCGCTTCTTCGGACAGGGAAGCGCCGGGTCCCGCCTGGCCAGTCTGCTCCCCTGCCGCCGACCCGGAATCCGGCGCCGCGCAGTCGCTTCTGCCCGCGCCGGCACTGCCTGCGGCCGCATCCTGGCTGGCAAGCCTTGGCGCAGGCGGGGGCAGGGCCTGCGTTTCAACGAAGTCCTCGGGCATCCTGATGCTGAGGGATTCGAAGACATAGCCGAAGGGGGACTCGGCATCGGGCAGGACGTCTATCCAGATGCGGCCGCGGTCCTCGCTGGACAGGGCGGGATTGGCCAGGCGCCCTTCAAGGAAGACGGTCCTGCCTTCGGGCACAAGGCGCAGAAGTTCAATGCGGCAGTGCGCGGTGCGGGGAGCGGCCGTCTTGCCGAGAATCCAGACCTTTTGCTTCGGCCCTTCGCCCTCCACCTGCACGGGACCAAGCTTTTCCGGGCTGTTCAGCGCAGGCCTGCGTCCCAGGCATTCGCGCACGGCGCGCCGGGCGTCCTCAAGGGAAATCTTGGCGTCGAAGCGCTCCGGCACGCCGTCGAAGACGAAGGCTGCGTGCTCTGCCCGGCGCAGGGCAGAGGGAGACCAGGCGGCCGCGTGCATGGCGGCCATGTCGAGCACCTCGTCGCTGAGGGTGCGGTAGTTGGGCTGGCCTGCCTTGACGGCAGCCTGCAGGGCCCGCTCCAGCAGCTGGCGGGCCTTTTCCTGCGTCAGGCCTGCTTCAGGCGCAGAGAACCTGGGCGGCCAGAAGTCGGCTTCGAGACTGATGGAGCGAAGGGCCCAGCCAAAGGGAGATCCCTTGTCCGGCACGGCGCTGAGCGTCAGAAGGGCAGGCTTGGCGTCCTTGAACCAGGGATGCGGCACAAAGCCTTTGAGCGCGACATGGGATGGCGTCCTTTCAATGACGCCGCCGTAGTCTACGCGAAGCTTCGGCAGCTCGGCGCCGGCAGGATCGGCAAGATCAGGCGTCCTGCCCAGCAGCCAGAGCGTGGACTTTCCGCCGGACTGCTCTTCGTGGACGGGCGCATACCTGGAAAGGCTTTTCAGTTCCGCATGCAGGCCGAAGGTCTCCAGCACGGCCTGGCGGGCGCCGTCGAGCGTGATCTTGGCGTTGAACTCGGACGCGATGCCCTTGAAGGCGTCGGGCGGGCAGTACTCCCTGCGCTGGGCGCGCGGAGACCAGGCGGCCGCGTTTTCGGCAAGGGATTCAATCAGGGCAGGGGTGATGCGGGGATAGCTGCCAGCCCGCAGCAGAACCAGGGCCTGCAGGGCCTTTTCCACCAGCAGGGGCGCCGTCTTCACGGTGTCGATGTCATGGGGCGTCGCCGCCTTCAGGCGCTCGCTCTGCTTCCTGCATTCGGCGGCAGTCTGGACAATGGCGACGACGAAAATGATGGCGACAACGACCCAGAACCAGGGCCAGACTATGCAGGCGACGAGGCAGGCAAGGGGAGAAAAAAGGTGGGATAGCGCTCCACAAGCGAGGAAAAGATAAGTCCCCAGATCCAGCCCGGCATGTCGCATCCTCCCTGACTTCCCGCCCACGCTCCGTCCTGCTCCCGCCTTGGCGGGCCTTGGCCCATGGACGTGCGCCCCAGCCAACGGGCTAGTCCCTGGCAGGGCAGGGCAGGCCAGCGCTTCACGTCCGCCGTGCCTTCGTTCATCCGGCCGGCGGCAGGCGGCAGGCACCGGGCTTGCCGCCGTTTCCGGCCACGGGAACGCTGCAGGCGCAAGGCCAGCGCCTTGCCGGCCGATTCCTCGCCCGCAAGAGCGCCTCGAGCGGATGGGGAAGCGTTCGCAGGCTACGGGCCTGATGAGGACGAGCGCTCCATCCCCTCCGCTCCATCCCCTCGGCGAATCCCTGCCGGCACGCGCGGCCGAACGGGCGAGGACGACGCCATCCCCGGCAGAAGACCGCAGAGTCTAGGTCGGCCCAAGGGGCTGGTCAAGACGCACCTCGGCCCTGCTGCCCTGCGGGAAGCGCTCCTCGACCGGCCAAGCCGTGCACCGCGCTGAAGGAGAGCCCGGGGAGATCTTCCTCGCCCTTGGCCGCGTGTCCCCAGATCCCGGCCGCAGACCCGGCCGCAGATCCCGGGAAGCCCTGCGTCTCCTTCAGAGGCGCGGAAGGATCGTCCTTTGGCGAGTTCGAAGCGGAGCAGGAGCTGGCCGCGGGCAGTCCCGCATGGCCTGAAAACGCAGGAGCCGCCCCCTGCAGAACAGAGGGCGGCCCTGTATGGAAAGCTCTTTGCCAGCCGACCTACTCGGCGCCAGCCTCAGGCTCCATGCCCTTGCGGCGGGTCCACAGCTGCATGTCCTGCATCTTCTGGCGGCGCATGCGCTGCAGGGACTTGCAGGCCAGGGAGGCGCCCTTCTTCAGGCCCCATTTCGCCTTGTATTCGGACGGCGTAAGCCCGTGCTGCTCGAGATGGCGCTTGGTCAGCATCTTGAACTTCGCGCCGCACTCAAGACAAACGACGCAAGTCTCGCGCACTGCATCCTTAGGATTGCAGGCAGGTTCAACGGCACCCCCGGATCCGCCGGCTGCGCCCTGCAGCCCGCGGATGCCGGCCGCAACTTCACGGGCATACGCCACGATTTCCTGCGCCGTCATGGCGCGCACGCCAGCCTGGGCGCTCGTGATAGCCATCGCCTGTGCGAAGGCGTCGTCGTTCTGCATGTCTGCCATTTTTCTTCCTCCATCGTTTTGCGTTCCCGCCTCCCGGAACGGAGGCAGGCACCTGAATTGAATGCGTCATAGTTGCAGAATGTTTCGGAGAAAGTCAACAAAAAAAACGAAGCAGAAAGCAGGAGAGGGTATTTTTTTTATGCCGCATGAGGCCCTCCAGGACGGAAAGCGGCCAGCGTCCTGCATCCGGACATGGGCGGAGATGCAGACGGCTGCGGAGCAGTTCAAGTGTTCCAGCCGGAAGGAGTGCGAGATGCTCCGGCGTTCCGGCTTCCGGAACGGCAGGCCGCCGCCTTTCCCGGCTCGTTCTGCCCCTGGGGCGGCAAGGCAGTCCACCGTTCCGCCTCGGTCCGCCCTGACGCGCTCAGCTCCCGGTCGCGGACGATGGACGCTCCGCCGGAGGAGGAGAGGAAGCAGGAGGTGCGGACAGCAGGAAGAGGGGAAGAAGCAGGAAGATGTGCGGACGCAGGAAGAGGAGAGCGGCGCAGCCAGCGGCCTGCCCGGGGGGCCGGATGGCGCGGGAGCATGGTTATTGTCCTTTCTTCCTTGACTGTATAGGATGCGTCTCCTTCCGTGCCGTTCACGCTCGCGGCCGGCATGGAGCGGAGAGGCAAGCAGTTGGATATCCGGCCTCCGCCTCGGGAAAGCAGGGCTGGACGCCGGAAACGCCCCAGCCGAAACTTCAAGGAGGAAGATCAATGCCGTGCCTGGATGAAGGGCGCAGCCGCAGAGCGGCGCCGCAGGCGGACGCCTGCCGGGAAAGGAGAATCCCATGATCGGCATGGGCACAGTCATCAACGCGGGCGCCATCGTCGCCGGCGGCCTGGCGGGACTTGCCTTCGGCAGGTTCCTGACGCCCCGCTTCCAGGAAACGCTCATCGCCGCCTGCGGGGCCTGCGTCGTCTTCATCGGCCTTGGCGGCGCCCTGGAACAGGCCTTTGCCGTCGACGGCCCCCGCCTCAGGCTCACCGGCGCCCTCATGGCCGCGGTGTGCCTTGCCTTAGGCTCTCTGGCCGGCGAGCTCCTCAACATCCACGCTGGCCTGGAGCGCCTCGGCGCCTGGCTCAGGGAGCGCTGCGGGGCCTCCGGCGACAGGCGCTTCATCGACGCCTTCGTCACCGCCTCGCTGACGGTGTGCATCGGCGCCATGGCCGTCATCGGCGCCATCGAGGACGCCCTGCAGGGCAAGTGCGACATCCTCGCGCTCAAGGCCGTGCTTGACTGCATCATCGTGTGCATCATGACGGCTGCCATGGGCAAAGGCTGCATCTTCTCGGCCCTGCCCGTGGCAGGCTTTCAGGGAGCCCTCACCCTGCTTGCCTTCTGGATCGGCCCCGTGCTGACGCCGGCCATGACATCCGGCATCGCCTACACGGGCTCCATCCTCATCTTCCTCATCGGCGTGAACCTCGTCTGGGACCGGAAGATCCGCGTCTCCAACATGCTGCCGGCCCTCCTCTTCGCCGTGGCCTGGGCAGTCTTGTTTCCCCAGCCCTGAGAGACTGGCTGGCAGCACGGCGCCCGCGCAAGCCTGCCATGCGGTTTGCGCCGAACGCCCGCCAGAGTCCATCTTGGGGGCGCTGACATTCCCCTCAGAGAGTCGGAGCGCTGGCCGGCCTGCACGGCAAGGCGAAGGCAACGGGACAGGAGGTCCTTCATCCTGTCCTTCCCGGCCCTGGGCTCCAGCCTCCAGCCCAAGCGCCCGGCCATGCCCGGCCGAGGCCGGAGCGCGGACCTGGCCCTGGATTCCTCTCCTCTCCCTGCCCTCAGGTTTTTTTCAGCCTTCACGGCATAGCAGGCATATCCGGCATCCCCCCTGCCAGCAGGGCCGCAGACGCCAGCCGCGGCATCCATGCCTCGCTGCCCGGGGAGGCAGACGCAAGACGGCCCGAAGCCCGCCTCGGGCCGTCTCTGCGCTTCTGCGGGGACCTTTCGCGGAACCGGCTCAGCGGGGATACTTGTCGAGCTGCGGGACGGTGCAGGCGCCGAGCCAGGCAATGGCCCGGCCCAGCTGCTCCATGGTCTGGACCGTGAAGGCGTCGTTCTCCACGGCCTCGCCCGGCTTCTGGCCGAAGCCGACGTTCCAGTAGACCGAGCCGGGCACGAGCATGTTGTTCATCAGATACATGTGGTTGATGGTGTCGTAGGCGTGCGTGGCGCCGGCACGGCCGGCCGCGATCACGGCTGCGCCGATCTTGCCGCTGAACATCCACTTGTTGACGAAGGCAACGTAGCCTGCGCGGTCGATGAGCCCCTTGAGCTCGGCCGTGACGTCCGTGAAGTAGCAGGGCGACCCCATGACCACGGCATCGCTTGCCATGATTTTGTCGATCATCGCATTGCAGTCGTCGTCGCCGAAGGCGCAGTGCCCGTCCTGCCTCTTGGCGCAGGCCTGGCAGCCCCGGCAGCCGTGGATCGTCGCCTTGCCGAGCTGGACGGTCTCCACCTCCCAGCCCCTTGCTTCGAGCGTCCTTGCGACGCAGCCCAGCAGAGCCGCCGTGTTGCCGTTCCTGCGGGGACTTCCGTTGAAAAGCACAGCTTTCATGCTGTTCCTCCTTGCGCTGGCAAGCGCATTCCCCCTGCAGCACGGGCCGGCAAAGAATGCATGCAGCCGCCTTGCCGCTCCCGCAGGCATCGGAACCGCTTCCGCGACCTTGCTTCCGGAATCCTTGCTTCCACGCTTCCGCGATCCATGCTTGACGCAGCCGCGGCCGCCGGCAGGGACGCAGGTCCTGCCCGAAGCGGCAGAAAGCGCGCACGGCCCGCAGTGCGGGCCGTGTCCTCCCAGACGGCGGTCTGGAGCGGAATGGTCGTCGAGACCTGTCTGCCTACAGCGCGTCCGCCAGGGCGGCGGCCCTGGCGCAGCCGTCGGTGCCCTCGATGTCGCCGGCCTTGAGGACGCCGGGAACGCACACTTCGCCGAAGGACGTCCACTTGATCAGCTCCGCAGTCTTGCGCAGGCAGTAGCGCACGCCGGAGAAGACCTCGTCGTCCTGCTCCTCGCAGCAGGCTATGAGCGCGTACTGCTTGCCCGCGATGTCCCTGCCGCCGACGACGAAGGAAAAGAGCTTGTCGATGACCATCTTGATCTGGGCCGGCAGGGAGTACCAGTAGACGGGCATGGCGAACACGACGGCATCGGCCTTTTCAATGGCCGGCGCCGCGAGGGCGTTGAAGTCGTCGTCCGCCAGGGTGCAGGGCCTGCCCTTGGAGAAGCACTTCTCGCAGGCCATGCAGCCCGAGAGCTTCAGGTACGGCGCGTCGAGCCGCTGGACGGAATGGCCCTTGGCCTCGCAGGCTTCGATGAAGGCCTGGACCATGGCGTTGCTGTTGCCCTTTCTGCGGGGACTGCCGGTGATGACGAGAACGTTTTTGCTCATGATGCACTCCATATTGTTTGCGTTTGCCTGCCTCGGTTAAGCTTGTCCTGGGGGGCGTCAGGCGCCGCGCCCCATCGTCTGCGCCTCGGCGAGCGCGCTGGAGCCGGCGATGGCGCCCAGTCCGTCGACGCCCGTGGCGAAGAGCCTCCCTCTGTCGCGCCAGCCGGCGAAGCCTATGCCCTGGCGGTAGGTTTCGGCCGCGCCGGCAAAGGACCGCAGGAGCCTGGTCTGCCCGCACATGAGCAGCATGGTCTCCCTGACCTTCAGGCTCCTTGGGCGATCCTTCTGGAAGTAGGGGTACAGCCGGTCCATGGCGCACTTGAGGTGCCCGCTCAGGCTGTACCAGTAGAGCGGACTGCACAGGACAAGGAGCTCGGCCTGCTCGAGCAGGGGATAGAGCCTGGTGAAGCCGTCGTCCATGACGCAGGGCGCATTCCGGCTCCAGCAGCCGCCGCAGTGCATGCAGCCGCGCATGGGATCCAGGGCTGCGTTGAAAGCATGCACGTCGTGGCCGGCTTCCCTGGCGCCCTTGGCAAAGGCCGAGGCCAGAAGCTCGGTGTTGCCGCCTTTCCGCCCGCTGCCGGACAGTACGAGGATGTTCTTCTTCCTGCCGTCGCCTGCGGCGAAGAAAGATTCCACCTTGACCTGCACGGTGCCGGAAAAGTGCTTCCATCCTGCGGCGGCGCCGGCGGCGCCGATCGCAGCCGCGCCGGCCCACGCCAGCAGCTTTCGCCGGGAGGGGCGGGGTTCCCTTGCTGATTCGTCCTGCTTCACTGCTTCTCTCCTTGCCTTGCGATTCATCCAGCTGGGGCCGGAGCCCCTGGAACGATTTTTATAGTAGTCAATACAAAAATAGCTGTCAAGCTGGACAGCCGCCGTGCCGCTTTCGGCGCAGGTGCAGGAACGGCGGGCTCAGCGCCGGGAACTGCCGGCAGGGAGCAGGTTGACGGCAAGGGCTGCCATGGCACTGAGCTCCTGCCGGCTCAGGCCGTCTCTGGCCTGGAGGGAGAGCCCTTCCAGCAGGGCGTTCAGCGTGCCGGCCAGCGCCGGGATGTCGGCATCGGGAGGAATCTGCCCCTCGCCGGCGGCCTGCCTGAGGCGGATGGCAAACATCTCCTTGGTTGCCATGCGCAGGCGGCGGACCGCCTGGGCCACCTCGCCTGCGCTGTCGGCCAGGTTGACGGCAGCCAGGACGACCATGCACCCGCAGGGCGTTTCCGGGGAGAGCAGAATGCGGGCCGCGTCCTCGAAGTAGCCGGCAACGGCCCGGCGCAGATCCGGCTCGGCAAGGAAGCGCCTGCCCGGCTCCTCCCAGTAGCTGCGCTCGTAGTGCTCCATGGCCTCGATGAAGAGCGCCGCCTTGCTGCCGAAGGCCGCGTACATGCTTGGCGGATTGACGCCCATGGCCGAGCACAGTTCGGGAACGGAGGCCGGCTCGTAGCCGAGCTTCCAGAAGGTCCGCAGGGCGGCCTCCAGCGCCTTGGCCCTGTCGAACGACCGGGGACGCCCCTTGCTCCGGGGTCCGTTCATGGATGCGGGGGGATGTGCCATGCTTCCTTCCTTGCCTTGCGCGCATCGTGAAGTCCCTGCGCCGGCGGGGCCAGTATGCGCCTTTGCGGGGGCGCGCGTCCAGTTCAGGCGGACCTGCAGGTTCGCGGCCATGTCCTGCAGGCGGAGACGGCCTGCCGCTCCGCCGAGGCGGCGGGAAGGGGAAAATGGGGAAGGGCGCCCTCGAGCTGGAGCGCTTCGGCCGAAGGGAAGGGGGGGCATGCATGCCGCCTGCCGGGGAGCGTGCTGGCAGACGCAGGCAGACGGCTCGAAGCTGCGCTTCGGGCCCTCCCTTCTGCAGGCGCCGGACGGAACGAAGGCCACGGAGCGCGCCTGCGCCGCCCAGCCGAGGCTGTTCCGCGTTCCGAGGGCCAGCATGGCGTTCTTCGATGGCGCCTTGCTCGAGCGCTCAGGGCCTTGCCGGACCGCCAGGCGCGCGGCTCCTGTCCACAGTCCTGGCAAAGCCCTCCGCTCCCTCTTTCAGCAGCCGTCCGGCCAGCTCGGCCATGCGCTCGAGGGGCACCTTCTTTCCTCCCGCAACCCACTGCCTGTAGAGGGCTGCCCCGGTGCCGAAAATGAAGGCCAGAAAGATGTCCTGCTCGCTCTCGCCAAGGCTCCTGAACCACGGCGAGTCCTGCCAGGTCCTGCGCACGAGGTCCTCGAGCAGGGCGCTGCCGATGTCGCGGCAGGCCGCGCTGCACACGATCCGCTCGTAGAGTTCGCCCTGCTCCGCCGAGTAGCGGTAGAACTCGAGATTGACCTCGGCGATCTGCTCGGGCACCGCGTACCTGCTTATGCGTTCGATGTAGCGGCGCGACACCTCGTCCAGCTTCTCGCGCAGCAGCCCGTCGATGGAGCTGTAGTAGGCGTAGAAGGTCTTGCGCTGGATCTTCGCCCGCCGGCAGAGTTCGGCGACGGAGATGTCCCCGTACTCCCGCTCGAGCATGAGCTCGCAGAAGGCCCTGTCGATGCAGGCCATGGTCTTCTGGACGCGCAGATCCTCGTTTCCCTGGATGAGCATGGCAGACTCCTGGCTGGCTGATGGGGAACGTTTTTGCCGGAAGCGTTTCTTAAGTCCGGTTTTTCGCTGGCCTGTGGTTGTTTGCAGGAACAGACGTGGTTTAGAAAACACCCGTTACTGAACTTTGTCAAATCCGGGACCGCGCCGGAGCGCCTTCTGGCCTGCGGCCCCAAGGAGGAATCCCATGCATGTTGAACTCGTCAACGGAAGCCCCCGCAGGAACGGCTCTACCAGCGCCGCCCTCAGGGAAGTGGAGAAGATCCTCCAGGAGGAGGGCATCGGCACCCACGTCTTCTGGGTTGGCGCCAAGCCCCTGGCAGGCTGTCTTGGCTGCGGCAAGTGCGCCAGGCTCGGACGCTGCGTCTTCGACGACAGCGTGAACGAGTTCAGGGAACGTGCGCGCCGGGCGGACGGCTTCGTCTTCGGCTCGCCCGTGCACTACGCGGCCGTTTCAGGGCACATGAAGGCCTTCATGGACAGGCTCTTCTTCTCGGAGTTCACGGGCTGCGCCAACCAGGCCTTCCGCCTCAAGCCCGCGGCCGGCATTGTCGCGGCCAGGCGCTCCGGCACCGTGGCCGCCTTCTCGCAGCTCAACAAGTACTTCACCATCCAGGAGATGTTCGTGGTCTCCTCGCGCTACTGGAACAACGTCTTCGCCCTTGAGGCGGACGACGTGCCCGAGGACGGGGAGGGGCTCATGAACATGCGCGTCCTGGCCCGCAGCATGGCCTACTTCCTGCGCTGCCAGGAGGCGGCCCGGAAGGCCGGCGTGCCTCTCCCGAAGACGGAGGATCCCGTCTTCACGAACTTCACCCGCAGGCAGGAGACGAAAGCATGAGCACCGCGCCGGAACGCGTCGCCGTCCTTGCCGGCGCGGGATCTGTCGGCCAGGCCATAGTCCGCCGGACCGGCTTCGGCCGGAAGGTCGTCGCGGCGGACCTGCGTCTGGAGAGCCCGAGGCAGCCGCAGGAGTCCTCGAAGGCGCAGGCTTTTCCTGCACGGCCCTCTGCACGGATATTGGCTCCAGCGCGTCCGTGGAGCAGCGTGTCCTGCGCTGCCAGGAGCTTGGCTCCGTGGACCGCGTGATCTGCGCGGCCGGCGTCTCGCCCTCCCAGGCGCCCGCAGAAGACATCCTCCGGGTCGATCTCTACGGAACGGCCGTCCTGCTGGAGGTCTTCGGCAGGATCGCCGCCCGCGGGGGCGCCGGCCTCGTCGTCTCCCCGCAGTCGGAGCGCAGGATGTTCGCAGCGGGCTCGGACTTCCTCATGGACGGCGGGGCGACCGCCTCCTCTTTCTACGGCGATCTGCGCATCCTGCGGGCAAGGATCCGCGAAGACGGCAGGGCCGTCTAGGAGCGCCTGGCCGCCAGACAAATGAACACAAGGAGAACATGATGCAATACGTGAAACTCGGACGCAGCGGGATGGACGTTTCCCGCATCTGCCTCGGCTGCATGGGCTTCGGCGCCCCCGGGCCTGAGCACGGCGACTTTCCCTGGGCAAAGGACTTCGACGACGCCAAGCCCATCTTCCGCAAGGCCGTGGAGCTTGGCATCAACTACTTTGACACGGCCAACGTCTACCAGTACGGGACGAGCGAGGAGATCACCGGCCGCCTCGTGCGCGAGTTCGGCCTCGACCGCGACGAGATCGTGGTGGCCACCAAGGTGCGCTTCGACATGCGCAGGGGCCGTCCCAACGGCGGAGGCCTCTCCCGCAAGAACATCATGGCCGAAATCGACGCCAGCCTGAAGCGGCTCGGCATGGACTACGTGGACCTCTACCAGATCCACCGGCCCGATCTCTCCGTCCCCTTCGAGGAGACGATGGAAGCCCTGCACGACGTGGTGAAGGCCGGCAAGGCACGCTATGTCGGCGCCTCCACCATGTACGCCTGGCAGTTCATGAAGCTGCAGCACATCGCCGAGATGCACGGCTGGACGAAGTTCGTCTCCATGCAGAACCAGTACAGCCTCATGTTCCGCGAGGAGGAGCGGGAAATGATCCCCTGCTGCCGCGACCAGGGCGTCGCCCTCGTTCCCTGGAGCCCCCTCGCCGGCGGACGCCTGACCCATCCGCGGGGCACGGCCACGGCAAGGAACGCCGTTGACCGGATCTCGCCTGCCGTCTGGGACAGGAGCCTTGAACTCGACGTCCCCGTCATCGGCGGCCTCCAGAAGGCGGCTGCGGAACGGGGCGTCTCCATGGCGCAGGAGGCGCTTGCCTGGATGCTCTCCAAGCCCTTCATCACGGCGCCCATCGTGGGCACGACCGATCCGCGCCACGTGGAGGAGGCCGTCAAGGCGCTCGACATCGTCCTCGACGAAGACGAAATCAAGACGCTTGAAGCGCCGTACAAGCCGCATCCGGTGACCGACGACCACGGCTTCCTGGTCTTCTAGCCTGTCTGCCTCCGGCGCGCCTGGCCTTTCCGCTGCCAGGGCCAGGCGCGCGGGGCTGGCTTTAGTCCGGCGAAGCAGGACTGCAGTTCCTGCAGCCTGCCCCGCTGTCCCTGCCTCGGCACGGCGCCTTGGGCCCTGCCGAGGCATACCAGCAGAGCGGCAGGCACCAGGCGACAGGGTGGCAGGGCGACAGGGCGGCAGGGCGCAGAGCATCGCGCTTCCCTCGCGCTTGACATGGCCCCTGCCTCCACGCAGTATGCTGGAACGCATTGGCAGAAAGGAGGATCGCGCATGAAGGGACGGCGCTGGAAGCCGGCGGCCTGCGCCATGGCTGGCGGCCTTGCGGCCTCCTCTAGCGTTCCGGCTGAAGCTGCCGGGCGGGAAGACACCCAGCTTGGCCAAGACGGCATCAGGCCAATGCGGTGAAGCGCAGCGCCGCCTGTCAAGGCTGCGCAAAGCTCACGGCACTGCGACACGTTCACCATTACCTTAGGAGGCATGGCAAGTGAGAAAAAAGATTTTTAGGACCTTTCTTCCGGCGTTCGCAGCTGGCGCGCTGCTTGCGCTGGTCGCCGCGGCCGGGCATCCCGCCTTTGCCAAGGCAAAGTTTTCGCAGGAAGAGCTGGCATACATGCCGGCCGTCAAGCTGATCGAGCTGTTCAAGAAAGGCGAAGCAACGCCAAGCGAAGTGCTGGAAGCGCAGATCAGCCGCGTCCAGAAGTACAACGGCGAGTACAATGCATCGCGCCGCGATCTGGTCAACGAGCTGGACACGTTCAATGCCGGCAAGATCAATGCCATCACCTTCGACAGGTTTGCCGAAGCGCGGAAGCTGGCCAAGGAAGCGGACGAGCGCTGGCGGAAAGGCACGGCGCGCCGGCTCGAAGGGATCACCGTCGGCGTCAAGGACGAGAACGAAGTGAAGGGATGGGTCGTCGATAGCGCGTCCATTCCCCAGAAGGACAACGCGCCGAGCCCTGCTGACGGCGCCATGATTCAGAAGCTCCGCGACGAGGGCGCGATATTCGTCTTCCAAACGACGGTGCCCGAGCTCTATCTCAGCCCCATGACCTGGTCGCGCCTCTACGGCGTTTCCCGCAATCCCTGGAACCTGTACTACGGCACCGGCGGGTCGTCCGGCGGTTCAGGCGCGGCGCTGGCGGCGGGCTTCTGCACGCTGGCCACCGGCTCCGACATGGGCGGCTCCACCCGCATTCCCTCGGCCATGACCGGGCTCTACGGCTTCAAGCCGCCGTTCGGGCGCGTCGCCACGTCGGATATCGCCTACGAAACCTTGGGACCCATGGCCCGCACCTTTGCCGACATGGCGCTCATGCAGGACGTCGTTGCCGGCCCCAGCCCCAAGGTCCATGCGTCGCTGCGTCCCAAGCTCGACTATCCCCAGGAATACGCTCCGCTTCAGGGGCAGAAGATCGCCGTTGCCTACTTCAAGAACTGGATCAAGGGCGGCCTGAGCCCGGAATCCGACCATGCCATGGACACCGTTTCAGCCGCGCTGCAGAAGGCTGGAGCCAAGGTGGAAAGAATCGAGCTCGCCATCAGCCACGAGAGCTTCATGCCGGTCTACTTCAAGGGACTCATGTCGACGAGCATGTACGTCCTGTTCGATGGCCTGGAGCAGCACCGCGACAAGTTCAGCTCGTACGTGAAGAACCTGGAGGCGTATGCAGGCAAGCTGTCGCCGCAGGATCAGGTCAATGCCGACCTGATGCTGGCCAAGCTGCACAGGGACGTTCAGCAGAAAGTCTTCGAGAAGGGCTGCATCGCCCTGGTCATGCCTACGCTGGCAACGCCGCACTTCCCCGCCGATCTTGAAGCGGGGCCCGGCAAGGGCGCGCAGCTGCACGGGAAGGACGTTTCCAGCACCAACCTCATGCTGACGCCGATCTGGAACCTTGCCAGCAGATACCCGGTCGTGGCAGTGCCGGTCGAGTTGTCCAGCAGGAACGTTCCCGTCGGCGTGCAGGTCGTCGGCAACACCTACGATGACCTGGGTGCCTTCCGCGTGGCGTACGGGCTGTCGAAGACGCTTCCTCCGCTGTATGCGGACGGGCGCTACCCGGACTTCAGGAATGCGAAATAACAGGATGCCATAGCGTCCAAACGTCAGGCCCCGCTCATCGAGCGGGGCCTCGTCGTCTTGACAGGAGGGCTGCCTGCACTGCCGTGCGGGAACGGAGGCTGAAGTCCTCGAATGCACCGCCGGCAGCGGCTGGGCGCTCGAACTCGCCGATGAGGCGCTCCAGACGGCGAAAGTCTGCCGGAGGCCATGCTTTGCTTGTCTTGATATCGGCTGGTGAAGACGGGACCGTTCATCTGCAAGGCCATGAGCTCGAAGGGTTCTCCCTTCCGCCTCCGCGTCCGCAGGCGGCAGAAGGGCACCCTTTCCAGCATCCGGGCAAGAGCATAGGTTCAGCAAGACGGGCGAGGCCTGCCCGGCCAGAGACGCAGAAGCCGCCTGCGGCAGGCGTCAGAGACGGCATCGCCGGCACAGCCTCAAAGCCGGCCGGCCCGGGCACGGAGGTCGCATTACAGAAGCCAGTGTTCCCGTTGCAAGTATCTCCGGCTGCCCGCGCGACGGGCTAAGCCTGCAAAGGGAGCCTTGCCGGCGGCTGGCAAGGTGAAGGCGCGCCCTGCGGCCGCGACGTTTGCAGGGAAGGGGCAGGGATGCTTGCCTCGCTTTGCAGGGTAGGGCAGGTGGCTTGCCCTGCGTTGAGCATGCCGCCGGATGGGGAGGCTATGGTGAAGGCCCTGCCTGCAGGGGTCCTGCGAAGGGACGCCGGCAGACGGCCCGAAGCGCATCTGCCACCCCGGGCCGTCCGTGCCCCTGCAGGGTGCCGGCCGAGCCGGCAGGCAGGCCCCCTCCTTCCAGGCTTCGCTTTGGACCGCAGCCTGCGCCGGCCAGGGTGCCTGCGCGCAGCCCAAGCTCCGAAAGCAGACATGCCGGAGGAGAAGCTCCATGCCGGCAGGCCCAAGGGCTCGAAAAACAAGAAGACGCTCGAGCGCGAAGCGCAGGAGCGTATCGAAGAGGAGACGAGGAAACGCGCTGAGGAGGAAGCGAAGCCGAAGCGCGGTGCTGGCAGGCCAAAAGGGTCTAAAAACAAAAAGACGCTCGAGCGCGAAGCCGAATACCGGGCAAGAGCCGGTCTGGAACCGAAGCGCGGGCGAGGCCGTCCGAAGGGGTCAAAAAATAAAAAAATAGAGGGAGAAGATACCACTTCGGCAGAACAGGAACAGGCGCATGCTCAGGCCCAGGACTGAGCTGATTTTTCCACTCGCTGCCCCTGCGCTTCACATCAGGAATGCCGCGCTCGGCGCCTCCCAGCGCAAGGGAGCGCTCCACAGCGCCTGCGTGCCCTGACAAGGTTTTCAGGGTGCCTCGCTGGCACCGCCTTGCGCTGGGCGCCTCGCGTGGCAAAAAGCAGGTGCGCGGCGCGGCTGAAAGAAAAGGCGTTTGCTGTTGTGATACGATCTCGATGGGCGGTTTCCTGGCGCCGCGGCAATGCCCGTCGCTGTCCGGCTGCCTGGCACGGTGCCGGAAACGGCAAGGCCGCCCTCGGCAGATGCTGAGGACGGCCCTGTACGGAAAGCTCTCCGATGCCGGGCTACTCGGCGTCGGGCTCGGGCTGGGCGCTCTTGCGGCGGGTCCACAGCTGCATGTCCTGCATCTTCTGCCGGCGCATGCGCTGCAGGGACTTGCAGGCCAGCGAGACGCTCTTCTTCAGTCCCCACTTCGCCTTGTATTCCGCCGGCGTCAGTCCGTGCTCGGCAAGATGGCGCTTCGTCAGCATCTTGAACTTCGCGCCACACTCCAGGCATACGACGCAGGTCTCGCGCACCGCGTCCTTAGGATTGCAGGCGGGCTCCACGGCACCGCCAGCGCCGCAGGCGGAGCTGCCCTGCAGCCCGCGGATGCCGGCCGCAACTTCCCGGGCATACGCCAAGATCTCCTGCGCCGTCATGGAGCGCACGCCCGCCTGGGCGCGCGTGATGGCCATCGCCTGCGTGAAGGCGTCGTCATTCTGCATGTCTGCCATTTTTCCTCTCTCCTTGCTGCTGTATGTTTTTCCATTCCCGCCTCCAAGAAACGAAGGCAGGCGTCTGGATTGAATGCGTCATATCTGCAGAATTTTCCGGAAAAGTCAAGGGGAAAAAAGAGCGATCACAGAAATAGAATGTATTTTTCTGGCTGAGCCCCTGCAGGGAAACTGGAATGCAGCCGGCGTCCTGCATCCGGACATGGACGGAGATGCAGGCGGCTGCGGAGCTGGTCAAGAGCCATTGGCGGGGAGGATGAAAAGACCCCGCTGTCTCGGGTTCCGGCAG
>ODAI012921365.1_pt1 | contig 46320 bp, 38 predicted proteins | sample 1539321 | NCBI WGS metagenome assembly ODAI01 (sample SAMN02144231, study PRJEB22623) | gut metagenome | biome: sheep rumen | host: Ovis aries | place: New Zealand
AAAAGCCGAAAAAACAAACAGTTATTGCCTTTTGCACAACTGTTATTTTCTTGCCTTGGAAGTACTATGAGTTTGGAACGCAACTACATAGTAGTTGGCTTGCAAACTCATAGTAGTTGGAAAGTCGGTGTTCGACTTTCGCCTAAAAGTGTAGTACTTTATGCGACCTCAGTCCCGTAAATCGTTATGGCATAACGACTTACAGAGTTGGTGTCGTATGTATAATTTTATTTTTTTATTTCCCCTGTAGGGGTACCACAGCGCAGGATTGCGCTCGAAAAGTATTATTCTACACTCATCTTAAACCGAACTCACGTAGACGTTGGTATTCGCAGTACCCGCGTATGGTATTGTTGATACCGGCACTTGGTATGGTGTTTACCAGATGATGGTATCACGGCGAATAGTGTGTGGTAAGGCTGGCGATAAGCCTTTCTTATCCCGAATCAGGTAGTTAAAAATATATAATTAGGTATTAATTGTTTCAAATAATCATTGAAACCGTTTCTTTTGTCTTTCAATCTGTATACCTTTGCACCCGATTTTTATGGCCTCCTTTAGGCTCCAATGGTGCTCCTGTAATGTCAAAAGCGTATTAGAGAGTGCCTGTAAGGTCTAACTAACTTATGCAACACCGTTAATGATTAGTTATCGGAAAGCGTATTTCAACTATTCGCTCATAGGATTGTTGTATCTTAGTGGAAGTCAACTCAAATATAACAATTTCGAAATTCAAATTAAATACGTATACATTATGAGAAAAATCCAATCATTACGGAAACTACTCCCACTTGTTGGGGGGGGGGATCGAAGTGTATTCCTTCGGTTTACCTTGTTCTTGCTGATGCTCGTCTCAGCGCATGCTGGATGGGCAGATACAGCCGATTTTACATTTTCAACAAAATGGAGTGGCACTAAAACAGTAACTCCTGTTACGGTGACTTTTGGTGGTTCTAATACAAGCTATCAGACAGGTTACACTCGTGTCAAACGAGCAAGTACAATATCCTTTTCAGTAGAATCGGGTTATAACATTACTGGTATAAGCGTTACTTATACTACAGCTCACGGTAAATCTCTCCCGACATCAGGACAAATTACCTCGAATCCGTCAGGAATCAACTCTGATTGTACATCCTGGAGTGGAAAAGCCAATGAGGTTGTTTTTTCAGTTCAAGACGTAAGTGGTTATGATTTTGATATTACGAACATTTCAGTAACGTATGAAGTGGCAACGTCTACTGATGCAACTCAGGACATCTCAATAGAAGACTTGCGCTTCTTGCACCAGACCTATAACCCCTCACGAACCAATGTTGCAGGATTTAACATCACCACCTCTGGTTGGCAGTCGTTCACGACGGTGTCAGGTAGCACCAAGGTTTATTCCCTCTTGCTGAGCAATACAGGTAGCAGCAACTCTATTACCATTGCCCCCAACAGCAGCAGCAACAGCACCCGTAAGATTAAGCAGGTGGTGCTCTACGGTGGTGGCGGTGCAACAACATTTGACAATGCTACCGTTACCAGTGCCAACACGACCAAATATAGTTCTGGCGACGTAGGTGCCTTGGTATGGGAGAATGCAAGTGGTGCCAGCAGTGCTACGATCAGTATCAACTCTACCGACCGCCCACACATCGTTGCTATTCGCATTGTTACCGACGGTGCAATGACAAGTTCGCCGCAAAATGTTGTTTTGTCGTTTAGTCCTAATAGCGGTTCGGCTGCCATTAACCAAACCGACTTCTCCATAGACGGAGACATCAAGGCTTCCATCGGAGGCGGTTCTGCCGAGAACTTCCGGCCCGATGATTTCAGTGTTACGGGTGCAGCAACCTTCAACCAGTTCCATATCTCTACCAGCAAGGTAGGAGTGAATACTGGTTCAAGCGAAGGACCAGCCACCATCACCGCTTCTTTTGCGGGCAACGACTTTTATGCCGCAACCAACGGCACAACCAACGGCACTTATACGTTGAACGTTGCCGATAACACACCCAAGACTGTTGCCATCACCGTTGACGACATGCGTTTCTCTAAAAAGAGTAATTCCAACGGCCTGAATGCCACAAGAGGTTTAGACCGTCAGATGGGTGGCTTCAACTTTGCCTTTACGGGTGATGAGGGCGTGAAATTCAACAATGGCGACTTTCTCATCTTCCGTGTCAGGGATAACAACAAAGGTACTGTAACGATAACTCCGGTGAGTACGGGTACTGTCAATATCACCCGTGTAGATATCAGCACATTGGCTTCCTATACCAATGGAACTGTTTCTGTGAACGGAGCAACTGTGGAGCTGAACAACGTTTCCTCCCACTCCTTCACAGGAGAGTACGGCAAGTCTTTTGCCATGTCTGCACAGAGTGGTGATATCTATGTTACTGGCTTCACCATCTACTATACTGGTGAAAATGGTGTGCTGAACACGGCTAAGGTAACGCCGACTTTTACTTTCAGCAAGTCTTCCGACACCATCGGTGCAAGCGATAACTATTCATCGCCGACTATCAGCACAATCCCAGCCAACTTCGACTTCACCCTTACCAGTAATGACCTCAATGTTGCCAACGTAGCATCTACCAACTGGACGGATAACAGCGTGGCACTGATTGGTTTGCAGGGTAACGAGGGAACTGCAACGATTACGGCTTCGGCAGCAGAAAGCACCTTTTTCAATGCTGCTGAAGATGTTACCTATACGGTGACAGTTAACAGTACCAACTCCAAGAAGTGGGACTTCACAACGCTGGATGTCACCAACACCATCAACGAAGATGACTGGACAAAGAATGGTGAATTTTACCAGAATGCCTTCACTACCTCAGCAACTGCAAAGGGTGCTGCAGTAGGAGTAGGAACAGCTTATTGCACCACTAAGCACACCAGTTCACAAATCAGCGGGTTGCTGTTTGGCCGCGAGAATTCTAATGGTTTGGCTACAAAGGCCGTCCTGCTTTACAGCAGCTACATGACGTTCAACAATTCAGCAGTGGTCATTGGTGTACCTGCCAAGGCAGGTGAAAGTGTCATCGTCACTTTCGATGGCGGCAACGGTACTACCGAAACAGGTTTCGACTTCACCAATGCCACGCTTGAAGGTGACAAGAGTGCCACCTCCATTACTTCAGACGCTACCCAGAAGACTGTAACCTTGATTGCCACTGCTGATGGCTATGTCACCTTGAAGGTACTCAAGAGCAAGGTGAAACTCTATTCTATCGAGGTGAAGAGCGAGACTCGTAGCACCCTTACCTTCACAGATACCAGTAACAGCTACGAACGGTATGTGGGAACTGACAATACCTCTTCTTCAACAGACAACCATTTCAACCACCGTGTGAAGTTCACACCGGCTGACGGTGCAGAAAATGCACTCACTTATGCCAGCGATAACGGTCTTTTGCACATCACTTCTTCTGATCCTTCGGTCTTGGATGTCAGCAATGTCTATATCCCGGAGTCTTCTTTCGGACAAAGCAGCAGCTTCTACTTTAACAACATCGTGCCCAAGGGTGCCGGTACTGCTACGTTGACAGTTACCTTCGATGGCAACAACAGTTACAAGGCTACGAGCTATACCTCGCAGACCTATACCGTTTATGGTCCTGTCGGTTCGTTCAAGGTCAGTGCCGACGATCAGAGCATCCAGCGCGGACAGTTCTCAGACTTCTCGCCAATCGTTACAGATGATGAAGGCAATCCATTAGGTATAAAGGAAATGGGCGATGGAAGTGGCAGATATACTACCTACATCTTAGATGAAGAGGAGAACATCCCCGATTACACGACTTATTTCGACTTCACCTATACAGCAGCTTCTACCGGTACTGGTACCAACTGGGAAGAGATTAAGGTGGATGGCAACGGCCATATCACGACCGAGACCGACGACACTCAGGCGGCCGAGCCAGGAGCAACTCGTCAGGTGACCATTACGGCAGTACCGAATGGTTCATACTCTTCCGCATTTACAGAGGGTTTGACAGCCACCAAGACGGTGACGCTGACCATCATCGAGAAGGTGAAGGAGCCTCAGATAGACCTCTACTGGGATGCTGCATGTACCCAGAGAGTGATTTCATTTGTCGATGGAACCGACAAAAAATGGAAGATTAACGCTAATGAAGCTGTGCAGGATGATGACAAGCTGTGGCACTTCAAACATGAAGGAACGAAATATGCAGCAGGCTTCCCCAACGGTCGTGTGCTCTACGCCAAGGCTAAGAACGATGGCGATGCCATCTTCTTCTCTTTCAAACAGAATGGCAGTGCCACCACCATTCCTGCCAACCCGTCTCTGAATGCTGCGAAAGGCATCTACCAGTATCGTCGCGGTATACCTATTTATATAGACGAGACACTTAGCGGAAGCGACTACGTGACGGTGAACATCGTTGCAGCTTCCTACGACGGAAGTACGAAGAAGTACAATCTGAACGGTTCGGTGGTACGCATGCGCTTCGACTTGGTTGACCATAGCCGTCCTGCAACACCTACCTACGAGCCGACATCGCCAGATGCTGATCCGACAAAGAACAACAGCGGACGTAAGATCATGAACACCGCTCAGAGCGTGGTTGCCTACGGTGAAGGTGCAAGCTCAGCCGCCCCTGACGGCAGCCAGAACCTCGTCTACGGCAAGTTCTCGACGGGTAGCGTCTATACCACAGAGCAGCTCATCAACGAAGCCAACGTTCAGCTGCGCACATCCAACGTGCCGGTGGTTTCTACCGAGGTCAACAAGCGACGCTTCACCTCCGTACAGATCAAGAATGTTTCTGGCGGAAGCGGATACGACGAATACGGTGACTACATCAGTGAGCAGACTTACACGGAGTACTATTATCTCTATGATACGGAGATGCGTCTGACACCTGCTTCCTACAATATCAATCCTAATACGTCTGTGGATTCAGATAAGGCTCCGAAGGTTACCGTTACGTGGTACAACAAGAAGAAAGGTGCCAAGCAAGAGGTGGACTCTTATGCTGGTAAAATTTCGTATGCCATTACTGGTACCAGCGGACTTACTGAAGGTACCGACGTGTCTGTCGATGCAGCAACAGGTATCGTAACCTCAAAAACAACAAACCAGGGCTGGGTGAAGGTTACCGCTACCTATGCCGGTGGCGAGTCGCACGGTGGTAGTGACAAGTCAGGTGAACCTACATACGAAAGTACTACCGACAAGTCTACTGCCGACTTCTATGTCTATATCTACGACCCAACTAAGGAGCGTCCTGTCATTACCCCGACGTCGCGCAACTTTACAGGTAAGATGACTTATACCATCAAGGCTCCAACGAACTGGGATGTCATCTATACCTATGATGGAAGTACCATCAATCCAGGTTCCACGACAGTAGACAATGAACATTACTTCAAACTTGAGAAAGGGCATTCAATCGACAAAACAATTGGTGAAGGCGATGATGTCGACGTACACATGAGCGTAGACAACAACTACATTCACACGGTGAAGGCATTTGCCTACAACCCAAATCCTGAATCCCCTGCATACAGTGCTACTGTCGAAGAGTCATACACCTTGAAAGATCCGCTGCCCGACCCTGTCTTCGACCCGAACGGCGTAGGTACACCTTATATATATAATACCCACGACCTGACGGTATCGATAGCCTGTCCGTATCCGGGTGCTGTCATCTACTATACCATCAGCGACCTCAACGAAGAGCATCCCGACCCGGAGATTGGTGCAGAAAACACCTACATCTATTCTGGTCTGAGCAAGGTGACGGTAGAAGGCGAACAGGTCATCAAGGCTGTGGCTTACGACCCTGAACAGAAAATCTTCAGTAACATTGTCACCTCTACCTACCGCTACTCTACCGACATGGAGAAGCCTTACTTCCAGATTTCTAAAGACGGAGGTACCACATGGTGGGGTATGTCAGGAACTACGCTGACGCAGAATGCCACGGGATGGCACGAAGGTCAGAGTGCCGATGTTACACCCAGTACGCAAATCCGTATCATCGACCCGAACCCCGTGACGGGTACTATCTACTATACCGTTAACGGAACGACACCTTCCAGCGATGCCAGCAGCCTGATCTACTTCGAAGGCTATCCCTTCACAGTGGGCAGAACTACAACGGCTCAGGCCATCACCACCCTGGAGGATGCCGTCAGCCAACCTGCTACCGCTACCTTCACCATCAACAGTAACTCATTCCATGTATGGGAGGCTGTCGATGCCACGCTGAACGCCGTCACCATTCCCACCGACGACGGACCCGTGGAGAAGAAGGGTATCGATGATGAGAACGGCTTCGTCATCTCTCAGGTCAGCAACCTGCTCGTAGCCAACACCGCAACGAAGGTCAATGCAGCCTCTGTCAGCAATTATGCCCAGCCCGACATCACCGCAACCTTCGGTGGATACGATAAGAACGACTGGGAGCAGATGGAGATTGCCGATGCTGCTATCGGTACTCCGCTCGACGCTGTAGGTACCTATAACATCAGAAACTCTGGAAAGAACGGTCTGACAGACTCCAACGACGATACCAAGTTCGTCAACAACGGTAACGCACAGGATGAGACCATGGGTAACTATCACCATGCATACATGACCCGAAAGGACGGCAAGACCGAAGGTGACACGCCTACCACCCACGACAAGACCTTCAAGGTGCCTGCCGCAGGAACCTTCGTGCGCTTTGAGCCGGAAAAGGACGGCGACCTTACCGTATGGGTGCTCCAGCAAGGTGCCGTACATTACGAGGACGACAAGTACCTCATTCCGCTCTACATCCGCTTAAAGCCCGTCTACCTCATCGACGAGCAGGGCAAGAGCTATCAGGTGAAGAAGGTGAACGGCGTAGAACAGCTGTGGAGCGCCGCACGCCTGAGCGAGAACTGGAGCAAGCTGCAGGCTACGGCGGCTGCCAACGGCGGCAACGGAGCGTGGGCAGACTGGTCACGCGACGACGGCAAGGGCGGTAAGCTGGGCGATTATATCTACCTGAACAAGGAGACGGGTGAGGTTACTACCAGCAAACCCGGCGACTACTCTACCACCAAGTATAAGGAAATGGAGAACAAGGGTCTGAACCGTGTCGAGTCGCAGACCATCTTCAACATCATCCAGGCCGACCTCGACAAGAATCACGTACAGCCCGGTGACCCCATCAAGCCCTTCGCCGTACATACCGGCACGTCGATAGCCCTGAACAACGGCAAGTTTGTTGACAGCAGCGACGACGGCACCGGCTACGTACTGGCTTCGGGAGGCTATGCCAAGTATACCTTCGAGCTGAAGGCAGGAAAGACCTACTACTTCCTTGCCACCAACACCAAGGTGGGCATCCGCGGATTCCAGTTTGTTCCCACCGAGACCGACACTCGTCCGGAGGTGGAGATTGTGAAGACCAGTTCCGATGTCAAGGTCGACGGCGCAGGGATGTCCCTCGATGCAGCCATCACCGCGTGCAAGGACAAGACCGTCAACGTCACGTTGAAGGGACGCAACTTCACCACCAACTGGACAACACTTGTACTGCCGTTCAGCGTCAGTGTGGCTCAGATAGAGAAGGTGTTCGGCGCAAAGACTGACATCATCCACTTCGACGACATCACGGCAGATACTAATGCTGACGTGCTGAACCTGAAGCGCCACTGGTACAAGATGATTGTCGCCGGTACGCCAGTACTCATCAAGCCTACCGTTGCAGTCAACGAACCGAAATTCGAGGGTGTACAGTTAGAGACCAGTGTCGTTGATGAAATCCTGCCTAAGACACGTCAGGACTACAAGATGACGGGTACGATGGTGAAGGCGGACAATGCACTGCTCTATCGCGACTACTATGTCAACAGTTCAGGCAACATTACTTGGCTTAACGCTACCAGCTCCAACGTGAACAGCGGCTACGGATGGTTCAAGAAGATCAATTCTGATATCACTGCACGTCCGATGACGCTACGCTACAGTTCCTTCCTCGAAGACATCAACTACGAAGACGAGGACAATGTCACCACCGACCTGCGTATTGCCGTCTATGAGAACATGGGCGTCAACACCTTCGGTGCAGACGATACCATCTACAACCTCAACGGTATAAAGGTGGGCACGGGTGCCACCTTACAACAGCTGCCGAAGGGTGTGTACATCGTCAACGGCAAGAAAGTGGTAAAAAGGTAAAATGTAAAAAAAGAACGATAATGAAAAAGACATATTTAAGTCCTCTGATGGAAACCATCCAGATGGTGGAACGCTCTCAAATCATGAAGATTTCAGGGCAAGAAACTACTACCGTTGCCGGAAGCACAGACCCCAATTATAATAACCAGGGGCCTAATCTCGACACCGAGGGTGGTGACGGCGAAATGGCGCGCCGCAGGTTCAACTTGTGGGACGATACCGACTGGTAATCCCCCCATTTAGTTTTGGCACTTATGAGTGTATTTATTATATTTGAGTATTTTGGAGTCCTACACTGTGAAGCGTGGGACTCTTTTTTTCATAGTGGTGAAGTCTTCACCGTTTCCCCGCGGTTTCATGGCGATTGTCAATAATTCCACCCCCTTTTGTCAATCCTTGCACGCCCCTGTGCGTGTTGTCTTTTTATCTTTGCAGCCAGAAAATCAACAATGCGTTAAACAAAACCGACAACAATGGAAACAATGAACAAGCTACACACAGTGAGAAAGAGAGCAATGATGCTGACGGCGGCGGTGCTGCTGGCAGCCACACGCCTGTCTGCCGTCGACTTCACGGAGGCCGCAGGATGGTTAGAGACAGCCTATGCCACCTGGCAGCCCGTGGAGGGTGCCGCCAAGTATGAAGTATATTATAGTGGTGAGGGCGTGACCATGCAGAAGGCTGACGAGCAGCTGGTGCGCCGCTATGCCGACGGCTACCGTGCCGACGTGCCGGGACTGAAGGCTGGCAGCTACACGCTGACGGTCAGGGCGGTGGACGCGGAGGGTGCCACCCTGTCGGAGTCGGCGACGGCGGCGCTCGTTGTCAAGCCCCACCTGCGCGAGGGCTACGCCTTTACCGAGGGAGTGGTGCCTGGTGCCTATAACCTCGATGGAACCGTCAAAAACGGGGCGAGAATCATCTATGTGACGGCGCAGAACGTGAACACCGTGATCTGCAATGTCAGTGACGGGAAGGCAGAAGCAGAGTATACGGGTCTTGCCAACATCCTGACCGCCTACGGCAAGGGCAGGGACAAGACGCCGCTCGTGGTGCGCATCATCGGAACCATCACGGACAAAGAGTATACCGGACTGAAAGACGGCAACTTCATCCAGATGGAGGGCAGCAACGCCAGCGACCGGATGGTGGAGAACATCACCATCGAAGGCATCGGCAGCGATGCCACGCTCTATGGTTTTGGTATCTGCTTCAAGCGCACCCGTGGCATAGAGGTGCGTAACGTGGGCATCATGCTCTTTGGTGACGATGCCATCTCGATGGATACGGACAATTATCACAACTGGATTCACAACTGCGACTTCTTCTACGGCAAGCCGGGTGCCGACGCTGATCAGGTGAAGGGCGACGGCAGCATCGACATGAAGTATCGTTCTACGCTTGCCACTATCTCCCATAACCACTTCTTCGACAGTGGCAAGGTGATGGGCTGTGGCGGTGCTACCAAGGAGGAGACCAACCTGCTGCTGACGTTCCACCACAACTGGTTCGACCACTGTGACTCGCGTTGTCCGCGACTGAACCTCACCACCGGACACGTCTATAACAACTACTACGACGGCGTGCCCACCTATGGCATCGGCTGCACCGAAGGTTCCAACGCCTTCGTCGAGTGCAACTACTTCCGTAACGTGCCGCGCCCGATGATGATTGCCGGACAAGGCACCGACTACGTCTATGCCAGCAACCCGGAAAAGGGTACGTTCTCGTCCCAGCCTGGCGGCATGACCAAGGCTTATCATAATAAGATAGACAATGCGGGTGTCAACCAGAAACTCTTCTACCAGACCGATAATGCCCAGGAGTTTGATGCCTGGCTGGTGGAGAACCGCACCGACAAGGTGCCAGAGACGGTGAAAGCCAAGAAGGGCGGACATGTCTACAACAACTTCGATACTGCCGCAGGCATGTATGAAAGCCATCCCGACGCACCGGAACAGGTGCCGGAGCTGGTGAAGGCATGGGCAGGACGATGCAACGGCGGCGACCTGAAGTGGACGTTCAACAACAGTGTTGACGATGCCAGCCACGATGTCAACGAAGAACTGAAGGCTGCCATCACGTCTTATACCTCCAAGCTGCTGGAGGTGCAGGGCATAGAAACGACGGGTGGCGACGAGCCGGGCGGTGAACCAGGCGGTGAACCCGGTGGCGAGCCGGAGCCTACACCTACGCCCACGGAGGTCAGCCAGGGCGGATATGTCGTCGACCTGATGAACGACAGCGAGTCTGGGTTTACGATTGCCGGCGGCACCAGCAACAGCAAGGGCACGGTGACGGTAGACGGCACGACCTATAACACCTGTCTCAAGATGGGTTCGTCGGCAAGTGTCACCTTTACCATCTCCAGTCCCATGACGCTGACCCTCTACTTCGCAGCATCAGAAGGCAAGCGTATCAGCATTACAGACATAGGAAAAGTGACGATTCCAACGACAAATATCGTCACCTGTTCACTGCCTGCTGCCGGTACTTATACCATTACGAAGGACAACGGTGAGTCGTACCTATATTATATAGCCTTGTCGCCGGTTACCGTTACGGGGCTGACGGGCATAGACCTGTCGCAGCATTCCGTCGGCAACGGAACGCCGATGTACAACCTTGCCGGTCAGCGCGTTGACAGAAGCTATAAAGGCATCGTCATCGTTGGCGGAAAGAAACGCGTATTAAGGTAATCGTCAGGATAAGGTGTCGGCAGGCAGACTGCTGACATACTGGGTGGGCGTCATGCCCATCTCGGCCTTGAAGCACCTGGAGAAATACTTCGGATCGGAGAAGCCTGTCTTGTAGGCGACATCCGAGATGGAGAGAGAGCGGTTCTCCAAGAGCTTCAAGGCCTTCTTGATGCGCATCTGCTTGACGAAGTCTACGGGCGACAGCCCTGTTACCGACTTCATCTTGTTGTAATAGGCGGTGCGGCTCATCCCCAGGTGGCGTGCAAGGTCTTCAATGACAAAGTCGCGGTTGCCGATGTTCGCTTCGAAGAAGGCTATAGACTTCTTCAGGAACTCGCGACCGTCGTCTTCAGTCTTGATGCCCAAGGTCTGTTCAATCTTGATGTCGGTGGAGAAATCGTCTACAGCCATCAGCAGCGAATATTTCTTTTGCAGCAGGTTGCGCATGCGGCTGAGGTAGACGATGGCGTATCCCATGGCGATGAAGACGGCAATGACGAGTGCGAGTAGAAGGAACTTGAACCAGATGGTTTCAACGAAGCGTGGTGTAACGTGGATGCTGATGCGGCGTGCATTGTCGTCCCAGGTGCCGTTGTCGCTCATGGCCTGTACCACCAGCGTGTAGTCGCCAGGCGGCAGGTTGTTGTAGATGACGGCGTGTTGGTTCTCGCCCGTGTAGTTCCAGCCGTTGTCATAGCCTTCCAACCGGTAGCGGAACGGTATGTCGCCCATCTCGTCGTAGTTGAGGGTAGATAGGTAGAGCGAGAAGCTGCGCTCGTCGGGTGCCACTGTCAGCGACTGGATGTCGTTGAGGGGGCTGATGTTCATGTCGTTCTGGTACTGGATGCCAGTGAAGGCGATGCGGTGGGGCTTCGTTTTCGTGCTGATGCTGAGCGGAGAAAAAGCCACTACGCCATCGGTGGTTCCCATGAGAATCGTTCTTTCGCTCTCCCTTTCTCTTTCTCTCCCGTTCTCCTTGACCATCACCGGCGCTCCCTCAGCAAAGTTGAAGTAGCCGATGAAGTTGCTGCGGTCGAATACCGTATAGGTTGCGCGGTCGGCAGCGAAGCGCACGATGGCTTGGGATGATGCCAGCCAGATGTTCTTTCCGTCGCTGATAGCAGTCTTGATCTGGTCGGCGGTGGCATTGGATGGTATCAGGTAATTGCGGAAATGCAGATCGTTGCTCAGCAGGTTGTTGGAGAGAATCTCGCTGACACCACTTCCGAAGACACATACATAATAGCGGTTGCGACACTTGACGATGCGCATGATGTCGTTGCCTTTCAGTCCCCATGTCTCTTTGCGGTAGGCATTCTGATAGAAGACGGGTTGATGAGGAATGCGGAAGTCTGCTGTGAGAAGCCCGTTAGTGGTACCGATCAGGAAGATGCCAGGTTGAGCTTCTTCCATGCAACGAATCTTTACTCCGTTGGGAAGTCCTTTAACTTTGCTGAAGACCAGCTTGCCGTTGTGCAGTGTAGCACATGACAGTCCCTGTTCGTAGGAGCTGAGCCATACGGTTCCGCGTGAGTCTTGCAGGATGTTCCAGATGGTATCGCTGTGAAGGCTGTGAACATCGTGGTTGTCGTGGCGGAAGTGGTCAATATGAAAAGCGGTGCGTGCGCTGTTGGTAGGAGTGAGCAGGTAGACTCCGTCGCCTTTCGTTCCCACCCAAATGCGATGTTGGCGGTCTTCCGTGAGACAGTAGACAGGTTCCTTGCTGAACGGGATGGGAGCAGATGTCTGTTGTCCCGAAGGGGTGATATAGACTGGCGGTGTAGCTGCCGACTGCCATAGGAAGAGGGCGTTCGAACGGTCTGACAACCATTTCCTGCCCATGCTGTCGAGCATCATTGCACGTACCTCTGACTTCGAAGGTGTCTGCCAGTGGGTGAAATTGTCGGGATGGAAGGAGATACTATTAGCGGCATTCTTCTGGAAGAGCCACAGATTGCCTTGATGGTCGATGAGGTATTTGCTAATCTCGGTGGGAGAGTAGGTTGTCTCCTCGTTGTTTTGGTAGAAACGGCAGTCTTTCAATTCATGAGTGGCTTCATCATAATAGGAGAGAACACCCCCTTCCGGTTTCAGGATGACTTGTCTGTCGGCGTTCTCGAAGATGAGTTGTGGGTTCTTCATGGGTGAAGCCTTTGCTGCTGGCGTCGCTGTCAAGGTGTGGCAGTCGTTGCCATTGGCACTGATCAGCCAGACGGTGTTACCGTTGCCAAATGCCCATGTCCTGCCCTTGGAGTCTACATGCAGGTAGATGATTTTACCGATGGAATGGGATGTTTTTCGTTTTGAAGCACAATGGAATAGCGTTACGCCATCGTTGGTGCCCATCACGATAGCCGAAGCGGTGGCGGTGACACAGTTCACGTGCAGCCCTGCACTTGCCGGTAACAGCTGATGAAACTGCTGATGGGTGTCGAGAGTGACGATATGACCATTGGCAGAGACGAGGTAGACTTGCTTGCCGATGCGTTGAACGTAGCGGAAAACCTGTCGGGTAATTACCTTTCGGGATGGACTGACGGCACCCCGGTCGGTCAGTATCCATTCGTCGCCGCCACTGTCTTGCACAATGTCGAGGATGCGGTGGCTGCCCAGCAACGACTTGCTGCCTGCAGCCCAGTAGGTATAGCCTTTGCGGAAATCTCCGTCATGCAGTCGCAGGCAGGAATAGTCCCGGAAGGTGACCCATGTCACTCCCTTTGCCAATGGGGTGAGCACCTTCACCTTCTTGTCTTTTACCAAAGGCAGCGACTGCAACACATCGGTGAAGTGGTTGCTGTGGCGGTCGAAGAGGTAGAGGCGGTTGTCGGAAGAGACACACCAGATGTTATCCGTGGCGGTCATCTTGATGTTGTAGATGCGGTTGGAGAAGATGGTGCCGCCGGACTGGAGGATGGGTTTGAACGTGTTGAAGGCATAGCCGTCGAAGCGTACCAGCCCGTTCCAGGTGGCAAACCACACGAAGCCGGTCTTGTCTTGCTGTGCATTGGAGATATGAGCCTGCAAGAGTCCGTTGTCGGCAGCGAAGTTGCGCACCCGACAAAAGAAGGAAGCGTAGGCAGAGGCTGCCGTAGCTGCCGTCAAGAGGAATATGGCTAATAATCGTTTCACTGTCAAGACAGGGTGACAGGGGGTGTATGTCTATGCCCTTACCTTCTGGTTTTCTTCTTTCTACCAGGGCGTTCCTTGCCGGAAGCGGGATGGGAAGCCATGGGAGCAGCCTTGATGGTGAACGCCTTTCGGTAGCTGTCGCGTGGGACGGCTTCGGGTTGTCCTGTCTTGAAACTGTTGGCGGTGGCAAAGAGCGAGAGGTCTACCTCGTATGTATAAGACTTCTTGTCGGTGCTCAGTTGTGGGTTGGCGATTTCCAACCGCACGGTGCTGGGCTCACCGCTCTTGGCGGGTACTATCTCATGGGTGACATACTTGTCGTCGGGACTGTAGATGGTAAAGCTCAGCGAGTCTTTCTGCCAGGTGTCTAAGGGTGTGGCGCTGACCTCGACGACGGCTTTCTGGGCGTTGGCAGAGAGGACGGCAACGGTCACCGACCAGTTGTCGATGCGTGTTTCGTAGCCTTGTAGTCCCGATGCGACCAGCGACACGTCGCAGTCCAGCGTTCCGTCTTCCTTCTCAATCTCTATGGGGAACTCCTTCATCAACTCGCGCATCATGCCCGGACCGTCGAGCATGCCAGGCACCTTCACGTACTCCTTGGGAGCGAACACCTGCGAAGCGTCGATGCGGAAGCCGCGGCTGCCGTTCTCACCGTGGTGCAGCCGCCAGCCATCGGCACGCACCTTCAGGTCTTTCTGTTGGCGGCTGAACAGCAGTTCGGCATGTGTGTACTTGTTTTCGAAGCCGCAATTGGTGCGGTAGTAGCATTTTCCGCTGACGCTCTTGTCGATATGTGGAACGCTGACGGCCTTCCAGTTCTTCCCGTCAGTAGAAAACTTCCACTCTTTCAAGGGTACTTCTTGGCGCTGTGCCATCGATGAAATGGCGCAAAACAGCATAAGAATAATGGTTTTTGCTCTCATGATGAACTTGTTTTTTAGGTGTCAGTAATATATTCTTGATGCAAAAATAGTGTTTTTATCTCAAATTGCATTAACTTTGCACGGAAAAAAGAAGCCCTGCACCTCGCAAAGCCCTTCCCACCCCTCCCTAAAGGGAGGGAGAAAGAAACGAGGATAGGGAGGATATAGGGATAGAAAATGGCACCATAAATTGTAAATGGCACCATAAATTGTAAATTGTAAATCGCTAAATTGTAAATACGAATGGTTGAACAAGTACTTTTAATTTACAACACGCTGACGCGTAGAAAGGAGCGTTTCGAACCTATCAATGCACCGCATGTAGGAATGTATGTGTGCGGGCCGACGGTCTATGGCGATCCGCATCTGGGGCATGCACGCCCTGCCATCACCTTCGACATCCTCTTCCGCTACCTCAAGCACTTGGGGTATCAGGTGCGCTACGTGCGCAACATTACGGATGTAGGACATCTGGAGCATGATGCCGACGAGGGCGAGGACAAGATAGCCAAGAAAGCACGGCTGGAACAGCTGGAGCCGATGGAGATAGCACAATACTATACCAATCGCTACCATCAGGCGATGGACGCGCTGGGCGTGCTGCGGCCGAGCATTGAGCCGCATGCTACCGGTCACATTATCGAGCAGGAGCAGCTGGTGAAGGAGATTATCGACAACGGGTTTGCATACGAGTCGAACGGGAGCATCTACTTCGACATCGAGGCTTACAACAAGAAGTATAAGTACGGCATTCTCTCCGGTCGCTCGTTAGAGAACATCAAGGATGCCAGTCGCGAACTGGACGGCGTGGGCGAGAAGCACCATCAGGCTGACTTCGCCTTGTGGAAGAAGGCTTCGCCTGAGCACATCATGCGGTGGCCGTCACCCTGGAGCGACGGCTTCCCTGGCTGGCACTGTGAGTGTACGGCAATGGGCCGCAAGTACTTGGGTCGCCAGTTCGACATCCACGGCGGCGGCATGGACCTGGTGTTCCCTCACCATGAGTGTGAGATAGCCCAGGCGGTAGCTTCGCAGGGTGAGCCTATGGTGAAGTACTGGATGCATAACAACATGATTACCATCAACGGGCAGAAGATGGGTAAGTCACTGGGCAACTTCATCACCCTGGAACAGTTCTTTACCGGCAACCATGAGTCACTGACACAGGCTTACTCGCCCATGACGATACGCTTCTTCATCCTTTCGGCTCACTATCGCGGAACGGTAGACTTCTCTAACGAAGCATTGCAGGCAAGCGAGAAGGGGCTGGAGAAACTGCTGACGGCGCTTGCCGACCTGGAGCGTGTGCCGGTATCGGCTCAGTGTGATGCCGAGACGGAGCGTGTGGTGAAGGGCTTGCGCCGGAAGTGCTACGATGCGATGAACGACGACCTTGCCACTCCACAGGTCATCAGCCATCTCTTCGAGGCTTGCTCCGTAGTCAACAAACTGGTAGACCATAAGGCCACCATCTGTGCCGACTGCCTGAAGGAGCTGAGCGAGACGATGCACCTCTTCGTAGAGGAGATTCTGGGACTGAAGAGCGAACACGGCAATAACAACGATGCCCGTGAGGAGGCTTTCGGAAAGGTTGTCGACATGGTCCTCGACCTGCGTGCCAAGGCAAAGGCTGCCAAGGACTGGGCTACGAGCGACCAGATTCGTGACGAGCTGGCTGCTGCTGGCTTCGAGGTGAAGGACACCAAGGACGGTGTGACGTGGAAATTGAATAAGTAATGATTCTCCAGAATAGTTTCGTAAGGACAAAGAAAGCATGGAAGCTCATCGGTATCGGTGGGCTTCTATTGATGTGTCTCATCGTGGTTTCCTGTCGGAAGCAACCGGAAAGCCAACCAGAAAAACAACCGGTGAAGCGCCCACACGCGGAGGAACGGTTCCACACAGAGGTGATGCTGAAGACGACTCCGGTGAAAGACCAGGGCAAGTCGTCGCTATGCTGGGTCTATGCAATGCTGGCGACGATAGAGACCGAGCACCTGATGGCAGGCGACTCGGTGAACTTGTCGGCTGACTTCGTGGCAAGGGCGTTCCTCAAAGAGCAGTATATAGAAAGGTGTATGGCAGAGAAACGGATGGGAGACCTCGGTGGCGACGAGATAACGACTCGCGGTATCGGGTCGATGCTCGTCAGGATGATACAGACCTACGGGCTGACCCACTATGATGCGTACCACCGGAAGCGTGGCTGCAACTACAACGTGCTGTGCCGAAGACTGAACAAAGAGTCGGGAAGTGCGCTGAACATGCACTCACGGAGCAGCATACAAGACCATATCAACGGTATCTTGGACGAGGAGATAGGACCTGCACCCAGGTTTGTCTTTATGCTGGGGGCGGAATATACGGCACAGGAGTTTGCACGCAGCGTCTGCCGTGCCGACGAATATGAGTCGCTGACCAGCTTCACTCACCATCCCTTCGGACAGCAATTCCCATTGGAGATACCCGATAACAGGTATCATGACACGTTCTTGAATGTGCCGTTGGACACGTTGATGGAGCGTATGGACAAGTCATTGCGCAGCGGTCATCCCGTCTGTTGGGAGGGAGATACCAGTGAGAAGGGCTTCCAGTGGAAGCAAGGGGTGGCGACGCTGGAAGGGAGCGGACAGCGAAAGGTGACACAGGAAGAACGTCAGGAGGCGTTCGAACAATATGACACTACCGACGACCACTGTATGGCGGTTGTCGGTATAGCCCGTGACAAGAAGGGTGGAAAGTTCTATATCATGAAAAACTCATGGGGTACAAGTAATCAATACCGCGGTTTCATGTATGTCTCTGAGGACTATGTGCGCATGAAAACCGTGGCATTGTTTATTCCTCGTCCGCTCTGATCAGTGCCAGCAGGTGCTCAACGGCTTCTTCTTCGGGAATGTTCTTCTCGACACATTCCTTGCGGCGGTAGAGTGAGATGCGCCCCGGACCGGCACCGACATAACCATAGTCGGCATCAGCCATCTCGCCCGGACCGTTGACGATGCAGCCCATGATGCCAATCTTCAGTCCTACAAGGTCTTTGGTTGCAGCCTTGATGCGCGCGATGGTGGTGCGCAGGTCGTAGAGTGTGCGTCCGCACCCCGGACAAGAGATGTATTCCGTCTTGGTGAACTTGATGCGTGCAGCCTGAAGGATGGCATCTGCAAGTTCCTGAAGCTGTTCCTTTGTGAAGTGATCGTCGTGGATCATCAGCTGATGAGCTTTCTGGTCGATGAAGAGTGCACCGACAGCCATCGCTGCTTTCAGCTGTAACGTCTCCCAGTTGCTCTCGTCAATGTCGAGGGTGGCAGTGTCATCGGTGATGGATGACTCTGCCTGCTGGCGCAGATGGCTACAGTCCTCAATGGAGGCAACGAGCTGGCGGGCTACGGGAATCTCTGCTTCGGGCTCTTCGCTCAGCGACACACGGATGGTGTCGCCGATGCCTTCTGTCAGCAGAGTACCGATGCCTACGGCACTCTTGATACGTCCGTCCTCGCCTTCACCGGCTTCGGTGACACCGAGATGCAAAGGGTAGTGCATGTCTTCCTTATCCATCTGCTGGACAAGCAAGCGTACCGACTGCACCATGACTACGGTGTTGCTTGCCTTGATGGAAATCACCACGTCGTTGAAGCCTTCACGCCGGAAGATACGCAGGAATTCCATACAACTCTCGACGATGCCTGCCGGTGTGTCACCATAGCGCGACATGATGCGGTCGGAGAGTGAACCGTGGTTGACCCCTATCCGCACAGCGGTATGGTGCTCCTTACACAGGCGGATGAACGGTTGCAGGCGGTCGTCTATCTTCTGCAACTCGGCGGCATATTCCTCGTCGGTATACTCCAAATGCTTGAAGGTACGGGCAGGGTCTACGTAGTTGCCAGGATTGATACGTACCTTCTCGGCATAGCAGGCGGCAACATCTGCGACATTGGCGTTGAAGTGGACATCGGCAACAAGTGGTGCCGTATAGCCTTCCTCCCTCAACTTGCTGCTGATGTTCTTTAGGTTCTCGGCTTCACGTCGTCCCTGTGTGGTGAGTCGGACCAGTTCTCCGCCAGCATCGATGATGCGGCGCGCCTGTGCGACACATGCCTCCGTGTCGTTGGTATTGGTTGTCGTCATCGACTGCACACGGATGGGGTTGTCGCCACCGATGGCGATGTTGCCGACATGGGCAACGGTAGTGGGTCTTCTGTTCATGGCGTTTTGATGGGTTGTTATGGGCAATGTGGGGTGAATGGGTAGGTGATATGGGGTGCTTCCCACTGATTGCTCAGCATTTAAATTTGTAGTCTTTGATGGCAGCAAGCTCGGCATTAGCCTTCTCTATCTTGGCACCTAAACCAGCCTTGTGAGCGGCAACCTTCGCAGCAACGTCAGCATCGCTGAGGGCGATCATCTGTGCAGCAAGGATGGCAGCGTTCTGTGCCGCGTTGACACCTACGGTGGCTACGGGGATTCCCGGCGGCATCTGGATAATAGAAAGCATGGCATCGAGACCGTCGAGCATGCCCTTGATAGGTACGCCGATGACGGGCAACGGCGTTGAGGCAGCGATGACACCCGGTAGTGCTGCTGCCATTCCAGCTGCGGCGATGATGACTTTGATGCCGCGTTCCTGTGCTCCTTTGGCAAAAGCTTCTACGGCATCGGGTGTACGATGGGCAGAGAGTGCATTCAACTCAAACGGGATTTCGTTCTCTTCCAGCCACTTACAGGCTTTCTCCATAACGGGCAGGTCGCTGGTGCTGCCCATGATAATACTTACTATTGGCTTCAACATGATATGAATAATTTAGCAATTTTACATGATAAGTATCAGCATGAAAGCTGTGAACACTCCGATGAGAAAGCCGCCGATGACCTGCGAGAGGGAGTGCTGGCGCAATATCATGCGGCTGGTTCCTACGGCACCTCCAAGGAAGATGACGAGACACAACCACCATACGGGGTTGAAGTTGAAGATGAGTGAGAAGGCAAGCAGGCCTCCGGTGACACCTCCGATGGCAGCAGTATGGATGGAAATCTTCCACCAGACATTGATGAGAGCACAGAGCACCTGTACCCCAAGGGCTGCCACAAGGATAGACCCCATGAAATGCGGCGTGTTGTATAGGTTCATCAGGTAGTAGCATGCAAAGTAGCAGCTGATGGAGATGACATAGGGGATGATGAGTCGCTCACGGGTGCCTAACTGAATGGGCGACCATCCGTTGTAGTTGCGGTAGAGGCGGATGAGGAAGGCGGGCAGCATGACGGTGAATAGCCATACCAGTAGCAGCGACGTGAGCTTATATGCCCACGGCAACATGTTCAGGTAGCTGAAGACATAAAGTGCTATCAGCCCTGTCAGTGGCAGGTAGAACGGGGTGAAGATGATGCTCACCATCCGTGCCATCCATATGACTTGTTTCTTGTTCATTTTCTTAGTCGTGCTACAGGAATCCCTAACTGTTCCCTATACTTGGCAACGGTGCGGCGTGCGATGGGGAATCCGCGCTGTTGCATCTGCCGGGTGAGCGTCTCGTCGCTCATGGGATGCTGCTTGTCTTCGTTGTCTATCAGTTCTTTCAGAGCGAGTTTCACTTTTCGGGTGGAGAGTTCTTGCCCGTTCTTGGTGGTATAGCCGTCGCTGAAGAAGAAGCGCAAGGGGAACGTACCCCACTTGGTTTGTGCATACTTGATGTTGCTGACGCGCGAGATGGTAGAGATGTCGAGTCCCGTCTTGTCGGCAATATCCTTCAGCTTCATCGGCTTGAGTTCACTCTCGTCACCGTCTTGGAAGAACTTGCGTTGCCAGTCAATGATGGCGTGCATGGTGAGCCGGAGCGTCTGCCGCCGTTGTCTGACAGCATCAATGTAGCCTTGTGCCTTCTCCACCTTCTCCTTGACATAGAGCAGTGCCTCTTTTTGTTGCCGGTTCATGCTCTCCTTGTTGCCACGGTAGGCTTTCATCATTTCAGCAAACGATGGCGATACATACAGCTCTGGCACGTTTCCTTGGTTGAGGGTGAAGGTCACCTTTCCGTCTTCCGCCGTGTCTACGATGAAGTCGGGGGTAATCTGTTGCAGATTTCTGCCCTGTGTCTCTCCCATGGCAGCCCCCGGCTTGGGGTTGAGGCGGCGTATCTCAGTCTGGATGTCGCTGACTTGCTGTTCGGAGAGTTTCATCGACAGGCGTATCTTGTCCCAGTGTTTTTTAGTGAATTCATCGAAAAAGTCGGCTATCACTTCACGTGTCAGTAGGCGTGTCTTTGTAGCTGTGCTGCGGTCTATCTGCAACAACAGGCATTCTTGCAGGTTCCTGCCGCCGATGCCTGGCGGGTCAAACTCCTGAAGGGTGTGCAACACCTCTTCTATATCCTCTTCCGTGCAGTCTACATTGTGATAAATCGCCAACTCGTCGGCAATGGAGTCTAACGACTTTCTGAGCAATCCGTCATCATCGAGTGAGCCAATGAGGTACTCCATGATGGTGCGTTGCTGTTCTGTGAGGTTGTGCTCCATCATCTGGCTGCTCAGTTTGTCGTAGAAAGAGACGGTGTCGCCATAGATGGTCTCCTCGTATTCCTGACCGTAGTCGGTGCGTTGCTGGTAGTTGGCAACGGGCAACTCGTCGTCGCCACCCATTTGTTCGAGTGCACTGTCAAGCGCTTCTTCACGTTCTTCGCGTTCTGACTGCTGTTCAAAATCCTCCTTTTCATCGGAGAAATCATCGTTGTCAGCGTGGTCGCCACCTTCCATCTCAGCCGTCTCCAGTGCCGGGTTCTCATCCAGTTCGGCATGAATGCTCTCCTCCAGTTCAGTCAGTGGCATCTCCAGCAGACGTACCTGTAACATCTGCTGTGCAGACAACCGTTGTGTCTGTACCTGTTTCTGTACCTGTTCTTGTATGAGTCTTTGTGCCACGAGGGAGAAATTAAAGATTAAAGATGAAAAATTTAAAATGAAAGATGAAGATGGGAAGATTTATATATTATAAGGTGTGTATTGTCAATTATGAACTATGAACTATGAATTATGAACTAAAAAATACTTTCATTTGTGCAGCGAGTGCTGCCAGCTTTTCGGGATTATCATTGCCATAGCGGTTCCACACCTCTTGGCAAGGTGCTAACAGAGGCGACTGGTCTGCTTGCCGTTTCAGGTATGGGTCGCAGACTTGGTAGGTTTCCATGATTTCTACGATACGTGGAGCTGGCAGCTTCATCATTCGTCCCAGCTCGATGATTTCGGGCGTTTCTGCCACCATGGTGATGGGCGTGAGTCGGAAATATAAGTCGAGGACGACGATGAGATGGAGGGGCATCAGCTGGTCGTCAGCCTCTAACGGTCGGAAGTCGCGCTCCCACGACTCGTTCACTTCCACACCTTCATAGAAGTCGTTGGCTTGTCCGAATCCGTTCATCTGGCGTAGCAGCTTCACTCCTCTACTCAGTTTCTTTGGGCTGTTGCTGTATTTCTCCCACAACTGTTCCAAGCGTGGAGACTCCAGTTGCCTCAGTCGGAACATCTGCTCGTAGAGAAACTGTGGGGGGATGTGCAGTTCCAGTGCCAGGTTGACCAGTCCCCTTGAGTAGAGGGGCTTCAACCCAGCTGGTTTCTTGAGATACAACTGCATGAGCAGCAGCCAGTATTCGTCAGACCATAACGGATGTTTTGCCATGATTTATCTTTCTCTTGTTTCTTGTTGCAAAGGTACGATTAAGCGAGGACAAAGCAAAAGAAAAACTTGTTTTTCTTTTCTTTGTCGAGCGCAAGTACCTTCTACAAAGGTACGATTAACAGAGGACAAAGCAAAAGGAAAACTTGTTTTTCTTTTCTTTGTCGAGCGCAAGTACCTTCGACAGCAAATCAAAGGTAAACAAAAGTTAGGAGTTCTTTGCAAGCAAAGCGACAAAAAGTCATAACTTTTGTTTACCTTTGCACCCATGAACAGGACAATGAACGATTTTGAGGTGATGGCACCCGTTGGCTCACGCGATTCGTTGGCAGCAGCTATCAAGGCTGGTGCCGACTCCGTCTACTTCGGTATCGGGCAGCTGAACATGCGTAGTCATTCTGCTAACCACTTTACCATCAGCGACTTGCAGGAGATAGCTGCGACGTGCAATGAACATGACATCAAGTCGTATCTCACCGTCAATACCATTATCTATGACAACGACTTGCAGACGATGCGCGAAATCATCGATGCAGCAAAGGTGGCTGGCATCTCTGCCGTCATTGCCAGTGATGTGGCGGTGATGAACTACTGTCGCGAGGTCGGTCAGGAGGTACACCTCTCCACTCAGTTGAACATCTCGAACATCGAGGCGCTGAAGTTCTACGCCCAGTTTGCCGATGTGGTGGTCTTGGCACGCGAACTGAACATGGACCAGGTGGCTGAGATTTACCGGCAGATAGAGGAGCAACACATCACAGGACCGCGTGGTGAACAGATCCGCATCGAGATGTTCTGCCACGGAGCTCTCTGTATGGCTGTCAGCGGGAAGTGCTACATGAGCCTTGCCGACAGCGGGCGGTCTGCCAACCGCGGCGAGTGTATACAGATTTGCCGTCGGTCCTACCTGCTGACCGATGCCGAAACAGGCAATCAGATAGAGGTCGACAACAAGTACCTGATGAGTCCTAAAGACTTGAAGACCGTCCGTTTTATCGATAAACTGATGTCTTCGGGCGTGCGTGTCTTCAAGATTGAAGGGCGTGCCCGCGGACCTGAATATGTATACACCGTCGTTAAGGTGTATAAGGAGGCAATAGCAGCCGTTCTCAACGGTGGCTTCACCGAGGAAAAGAAGGATGAGTGGGACCAGAGACTTGCCACGGTCTTCAACCGCGGCTTCTGGGATGGCTACTACCAAGGTCAGCGGCTGGGCGAATGGAACAAGAACTACGGGTCGAATGCTACGGAGAAGAAGCAGCTCGTGGGGAAGGTTGTCAAATACTTCTCGAAGCTCAGCGTGGCAGAGGTAGCGGTGGAAGCATCAGAGTTTGCCGTCGGCGACCGTCTGCTCATCACCGGTCCGACGACAGGGGCACTATGGCTTACTGCCGACGAGATACGCTACGACCTGAAGCCTGTCGGGAAGGCGCTGCAGAAGCAGCGTGTCTCTATTCCCGTACCCGAAAAGGTGCGCCCCAACGATAAACTCTTTAAGTTAGTTCATAGTTCATAATTCATAGTTTATAATTGACAATGCACACCTTATAATATATACATCTTCCCATTTTAATTTTTAATTTTTCATCTTTAATCTTTCATTTATTCATAGACCATGCAAACCATCAATGAGATACAAGACGAAGTCATCGCGGAATTTGAAGGCTTCGACGACTGGATGGACAAATACCAGATGCTCATCGACTTAGGCAACGACCTGGAGCCGCTTGATGAGAAGTACAAGACCGAGCAGAACCTGATTGAGGGTTGCCAGAGCCGCGTGTGGGTGCAGTGTGACCACAGCGACGGCAGGCTGGTGTTCACGGCTGACAGCGATGCGCTCATCGTGAAAGGTATCATCGCCCTGCTCATTCGTGTGCTCAGTGGGCATACGCCACAGGAGATTCTTGATGCTGATCTCTACTTCATCGACCGCATCGGACTTCGTGACCACCTCTCACCTACGCGCTCCAATGGCCTGCTATCGATGGTGAAGCAAATCCGCATGTACGCCTTGGCATTTCAAATGAAGGAATAATACTTTGCAAGCTCTTCCTGCTGAGCGAAGCGACCAATAGAAAAAGTATGCGAAAACTACGGACGATAGAGATGAACCGGCTGTCGGTGGAGGAATTCCGGCAAGCAGAGAAGCTGCCGCTCATCGTGGTGTTGGACGATGTGCGGTCGTTGTATAACATCGGCTCGGTGTTCCGCACCTGCGATGCCTTCCGCGTAGAGGCGCTGTACCTCTGCGGCATCACTGCCACACCGCCTCACCCGGAGATTCACAAGACCGCTCTTGGTGGTGAGGATGCCGTTTCGTGGCGCTACTTCAAGACAGCTGAAGAGGCTGTTGATACCTTGCACCAAGGCGGCTACGACGTCTATGCTGTCGAGCAGGTGGAGGGGAGCACGAAACTGCACGAATTACGATTGGACCAACCTGGTACTGACAGCAAGCCTGTAGCGGTAGTCCTCGGCAACGAGGTGAAAGGCGTGCACCAAAGTGTTGTAGACCGTTGCGACAACTGCTTAGAGATACCCCAGTTCGGTACCAAGCACTCCATGAACGTCAGCGTTACTGCTGGTATCGTCATCTGGGAGGTGGCACGCCAGTTCCTCTTCCGTTAGCTTTCTCTCCTACAACCTGTTCTTACACCGTACTTAGGCAGCAAATCGTTGCAGGGAGTATACAAAAAAGGATATGCAGCGCATATCCTTTTTTGTATGGTTAAGCCTGACGGACAGGCTTCTTCGGTTGCTTACATGTCTTCTGGGAGGTCAAACTCCTTCTTCAACTCCGCCTCGAAAGCTTTGTCTTCAGAGATTTTCTTGGCAATGGGGTTGGCTTCAACAATCTTGTTGTACTCTTCCATGATCTTCTCCAGCGGCTCAAACTCTTTCTGCTTAGCCTGCAGTTCCTGCAAACCACTGGCTAAGGCAGCAGCCTTCTCTTCATCAGAACCGTTGCTGGCACCTTCCATCTTCTTCTGAATGGCTTGCATTTCCTTCATCATAGGAGCAACACAAGACATCATTTCCTTCTGGTTAGCTTTCCACTGTGCCTCGTCCCAGTTGGCACCTTCAGCCTTAGCCTTGTTGAGTACCTCTTGCGGGTCTACCTTCTTTTCAACAGCTGTTGCCGTAGAGTCCTTACCATCGGCGCCACCAGCCTTGTTGCCACATGAAACCATGCCCAGTCCGAGGCATAATGCAAACATTCCAATCACTAATTTCTTCATAGCTTTCTCTAAATTGTTTAGTTAATAAATAGAAATATCGCTGCAAATGTAAATACTATTTTTGACATAAGCAACACTTTTCTCTACTTTTTTTACTTGAGATACTCGCTGAAATCGGTCAGTCGCATGTCGCCTTTGCGCAGGAATGTATCGTGGAAGGCGAGTGCTGCGCGCATGTGCTGAGGCTCATGACCCATGGGGGCAACGTGAGTCAGATAGTCGCGAAGCAGTGGCTTGTAGTCGGGGGGGGCACAGTTCTCGATGACCTCCAATGCCCGGTGGTACGGACCTTTGCCGCGCAAGTCGGCAACACCTTGCTCGGTGACGATGATGTCTACGTCGTGTTCCGTGGAATCGACGTGGCAGCACATCGGGACGATGGCAGATATTTTTCCGCCCTTGGCTGTCGAGGGTGTGGTGAAGATAGAGATATAGCCGTTGCGCTCGTAGTCGCAGGAGCCTCCGATGCCGTTCATCAGTGCCGAACCGCAGATGTGGCTGGAGTTCTCGTTGCCATAGAGGTCGCACTCCAGCGGAGTATTGATGGCAATGACACCCAGCCGGCGGATAACCTCCGGCGAGTTGGCAATCTCACTCTGCCGGATGGTGAGGTGCTTGGAGAAGTAGTCCATGTTGGCGTAGACCCGTTGCAAGGCCTCGTTGGTGACGGTCATGGCGGTAGCCGATGCGTAACCGATGCGTCCTTCCAGCATGTAGTTGATGGCAGCATCCTGTACCACCTCCGAATAGACGTTGAAACGGGGGATGAGCGGGCTGCTTCCGAGAGCCTTCAGCACGGCGTTGCCCGTCGTGCCCACCCCGCTCTGAATGGGGAGGAACTGCTTGGGAATGCGTCCGCACTTCATGTCGTTGGCAAGCAGGTCGGCAACATGGTGGCCTATTGCCATGATCTCGTCGTCAGGTTCCTTGAAGGCACGTGCCTCTTCGGGTATGTTGCTCTCGATGACACCTACGATTTTCTTCGCATCGATGGCAACATAGTCGTTGCCGATGCGGTCGTAGGGCGAGTGGATGTCCATTACCTCACGGTTGTCCCACACCTCGCGCGGCTCCCACGTGTCGTGGAGGTAGCGCGAGTTGGGGTTGTGGAACTGGTTGTGCTCGATGATGACACGCTTGGCAAGGCGTGCTATGGTGGTGACGATGCCACCGGCAGATGTCAGATAGGCTTTACAGATGTCGTCGCCTTCCTCCATGTCGCTCACCTCGATGACTGCCCAGTCTACTTCGCCATAGAACCCGCGGCGCAACCGCTCTGCCATGTGGCCCAGGTGCATGTCCTCATACTCCACCTCACCGAGGTTGGTATGGTCGCGGAAGTCCTTGTTGGTAGAGAAAGGGGCGCGGAAGCGCAGCGCGTGGGCAGCAGCCATATCGCCTTCCACACTCTGACACGAGGAGGCTCCCGTGAGGATGCCGATGCCGAACTCCTGCCCTTGCTCGTGCAGACGCTTAGCCCGTTTGGAGAGTTCGCGGAAGATAGCCTTCGGATTGCCGTTGGGGGTAAAACCGGACAGTGCCAACATGTCCCTGTCCTTGATCATCTCTGCTGCCTCGGCAGCGGTAATTCTTCTGTAAGCCATCTGTATTTACGATTTTTTAATTCACAATTGACAATTCACAATTGACAATTCTCTTATTTACGATTTATTTGATGACGACTTTGCGTCCGTTCACGATGAAGATGCCCTTGGTTGTCGGCTTGCCGTCCAGCGTGCGGCCGTCCAGCGTGTACCACGATCCGTCCTTGATGAACTTATGTCCTGTGAGTTGTACGTTGACGAAGAAACCGGGTGCAAAGGTATACTTTTATGTTGAAACGGCAATGCTAATTATCATTAAAAATGGACGCGCACGCGTAAGGAAATGCGCAAAAGTGGAGAAATCATCAAATATCAATAGCAATTAATCAATAATTATCAGCATTCTTACTACGCTGTTTCCCATTTGCAACAAACCCTTCACAGCCCTGTAACCTGCTGAGGGATAGGCAGATGATGTGAAGGGTTTGTTTTTGGGGGATTATCCGACAAGTCTGACAAGTCCGACGGGTCGGAATAGTCTGATTAGTCCGAATAAACGGCGCAAGGAGCTGTACGGAGATTGCCCACAACTGCACTTTCGCAACTTTTGACACGTGTCGGAAAACCTTTTGACACGTGTCAAAAACGTTTCCGACACGTGTCAAAAGGTTTTAGGAACGATATTTTGGAAGATCAAAAGCAAGGGAGTTGTAATAGGATTCAGACCTATCAGACCAATCAGACATTTCAGACTTGTCAGACATTTCAGACCAGTCAGACCAGTCCGACCCGTCAGACTTGTCAGACTTGTCGGATAATTAAAAACCCTTCACAGCATTTGCCTGTTGGTCAGCAAGTTACAACGCTGTGAAGGGTATGTGTGAATAGCGAAAGTGTCCTAAAATAAGAGTAGAATCTATTTCTTGCGAGGCTTGCGACGTGCCCATCCTTCTTCAGAGAAGTCGGGCTGTTCGCCCTTCAACTTGAAGGGAGCTCCCTTCATAAGTTCTCGCCAGTCACCCTGTGGTGTGCGGAAAGCCTTGGGCGTGCGTGCAGGTTTGCTGGAGCTCTTGGTGGTCTTGGCGGCGCGCCCTCTGCCTTTGGCTCGCGGCGCTTCGTCTTTGCTGCGCCCCTCATCGGCATCGTTGCAACGCACTTTGCGCCCTTTATAGACGGTTCCATCGAGAAATCGCATGACGCGCGGTGCCTCCTCTTCAGGCACTTCGATATAGGCTTGGCGGTCTAAGATGTCGATGTGTCCCACTTCTACATGTCCGCGTACATGCTTGTTGATGAACTGCATGATTTCGCCGGGATAGAAACCGTCTGTCTTTCCCAGGTTGATGAACAGCCGCTGGAAGCCCGCCTCTGCCTGTCGGCTGCCTCTGTTGCGACGTTCTCTGGTCCCTTCTCCTCTTCGTTCCTTGGCTCCTTCGCTTCCTCGTGCTTTCGTTCCTTCGCTCTTTCGCTTCGCCTTTGTCTCAGGTTTCTGTATCTCCGGAGCGTCGGCATAGTAGGAGAGGAATCGTCCGAAGGTGAGGGTGACAATCTTCTTGATGATGTCTTCCTTGTCGAAGTACTGGAAGTGGCGCATGATGTCGGTCATGAAAGGTGCGATCTGTTCCTCGTCGACATCAATTTTCTCGATTTCATCGATAGCTTTATAGAGTTGCTTGGTGCAAATCTCATGCGGAGAGGGCAGGGTGCCGTCTACAAACTCCTTGCCTATCTCGCGCTCTATGCGGCGCACCTTGCTCTTTTCTCGCGTGTGGATGATGGATATGGACGTGCCCTTCTTGCCGGCACGACCCGTTCTGCCGCTGCGGTGAGTGTAGTTCTCGATGTCATCGGGCAGTCCGAAGTTGATGACATGGGTCAGGTCGTCGACATCCAAGCCACGGGCAGCCACGTCGGTTGCTACGAGCAACTGGGTGAGGTGGGAGCGGAACTTCTGCATCGTCAGGTCGCGTTGAGGCTGGCTCAGGTCTCCATGCAGCGCCTCGGCGTTATAGCCGTCGCGTATGAGCTTGTCGGCAATGTCCTGTGTCTCTATCTTCGTGCGGCAGAAGATGATGGCGAAAATCTTGGGATGGTAGTCTACGATACGTTTCAGTGCCAGGTATTTGTCCTTGGCGTGTACGAGATAGTAGATGTGGTTCACGTGCTCGGCACCCTCGTTGCGGCTGCCCACCACGATCTCCTTGTACTCGTGCAGGTAGCTCTTGGCGATGCGCTCTATCTCACGGCTCATCGTGGCAGAGAAGAGCAGCGTGTTGCGTTCCTCCGGAATACCTGCCAGTATCTCGTCGATGCTCTCTGAGAAGCCCATGTTCAGCATCTCGTCGGCCTCGTCCAATACTACATTATATACATCGTCGAGACGTGCCACCCCACGGTTCATCAGGTCGATGAGTCGGCCGGGCGTGGCAACGATAATCTGTACACCCTTGCGCAGGGCTTTCATCTGCGGCACGATGTTGGCACCGCCATATACCGCCTCGATATGGATGTCGTCCATATACTTGGCAAAGTCTTTCATGTCGTCGGCAATCTGCAGACACAACTCACGGGTAGGAGCGAGAACCACAGCCTGTGTCTCCTTGCGTGTGGTGTCGATACGTTGCAACAATGGAATGCCGAAGGCTGCCGTCTTGCCCGTTCCCGTCTGTGCCAAGGCTATCACATCGTTACGGTTACCCAACAAATAGGGTATCACCTCCTCCTGTACAGGCATGGGCTGTACAAATCCCAACTCTTCAATAGCGCGTCGAATCTCTTCGACAACGCCCAACTCTTCAAATGTCTTCAATACTTAAATTATTAGTGATATTGTCATTTCGGTTGCAAAGGTACGGTTAAGCGAGGACAAAGCAAAGCGAAAACTTGTTTTTCTTTGCTTTGTCGAGCGAAAGTATCTTATTCAAATCCCCCCAGGGATAGCTGCCGGGCTTCATGGTGACGTAGGTGTCAGTGCCGATGGCGTGCATGCGCACGACACCTGGGGCAATCTCGTCGGTAATGTTGAAGTTCTTCCAGCCTAACTGTTGCAGGATTTGCCAGGCGGTGGCACCTCCCTCGATGATGAGTTCCTTTGGAGGGTGGTTTTCCACAAGCCGCTGTACCACCTTACCCATGACCGTCCGCAGATAGACGGCAATCTCTTTGCCTGTGCGGTGGTGGTGAGGGATGGTGAGCATCAGGGAGTGGGAAGGCTGGCGGTTCTGTTCTTCTGTCAAGGCAGCTGCCCATGCTTCGGTATCTGCCTGCTGGTCGTAGACCTCTAACGGCATCGGACAAATGGGGATGCCAAGGTCGAGGGGCTTGCTCTGGGTGCTGCCGCAAACGAAAAGGAGGGAGGAAAGCTTGGTGCCTTCTCTTTTACTTGTCTCTGAAGGGCGGGGAGAGCTTATGGATGAGAGAAAGGCGGTGAAGAGGTCGGCTGCTCCGGCAAGAAGTGTTGTAGAAAGGTCGGTGGCAGCTACTGCACGACGGATGTCTTCCATCGAGGTGGCATCACACCAACAGATGCCTTTCTCTTCGCCATGAGCGAAACGGTCTGCCATGCAAGAGGTGGTGGCAGGGAATTCCGGGTCGAACGAGAAGTCGGTATCGCTGATGGGGCGGTCGCCGACATAGTAGATGCCGTTGCGGATGGTGCGACCTTTCGATGGATTGGCAGGAATGTAAAGGGCACGCTCATACGGGGTGTCGGCGATGATGGCTTCCAGTTCTGCAACGACATGGCCGCGCAAGGCGGAATCGGTCTTTTTGAAGAGAACCACCCCAGCCCCCCCACCCCCTAAAGGGGGAGTAAAGAGGGAAGTTATTTGTTTTGTGAGATGGTGTGTTTCGGCGACAGCTTCCTGTTCAGTCATGCCACGGGTGTCGGTGGCAAGGACGGTAACCTCCGCTGCGCTGGTAGCGCTGCCTACGGAATTCGCTACGGAGGTCGCACTACAACATAACAGCCGAACCTGCAAGCCATGCTTGAAGGCGATGCCGGCTATTTCGGCAGCACCGGTAATGTCGTCGGCAATAACAATGATGTTCTTCATCATATTCCTATATTCTCCCCTCCCTTAGGGAGGGGCAGGGGTGGGTCTGTTTAATTGCTTTTCTTGTACTTCGCCATCCTTGTGGCATAGTCGATAGAAAGCATCATGGCATCTTCACTGGCAATGCCTTTGCCTGCAACATCAAAAGCTGTACCGTGGTCTACGCTGACGCGGATGATAGGCAGTCCGAGTGTGATGTTGACACCTTTGGCACTCTCCATCTTCCCCGTCTCCTTGTTCCAGTTGAAGGCGCACACCTTCAATGGGATATGTCCTTGGTCGTGGTACATGGCAACGCAACCGTCATACTTTCCGCACTTCGCCTTGGCAAAGATGGAGTCTGGCGGTACCGGGCCGTCGACGTCGAAGCCGCGAGCTTTCAGTTCCTCCACGGCTGGGATAATCTCCTGTGCCTCTTCCCATCCGAACATTCCGTTCTCACTACTGTGCGGGTTGAGGCCGGCGATGCCGATCCGCGGGTGCTCGATGCCGAATTGCAGGCAGGCATCATGGATGAGTTCGGTGACTTCTATGATGCGTTCCTTCTTCACCAGGTCGCATGCCTTGCGCAAGGGCACGTGAGTAGACACGTGTATGACGCGGATGTTCTCGTCGGCGAGCATCATGGCGTACTTCTTGGTATGGGTGAAAGTGGCATAGATTTCTGTATGACCGTCATAGTGATGGCCTGCAAGATTGAGAGCCTCCTTGTTGAGCGGTGCCGTAACGGTGCCGTCAACTTCACCCGACATGGCAAGTTCGATGGCTTTCTTGATATACTGGAAAGCAGCATTGCCACATTGGGGCTGCACCTTTCCAAACTCAAAGGTAGAGAGATCGACACATTGCAGGTCATAGACATCGATGGTGCCGTACTGGAAGCGGGCATCGGCGACGTTGTTGACAGCGTTGACGTGCAAGTCGTAGCCAAGGAGTTGCACTGCCTGGCGCATGATAGCCGCATCTCCAGTAACGATGGGGCGGCACTGCTCGTAGGTCTCGCAATGGTTGAGTGCGCGTACGGTGATTTCAGGTCCTATGCCTGCAGGGTCTCCCATGGTAATCGCTAATATCGGTTTCATGTTGTTTCTTTCTAATATAAACTGTTATAGATTTCTATTGCATCTTGTTCGGTCACCTCGCGCGGATTGTTCTTCAGCAGGCGTTGCACCTCCATGGCTGCCTTTGCAAGGTGTGGTACGGCAGATTGTGGTATGCCGATGTCAGAGAGTTTGGAAGGAATGCCTACGGCTGCGGACAGCTGGTAGATGAAATCTACCCCGTTTTGTGCGGTTTCATCGTCATTTTTTCCTTTTTTAGCACCCATGGCGATAGCTACTTCCGCATACTTGCGGAGGTTGGCAGGACGGTTGAACTTCATGACCGACGGCAGGAGGATGGCGTTAGAGAGTCCGTGCGGAATGTGGTACTCGCCACCGAGCGGATAGGAGAGTGCATGTACGGCAGCCGTGTTGACCGGTCCGAGGCATAATCCTCCGTAGAGGCTGCCGAGTGCGCATGCCTCTCGTGCCTCGATGTCGTTGCCGTCTTTCACAGCCCGCAGCAGGTTGTGGGCAATCAGTTCGATGCCTCGACGCGCATACAAGTCTACCATGGGGTGAGCGAACTTGTTGGTATAGGCCTCTATGCAGTGGGTGAGGGCATCCATGCCAGTGTCGGCGGTGACCTTGGCAGGTACGGTGAGCGTCAGCTGAGGGTCAGCGTATGCGGCGTCAGCCATCAGGAAGGGCGAGACGATGCCTTTCTTCAGTTTGTCGCGCTCGTCTAACAGAATGGCATTGGGCGACACCTCGCTGCCTGTTCCTGCCGTTGTGGGCAGACAGGCAAACCACAGGCCTTTCTTCTTGATGAATCCCGTGCCGAAACAGTCTTCTACCTGCTGGTCACTATATAATAATGTGGCGATAAGTTTCGTGATGTCAAGAACACTACCGCCGCCGATGCCAATGACGCTGTCCGTTCTGAAGGCTTCAGCCTTGGCGAGAATGCCTTTGAAGTCGTTGACAGTAGGCTCGGCAAGGATGTTGTCGAAGACCTCTATTTCGATGCCGGCACCCTGTAATTTCTCGATGGAATCGGCAATAAGTGGTCGGATAGGCGGCGCTGTCAGGAGAAAGAGCCGTTGAAATCCTAACTTCAGGTAGTCTTCTACCAATGTTTCGATGCAGCCTGAACCGAATACTATCTTCTGGGGCTGCTGTAAGGTGATGGTTCTCATAGTTATTTATGATTGATGTTTTTTCTTTTCTTCCAAGTATCCGTAGATGGTCAGTTCCTTGTCAGCCAATGGAGTCTTGAAGAGGAAGCTGGCAAGATAGCCTACGACAAGGACGATGAGGTGACTGTAGACACCGAGCATGTATTTGTGGTGTGAGAAGTTCCAGTCGCCGAGGTCAAGTAATGTCTCTTTCACCCCAGTTCCGTGTATGTCGACCTTGGTAGAGGTGAGTACGGCGTAGGCGGTGAAGAGTACGGCGGCAGCGATGCCCACATAGAGTCCTTGTTTGTTGGCACGTCGGCTGAAGAGTCCGAGCATGAAGATGCCGACGATGCCTGCAGAGAAGATGGCATAGAGCGAGAAGAGCGCTCCCAGCACACCTTCACCTCCCCACGAGATGTAGAGCAGGGCTACGGCGACGGCTCCTATGCCGGCGATGACCACCATGCGTTTGCCGAAGCGTAGTTGCTGTTGGTCGGTAGCATGCTTCTTAAAGCGCACGTAGTAGTCTTGCACGGCAATGGCAGAGATACAGTTCAGGTCAGCATCGAGGCTGGAGATGGCTGCTGCAGCGAGTGCCGCGATGATGAGTCCGCGCACGCCTACCGGCAGTTCGTGGGCGATGAAGTATGGGAACACTTCATCAGCCTTGATGCCTTCGGGAAGGACAGGTGCTCCGGTGGAGTGATAGTAGGCGAAGAGTGCTGTTCCGATGAACATGAACAGTGCCCAGATGGGTACGCTCATGAACACGCCGATATAGGCAGCGCGCTTGGCTTCACGGTCGTTCTTTGCAGCCAAGTAGCGCTGAACAATCGTCTGGTCAGTACCATACTTCTGCAGGGCGTAGAAGATACCGTTGAGGACCATGACGAGGAAGGTCAGTTGTGTCAGGTCCCAGTCGTAAGGTCCGAAGCTGATCTTGTTGTTCTCACCCGCTATGCGGAAGACTTCGGCAGGGCCGCCTTCGGGCAGGAAGAGCAGCAACAATACACAGATGACGCCGCCGCCGATGAGCAATGCACCCTGTACCACATCCATCCACACGATAGCCTCCATGCCTCCGAGAAGGGTGAGGATGATGATGGTGATGCCCAGGACGATGACAATGGTATAGATGTCAATGTTCAGGAACGTTGCCAGCGCCATGCTTACGAGGAAGAAGACCGTTCCCGACTTGGAGAAATGGCCTAAGGTGAAGGCAAAAGAGCTGTACAGACGGGCGAAGAGTCCGAAGCGGCGCTCAAAATACTCATAGGTGCTTAGCCGGATGACTTTGCGGAAAAGGGGTACGATGATGCCGATGAGTGCAACCAACACGATGGGAACCATCAGTCCCTGTACCAACAGGATCCAGTTGTCGGCGTAGGCAGCTCCTGGATAGGCAAGGAAGGTGACGCTGGAGATGAGCGTGGCAAAGATACTCATGCCCACTGCCCATGCCGGTATCTTTCCGCCGCCGGCGAAGTAGGTGCTGGTGTCTTTCTGCCTGTGGGCGAAATAGACGCCCATACCGATAGCGATGAGGATGGATACGATGACGATAGTCCAGTCCAGCCAATGTAGTTCTGTCATGATAGAGTGTTAAGTGTGGAGTGATAAGGGATAAATGTGGGGTGAAATGTTAGGAGTTGAGGGCTTCTACAATAGCCTGCTCTTCGTCTTGGGAAAGACGGGTCAGTGGCGGCAACATCCACGGTTCGCACAGTCCTTTGGTCTGCATCATCACCTTCAGCGCAGCCAGTGACTGGCCTAAGGTACGTCCTGCCTGATAGATCTTTGCCGTCTCGTTGGTCTCTTCCTGCAAGGCAATGGCACGTTCGGGGTCACCGCCGACGGCTGCCTCGTAGAGTTCGTTGAACTTTTCCGGGCAGTAGTTGCCAGTAGAGGGCACGATACCGTCGCCGCCCAGTGCCAGTGAGTGTTCCGATTGTGCCGCCCAACCGCAGAAATAGGCGAAGTCATCGCGATATTTGGCCATGTTGATGCACTGTGACATGCGTTCCATGTCGCGTTCAGAGTCTTTCAGTCCCACGATGTTTGGGTGATGGCTGAGTCGTTCTATCACATCGACGGGTATACTCATGTGGGTGGTGGCAAGGATGTTGTACAACATCAGTGGACCAGTGATGGCATCGGCGAGGTTGCGATAGTATTCTTCCATCTGCTCTGGCGTCAGGGCGTAGTAGGTGGGCAGCGTGGCAACGATGACATCGGCACCGGCGGCGGTGTAGGCGTTGGCTTGGCGTATCTGTTCTGCCACGCAGTTGCCCGTCAGCCCGGCATAGATCAGGATGCGTCCCTGAGCAGCCTTCACAGCCGTCTCAACAAACAACAGTCCGTCGGCTTGCGAGACGGAGTTGCCTTCGCCCGTCGTACCCATCAGCAGCGGAGCAACGTTGTTTTGTGCAAAAAAGTCGATGATTTTCTCCACGGCGGCAGTGTCCAACTGCCCCTTGGCGGTTACGGGTGTCACCATCGGGACGACAACACCGCAGTATTTTTTCTTTTTCATAGTTTGGATAGTGTTATGATGTCGGATAATCTTTCTTTACTAAAATGACGCATCAGCAGATGAAAAGTCCTTAACAGGGGCGATAAAAAAAAGCAAGGGGCGTTGCCACTTGCACGTAAGAAGCTAAGCTGAAAGTTCCCTGATGGCCTTTTGAAGTGTTTCCAGAAAGCGTGTAGCCTCCTTTCCGTCCATCTGGGCGTGGTGGAACTGCATGGAGATGGTCAATGTCGTCTTGAACCAATGGTGCCGGTATCTGCCCCATGCCAGGAAAGGATTGTTGAAGATGCCGGTGTATTGATTGACGATAGCGTCCAGTTCCGTACCTATGACAGCCGATGTACCTATAATCACGGCATCCTCGTCGGCGATGTCCTTGCATGAGGCTTGCGTCTCTTTTGTCAGCGTGTCGTAGTCATGGACAAACTGTTCCAGGCTGTCGCTATAGGGGATGTCGCAGTTGTTGATACCGCCCCGTATGTTGTCTACAATCACGTTGACGGCGAGGCGGTCGTACCTGTACAGGCATCCTTTCTCTGGCAGCAGGTAGAACTCGTCTATGCTGCTTGCCGCCTTGCCGATGCACCAGCAGAGCAGCATGTTGAACTTCAGTCCATGCCGCCTGCTGATGTTGTAGATTCTCGTCACGTCGAAGGTCTTGATCAGCGTCACCATCGGCATCGGCGACTTCATCCACAGCTCAAACGCTTGTGCGCGTGACGTCTCCTTGGGGTTGATTTCCTGTCTCATCGTTTTGCATCAAAGCCTGTAGGGACATCACTTCAGATGCTTGTTGAAGAATTCAGCTAGCTTGTCCCATGGAATAAGGTTCTTGCTTTGCAAGCGTCCTTCGGCCGAGCGCCCCACCTGTTCTGTGTAGCCTCCGTCGTAGAGGTCGCAATGGGTGGCACCGGGAATGATGAGCAGTTCCTTGTTGCCGGGTACGGGGTTGGGCTTTCCGGTCACGTTATAGCCCTCAGCCTTTCCGTCAACCATGTAGTGGTAGGCAGCCTCACCGAAATAGCGCGAATGTGCCTTCTCGCCGTGCATGATGAGTACGGCAGAGCGAATCTCGTTGATGTAGTAGAGGAACCGGCTGTTGGCGTAAGCCTGTGTGCCGATGACGCGCCATCCGTCGTTCGAGTTTCCGCTGCGCTTGTGGTAGCCACGCGGGGTGATGTAGTAGTCGTAGTAGTCCTTTACAAACTGCGGAGCGTCGGCAGGCAGGGGATTCACTACGCCGCCAGCCATCGCCATAGGGTCGGTGAGCCGTTGCTTGGAAAGCGCCTCACGAGCCTGGTGGCGCGACTCTTCCTTGTCTTCGCTGTCGAAGTAGCCGTTGCCGCTGACGCGCGTCATGTCATACATGGTGCTGGCGACCGTAGCCTTGATGCGTGTGTCGGCAGCTGCAGCATTCAGGGCGATGCCTCCCCAGCCGCAGATGCCGATGATGCCGATGCGGTCTGCATCTACACATTCCAGTTTCGACAGGTAATCGACGGCTGCCATGAAGTCCTCGGTGTTGATGTCGGGTGAAGCTGTGCGGCGAGGTTCGCCACTGCTCTCACCCGTGAAAGACGGGTCGAAGGCTAAAGCCACAAACCCACGCTCTGCCATCCGCATGGCATAGAGTCCGCTCGACTGCTCCTTCACAGCACCGAACGGTCCGCTGACGGCAATGGCTGGTAGCTTAGGGTGAGAGGTGTTGCCCGTCTCTTTCGGAAGATACAGGTCGGCGGCAAGCGTCAGCCCGTATTGGTTTTCAAACGTCACCTTCTGGTGGTTTACTTTCTCACTCAGCGGAAACACTTTGTCCCACTCCTGAGTCAGTTGCAATGTTGTCTTCATATTGTCTTTTTCTTTAATACTGTTCTCTGAACCGTAGCCGCTCAACGCTACGGCAACGAGGATGATGGATAATAATGTTTTCTTCATAACTGCTATATATAGTGACTGCAAAGATACACTATTTATCTTATTTTCATGCTTTTTCTTCCTTTTCTTTGCGGATATAAGGAGAAATGACGTACCTTTGGGCGCTGGAAAACAGATATGAGGAAGGAAGAAAAACGATTACTACAACGGCAAAGGCTCATGCAAAGCAAGAGTTATCAGACCATGTGCAGCCTGACACGCTACATGGATCGCTACTATCTGGATGCGCTCATCGGAGTCATCCCTGGCTGGGGCGATGCCGTTGCACTGCTCTCCGCCGTCCCCTTTGTCTATTTCTCAGCCAGCATCATCAGAAGCCTGCCGCTGACATTAGCCATCCTGAACAATGCCCTGCGTGACGTACTGCTTGGTATGATACCGTTCTTCATCGGTGACATCATCGACATCTTCCACCGAGCTAACACCCAAAACATGGCAATGATTCAAGGATTTGTCGACGGCAACGAAACGGTCATCAAGGAAGTAAACCGTCGGGCATGGCAGTCGGCCATCATCCTGGTGCTCCTTCTCCTGCTCATCGGAGTGGCTCTCTGGCTCCTCATTACCTTTGGCAGTTACCTTTTCTCGTTGGTGGCATCACTCTTTTGACTCAGTCATAAGCCCTTCCCTGCCTAAAGAATCCCCTTGCCACTATTCACCCATACACTTTCAGCGTACACATTTTGGTAAAACTTCCTAAAAGAAGGCTATTTCCCCTCTACCCACTTCTTCAAGTTGTTCTTCGAAGCGTGGTTCAGCAGCTTGCCTTCTTTCCAGTTGAGGTTGGGATAGGCGGCTTTCAGGTCGGCACAGGCTTTCTTGATACTGCTGCCTCCTGAGGTGGCGAAGGGAATAACGGTCTTGCCGCTGAAATCGTATGCCTCCATGAAGGTGTTGATGATGGTGGGGCAGGTGTACCACCAGATGGGGAACCCTACATACACAACGTCATAGTCCTGCATGTTCTGGAGCTTTGCTGTGATGGCTGGGCGGGAGTTCTTGTCCTGCATCTCCACCGACGATCGGCTCTGCTTGTTTCTCCAGTCAAGGTCGGCATCGGTATAGGGTTGTTCCGGCTTGATTTCGTGCAGGTCGGCACCAGCCACCTCAGCCAGTTGCTGGGCAACTTCCTTGGTTGTTCCCGATGCTGAGAAGTAAGCTACTAATGTTTTCATTTCTTTGTTTTCCTTTTTACTGCTCTGAGAACAGGCGCTCAGGCTGACGGTCAGCAGTGCCGTGAGCATCATGATGATTTTCTTCATATCTTGTTTGGTTGTTTTGTCGTTGATGGGGGTATTTATTTTACCAGGAACTTTCTGCCACTTCTGATGATGATACCGGTTTGTCCTTTGGATGCAAGCCTCCCATTCAGGCTGTAGCTGTGGCCGTTGGAAGCGGTATCGCCGGCTCTTACCGTGCGAATGGCTGTTGCACCCCCAACGGCTTCTACGCGGATGGTACCTGTGAGGTCTTGGATATGAGTGGTTCCTTCGACGGCTTTGCCGAGGATATACAGGCCGCTGTATTTGCTGGCAGCGCCGTAGTACATCACGACATTGCCCCAGGGCGAGAAGAGTGCAAGTGTTCCGGCAGGGCAGTCGCCCTCGATGCAGTCGGTTCCGTAGCTGACAGCCGTTGAGGGATAGAATATCTTCTCGTTGTTGCTGTAGTTTTCCACCTTTACTTCTAATGGCAACATGGCATATAGCGACTTGGCAGCACTGGTCTCATTCAGTTCGAAGATGATGGTGTGCGAAGCGTCAGATACTTTTATCATCCTGCCGTCAGACGTATTGCCGTCCGTAAAGTTGATTTGTTGCAGCCATTCGCCTACGAGTGAGGCTGCATTGCCGACCTGCGAGGAACGAATCCACAGGCTCTCGCTATAGTAATTGGCATCGGGAACCAGTCGCTTGCAGTCTTCCTCTACGCCGCTGATGCCGCTGCTGGCACTCGACACGATCAGCCCGACGTGCTTGCCTGCCATTTGGGAACCATAGTTGAACAGGAAGGTCTGCATCGGAGCTGCCATCTGACTCCACCATAGTGGCGTGATGACGATGATGTTCTGATAGTCACTCATCGAGATGCTGACAGGGTCGATGGCTGGATAGCTGCCGGCATCGTTGGGATGGGCATTGATGGCATTCAGCAACTGGGTGCCTAAAGCATAATTGTTGGCATCATACTTCAAACCTTTCTCGGCAGGTTGAATCTCCAGTACGTCAGCTGTTATCTGGTTGGTCAGCGCACCGGCTATCTGCTTGCAGTTACCCGTATAACTGTAATACACCACTAACGTCTTTCCCTGAACCGTTGCAAGTGCAACGTTCAGCATCATGATGAGGAATAGAATCGTTCTCTTCATATCTTATTTTGCCTTTTATTCTTACTTGCTGCTACCCATACAGGCTCTTCGTTCATAACAGGCTTGTTTACAGCCATTACGCCAGAGAGTTGATGAGGCACGTAGGGTTCCTCCAGATAGCGGATGTCATCGGCGGTCAGATGAACGTCGAGCGACTTCACGGCTCCCTCGATGTGGTGTAGCTTAGTGGCTCCAACGATGGGTGCCTCCACCTTCGTCAGCAACCAGGCCAACGAGATTTGCGTCATCTCCACGCCGTAGCGGTCGGCAAGTTCCACTACACGCTCCACGATGCGGTTGTCCTGCTCGGCAGTGGCATCATACTTAAAGTGCATGAACGAGTCTTCTTGCTGTCGTTTTGAGGTCTCGCCCGGTCGCTTGGCCAGTTTTCCTGAAGCCAATGCGCTGTAGGGAGTCATGGCGATGTTTTCTTCCCGGCAGAAGGGGAACATCTCGCGCTCCTCCTCTCGCATGATGAGGTTGTAGTGGTTTTGTACGCTGATGAACTTTGCCCAGCCGTTTTTCTCTGCCAGCGCATTCATCTTAGCCACTTGATAAGCATAGGCATTGGCGATTCCGATATAGCGGGCTTTGCCTGTGCGTACTGCCTCGTTCATGCCCTCCATGATTTCCTCGGCAGGAGTCTTGTAGTCCCAGATGTGATAGATGTAGAGATCTACATAGTCCATGCCGAGATGTTGCAGGCTGCTGTTGATGTTGTTCAGCACATGTTGACGGCCATCAATGCCCTGCTGGATTTCCTCGTCAGTACGAGGCAGGAACTTTGTGGCCACCACCACGTCTTCGCGCCTGACCATATCTCTCAGGGCACGTCCAACGAACTGTTCCGATGTTCCAAGCTGGTAGGCAATGGCCGTATCGAAGAAGTTCACGCCCAGGTCGATCGAGCGGCGTATAATCTCGCGTGTCGGCTCCTCGCCAATGGTCCATGAGTGTTGTCCTATGCTGGCATCGCCAAAGCCCATACATCCCAGGCAGATGCGTGAGACGCGGAGGTCTGAGTTTCCAAGTTTAACGTATTCCATTTCTCAGGGTTGTGTGTTTTATCGTTCACTCCATGGAGTGTTCCCATCCGCCGCGGGTGTCAATGCCTGTGGCATCGGCGAGTTGTTCCAGTCGGGCAACTTCTTCGGCTGTCAGCTGAATATTTGCAGCTTCGGCAGCTTCGATGACGTGGCGCTCCTTGGTAGCTCCGATGATGGGCATGGTGCCTTTGGCAATAGCCCAGGCAATGCCTACTTGTGAGCATGAGGCACCGTACTTCTCGCCGATGGCTTTCATCTCATTCGTCAAAGCCTCCAGCTGGGGCAGTACGGGGTTGTACTTCTTGCCTCGGTCGCTCTCTTCGGGCAACGGGTTCTCCTTGTTATACCTACCGGAAAGTGCGCCCTGCTCCAGTACCATGTATGCCCAGAACTCAATGCCGTTCTCCTTGCAGTAGTCAAGTACGCCACCTTTCTCTGACGAACGATAGAGCAGGGAGAAGTGGTTCTGCACGGCAGAGACCTTGAATCCGGCCTCGCCAAGTATCTCGTTGGCACGCTGAATCTCCTTGATGTTGTGGTTAGAGACACCTACGCGCTTCACCTTACCCGACTTCAGCAGGGGAATCAGCCCTGGTGTCCAGCGCTCCACATCCATCGGGTTGTGAATCCAGTAGATGTCGATGTACTCGCAGCCCATGCGCTCGATGGAGGCATCAGCCATCTTTTCCACATTGTTGTCGTAGAACTCGGCAATCTGCGGTGTGAACTTCGTGGAAATCTGCACGTCTTCACGCTTATATCCTTTAGCCAATGAGCCGAGAATCTTCTCCGACTCGCCCATGCCGTAGGCAGTAGCCGTGTCCCACAGGCTCAGCCCTGCCTTCATAGCCGCGTCGAAAACGGGCTTCAGGTTCTCTACATCAGTCTTACTTCCAAACACGGTGTCTCCACCGAATGCTCCTGCGCCCCATGCCCAGGTTCCTAATGCAATCTTGCTCATAATCTTCAGTTCTTTTAATTTAATGGTGCAAAGGTACGGCAAAAAAGCAAAAAGCCGGTTAACCGTTTTACGGATTAACCGACCAAAATTACGGATAATCAAGTTTCGTGTCTGTTATAAGGCAGAAAAATAGTACTTTTGCACATGATTTACTAAATATGGAGAAGATTCTGCGCGTTCATACTGTCAACGACTACGCCCGATATATCGGAGCACCAGAGTTGCATCCGCTCGTCTCGGTGATTCACTACGACGAGCTGGAGCATTGCCGGCACTCGCTCAACAGCTATGACGTCTATGCCCTGTTCATTGGCGACGAGGAACTGGAGGACTTGTCATACGGACAGCTGCAATACGTCCTGCACCGCCATGCACTCATGTGCGTTTCTCCCGGACAGATAGGCGGCAAGACCGATATGGGCGAGGAGATACACACCAAAGGGTGGGCGCTGCTCTTCGATACCGAGCTGCTGCGAAACACAGAGTTTGGTCGGCGTATGTCCGATTATACCTACTTCTCCTATAGCGTCAGTGAGGCCTTGCTGATGACCGACGACCAGCGGCTGTCACTCGTCAGCCTGCTGGAACAGATTCGTCAGGAGCTGAGTCGTAAGGAAGATGCTCACACCCTGCGCATCGTCACTTCGCTGATAGAACAGGTCTTGGAACTTGTTGCCAGATACTACTCCCAACAGCTGTCAACGGCAGCCACGTCGGTCAATTCCGACTTATTACCGCGTTTTGAGCACCTGCTACGTCAGTACTACGATGACAATCTTCAGCGAAAGTACGGGTTGCCAACCGTGAAGTATTGCGCCCAGCAGCTCTTCCTGTCGCCCAACTATTTCGGTGACCTCATCCGCGAACTGACCGGCGATTCTGCCACCTTCCACATCCGCCGCTTTATCATGCAGCGGGCACAACAGCTACTGGCGGGTGGCACCTCCATCTCTGAAACTGCCGACAGCCTTGGATATGACTACCCCCAGCACTTCACCCGTATGTTCAAAAAGCACTTCGGCGTCACGCCCTCAACATACATCAGGAAGTAGATGGATTTCTAAGCATACATACAGAACGAATGGTCATGGGCAGTATTGTTCATGATGGCTGTCTTTGTGGGTATGTCAAAGACAGGTGTTCAGGGATTGACCATCCTCACCATCCCGTTGCTGGCAATGACCTTCGGTGCCAAGCCGTCAACGGGGCTGATGTTACCGATTCTCTGCTTTGCAGACATCATTGGTGTCAGCTACTATCGGCGGCAAGCCGAATGGAGGTATATCCTCCGGCTGTTGCAGGATTCTTCCTGGCAGGTGCCTTCCTGGGTATCCGCCTGGTGAAGTATCTGCCCGAAAGGGGCTTTAGGATATTCACCACCATCGTGACCATCGTGAGCGTCCTTGTGATGCTGCTCGTCTGATGTTGCAGCAGGAATGACTTGGCATTAGTAGCCATACGTAATAAATAGCCTTCATCTACAAGTAGCCCTTGATAGTAGCCATGAGTAAAGAGTTCTTCACTCTTCTTGTTGCCCGGCTTCAGTTCAATTTTACGTAGCACCTCATCGCGCATCTCCTCCAGTGCCCAAAGGCCTGGCTGAATATAACCGCCAGCCTTGCGAAGAACATTAATCACCTGCTGCTCCTGTGTTGTTCTTTTCATCAGGCTACTTTCAGCAAGTCAAGCACGGAATAAACCCGCGTCATGTTCTCAAACGTAAAATACTGGTCGTCGAGCACCATCCATTTCTCGCGCTCCTTCACTGGCATTTGCTGAATGTCAGGAAAGAAACTGACGGGTATCAAAATCTCACGGCCATCGGTCAGACGTACCAGTATCTTGCCGCGACGATAACTGAAGTTCAGGTCCTTGATACCCACGTTGACATCTTTCATCTTGCACATCTCTCGTTGTCCTCCTATTTATTTCTCAAGATTGATTAAAACTGTCTTTTCTCCGTTGAATGCCTTGGTCACCTGTTCATTGATGGACTCCCAGTGACGATTAATGGCGGCCAATATCATCTCGTTGTCTTTAGCAGATAGTTCTGACTCTGCTATTTCCACACATTGCTGACCATTGCTTTCTATCCATATCTTTGCCAGCGAATGCTGATGACGTTTACCTCTTCGAAACACATGTACGTGCCGACGATTGTCATTAGCGTCAATTGAGATCGCAACCAAAATGAACATCTGCAAGAATGCTAATTGTCCCATAACGCATTATACTTATTCTGTATGCAAAATTAGGAAAATTACTTGACCTACCAAAAATTTTATGGGATAAATTGTCAATTCTCACAGAAAGGCAATGGGCTGAAAGGTAATGGGGAGGGGCGCGAAAAAAGTGCGCCCCGAAATTCGCAGAGCGCAACTGCCGTGGTGTACCTTTGCCGCGTGGGATGTGGGAGATGGGCGTGCAAAACGTGCCGTTTGGCTGCGCAAGAAGTACCGTTTGGCTGCGCAAAACCTATGGTTTTGGAAGATGAAAGATGAAAGATTAAAAATTAAAATTGAAAGATTGAAAAATTGGTTTTTACAGTTCTATCACATGGGGCAGGACATCAGTATCATGGGTGGCTAGCGACTCTATGCAGTCTTCAGCGAGGCTCTGCTCACGAATCCATTGCAGCGACTGGCGCTGCATCTGTTTGTCGAGCGTGATGCCAGACGTTATCATGTCGCGCCACGATTTCGTGGCATAGCCGCCATCGGCAAAGAGCAGCACGTATTTGCCTTCGTCATTACGAATCTTCAATGCACAGAGTCCCTCGCTGTGGTCGGGGATGTTCATTGATCTTGTCCATATATAGAGAGATTTAGAAGTTTTCTTCCTGACGACTTCATTGTTCTAAAGTCCAACCATTATCGCCATGGTAAATTTGAAATCCATCATAGTTCCTGTTTCTAAATTGGAATTTACATATTATAGTAAGTTACAGGATTTTGACCACAGTTGATGATATTCTTGACACTCTTGTGCAGGTATGGCGAATCATTTACTTCTATTCCATCAAACTCCCATCGGCCTTCGTATTCCTGGGATTTGTACCATCGTGTCGGCTTAAAAACGGCTCTTACAATCCCTCTGTAAAGAGATAAAACGTATGTTGCGGATTTAGCCCGTTCTCCGTTCATTTTCCAATATTTTCTTGTTGCTTCATAGATGTTATCACGTTCGCCATTGTTATAAGTCTTGTTGATATTGATGCAGACAAAACGGTCATTAGGTGAAGGTTCTATTTCGGCACAATCATAAATGATGTTTATTTCATCAACCGTTTTAATGCCTTTATCCCATTGATGATGTCCAGACTGGATATTTGTAAGTATTGATTCTCTATTAAAATCTGAATAAGTCAACATGTCAATCAGAACAGACTCAACCAAAAGTGCCTCGCTCTCACTAAGTCCATGTCTGATAATGTAATATGAAATCTTTAGTCCCTTCCTTCTGATTTCTCTAATAATATCAAGTTTCAGGCTTGATAAGGTTTCGTTCAAAGCATCATTGGCATGATTGAATATTCTATTGTCATGTCCTTTGCCAATATAAAAAATTTTATTGCTTCTCGGATCTACCAGGCAATATACATAATTATTGCTGTCCGCTAAAAATCAAATGAACATTAAAAATCTTCCGCAATGCCGATAAACAGGCATTGCGGATACTTTTTTCAAAAAGTAAGCCCCTCTTAGTCGAAAAGTGACTGTTTGCCAGGTGGCGGATTATCCGTTTCAAGGATCTTGAGCCAGTCTTTTTCGGGCTGCTCGAAGAATGTATAGCAGTTGACGTAGTACATGAGCATAATGC
>ODAI011561874.1_pt1 | contig 46309 bp, 28 predicted proteins | sample 1539321 | NCBI WGS metagenome assembly ODAI01 (sample SAMN02144231, study PRJEB22623) | gut metagenome | biome: sheep rumen | host: Ovis aries | place: New Zealand
ATATATAAAAATTGAGAACTTGAATGAGAACACGCAATATACTATGAGAATTGACAAATTAAAGCTGAAGGAATCTATGTAGATTGAAGAAAAGAAGGGAAGCGAACAGAATATTATGAGAATTGAAAAATTGCAGCAAAATGAAAATTTAAATATTGATGGGAAGAATGAAAAATATCTAAGTATTATGAAAATTGAAATCTTGCATCCCAAGGAAATTGAAAACATTGAAGAAAAGAATGAGAACGGATTACATACTATGAAAATTGACAAATTAAATCAAAAGGGACATTTAAGTATTGAGAATGAAAAATAATATATTATTATGAAAGTTCACAGATTGAATGAGAATGAATAGAGAAGAATCAAAATTATGATGGAAAACGAGTTTGGTACTATGAAAATTGAAACAAAGAGATGGAGGGAAATTATATACATTGATTACAAAGCTGAAATCGAAAATATTATGACGAAGACTGACAACTTGAACAAGAAGGGAATTATGTATTATGAAATGAAAAATGAAAACGAATCCGATATTATAAAAATTGAAACATAGAAAAAATAGGAAACTATGAATATTGAAAAGAGGAGTGAAAAATGATTTCGTATTATGAAAATTGACAAATTAAAAAGGTAGAGAATTATTCAAAATGAAATTTAGAATGAAAGCAAGTAGAATATTACGAAAATTGAAACATTAAATCTGAAGAATATTTTAAGGATTGAAAACTTGTAAAATAATTAAAAGGTTTATATATTTTTTTACTTAGAAATTTCCTTTTAGAAAGTGATTGATTTTAAGAACTTTTCAATAACTCATTATTTCTCAGTTTCTTGGGAAGTATAATGCGGGTGAATTAATTCATGGCTGTTTAAACTTTTAAATCATATCTTGATATTTTACAGTATAATTGAGAAAATTATTCTAAATATATTATTTTTCAATTTGGATATATTTGGCTATATATTTTATATCCAAATAGAACTAAAATATGAAAATGTATCTTTTTTGAATATTATTAGTTATAAATTTGTAAATCAGAGAAAAGATAAAATTTCATAGAATTATAATTTACTGCTAAATATGAAAACGCATCTTTTTTGAATATTGCTAGTTATAAACTTATAAATCAGAGAAAAGATAAAATTTCATAGAATTATAATTTACTGCTAAATATGAAAATGCATCTTTTTTGAATATTGTTAGTTATAAACTTATAAATCAGAGAAAAGATAAATTTTCGTAGAGCTGTGTATTTATTGTAAAATATGAAAACGTATCTTTTTTGAATATTGTTAGTTATAAACTTATAAATCAGAGAAAAGATAAAGTTTCATAGAATCTTTCTTGATTTTTATAAAAATAATAATACATTTGTTGTAGATTTATCATATTATTCTATGTAATGGTACGTTCTAAAAATGTAAAATTACTTTATTCAAAAAAACAAATCAATGAAGCTTGAAAAAGATTAGCTACATTAAAAGAATGAGAAACTGACGAAAATAGTCTAAAATTATTAAATAATTGGAGAGCTGTTCATGATTATCCTATGAATACTTTTCAATCATTACTTAGGTCAAAGGTAAAGTCGCTTAGATATAGTGCAATAATTGTTGAAAGATTAAAGCGTACATATTCTATTGTCTGAAAGTTGAAAAGAAATCCAGATATGATGCTTGCAAGAATGCAAGATATTTGATGATTGAGGGTTGTTGTAAGAGATGTTGATTATGTTTATAGACTTAGAGATGAACTTATAAAGGGTAGATTTGCTCATAAGTTAATAAGAGAGGATGATTATATAAAAAAGCCTAAGACTTCATGATATAGGTCATTACATATGGTTTATAAGTATCAGAATGCTTATGCTCCTGAATATAATGGACTTCAAATAGAAATACAACTTAGAACAGAATTAGAACATTTGTGGGCGACAGCTGTTGAAACTATGTGAATTATATTACAAGTTTCACTAAAATCATGAGAGTGATCAAAAGATTGGCTAGATTTTTTTTCTTTAGTTAGTTCACTTTTTGCTATAAAAGAATGATGTGTTCCATTACCACAACATCAATGAAAAGATGTTAGAGATTTGAGAGATTCTTTGATAGAATTGGAAAAAAAATTGGATGCTTACCATAAAATGGATACATATAATAGAATTATCAATTTCATTGATACTAAATTAAGTAAGAAAAAGAAATTATATGAACATTATTTATTAATATTGAATATAAAGGAGCATACAATTAAAGTTAGGGGATTTGAAAAATGACATCTTGAAGAGGCAACAGCAAACTATCTTGAAGAGGAAAAAAAGTTTAAAGATGAAAATGTATGACAGGTTGTATTGGTTGCGTGAGAATCTTTACTAGCTTTAAGACATGCATATCCAAACTATTTTTGAAATACGAAAAATTTTCTAAGTCATCTTAAAACTATTCTATCAAATTAAAATGTTTATTTATTAAGTTCAAAATTTAAATCATATCTTGATATTTAACAGTATTAGATTATCTTTAATTATTGTACTTTGGTCCCCCTTCGGTAAGGGGGAAGGAGCGTAGCGACAGGGGAATTTAAATCCCTTCGGCTCGTTTCACTCGCCACCTCCCTTGCCAAAGGGAGGCTCTTGTGTGATATTTTTATAAAATTTTGTTAATATGACTACGGCTATAATTTATTCATTCGTAAGTGTGTTAATAATCAGCTGTGTATCTTTGATTGGAATAGTTACACTCTGAATCTCTACTGAAAAACTCAAAAAAATTCTGATTTATTTTATTGCGTTTTCTGCTGGAACTTTGATGTGAGATGCTTTTTTGCATTTGTTATGAGAAACAGCTGAACAATATGGATATAATGAAAATATAGCATTATTCACTTTGTGATGAATTTTACTTTGATTCATTATTGAAAAAATAATAAACTGGAATCACTGTCATTTACCTATCACAGCAACCCATCAGCATTCGTTTGCACAGATGAACTTGGTCGGAGATATGGTACATAATTTTATTGATGGATTGGTCGTAGCTTCAGCTTTTTTGCTTTCTATGCCAGTTGGAATCGCTACTGCATTAGCAGTTCTTTTGCATGAGATTCCACAGGAAATCGGAGATTTTGGAGTGCTAATTCATGGATGATATTCTAAAGCTAAAGCTTTAAAGCTGAATTTCCTTTCAGCTTTGACTGCATTCTTCGGGGTAGTGATTGCTTTGATTTTACAGAGATACGTGGAAGATATCTCAGCATTTTTGATGCCTTTCTCTGCATGATTGTTTATATATATCGCATGAACAGATTTAATTCCAGAATTACATAAACACCCAAAAGTTAGCCAATCATTATTGCAGGCATTATGTTTCGTGATTTGAATTGGAGTGATGTGTTTACTTTTGTTAGTGGAGTAGAATGCAAAATTATTTGGATACAGTAGATGATAGAATTAAACAATATTTTTCTATTTTATCTGAGGATAGACCAGAATGGTTGGTTGAGCTATTACAAGCTTCAGAATTATTACAGCAACAACATATTAGTATAACATGTGGAACAATTTATTCTGACTTATTTCCAAGTAAATTTTTTTATTCAAGTCTGGATCATTCCATTTGAGTAGCATTGATAGTTTGGAAATTCACTCATGATGAAAAACAAGCGATTTCAGGATTATTGCATGATATTGCCACTCCAGCTTTTAAGCACTGTATAGATTTTTTGAATTGAGACCATGAAAAGCAGGAGAGTACGGAAGATTTGACAACGGAGATTATCTCAAATTCAGAGGTTATCACTTCGTATTTGAGCAAGAAATGAATTTCAGAAAATGAAGTGAATGATTATCAGATTTATCCTATTGCTGATAATAAGTCTCCAAAGCTGTCTTCCGATAGATTAGAATATTCACTTTCAAATGGATTATTTCATTATGAAGTTTTGAGTATTGATGATGTTAAAGAAATTTATAACGATGTAATCGTAGTGAAAAATGAGGAATGAATAGATGAATTAGCATTCCAAAATTTAGATATTGCTAGAAAATTTATCAGAGCCGTGAAGAAATTATCTATTATTTATATTGAGGATAGAACGAGGTATTCTATGCAGTTTATCGCTGAAATTGTGAAACGTTTGGTTGATGATTGATTACTAAAAATTGATGATTTATATCATTTATCAGAAGCAGAAATTATCAAAATAATAGAAAAGTCTGATTATAAAGATATTTTTGAAAAGTGGAAAAATTCAAAGCAAGTCATAGTTTCAAAGGTTAAACCAGAAAATGATTTTTATATAAATTTATCATCAAAAATCAGATATATCAATCCATTGGTGAATTGGAAAAGAGTGTATGATATTGATGATGAATGTAGAAAATTGATTGATGAAATTAAGGGTTATGATATGAGTAATTATGTGTATATCGAGGGGATTAGGTTTTAGTTGAAAAAACTATTCATATTTTTTATTCATTTCTTTTTTCATTTCGTTTACTCAATCTTTGAGAAAAGACTTTAATTTGCTAGATCTTTCGTTTTCTAATTCATATCATCATCTGACTTTTTCTTCAGCTTCAATTTCATAAACATATTTGCTACCGATAGCCATTTTGATTACTCGTTTATTTAGTCTTTTTTGTAATCACATTATTCTTTCATACTAGCTTCTAAAAGTTTAGTCTGATTTTCCAATACTAATTTATCCATAATGTCGTCAATATTTCAAGCCATAATGCTTGGTAAATTTGACCATGATTCATGGATTCTATGATCTGTCACACGGTCTTGTGGAAAATTGTAAGTTCTAATTTTTTCTGATCTATCTCATGTTCAAATTTGGTTTCATCTCAGACTTTTTTCTTCTGCTTGTTTCTTATCTAGTTCGATTTGATATAATCTAGACTTCAAAACTGCGAAAGCTTTTTCTTTATTCTGAATTTGAGATTTTGAATCTCAGATATTAACTATCAGTCATGATGGAATATGGTGAATTCTAACTCCAGTCTGATTTTTATTAGCGTTTTGTCATCAGTTACTGGAAGCAGCATAAGTATCCATTACGATATCTTTCATATCAATCTGAATATCAACGTCTTCGGCTTCTGGCATTACAGCGACTGTAACAGTTGAAGTATGAACTCTTCATTGAGATTCTGTTTCAGGAATTCTCTGTACACGATGAACTCATGATTCGAATTTCATCAATGAATATACTTTTTTACCAGTCATTTTTACCATTACAAATTTTACTCAACCGATATCAGAAAGTTGTTCTTCAATTATTTCAGTTTTCCATCATTTTTTTTGAGCGAAAGCGAGATACATTTTTAGAAGTTCAGTACCAAATAATCCTGACTCGTCTCATCAAGCAGCAGGACGAATTTCTAGGTAAATGTCTTTGTCATCGTTTGGATCTTTTGGTAGGAGAGCGATAGTTAGTTTTTTATCTAAATCTTCAATTTCTGCTTTGGCATTGTCTAATTCTTCCTGAGCCATTGAAACCATTTCTTCATCAGTTTCTGTGTCTAGTAGTTCCTGAGCATTTTTTTGGTTTTCCAGAGCTTTTTTGTAGGCAATGGCAATATTATATGTATCTTCGAGAGATGATAACTCTTTGTTTACTGCTTTAGATTTTTCTGGATTTTGAAAAACCTCTGGAGAAAGCGATTCTTCTCTTAGTGATTCATATTTAGCGATAATTTTTTCTAGTTTATCTAGCATAATCTGATTGAGTAAATAAATTTTCTTTTCAGAATTTTATGAGATTAATTTTAAAGAAAAGGGGAATGCTTTCAAGTGTATTTAGTTGTGATTTTTTTGCATTTTTTACTTTATATAATTATAATACATATGTGTTTTTATATTTGAGTAATGATATGAGTATTTTAATTTTAATAATGTTATGATTCGTTTGTTGTGTTTTATATTATTTTTTGCTACCTGTTATCAAACCTTTACAATTAATTAGTAATAGCATATTTCGTAAAATTCATTTATACAATTTATGAAAGTGATGAGTGTTAAGATGAAAACAAAAAAAGAAATATCCAGTTATAATACAATATAATCCTCCAAAATGAATAAATTCTGCTGAAGCATGACTTTTACTTCATTGTTATGCAAGTTCAACTGACATCTTTAGTCTGTTGTATAAGTGGCAAGCAGAATGATTAATTAAAATATCTATTGAAAAATTTAAGAATTGAGAAAAAATTAGAATAAAAAAGATTAAAGATATTTGATATGCTAGTCCGTCATATGAAAATATATTTTTTGGTAAGCTGTTTTTTGAATCTAATGTGAGAGAACTTACTCGTTTTTCAGATATTAGTTCTTTATGTGATACAAAAATGTTGGAAAGTTATTGACTTGATAATTGATGGTTTCATCCAAGGAAGAAATGGGACAATTTTAAAGATGAATTAGTTCACAATAAGAAATTTGTTAGAATTGTTTCTTTTATTCTGGTTATGTTTGTGATATTGATATTATATAATGTCTTATCTTTTAGTTATTGAATTTTCTTTTTGCATCATTGATGGATTGAGGATGTGTTTCCTATTTTATGGTTTGCAATTTTTGTCATTTGTCTGTGAATTCTTATAAAGTATCCTGTAAAATTAAAAAGAACTGATGAAGGGGATAAATTAGCATCTCAAATCTTATGATTTAGAATGTTTATAAAACAATGTGATGAAAATAAGTTAAAAGAATTAATGAAATCAGATCCTATGTATTTTAGTGAAATAGTTTCCTATGCTGTTGTTTTTTGATTGGAAACGAGTTTATTGAAAAATATAATTCCAATGTTGGATAAAAGTATAGATCCATTTGATTGATATTATTGAAAATGGGAAAAATTATCAAATTTTTCTGATGTTTTATAGAATGGTGTTTTGAAATACTGTAGATATTAATAAACAATGCTTGAAATTTTAATACATAATCGTACATTCAAATCAGTTTTTTTGAATCGATTAAATAAATGTATGAAGTATAAATTACTCAACGAATCATATGATAAAACGCTGATTGAGAGATTACTTGAAATCAGACAAATAGCATCGGATGCTGATGCTTTTTTTGAGCCAACTTTAAGTCATACTTGGATAGATCCGTTCAAGATTGATGGAATGGATAAAGCTGTGAAACATATTATGGATGCAATGAAAAAAAATGAAAAGATTATGGTGTTTGGAGATTATGATGTAGATGGAGTGACTGCGAGTTATTGCTTGTATAAATTTTTTCGTTATTTTCTGAAATATTCTAATGTGAGCATTATGTATCCAGATAGACAAAAAGATGGATATGGGCTTAGAAACTATCATTTAGATGAGATGAAGTCTAAGTGAGTACAATTGGTTATCACGGTGGATAATTGAATTACTTCTATAGAAGAAGCTAAATATGCAAAGGAAATCTGAATAGATTTATTGATAACTGATCATCATCAACCGCTGAATGAGTTACCTGATGGGGTAGCTGTTCTCAATCAAAATTGTTCACCTGATTATCCATTCAAATGATTAGCTTGAGTAGGTGTGGCCTTCAAACTTATCGTAGCGATGTTGTCTAAATGTAAGGATTTTTCGAATGAAAGAAAAAATCAGATTTTCAATTTCTTTTTACCAATCGTTGCTATATGAACGGTGGCTGATGTGGTTCCACTTTTATGAGAAAATCGTTTCATAGTGAAGAGGTGACTTGAACTTATGAATCGTCATCCTGATAGTTTACCGAAATGTTTACAGTGATTTCTTTCGTATTTAAACATAAGATCTCCAATCGATACTTATCATATTTGATTTGTAATTTGACCAAGGATTAATGCATGATGAAGGATTCAGTCGCCTTATGATAGTTTGAATGTATTTTTGCATGATGGTGAAGAACAGATAGAATTTTTACAAAAAATGGATGCGATAAATCAAGAAAGAAAGAGATTGCAAGAAGAATGATTGAAAGTCGCAGAAAAATTAATTGATGTAGAATCTCCAATCCTAATTGCTGAAAGTCCAGATTTTCATGAGTGAGTGATTTGAATTATTGCGTGAAGGTTGACTGAAAAATATAATAAACCATCAATAATTTTTAAGTCTGATAAAGAAAAGTGATCAGCTTCTGCAAGTCTTAGATGACCTGATTATTTTAGTGTGATTGATATGCTCAAAGAGCATGCTGATATTTTGGAGCGTTTCGGTGGTCATAAATGAGCTGGATGATTGACTGTGAAATTGGAGAATTTAGATGAGTTGAATAAAAAATTGAAATCTTATTGTAAAAAGAAAATAAAGGAATCTGATTTGGAAAAAGTTTTGTTTGTGGATACTAAGATTTTACCACAGGAGCGAACAAATTGAAATTTTAAATTTTTAGAGAAATTTGAACCATTTGGAGAATGTAATGAAGAACCGTTATTTTTACTTGAGAACTTACAAATTCAAAAAGTTGAAAAAGTTTGAAAAAATGGAACGGCACATATGAAACTTTATGCTCATCGATGAAATCAATTGTTACATGTGTTGTTTCGATGAAAGGGTAGTCAGTCAGATTTAATTTCTGATGAAATTTCAATTATCTGAAAAATTAGGAGAGATACATTTAATGGGGGGTATTTCGTGGATGGATGTGCAGTTATTGAAGATTGAAAGATTGTAGATCTTTAGTAGTTCATAATAATGGTTTTATTATCTTCTAGTGCTCATAAGTTGATTTTTTCTATTTTATCGAATTTTGGGTACTTTTCTTTGATGGTGTTGTATTTGAAAATTTGGGAATCTCGTTGTTCTATTATATTTCATCATTCTGGAAAGTTGAAATATAGAGTTTTATCATCAGATGTAAATATTGCAAATCTTGAGGATCAAGCTAAATAAACGAAGCGTTTCATATTATTTCAGAATTCTTCTTTAGCAAGAGAAATAATGTCCATGATTTTGTCTAGATTCATTTCGAAGAAAAATCAGTTTAAATTTTCTGTTCAGGTTAGATAGTTTGGAGTTTCTATGGTGAATAGAGGTTCTTCATCTGGACTTCTAATTCATAGTAACATTCATTCTTTTAATTCAACGTATGTATTTTCATCGAAAACGGCAAATTCTTTATTATTCATCTTTACTAATACTTTGGGTTCGTAGTATGATAATTCTACTCATAGGATACCTCATTCATCTGAAATCACTCATTGCTTTAAGGGGAATTCTTTTTGTATGGTGCTAAATCATGTTCATTTTCATCATATATTAATTATTTGAGGAAATTTGATTCATATTGCTATTGTTTCTGGTTTTGCGATTTCAATTTCTGATTTCTCTTCTAATTGGAAATCGATATCTCAAACAAAAGGAAATTTAAATTTTATATTTTCTCATGAAAAATTTTTAATAGTGAATCCGTTTTGAATTTTTGAAAGAAGTTCATCTTTATTAGCTATAAATAGAAAATAATTTTTTCATTTTGCTTCGTTAGCGATATAGTCAAATAAATATGGGTCTTTATATGTGGCTTCTGTATTTTCAGAGAATCTTATTTGAGATATTTTTTGTTCGGGTTTGAAAAATAAAGATTTTATTAAAATTAGAATTCCTGTTAATATTAGCAATGTGAATCATAGTCACCGTGTTAGGATGCTTTTTAATTTCTTGCTAATTTTTATTTCTGGAATTGATACTCCCGATCTATTCAATTTCTTTTTTAAAGATTGTTTATGTTTTTTACGGGAAAATGGTTTTTGGCTAACTATTCCTCTAGACATATCGAATGTAGTATAAAACAAAGGTTAAAATAACTCAAAATATGAATCCTCACATGACTTCTATTGGAGTATGTCAGAGTCTTTCTTTTAACTTGAATCTTTTTTGAGGTTGGACCATTAAAAAATTTTCTTGTAAGTCTTTTCTGATGGCGTTTAAGTATTCAGCATGTTTTCAAGTTTGGTATCTAATATTCATCGCATCATAAGCAAAAAGCATCGAAAATGTTAGGGCGATAGCAAATGATACACTCCGAATTCAATCGGCTAGTAGTGCTAGCACTGTTACGCTACTTGCTACTCCTGTGTGAAATGATGGGAATCCTCATGAAATAAATATATGATCAAGACAAATTCTTTTTTCTACAAATGAGTCTATGATTATTTTTACAAATTGTATGATTATTCAAACAAGTAATACGAGAAAAATTGGGGGAATTTTTTCAGGAAAGTAATCAATGAAATTATGTCGTAATGATATGGTGTAATCTCGCATATATAGAATTATTATGAAAAATAAACTTAATATCTTTGATATTGATATTAAGTTTAAATTCAAATAAAAATCAGATTTATTTTTTATTGTTTAAGCATTCGTGGGTAATGCTTTTCTATTTCTTTCGTTAAATTTTCGGGTCTGATAACGCCAAATTCTGTTATAATTCCTGTGATGCATTTTGCTGGAACTATGTCGAATGCATAGTTTATGATATTTAATCAATCTGGAGCTTCTGGTCGTAGTTCTTTCCCATCTCTTTCCTCTATTCATATGGATTTTTCTGTATCAACTTTTAGTAGGCTTCATACAATATATAATGGAATTCCAGAATGCCATGCCGATAATCCAATTGAAAAACTTCAAACTTTGTTGATTGTTGCTCAATCTGTTTTAATACAATCAGATCAGAGGAATACTTTATTTATGTCAATTTCTTTTTCGTATAGGTTATCTACAAAAAATGCTGCAGAACTATCTGTGACCATAGTATCAAGAACTCAGGCTTCTACTAGTTCTTTTGATGTTCTTCTTCATTGGTATAAAGGCCTAGTTTCTGAATTATAAACATGAATATTTTTGCCGTATTTATTGGCTTTTATTAGTATCTTTACCACTGATGATGAATGGCAATGTGTGAATATATTATCTCATTTATCTATTAGATTTACTCATACTGTTGGTCTAATATCTTCTTCTCTTTCTATCCAAATTAAGTATTCTTCGAAAGCGTCTGCTACTCAATTAGCATCACATCATTCATGTAATTTAAATTTTGCATATCTCATTGCATTACGAAGTAATGGTTCAGTTTCTCTGGCTCAAATCAGCATATGTGTCGCTTTTTCAAAAAAAATTTGCAAATCTTTTTGATTTTTTATATTTGCTCAGCGTAATTCTTTTATCATAATTTTGCAGGCTTGTTTTGCAATATCGGTTGCTCATTGAATTATGATGTCTTTGATATCTTTTGCAATTTTTTCTACATTTTTTAGATTCATTGTTTTTTTTCTTTTGGGTGTAAAAGGATAGTTTATTATATTTAAAAATAATTAAAAAGCAAAAAAAACTGTTCGAAAAAATCGCCCAAAGTTCTGGGCGACTTTATGCTAGTGATTTATTGTTGTATGACTTTTATAGCTCGTATTATCATACACAATATTATTCCGATGATTGTAACGGCTGCCATCATTGTTGTGATTCCGGCTATAACTATGCACGGAATAGCTACTACTTCTAGTATTGTCTGATCTATACCTCGGTAGTAACTCCAGTATTCTTGTGGCATGGTCATTACGTAGATACTCACTGCCCAGGCAACAATTGTGATGATAACAAATATTGCCAATCTTTTTTTTTCGCCTTTTTTCATTTTTGTTTTTTTAAGTGGTTATGGTAAGTTTTATGGTTAGAAAAACTAAGTCTTTTATATATTTTTTCTAAACAAAGTCAATATGTTGTTAGATTTTTTATTTTTTAATTTGTCGTGTACATTATTGATTATAAATTTCTGGTTTTATTTTGTTTTTTAAATCTGTTGGAGTTTTGTTTCTATTAAAAAATTAGTGATATAATGCTATATTGTTATTTTGGGGTATTATCGTTTTTTTTGCTATTATTATGTATGATTTAGTTGATTAATTCTTCTTTGATATATTCTTTTAGAATTTTTTTAATTTTTTCTATATTTTCTTGATTAGCAGCTGGTGTATCTTTTAGCGGATAATCCCATCAGAGTTTTTCCCGCTTTGAAATGGCCATTCTATGGTATTTTAATAAATCTATTTTTTGAAAATTTTTGAGCGATTGTATAAATTCTCACAATTTTCTTATGTCAGATTCATTATCGGTTAATCATGGTACGACAACATATCTAATCCAGTATTTCATTCATTGTTCATCAATGTAACGTATGAAATCGAGGGAAGTCATATTTGAACTTCATGTAATTTTTTTATGCAATTGTGGAGTCATTCATTTGATATCAGGAAGTATGTGATCTGTATATTTTAAGGCTTCCTTAACGTCATCATTTAAGAGGAATCAGTTTGTATCTAAACATGTGTGAATTCAGTTTTCTTTTAATAATTTTAAAATTGGGATTAATTCTTTGATTTGTAAAAGACATTCTCATCATGAAAAAGTTACTCATCAATCTTTTCCAAAGTATTCTTTTTCTCTGTAGACAAGTTTTAGAATTCTTTCTTTTGATATTTTCTTGTTTTCATCAGTAGAAATTGTGTCTGGATTTTGACAATATAGACAACGAAATGGACAACCCTGTAGAAAAAATACCATTCTGATTCATGGTCAATCTTGGGTTGAAAATGTTTCATAAGAATGGTAATTTAACATATTTATTCTAGATTTACATTATGATAAACATGATCTACATCGTCATTGTCATTTAATTTATCTAGTAGATTGTTGAAAACTTCTAAATCGTGTCCTTCAAGAGTAACTGTATTGTCTGCAAAATAGTGTAAATCTGCTTCAGTAATATGGTATCATAATTCTTCTATTTGTTTTCTAACTGTAAGAAAGTCGGTTTTTGTGGTATAAACTTCAGCTATTCAATCTTCGACACTAACATCTGAAATAGCAAGATCCATCATAGCCATTTCAACTTCTTCATCATCAAATGGGGTAACTTTTTCCATTTGTCTTCATTTATCTTCGTATTTTTCAGATATTCAATCAATTACTATCAAACCTTTTTCTTGGAATTGCCAAGCAACAGCTCATATTTCAGCCATTGCTCATCATCATTTAGTCAGAATTGTTTTAATATCTGAGCTGGTTCTGTTTGTGTTGGATGTTATGGTTTTGATCAAAAATGCAGAACCGTTTGGTCCGTATCATTCATAAATCATTTCTTTCATGTCTTCTCATTCTAGTTGTCATGATCATTTTAATATTGCTCTATCGATAACATCTCTTGGTAGTCAATTATATCTAGCTTTTTCTAGGACCATTTCTAATGCAGGATTCATTTTAGGATCTGCTCAGTTTTTGGCTGCCATTTGGATTTTTTTTCCAATGATTGAATAGATTCTAGATTTTGCTGCGTCTCCGCTAGCTTTACGAGCAGCGATACTATGTCGTCTTCACATAATAAATATATTAAGTAAAATAAAAATCTGAACGTAGTTTATTTTTTTGATATTTAATTGCTAGTGTAAATTTGTCATTTTGTATTAGATTCTTTAACTTGCATTTTTATTTTCAATACATATAACTGACTTTAGACAATTTTTTATTATTTTAGTTTTGTTGAATAATGAAAACAATTCTTACTGTTGCTTTGGTGATATTGTGATGTGTTTTTATGGCTTGTGTTTTGATGATGTCTCCTAAATGATGAATCTGACTTTGAATAGGATGATTTTCAGCATGATGATGAAATGAGTATTGAAGTAAAAAATCTATTGAATGAAAATTGAAGGTAATAGCTATGGTTACTGGAATTTTGTTCGTTTGTGTTTGTGTATTTTTGCCATTTGTTGGTTAGTTTTACCTTATTGAAACATTGTTATGTGGTATACACCATACGAAGTAAGTGTATGGAAAAGAGTTTGAAAATATCTTTTACGAGTCGTACTTCTTTTATGGATAATTGTTAGTTTTGTTTTTTGATATTTTTATTTGTTAGCTACCTGATCTCAGGAGGAGAAAAAATGAGGAACTTTCGTTGAATGAATTTTTGATGAGGTATCATATTTGCCTTATTTAAAATCAGATGATCAAAGTGTTTTTTATCAGAAATTCTTGTTTAAATCTTGTTTGGATTTATATAATTTGAATATTACTACGACTGAGGAATGATGAAAATATGCTGAAGGATTGTGTAAAGTTTATACTGAAGATGATCAGACTTACACTGTTAAGTTACTTGATGATACTGTAGTTTGGTCTGATTGAGTTGGTTTGAATATTGAAGATATTTTCTTCACGTATGATAGTATTTTACGTCAAAATTTTTGGTGATTGCAATGATTAAATGTTTGGAATTCTGTGAATGTTGCATTAGAAGATGGTAAGGTTAAGGTTACGTTTCCTTCCGCTAGTTCTGATAATATTAATTTTTTTACAAATGCGATTTTACCGAAACATATTGTGGGGTGAATGGATTTAGATACTTATAAATCAAGTTTTTCTCTTAATCCTGTTACTGATGGCTGTGCTAAAATTATGACGCAGACTAAGGATATAAATAGTTTAATTTTTGACGTAAACGATTGTGAAGATACTAAATTTGCATATTATCAAGTGAAAAATTACAATAGTTTTGAGGAATTTGAAAGTTTTTTGAGATGAAAAAATAAAAAAGCTATGGTAGATGTGTATAGTTCGATTTATTGATTGGAATGATTCACATGACAAAATGTTTTGACTTCTAAATTGCTTTGAGTCTTTTTTAATACAGATTCTTGAAAGGCGAATGTAAGATTGAGAAGGTCTTTGTGATGACTTATTTATCATAACTTTTTTACATGAAATTATAGTGATTATATTAGTGAATATGATTGAGAGTTCTTGAATTATTATTTATCGGCTTGAGAAAATTCTGCAGAATTGTTAAATCGTTTGACTTTATCCGATTCTGATGAAGCTATTAATACAAGTGATTTAAAAGATTCTTGAGCTCAAGAATTGCCTACGAGTATGTCAATAAATTGAGTTGATAGGAAATTTGTGTTTTTTGTGCAAAAGCCCGAGGATTCAAAAAACTTGGAAATTAAGTTTAGTAATGAGTTTTCAGATATAAAGGTTAAATCGTCGAGTGATTGATCTACGTGGAGTCCTAAGGGGTATAATGCTAAAGATAAGAAAATTGTTTATAAATTGATTAATGGTAAAAATTTGAAAGTTTGAGTGAACAATTTTACGATTTCATGATTTATAAAGAATAAAACTTATACGATAGCGAGTATAGATATTTATGTTTTTGAAAATTTAACTAATACAGAAAGTGAAGATAATCAGTGGAAGTTGAGTGTGCTTTATTATAATGATCCTGCATCGGTTTTTGCTATTCAACAGATGAGAAATGTATTTAAGGATGCATGAGTCTTGGAAAATTTTGTATTTGAGCCAGTATATGATGTTGAGGAATTAGAATGAAAACTTTTGATGTGAACATATGATATGTATGTTTGAACAATTGATTTGTGAAGTAGAAAGGATATGTTAAGTTTGTTTTCAACTGAAGATCCATTGTTAAATCCTTCTAGGTACAGGAATCCAATTTTAACATCATTGATCAATCAGTATTATAAAACTCGTGATACTAATGTACAGTCTCAGATTAATATTTTGTTGGCTCAAGATATGCCAGTTATATTTATTTGAAATACGTATGAGCCTATTCAATTGCAAGAGGAAATAAAGGATGTTGTATTTCCAAATGTTGATGATAGTATGGAGAAGCAGAAAGTTTATGCGTATAGATGGAGATATGATATTTATTCTAAATACTCGATTGTTCATGCAGTTCGTTTAGATTGAGAAAAGGCTTTTAATACAGAGAATTTTGAGACGTTTTTGGTGTCAAGTTTGTTCCCTAACAACGAAGTGGATTTAAGTGACTTAGATATTAATCTTGATATGTTAGTTTGAGCTTGAAAGAAGGATAGTTGATCAAAAATCCCATATTATGTATTTGATTATGTGTCATTGTTGAATATGTAATTTATTTATTTGATGATTTTTTGTTATGTTTTCTATGATTGGGATTGAGCAAGTGGTATATTATGTCTTTTTGATTATTATTTTATTGGTTTCTATATGATTGCATGAATATGCTCATGCTTGGACTTCTTATAAACTTTGAGACCCTACTCCGGTTCTTCAGTGAAGACTTACTCCGAATCCACTGAAACATATTGATGTAATTTGATTTATATCTGTTTTTTTGATTTGATTTTGATGGTGAAAGCCTGTTCAAATAAATCCTACTTATTACAAAAATCCAACTAGAGATGAGACTCTGACTGCTTTTGCATGACCGGTAATGAATCTTGTATTGGCATTTTTTTGAATGTTGATTATGATGATTTATTGAAGGATAGTTGGAATTTGAGTTCAAGTTTTATTATCTAGTGGAGATTTTGTATTGTTGTTTTGGCAGATGTTTGTTGCAATGAATATTGCATTAGCAGTTTTTAATATGATACCACTTCCTCCATTAGATGGGTATCGTTTGATAAAAATTTTTTGGAAAAAGTGAGCACAACGAATGGAAAAAAATGTTGTGCGGATTTCGATGATTTTAATATTATTGATAGTTTCCGGATCTTCTATTATATCTACATATATTTCTACAGTATCGGATGTGATATATAGATTATTTTTTATGTTATTTAGCTTGATTTTTTATTAATTAAATTTGTGTTAGTTTTGACTAAATGTCTATTTAGTTAAAATATGTCTATTTCGTTATCTGTCAAAAAATCAGTCTATTTCTTTTTTTTCAACTCTGACAAAGAAAGGTCTTCCATGTTGACAAACAAACATTCAAGGGATTTTCTCAAATCAGTTTTTCACTAATTCTTCCATTTGAGGTATGGAGAGCTTATTTCATGCTTTTATTGATGTTTTGCATGCTTTTGTTGCATAAACTCAGTCCATTAAATGGTCAAATGTAATTTTTTCTAAGTATAAAACATGATTGAATAGCGTCATTAAATCTACAGGATTTGTGACAAATATTTTTGGGATAGAGTATATTACTACAACATTTTCTCATAACATTGAAATATCAAATCAAAGCTGATTCAATTCTTCGATTTTTTCTGATAAGTTTGGAACGTTTGTTATTTCATATTTTAGTGGTTGTAAAAGGGGTTCTGGATTTAGATCTTGTTCTTTTTTCATAGTTTCAAAGGCTATTCTTTCAGCCAAAGCATGTTGGTCTATGTAATATAGAGCATCTTGTGATTCTATGATAATATAACTATTCCATAGTTGTCATATGATTTTATATTCTCCAATTTCTTCATTGAAAAATCTATTTCAGGATGTTCATTCATTTTGTAGACTATTTAATCAAAATAGTGATTGTGTGGAATTATTTATAATATTTGTACTTTGTATGGCTTCATCAAAAAGTTTAATTTGTTCGGAAGTAGGAGAGTTTATTTGTTGATTTTCTCAAAAATCTGAAACAATTTGGTCAAGTAATTCAGAATTTTGTTTGTTTACTCAATTATCTTGATTGTAATAGAATTTTTGATTTGGATAGTTAAAACTATAATGTTGTGATTGATGTGAAATTTTGTTTTGTCATAGTATCTCAGAAATTGTATTATATACTAAATGAAAGATAGCTTGGCTATCTACAAATTTTACTTGCAACTTACTTGGGTGTACATTTACGTCGACGATTTTTGGTTCTACATCAAGCATTAAAATTGCAAATGGATATTCTCATGGTGTAATTTGCCTAGAGTAAGCATCCATTAATGCTTTTTTAATTATTTTATCTTGAATTGGTCTTCAGTTGACATAAATTTTGATGTTTTCTGCTGATCAGAAGCGTAATCATGGGTCTGATACCACTCAATGAAAGTGGACAAAATCTGTCTTTGTGTCAAACTCTTTCAAGTTTTTTTTCCAATCTTGTTTGAATAGATTTGTAATTCTTCAGATTAAGTCTGATGATTTTAAATCAAAAATTATACGATTATTTTTTTTAAGTGTTAAATGTTTGTCTACATGTCGAAGCGCAATATTTACGAAATATGTATAACAATAAAAATATTCAGTTTGTGCTGATTTTAAAAATTTCTGTCTGGCTGGTACATTGAAAAATAAATCTTCAACTTCTACAATTGTTCAATGTTCAAATCATACGGTTTGATGGCCTGTGATTATGTCTCATCATTTTTTTTGTAATTTTGTTCAGATTTGTGAATATTTGGTTTTTGTAATTACGGTAATTTTACTGACTTCTGAAATACTTGCTAAAGCTTCACCACGAAATCAATAGCTGGATATGTTGTATAAATCTTCGTCAGTTTGTATTTTGGATGTTGCGTATCTTTCGAGTAGCAAGTCCATATCTGAAAGTTCAATTCAGGTTCAGTCGTCTTGTACAGATAAAAAAGATTTTCATCAATCATTTATTGTGATTTCTATGTACTGAGCTCAAGCATCTAATGAATTTTCTACTAATTCTTTTAGAATACTAGAAGGACGCTCAACTATTTCTCATGCTTTCAATCTGTTTATTACGTAGTCTGGTAATTTATGGATGGACATTGTTTATCTAGATATCTGTAGTAATTAAAAATCGAGTTGGATTATATTAGTAGTATTGTAAAAGTCAATTGAAAATTTTGTTGAAATTCTATATTTTTTGTTTTGTCTTTAATTTAATATAATCGTATAATTTTTTTTGAAAAAAGCAAATGAAATGCTTGTATTAATCTGATTTTTCTTTGCATTTTGATATGTGAAATTTATTATTTTTTGGATAAGTTTTTCTTTTTATAATTTTGCTTTTGATTATGCAGTTAAAGTTTAAGAAAATCTGTCTTTTGAGTACAATTTTTGTTTATTGTGCTTCATTCTTGCTTCAGAGTAATTTTGGATTATTTCAGGCATTTGCTCAGTGAGAACAGTCAAATATAAACATTGTTGCAATATTGGTTGATGATAGAATTTTAGGTTGAATCAGTGAAGATTTGAGATGGTATGCGACTGATTATATTCAAGGTGAAAAAATTCCTAATTCTAAGGCGTTAGTTATTCCTTTGAAAGTTTCTAATATTACTGCATATGATATTTATCGTATGATGGAGAATATTTATTTTGATGGCTTAAAAGATGTTCCTTCGACTTTAGTTGGTTTAATTATGATTTGAGATATTCCTTTACCTGTGGTGAATCAAAATTGATATATTTTTCCAACGGTATATCCTTATGTTGATTTTGAGGATCAGAAATATGTTTGGGATCCTACTTCTGAATATTTCGTATTGAATGATAATCCCTCATGACAAGCAGAAATTTGGCATTGATTGATTAATTATTGAACTGATGTGAGTGCTTATACCGATGAAGAAACGGGTTTCTTTAAAAAACTGAAGAAATATGATGCAGATCCTAATAATTTCATATGAAAATCAATGTGGTATGATGATTTTATATCTCAAAAACAGGGTTTTATAGATGAAAATTTTCCTTATTATAGGAATAGAATTATGTTTGCTGAGGATTTGTGATATCAAAGATATTCTCCTTTAATGAAGAAGTTGTTTGAATGAGAACAAGTAAATAATGCTTTGGATGTTGCATCTAGTTTTGCTGATTTTGATGATGAAGAAATTTCTCAGATTATGGAGGATTTGGGAGATAATCATACAACGAAAGTAGTACAGCAGGAGATTGATAGTAGTTTTATTTCTGATTATGCAGATCTTTTTTCACAAGTGGGGTCTTCTACGATGAGAGAAAATATTTTTGCATGATCGAGATGGATTAAGGAGCATACTGATGATAGTTGAAAGAAGAGTTTGATTGTGGATTCGGATAGTAGTATTTCTAAGCTTCAATTGAAAGATGATTTGCTTCTTTGAAATGAAAATTTGCAGTGATTAATTGAGAATTTGAATGATTTGATGGAAAACATGATAGATGAGAAGATCGAAGAGAAGAAAATGGCGATGGATGTTGTAGTCCCAGTAAGTTATGAGAATGTAACTAAAACAAGGGTTGATTTTAAGTGTAGGAGCTTTGTTAAACGTTATGAAAATTATTATTTTGGTAATAATGCTAATTTTATAGATAATGCAGAAGATTTTAGTATTTATAGGTGAACTTATAGAAATTTGTCTACTATTTCTTGACTTTTGTATGATTCTTTGTTGTCGTGAAATAATCAGATAAAAAGTGATTATGATAAAACTAATCTGAGGTTGAAATCTATTGGATGATCGTATGATATATTTTCGATGCAAGTAGAGTGAAATAGGTGATATAACATGTTTAATGTGGATTGAGATTTGAAAACATATGATGAAAATAAGACACAAAAAAATAGGGAAACTAAGCATCAGTGAGTGTGAAGAATAAGAGTTAGGAGCTGGCCTGAAAGTTGTGATGATGAGGATGAAGATAAGGTGTGCGAAAATTTGTTTGATTTTGCTAGAAGGTGGTGGGGGTGAGCTTCTCCAATTAATCTTGATGTGGATACGATTTGAAAGTGAAGGTATGAATTGAGTGGCTATTTGGCTACGGATTCTTGGAGGCCTATATATTCTATGAATTGATTTCAATCTGTTCTTGGAGAAAATGATTGAAGGACTACTTGAACTGGTTGGAAAGATTGAAAGTGAAGTGGTCCTCAGTGGGATGCTACAAGCTATAAAGCTTATTTGAAATATGCCAGTCCTACTCAGAGAGAATGATGGAATAAAAAAAGATGGGCTCTTCTTTTTAATTGATATGAAACTTATGTAAATCATACTCCAGATGTGCATATGGATTTAGAAAATATGAGTTATGAAAATTTGAGTAGTGATGTTATTGAATGAATTTTCAATTCTATTGTGCCTATATGATATGATGTTGGACTTTCTCTATTATGATGATCATCTAATTGGTCGTTTTCTAGGTTATCGGATGATATGTTTAGTATTTATAGAAAATTATCTTGATGTTGATGATGATGAGCTGAAAAATATATATATAAGGTTATTAGTTCGGTAGTTAAACATACAAGTACAACTGAAGATCAGATTAATTGAATTGATCGTGATAAATATTGAGAAACTTGAACTTTATGAAGATATTATCATGATGTTAGAGTTGAATATGAAGATTTGCAAGATACTATGAGTGGTAGTTTGGATGCTTTTTCTTGATTGATAGCTGCGGTTAATTCTTGAAATGATTATCTTAGTGGAAAGTTTAGTAGTTTGAAAGGTTTGTTGCGTGTAGGGGCTGTATCAACTCCTGTTTCTGGGTTGCAAAATAGACTTTTGGAATTAGAGGATGAATTGTCTGGGGCTCGGGCGAGTCTTTCTTGATTAGAGGCAGAATTATATGAATTAAATCAATTTGAGGAGTGAGATGGTGTTGTATGAGAAACATGAGGTATCGTTATATGAGAAACGTGAAATATTATATGAAGTGATGCCTTGATTATTGATGTTACTGGCGATGAGAATAGTGAAACTTTGAGTAAAGAAGAAAGAATTGAGATTCTGAACTTAGAGATTGAAGGCATAAAACAGAGAATTGAGGAATTGGAGTTACAAATAGAATCTGTAAAGGCTCAGATAATTGCTTCATGAGGTTCTTTTCAGTCAACATTAGATGAAATTTCTGAGTTTATAAGACGTGAGAATGCACAACTTACTTATGCTTATGAGTTAGTTATGTCTTTATATACTGATAGAATTGCTAGAGCTTTGGAATTTATAGCATATTTGGAGTGATGACAGCCTGATGATTATGTTGTGTGAAGTTCTCCTGATTTGATAAAGATTTGATTTTTGCCTTCTTGGATCGAAAATATTGATGATATGATTTTAAAAATAAAATGAGATGAGAGTAAAATTATTAGTGGTTATGATGCTGTTTATTCTTTGATTTTAAAACAACAAGAAAATTGGTTTGAATTAGCTGATGAATTAAAAGAAATAAATGAAAATTATTCATATACAATTGATAAAGTTACTGAAGAAATGCAGCAGATTTTTACAATAGTTGATGATGGTAAATTTTATGATGAGAATGGTAATGAAATTGTGCAAGAGCAAATTGAAAATGTAGGAAATGAAAATGATATTGATGATGAGGAAGAGGAACAAGAGCCGATAGTTTTGACTTGAATAACGGCTATAGAGGCTATGGATGTATTTGATCTGGAACTTATGCAATTGTCTGGATTTTTTCATAATTTAGTTAAAGAGGATGAAATTTGACCTGCAATTGTTAAAGCTGCTATGGAAGATGATGATTTTTTGCATTGGTTATTTAAAAAAGAACCGTGATGGGAAGATAAATCGGAAGATTCTTGGTTTAATCAAATTGTTTCTGATGGAGTATATTCAGATGTGGATCGGATTAATAATTATGCACAATGGGCAAAATGACCTTGATATGATTCAAAGTGAGCAAGAAAGAATCATGATTTGTTATTATGAGCGAGTGATCATATGTCTTGAATGAATATTTTAACTCCTGATAGACCAATAGATTCTCCACGTTATATTTCTATGCAGTCTGTGGCATGAAGAGAAATGAAATTTATTTATCCTGATTTGTTTAAAGTTGAGGTTTATAAATTGTCTTGAAAAAATAGTAGTTGATATGATATAAATCTGCTTTTGACTTGAGGACAAATAAAGAAAAATTTGGTAAAATATTTATCATGAAAGGTTGATGAATATAATAAAATATTTCAGAATGAATGTGATAATGCGTTGGCTATGAATACTCATTTTCTTGGGTTGCAGAAAATGTCATATTCATGAGCAACACCGGATAAAAACTTTCATTCTTGTGGTGTTGAGCCGTTTGTGTATGAAGATTTTGTTGATGCATTGTGATGAGAAAAAATGTTGGATGCTATATCGGAGGTATTGTATTATCAAAGTATTACTAATAAAAGAAAATTAAGTGATTGAAATATAGAAAAGGATTTAGAGTTTATTAAGGATTCGTTTAGTTTGAATGCGAAAAGAAAGCATATTCTTGAAAGCTATTTGGTTGAGTGAAATGAAAAGTTAAGAAATCCTATATTTGAAATTCCGACTTATGAAATATCTGGTTATGAAGTTGGGTATATTAATTCGAATTGAAAAGATTATATATTTCCATCTGAAAAAGTGAGTGAAAAGACTACAAACTATAACTTTGTAGCTGAATCATCGATATTTAAAAATGAAACTGATTTATTTGATACTAGGAGACGTTATCCTCTTGATCCAGATAATGAACTGAATGATGAGTGTAATATACCTGTTGATTGAAAATTGACTTTACTGGCTCCGTGGTTGGGGTGATTTCATTGTTGGTTGGAACAGGTAAGAAATAAGCCATTTAAATTGAAACTTACTTTTAATGATAGTTTGTGAGAAACTTTATCTGCAAAATCATTCTGAGATGCTGTTAGAGGTTTAGCGAAAGATTTGGATTTAGATGAAAGTTTTGTTGATCGAAAAGACTCTTGGAGTAACTATGCTGATGAATGGAAGGATTTGTTGACTAAAGATAAAACGATTGATTATGATATGAGAATTACTCAATTACAAATGGATGCGGAAAAACATAATTGAGAAGTTATTAATTGAGATGATTGAGCAGCAAATTTGTTGTCTAGTATAAATAAAAATATTAGAATTGAGAATTCAAATTTTATGTTGTCTGATACAAGTCCGAGTAGTAATTTAAAAATTGGTTCTATATCTGATGTGTGAAATATTAGTGTAACTTTCGAATGAACTTGAGATTGATGTTTGAATATGCATTTGAATACGAATTCAATAGATTTGTGTGATGGTAAAACATTTACGACGTCATTTAATCCAAAGCAGGAACCTTTTACTGGTGTAATTGCTTCGGCTTCTGGTCATGTCGCATGAAAGACAGCATTGATTATGAAGATTTGAGTTGGATGATGATATATTGAAAAAATAATTAAGTATACTATTAGTCCTAGTGTGCCAACTAAAGTTAATCTTAAAGTAAAAAGTGATTGATCCAAAAAACAAGTTATCGTTGTTGGTGGTATGATGCTTCCGATAACTGCAATTTTATATGATGATTATGATAATGTGGTTCCTTGGTGAACTGAGAAGTATAAATTTACAGTGACTACTTGAAGATTTTTGAAGGATTGATGATATATGAATAACTTTTATACTAATGATTTTAGGGATTTGGATTTCTCATATGAGGTGCCACAAAATTATGAATGAGAAGTAGACATACAAATTACAACTTCTAATAATAAAGTTATAGGAACTTTGCCTATAAATGTAAAGGTTGCTAATTTGGAGACAAAAATTGATGGAAATTTGATAGATGATGGGTATGAAGTGTGTCATAGATTATGATTTGTGTCTACTTGTGGACCTTGTAATTTGTGTGCTCCATGTGAGGTAACCTCTTGTCCTCCAGGATGTCCAGAAAAATGAAAAATAATCCTTTCGAAGGATGTTTATGAAGAAGTTTACGATTCATGAAAATTAGATGTTTCTAAATTGCATAAAGTGGATATTGATTTGAAAGATATAGATTGAAAACTTATGAATTTTGATAGCCAAGTTACTGTTAATTCAAAGAACTGATTGTTTGTGATTGGTCAGGTAAATAAAAAGGAAAATTGAGATGCGTCTTTTTTTGAAACTTCTAAATTTTATATGACTTGATGACATGTTGAACTTTATTACTATCTATCTACAGTAGCTGGTGATGATGTTTTAACAATTGATGTTCCATGAGTTATTTCTCGTACGATTGATTCTCTAGTGCAAGAACATACTTGTACTACAAGTAGTGTTAAATTAAGAAATTGATATGTGGAAGTGTGAGTTCCTGATTTTATAGAATTTTTCAATACCGATATTTTTTGAAATTTGGTCGGTGGTGGTGGAAAGTCTTGCTATGATCAGACAAAGATTGATTTTCCGTTGACGCAATTTAAGGTTCCAGAACCTTCTTGTGGTTGGAATGCTGAGGCGGATGATTATAATTATTTATTTGTAGATCCGAGAGATAAGATTGATATTGTTTGAGTATGAGGATGAATTACTGAAGTTGCTGGTTTGCAATTTGAAGTTTCAGAGTCTCTTATTCCTAGTTCATGACTTAATATTTTGTATTTAAATTATTTTGGTAATGATTGGTGAAATCAATGGTGATACAGATCTAATAATAATAAGAGAGTGGAGTCAATGATGAAAAGATCTAAAAAACTTGTAACTACGACTACTCAACTAATTTCTGAGGATAAAATTAAAAAGTTGTTGTGGAGAGTGGATCCTTGATTTAAAATTGTAAATATTGGTAGTTTGGATACTACGGTTACAATGAATGGTTGAAATGTTTATCTTAATCCAAATTGAGAATTGTCTAATGGATTGAATGTATGAATTTGATTTTCGAATGATTCAGTAAGGAATTTGGATTCTCTTACAGATATTTATTCTTGGTTTTTAGATTCTCAGAAACAGCTTGGTACATATCTTTTTTATGTTCCTAGTGAGCCTGAATACAAGCTTTTGAATAATTTTGATTTGATGGATGGCTGAGGCAAAATTTGAAATTTGTATAGTGGAAATATGGTGTTAAGACTTACAAATCAGGCTTTGAGTAATGGAGATAATGTGTGGACTCTAACATATAATTGAGTTAATTATTGAAATATTGTGATTCATTCTCCAAATGCTACTATTTGACAAACTGAGGGTGTATTTAATATTCGTTATTCGATTTGACCTGTCTTTACGAAATGAACTACGAATAATATGACAAGTATTTGAGTTTTTGATGAATATAGTGATTTTGAGCTTAGTAGTAGTTATAAATCCATACAAGATTCAGATGATGTCGATGAAAAAGTCTGATTTGTTTGAGATTTTAAAAATATTACATTATTTTGAGAATGACAATCAGTTTGAGAAGCAACTAAGAAATTTTGATCAGAATTATTGATTAACTTGTGAGATCCTGTGCTGTCTTTGCAAAAGGATAATTTGAATGAAAATGCCACAGGTATGGATTATGATGGGTGAATTTGACGTGAAGTTTTTGAAGATGCAGAAAATGATATTTTCTGAACATATGTAATTGATTTTGATGGTAATTGAATAGACGATTTGCTTGTGGCATATGCTGATTGAACATTTAAATTGGCAAAAAATTATTCGAAGGAACCTGATAAATATGATATGAAAAATTTACAAGAATTGATGCGTTTGGCTGTACCAATAAAGGATATTTTTGTCTGAGCTAAGAAAGATATTTTTGTCTATACTCAAAATGATCAAATGAGGGTTTATTTGAATGATTGATGAACTTTTGATGTAGATGGAAAATTAGTATGTCTAAATCAGAATGTGTATTGATGAGAAAGATCATCAACACCTAGCGATTTGCAATGATTAAATCAGTTTTTTATTGAAGATATGGATAAAGATGGTGCATCAGATATTGTTACGTATGATGCTAAGTGATATATTAAAGTGTTTTGGTGAGGAGGGAATAATTACTTAAGTTTGGATGATTATGCTTGTGATAGGTGATGGTATGATAGACAAGTAAATAATGTTACAGAAGTGGCAGCTTTTGGTGTTAATGTAAATTGAAGAGCTCTTGATGATAGTATGATGTATCGAACATGAATAACGTGACAAGATATAAAAATAGATGAGCCGTCAGAATATTGAATTAATATTGATTTAGAATGATTGGAAGATATGATAAAGCCTAGAGATGAAAAATGAGATGGTTCTATTGATAATGCGGTAAATGAAATAATGGACAGTGAACATTTTAATGTAGATGAAGCGAGTAAAAAGTTTGCGGAGAAACAATCAGTATATGTTGATGTGACAATATTTGGAGATCCTTTGGTGTGAGGCTCATGAGAGTCGAAGAATTATTTATTTGTTCCTGTTCGTTATTTAGAAGCGGCTAATTCGCCTTGTGAAGTTTCGAAAACGTATCATCCTAGAACTTCAAAACCAATTTTAGAAGATGGTGATATTGTTACAGTTTCTGTTGATATTAGTGGTAATGGTTGTGTTGGTGCATATTGAGATTTGGTTAGAGGACCTCGAAATTTGTATTATAATAATGATGGCCTTGTTAAGTCATTTAGATTTATATGAAATACGTGAAGTGCTGTACTAAGATGAAGAGACTGAAATTTCGCTTATATTGTTGACAATATACAGTGATGAACATCATTTGAGTATGATTTGGAGTATCATCATGTACCACTCAAAAAAATGAGTATAACTTATGAAACATATTGGTCTGATGATGATTTTCCTGATATAAAATTGCAAAGTACGGATTGATGTATAAAAGATTTTTCTTGATATGTTAATTTGAAAACAAGAGAATTTGCAGGTAAAAATATACCATTGCAAGAAATGATTGATAAGGAATATTTAGAAGAAGAAGAAAATACATATGATTATACTCAAAATGTGCTTGATGCAGGTTCTGATGTTAATAAGTTACCTTGAATTGTTTGAGATAGTATTGATCGTATAAAATTATTGCAGCCAAACATGTCAGTGCAAGAAATTTCTGATGATGAAAATGGGTGGAAACAGTTAAAGAAAGAGCTTCTTCAAGAAATGATTAATGGTTCTATTGTTGTAGATCTGTCGGTTTTTGATAAGGAAATGGATAAAATTGATGCTGTAGTTGATGATTTGATGAAATGAATGTGTAATTGATTTTCTTTTGGTTGATCTAGTAATTGTAAATGATTGCCTGTTCCATTTAATCAGGCTTTCTTAGCTCCAGGTAAATATCATTTATTTGGATGTTGGGATTTGCCTATGTGAAAATTAGAATGATGACTTCCTGTTTTCTTTTACCCATGAGAATGACCGTATAGTATCCCTATTCCGTGGGGGTTGAAAAATTCAGCTACTGATTGATTTTTGTGGGCTGGGGGATGAAAATATCCATCATTTGTTAGAATATATGCTGCCCCTACTTTAACAGCTCAGCTTTGAATAGCTATTTGTATGTGAAAATATATGGATGAACATATATTCCCGTCTCCATTGGCGGATGTTGCTTGAAATTGTATAGTTTTTGCTGTAAAACCTCAATGTAAAAATGAGGCTAAATATATAAATACTAGTCCTACTGAAGTTTATACATGAATAATTGAGGATGTGAAAAATAGTGGGGTATGTATGTCTTCAAAGAATTCTGTTTTGAGATGAAATACATCTTCTCCATATTGATTATTTGATTATAGTACTATGATTAATGTGGAAAAACCGTGTACAACTTCTTGTACGAGATTTGATAATGAACAGCCTAAATGTTGAAATTGAGTAAAAGATATTTGAGAAAATTGTAGGAATTGTATTATAGATCTGAGAGCGGAGTGTTTGAAATGTGGTAATTCGATTAAAGATTATTGAGAAGAATGTGATAATGGTTTTGTTAATGGTCATGATGGAAAGTGTACTTTTGATTGTAAAATAGAAAAAGGCTGAACTTATTGTGGTAATGGAGTAATAGATTCTACTGGTGAGATTTGTGATCTCTGAGATTTAAATGGCCAATTTTGGGAAGAAAATTCTATTTATGGTAGTTGGAAAAATTTTAGTTTGGGTGACACGAAGAAAAGTATTTGGTGAGATGGTGTTCATCGGGAGAAGTGATTTTTTAAAGATCTTGGTGAATCGTTTGAAAATATTGGGAAGTTTGTAGAAACTGTAGTAAATAATGCGGATGTTGATTGATGACAAAACTATGAGGTGGATTTTTCAGCAAACTTTTTGTGAGTTATTGATTTGGATATGTCATCGACTATGTGATATGACTACGATACGAATACGAAAAATTCATTATTTATTTGAGATGTTGATGTTCTCTGATGAGATTTTAAGAAAAATAAAATTAAATGATGAATACAGCAGTGAATTAGAAAACTTTTGATTGATAATTGGTTAGATCCTCAGATTAGATATATAGCTAATCAATTGACGAAAATGCATATTAATATTAAATTGCCAGATATGGGAGCATATATTGGTAATGAAATTCAGACTGTTAAGGATTTGACAAGTAACTTTTGAAAAGTCTTTAGTCTGAAGGAGGTAAACAGTAATTTGCCTCGTATTTCTGAGTGGAAGGATAATAATTATGATAATTTAAAAAGTTTTAATAATGCAATAGCTAATCCTTTTGAGGGACTTGCGAGTATTCTGAATGAAAGTAATATAATTAATATATCTGTTGAGCCTGTTACTGTAAAAGTTCCTTGGATTTTTGAGGAGGATATCAATTCATATGTATTTTATTTGTGACAGTGGTTGGAGGTTAATACTGAAATTGTTAATGAATGGAGTTGAGCTTTGAATACATTTTTGGTAAATTGTAAGGAAATTCAGGATGAAAAGGAAAAACAGGAATGTTATAATAATGCTAAAAACAATCTGGATTCTTTTATTGAATTTAAGAATTGAGATTGGACTAAATTACAAAGTCAAATTTATGCGAATTTACAAATATTGCAACAATATAGGAATTTCCCTTTTGAAGTGTATGAATGGATTCATTCAATTGATAGGTATATGTCTGAGATTATGTCTTTGATTAGTAGTACTATTTGATATTTGTCGTATTGGACGACCGTTAATTCGGAAAGATTTGTTTGATATGTAGATGCATTAGTACTTATATTTAATATCATTAAAACGTATCAGATTTTACCTGATTTTTCAGTAGAATGGTCAGAAAAATGTGGTAGCTGTGCGAGAGATACATATGATCAGTATTCGTGTAAATTATCTTTTTTGTGTAATTGAATCAATTTACCTATAATTCAGATCCCTAATTTTAAATTACCAAATATTACGTTGGATCTTTCTGATATTGATTTAAGTTTGGATATAATTTTACCTAGCTTTAATTTTCAGCCACTTAAAGTATCGTTGCCGGAGTTGCCAAATCTTCCTAGTCCTCCAACGGTTTCTGTTGATATTAGGTTATTTGATCTGCCAAATATTCCTTTATTGCCAGAGCCACCTGATTTGCCGGAATTGCCTTCGTTTATTCCAGAGATTGATATGGAGCTTCCTATTTTACCACCAGCTCCTGATATTCCGAAGATTCCAGGTAGTATTGAAGCTACTTTGAATATTGTAAAAATGTTTTGAAAATTGTATTGTATTGTTAAATGAAGATTTTGACTTGTGTGAGAAAGTTCAGTAAAAGCTAAAATAGAGCAATTGACTCAGAGAACATATGAGGTTTCATGGATTGATAATATTAAGGATTTTACTAATCGAAGTGCAGCGCCTATCCATAATTATTGATTAGATTATGAGATATCTTCTCATGTTGATTTGCAGTTTGATTTTTCAGCTTTTTATGATTTACTAGATACTTTGACAAAGTCTATTAATAATGTTACGACTTCAACGGTTGATAAAGTGAATAATGGCATTAATGATAGTGTTAATACATTATTATATGATAATCCAATCCCAATAGTTAATAAGTTTCAGGATGCTGCTGAGGATTTTGATTGAGGTAATTTGAATTTTAGTTTGGATCTTACTAAAGCAGATTCTTATAATTCTGATTTAAAATGACTTATGAGTGAAGAGATTGAGTATACGGATTATGATACGGCAAAATCTAGACTTGAGGATGTACTTGCTTATTTTAAAAAGGTGGTATCAGACACAACATTCTCGGATTCTTTAAATCCATCTATAGATAAAATTAAAAATCAAATAAGTAAAGAAAATATTGTAAAACCTAATATTGAGTGACTTTGAAAGATAGAAGAGGATGTTTTAAGTTATTTAAATGAGGCAAAGTCTAATTATGATAACTTGGCTGATATGGTTAATGATGATTATGATTGATTCCTTGCAATGGTGGTTGATCAAATTGGTAATTCAGAATTTGGTAGTTGAAAATTTTTAACATTTAATACCAATTTATTTGGTGTGGATTCTTCAACTATGGATAATATTGATATGATAGTAAAAGAGAATCCGTATGAAGTTTTGTTGGAAAATAAAAAGGAAATAATTGATTGATATTGGAACGCTATAAATTCTAATACAGCTAGTGATTTGTGAGTAACAAATTCTCAGTATTTGGTTATGCGTAATGGTATTTGAAAAATGGAAAATCAGATTGCAAGTCTGTATGCGCTTACTAGACCAGTTTCATCTACGCAATTAGTTGCTAAAAATTGAGGCTCAAGTGTGGATAAGACATTATTATCTGCGACAGATTCTCAATTAAGATTATGAAGTAATCCTGATGTAGCACAGGTTGTAGATCCTTCAGTACTTTCAAATTGAATATATGATAAAGTTTTGTATTGAGTTAATTCTTGAAAAATGGCGAAAATTGTATATTCAGATTCTTTTGCTTCTGCTATATGAAATAATTATTCTAAAATTTTGCGTGATGATTATCATGATTGGCTTTTACGAGATGATAAATCTGTTTATATTAAGTGTAAGGATCAAAAATGTTTTTCACAGTGATGATATTGAGGTTATTATATAACGTCGTCTTTGTCTGAAATACCTTATGAGGAAACGTATATTAGATTCTCTGATGATACAAAGTTAAAAATTGCGGATACAAATACAGAAGTAAAAAATCGAGAGGTTGCTGGTCAGAGTTACGATACCTTATCTTTTTCTTGGAAGTTGGAGAATGTTGATGGTTATTTAATAGATCTTATGGATAGAATTGATTTGAATTATGAGAAAAAATATTCTCATCTACGTCCTATATATGTTTTGGCTCTTCCTAAGTGAGCACCAAGTTTGGATCAATTGTTTGCTAGTTGAACTAAATTAGAATTGATTGGGGATGAAAAGGAAAATTTTGAAAAAATAGTAGATCTTTATTGAACTTGAAGAGATCTTGTTCAAGTGGTTTATTATGATAATAATAAAGATTTAGCTGATATTGTTATATCAAATATTGATAGGAAGTGGTATTATTCTCGTATTGCGACTTTAAATTTAGCTTGAAATGCTTATGAGATAAGTTCTCCCTGGTCTAATCAGGTTGTAGCATGAAAACAAATTTTATGAGATGAAATTGGTCCTGAATGAGAATCTGTGTTGTATAGACCAAGTATTAAACAGAATGTAAGTCAGTGAAATGATCTTGATTGATATGTATGAACGAGATATAATTTGGTTGTGAATTGGAAAGATGATGTGGCGTTGAGTTATATAAATCTTACTAAAGATTGAGTGTTGTTGGATGAGAGGTATACTTCAAACTCGGAAGATGTTGTTAGTACGCAAATCGATATTCATACTAAATGAGGTGAAAATGAGGTTTATAATTCGCTGTGAATTGATCAGTTTGGGAATAAAACACAGAAAGTGATTACTGTATCATATTCAATTCCTGAAATATCGGTAACTAACGTGTCAATGAAAAGTGGTTGAAAGACGGCATTGATCAATGCTGAGCTTTCTCAAGATATAGATCAATGAAATGTGTCATTCCAAAGAAGGAGATGAAGTGCATGGAAGACTATGAAGATGAGCGATAAAGTAACTTCAGATGTTTCGTTAGAGCCAGGTATGAGATTAGTGTGATGAACATATTCTGCAGGTGATGAGATAGCAATTTATGATAAGAATGAAAAAGTTATGGCTTTGATGAATCCAGATACAGCTGAAATTAAATTTCAGTCGTGATATGAAGATAAATATGGAGTTAGAGTTGTTGTTGAAGATAGTTTAGTCTTGCAGATATTTGATAAAAAAACTCAGAATTCAGTATTATCAATTTATGTTCCGGTGGTTGATTGTTCAAATATTGATGTTGGTAATTATTTTGTTAAACATGATTTGCCAAAAGTTTGAAATATGGGTATGTTTAATTGATGAAAAGCTGTTTATGATAAAGAATGAAATACTATGTTACTTGTGTCTCCAACATGTCATTTGTATAGTGAGTTGTGAATGGAATGAATATATGGCTATGATAAAGCTAAAGATGCTTTATCTCTTATGTTGTATCAATCTAGGGATGTTCAGAAAAAGAATCCGATAAAGCTTTTACTTAAAGTGAATCCGTTGAAGTTAAATTAATGTGAAAAAAATGTTAATGAAAATGTTAAAAACGCAATTCTGAACTAGATTTTCTCTTGAATCAGGTTGCGTTTTTGTTATATATTTGTTGTTTATTTTATTTTTTGTAGGAAATGGTTACTGAATACACATTACCACCTCACAATATTGAAGCAGAAAAGTGAGTAATTTCATGAGCGTTGATGGATAATGAAACTATATGGATATTTGAATGAGATAGGATTAATTCAATGGATTTTTATCAAAAAGAGCATGGTATGATTTATGAAGCTATTGCTCAACTGTGGAGTGATAAAAAGACGATTGATGTGGTGACTGTTGCAGATCAATTGTCTAAAAATTGAAATTTAGAAGCAATTGGCGGAATTGATTATCTTTATGAATTAGCGGCTTTTTTGATTTCAACTTCTCCATGCGTAGAGTATAGTAAAATCGTGAAAGAAAAGTCATTGTTGAGGCAAGTTTTAAAAGTTTGTCAGCAGATTACTTGAGATGCTTATGAACAAAAAGATACAGTAGAAATATTTGATAGTATAGAAAAGAGGATTTATGATCTTACTCAAAGTCAGATTTGAGATAATATTTTGAGTATTGAGGAGATATTGAAAAATAGAATAGAAGATTATATGGAAATTGTTGATCATCCTGAAAATTTTAATGCTAATAAGGTTAATTCTTGATATTCTAAAATTGATGAAATGTTGACGGGATTTAAGCCAGGTGAGTTGATTATTCTTGCGGCTAGACCTTCAATGTGAAAAACGGCATTTGCTTTGAATGTGCTTACGAATGTTGCCTTAGAACAAAAAAAGTCTGTAGCAATGTTATCGCTTGAAATGAGTAAAGAATCGATTGTGGATAGAATTATGTCAGAAGTTTCATGAGTGCCTATGTATAAAATATCAAAATGAAATCTGGATAATGCTGATTTTGCACAAATGGGGGAGGCGATGGAAAAATTGTCAACTGCTAATATATTTTTGGATGATAAGGCATGAATTACGGTTCCTGTGCTAAAGTCTAAACTTAGAAAATTGAAAATAGAAAAAAAACAATTAGATTTAGTAATTATAGATTATTTGCAGTTGATGCATTCTACGGTATCTTGATGAGTTAATAGAGTGCAGGAGATATCGGAGATTTCACGCTGACTTAAGGAATTGGCAAAGGAATTATGAGTGCCTATTATGGCTTTGTCACAGCTTTCTCGTGCGGTAGAACAGAGGGTGGATAAAAAACCACAGCTTTCAGATTTGAGAGAATCTGGATCTATTGAGCAGGATGCTGATTCTGTTTTGATGCTTCATAGAGAAGAGTATTATGATCCAGATACTGATAGAAAATGAGCTACAGATGTGTGTGTTAGAAAGAATAGGAATTGAGCGGTATGAGAGGTTGAATTACATTTTGAAAAAGAGATTATGAAATTTGTTGAAACGAAGAAAGAAAAAAAGTGAGATTGAACGTATTAGTGTGTCGTTTTTGATTTGGAATAGTTTTTGATTCGTTTTTTTTCGTAGTATAAAAATTTGTTTGAGCTGCCTTTGATGGTAGCTTTTTTAATTTATGTTCATGTGTCCTATTATAGTACGAATCAATATTTTTTAATCAGTTTTTTAATTTCTTCTGATAGTATGGGATGAGTGAGTTTTGTTAGTAAATATAGTCTATTTAATGATGTATTATGCTTTCATAGTTTGATGATAGTCTCGAGTTTGGAAAGATTCAAGGTCTTTCCATTTTTTTTAATGGCTTTTTTGATGCACTCTTCGATGTATCATTTATTTGTGGTATCGAAATTATAGAGACATTCAAGTATAGATAATTCAAGATTTGCAATTAAAAGATTTTTGCAGTTTGGCATGCTTACTTCAGTTGTTTGTTTGATAAGCTGAGAAATCAGATTTTTTCATTTTGTTTCAAATTTTTTGAAAGCGATTTGTTTTTCGAAAACGACGGTTTCTACAACTTGTTTTTCTTTGTTTATAATCATTACGGTTTCAGGTATAGTTACTCAATTTCAGTGTAGATGTATCTCGAGTGCGGTTAGTCATCATATATATCGTTGTTTACATGATCAATTACAATGCTCCTTGAGCAATTTTCGATATCGTTGTTCTTCAATTTCTTCTGCTGTGATTGGTTTTTCTGGGTTTGTGATGTAGAATAGATCTTTTCTTAGAGACAAGATGTATCAACGATTTTTTAGTTGAAATGTAATTTTATAGATTTTGTTGATTGGTGTAGGATTTCAGAAAGTTGAATAGATGAACTTTTTGAGGTCATTTGAAGTTATGATTTTTTTCTTTTGTTTTTGTAAAATTTGAATTAATTTTTCTATTGGCTTTTCCATCTTCGTTTGTTTAAGCTAAATTTTATATAAAAAAATATAGAAATCTTTCCTAAAAAATCAAGTGGATTTTTCCTAAAAATTTAGATAGATTTTTCCGTTGAAAAAAAATCTGATAATCATAAAAGCATGGTAGTTGAATTTATTGGATTTTATTTTTGAATGTTTTGCTGAGTATGTTCCAATGAGCTTTGATAGAACCTGATATATGTGCTAGAAAAGATGTTGTGCGAGATTCAGTTAAAGCGTCTTTTATGCAGATCCAGGAAAGTAATTATGAAGTTTTGTTAGAAGTTAGTTCAAATAAGTTTTTGGTAAATATGGTGACTGATGCTGCTTGAGTGATTCAGTGATTTGAAATTGTTGCAGTTAAGTGATTTATGGAATTATCTAAAAAGGTAATTCAAGTGGTTAAGAATGTTGTTTCTCATTTGTGGGAGATGTGTGAGTAGTTTGTTACGTTTATATATGGTAAAAAGCTGTTTCTTGGTGAAATCGCTTTTTTTTTGAAAAAAGTCCTCGAAAAGTTGACAAACTTTTTTTTTGTGTACAATTAGGTATCCTAATTTTATTTATTATATATAATAAAGATGACTTTTGATAATTTGATTACTCAAAGTGAATTTGAAAGTTTATCTTTGGAAACAAAAGATGCCCTTGAAGAATTAAATATAGGTGTGGTGAAAGAAACTTATGGAGATAAGTTGCATATAGGAGGTGAAGCATGATTTGATGGAAAAGGGATATACATGATGATAAATGGTAAAAAATTATATGAATTGAATGATACTAATAAAGATGGTTTTTTGTATTTTCGGCCAAGAAAAAGAAATTTTATATATATAGGAAATTGTAATGATTGAAAATTTAATTGAGAATGAAGGATCTTTTTTAAAGATTGATCTACATATGTTTGAATTTGGGAAGATGGGAAGATTGTGTCTTGAAGAAAATATGAGAATGGGAACAAGGTAGATTGTGATGATGAAAAGATAAAGAAAGAAGTGAATGGAAGGATAGAGGCTGAAATGAAAAGACATAAGGATGAAGTGGCTAGAAGAAATGTTACTCAAGGCAATGATGGTCAACCAACTCAGCCAAAAGTAGATCGTGTAGTTCAAGGAAGTCAAGTGACTGTTGTATCTTCCAAAGGCTGAGAGGATGCAGATCCAAAAACTGATTGAGCTCAAAAAATTGAAGACTCGGGTGAGCTAGAGACTTGAGATGTTGAAGAAATTGATAAGAGTACGTTTGATGTTTTATGTAAAGGAACATCACTTACACTTACTCAAATTAAGCAGGTGGTGTGATATGCAAATAAAAATAGTGAATGATGGCTTTTTCTTAATGGTTTAACAAGTATAAATGAGTGAATGGCAAGAGAATTGGCAAAATTTCAATGATATAATCTTATGCTTAATTCATTAACAAAAATAGATGTTGATGTAGCAGCACAATTGTCAAATTTTCAATAAAATCTTAATCTTGGTTGATTAACAAAAATAGATGTTGATGTAGCAGAGCAATTGTCAAAAGTTCAATGAAATCTTGGGCTTGATTGTTTAACAGAAATAGATGCTGACGTAGCGGAGCAATTGTCAAAAGTTCAATGAGGTCTTTGGCTTGTATGATTAACAAAAATAAATGTTGACGTAGCATCACAATTGTCAAATTTTCAATGATATTATCTTAGGCTTAATTCATTAACAGAAATAGATGTTGATGTAGCATCACAATTGTCAAATTTTCAATGTGATAATCTTAGACTTAGTTGATTAACAGAAATAGATGCTGACGTAGCGGAGCAATTGTCAAAATTTCAATGAGGTCTTGAGCTTAATTGATTAACAGAAATAAATATTGAAATAGCATCACAATTGTCAAAGCATTACTGATCACTTTGGCTTGGATTAACAAAAATAGACGTTGACGTAGCTGAAAAATTGTCAAAAGTTCAATGAAGTCTTGGGATTGATTGATTAACAGAAATAAATATTGAAATAGCATCACAATTGTCAATGCATCAATGAGGTCGGCTTTCACTTTATTGATTAAAAGAAATAGATGTTGGCATAGCAGAAAAATTGTCAAAACATCAATGAGGTCTTTCGCTTTATTGATTAAGAAAGATATCAAATGATGTGGCAACTGTACTTGCAAGAGTAGATAATTTGCATATAGATTGATATATTCTGTCTGATGAACAAAAGCAAATCTTGCAAAAACATATTTCTAAATAAAATTTAGCTCCTCGTAGTGAGGAGTTTTTTTCTATTGGATATTTATGAAAAAATTACTATGATATCTTTGTTTTATTTCATGAATTTTTGTGGTAATGAGTGTAGAAAAATGATCTAGAGGTGTAGAATCTAAATCTGAAACAGATTTTTTTGATTATGTTCGTAAGGCTTGGAATGATTTGAAAGATTATATTTCTTCTGTTTTTTCTGTAAAGGTGGAGAGTAAGTCTAATCTTGGAGAGTTGAGATGAAATGTTAATGAACATAAGGATGAAGAAAACTTGAAATCGGGTATGGAAACAGTTTCTGAATCTAAAGAAAAAAGTGCATGAAATTTAAGGGAAACTTTATTAAAAATTGTTTCTCGTTCAAGGACTGCAGATATTGTTAATAAGAATGATAATTGATTTGTTTCTATATGAATGCTTCAGCGACATGGAGATAAAACTGTAACTCTTTTGAAACAATTTAGGGATCACAATCCGGAGAGGTTTAAATCGATAATGACAGATGCACTGTTTAATAATTTAGAAAAGGCATGAAAATCAGTTTGGAATGATACACATGTAAAACAATTTAGAAAATTGATGGAGGATTCTTGATGTGTGCAAATACAGAAGGATATGGCTTTAAAAACAGTTGATGGGTATTTGGATTTTGTTAAGTGAATGTGAGTAACTGATGCTAAAGCAATTTTGGCTTTTTGAAGGATTTGTAATTATTGAATATGACATGCAAAAAAGGTTAAAGAAAATATGGAAAATAGTGGGGCGAACTTTAATGATTATAATCAGGTTATAGATTATTATGAAAAATCAGTTAGTTGAGTTGTTCGTACTAAATTTCAGAAAAAGTATGCATGTTTTTGAAATAAAAATCTGAGAGAAGTTATAGGTGAATATGTGGCATAAGATTTCAAAGTTGGTAATTATTTAAAACACGATTTCTATTCAATTTGAAAGAAAACATTTCCCATCTACAATATTTCAATGTATTTTTTCACATGATGAGAGTGTCTGATTTTCATTATTTTTTTTGTGTTCAAAATCTAATATTTCTTCTTCAAGATTTCAGGTTAGTTGTTCTCGATTTCTATCTCATGTGTTGTTAAATTCGTTTTCATAATACTCATATAATGAATCTATGTCAAATTCGTCTAGATTATCTCCGTCTAAGATTTCTTCATCTTTATATTCGATATTGTTCATGTCGTCAATTCGGCTACTTAAGCTTTCATATTCTTCATCTTCTTCGTTTTCATTGTTTTCGCAATCTGATGAATCTGAACAGTATTGTTCTTCATTTTCGCTTTCTTCGCTTGGAGATAAACATTCTCATCTAAAATATTCTGTTATCTCACAAGTTGATCAGTCTTTGAATTTGCATATTCAGTAAATGTTATTTGATTCATCTGTTTTTATTTCTAGAATTCATCAGTTATTTTGGCAATATTCAGCGGCAGGTGTTTCGCGTAAAGTTTGTATATTCGATTCATATTCAGCTTTTACTTTTGCCTCTTTGATGTGAGGTATTATAATTCACAAAATGAGTATAGTCGTGATAATTGCTGTTGTAATCCAGATGATTTTTTTGTTGCTTTTCTCCATTGCTCATATGTTTTAAATTAAATTAGCTTGATGCTAAATATATGAAATTTACATTTTAATTCAAGATAAATATTGACTTTTTATGTTTAAATGATACTTCTTGGTTAGATCTTTGTGTTTATTTTGAATTTTTATTTGATTAATCTATAATTGAGCTATGGAGACAATAAATAATAAGCAATTGAAGTATGAAAAAGCTCTGAAATATGAAATTTTTGTGAAAGGAGAGTATAATTTTGCAGCAGAAGAGATTAAAGATGCTAAATGTATTTTTGATGTTTGATGACATAAATGATTCTTTTCTCAGTGGTGCAGAACTATAAATTCAAATGCTAAAATTCATTATTTTGAGCCTGTAGAAGAATTTTATTGTCAAGTGCAACAAGTATTGTGAGGTGATAAAAATATAATACTGAATAATTATTGAATTGGTTCAAAATCTGAGAAATGAATAATATTATTAAATCAAGAAAAGACAATGCAATCTAGTAAATATTTTTCATTTCTAAATCCAAAATGAATAGAAATTGATGTAGAATTTATTGCATTAAAAGAATATTTACAGAAAAATCAGATTGATAAGATTGATGTTTTAAAAATGGATATTGAATGAATGGAATTTGAAGTTCTGTCTTCTCGAACGGATTTTGAATGGAGTATGATTGATAGTTTAATCGTAGAAATACATTTACTAAATGAAAAAATGAAATCAGATTGGAATCAAATTTTTGTTAAGGTTAAAAATGTTTTTTGAAGTGTAAAAATAATTAATTCATGATATAATGATAAAATATTTTTGCTTCGAGCTAAAAAATAAGAAAATCGGTTGATGTTAAGTTGTGAATTGTATGCATTTTTTGATTTTTCTAATATTTTTCAGTGTGCTAGTGTAGATAAATTATTTTAACAAAAAAGTGCTCGTTTTTTTGACAAACAATGCTAAATTGTGTATAATTTGATTGTTTATATTTTTGTAATCAGTGTAATGACAACAAATCCAGAGATTCCATTGAGTAGTTCACAAGCACCTGAAGTTCAACAATTAATTGAATCGTCAAGAGCAGAGGCTGGAGCTTTGTCAGAAGAAGTTTCAGCAGTATCTGGAACGAAATCAGAATTAAATGGTTTTGGTAAATTTTTTAGTAAATTGTGAGATGCTCGAAAAGAGCTTAAGAATTGAAATATTTCAAAAGCTGTAGCTATTTTATTTTGAACGGATCAGCAGGAATCTCATCAAACAAGTTGATCTTCGACGAATACATGAAGTGCTGAAAGTACTACAGCAACAGATACCCAGTCTGAGAGTAAAGAAAATGAACCTAAGGATACAGATCTTGTTTCTGTTGAAAAATATATTAATGATGTAAAACTGGATATGCGTTATGCAACAAAAAATAACTTTACATGAGAAGTGGTTTATGATAGTGTTGAAGCAAAGCTTAGATATTGAACTATTAAGAAGTTGAGTAAGGCGCAAGAGTCATTGAAAAAGCAATGATACTCTCTGAAAATTTGGGATGCATATAGACCTCAATCTGCTCAAGATAAGTTTAAAAAAATTGTAAAAGATTCTAGTTTGGTTGCGCAATGAAAATCTGATCATACGAAAGGATGTGCTGTAGATGTTACGTTGGTCAAATCAGATGGAACAGAAATACCTATGCCATCAGAATTTGATGATTTTAAGCATAAAAATAAATGTAAGTCTGATTTTTCTGCAGTTTCCTGAGAAGCAAAAAATAATTGACAAATTTTGCAGAAGGCTATGTCTGATGCAGGTTTTTGAACTATTTGAAGTGAATGGTGGCATTTTTATGACAAGAACAAGGGAAATTATGGTTATATTTAGTAAATATTCTGGTAATTATTCCTATTGAAAAATCTGTTATAAATCTTTAATATATGCATTGTATATGTTAAACAAAAAATAATAATTATGGAAAATTTAGATTTGGGTTTGCTTCTTGCTAAAAGGAGAGCTTTGGTAAGTGAGCAAAAAAAGTTAAGAGAAAATTTGAAAGCTCTCGTGGATGTTATAGATCATGATGAATCTGGAAAAGATTGGAAAATATTTCCAGCCGCTCAGATTGAGAGAAATAATAAACTTCGTGCTACTTGTTGGAATTGGCAATTACGTATCGATGATATTGAACGTGAAATCTATGTTATTGATGAAGATATAAGGGTTCAAATGTCTATGCAACAGGAAAATGATAAAAAATCTGCCCTTCAAGAAATAAGTGATAGACTTAATTACGTTGTGCCTGATTCCAAACTTAGGGAGTATATCAAGTTTTTAGTTGTAGAGCTTTTGTTTCTTCAAGATGGCTTGTTGGAGTTTATCGTTTTAGAACCAAATTTAAGAAAAGTACTTCAGGATTTAAAGTCTGTAGTTACATCAATTCCGAATAAATCATGAGAATTTTGTTCTAAAGGGGAGTCGCTTAGATTCCCTTTTTTTATTTTTTGTAAAAAGTGTGGATTTTTGAAAGTAGATTATTATAATTAATCATTGGTGTTAAACAAAAATAAAATTAATTAGAGAATGGGAAGTGTATTAAAGAGTTTTTTGATCATTTTTTTTGTTAGTCTTGGGATTGGGGTGTCTTACGTAATAGCGTTGACTTCTCCTATTCTAGGTTCAGTTATGTTTGGACTTTTTTGTATCTTTGATGTGGTAGTCATATTAGAGATGCTCTGCTCTTCTAGGACGTGTATATTTGGATTATCCACTTTATTCGTTCCTTTGTTTTTTGTGGTTTTAATCTCTTTCTCAATGTGGCAATATTATGGTATATGGGTAAAATCCTGTCTTTTGGCATGGGAATGCTCGTTATCTATTGCTGTGTTGGGGTTGCTTGTTTGGGGAATTGTATTTTTGTTTGAGAAAATTAAAAAATTGTACTTGGGTAAGGTTTAGTAGCCTTAAAAAAGAGGATTAGTTTTCTGCTCCTCTTTTTTTTATGAAAGTGAAAATTATTATTATGTATAATAATGTAACTATAAGTCAATTCGAGATTATAATTTTGATTGATTTCTGGTTTTAGAATGATAGTATTGATTTGTTATTTTATATTACATATTTTTTATTTTATATTCATTGTGCGTCATGAAATTTTATTTAAGACTATTGGTTGCTTGAGTTTCACTTTTTATATTATGAAGTGTTGCATTAGTGCATAGTATGACAGTCGATGATTTTAATTCTATTTGGAGTTGAAGTATTCAACATGCTTACTATTCTGGATGAGTTGTTTCTTGTGATCCTAATAATCCTGTGCGTGGTTGTGTAAAGAACGCAAGACAGAGTACATGAGCTTTTGACAATGAGTGAGATGTAGAGGTTAGGAAACTTGTATGGCCTACATCAGGTCAATGAGTTTTTGATGTGAATATTTTAGTAAGATGAAAGCGTATATCACAACCAACTGATGATTCCAACGTTTGTACGGTAATCCTTTTTGATAAGTCTTGAAGTATGGGAAAGACTCAGACATGAAGTTGTTATACAAAATGAGAAAAGTGGTATAGTGCAATATCGTGAGCTATTGGATTTTCGAATTCATTAATTGATTGAAATATGCGCTCCAAGATTTGATTGGTATTATTTTGACAAACAGCGAGTCCCAAAAGATGATTAGATCATGTGGTTCTTGATGAATCTCTTTTTGATGTTGAACCATGTTGATATACAAATATACAAGATTGATTGGTGAAAGCTGGTGCTTTGTTTGACTGAGTTGAATGATGTGATTCTAAATATATTATTTTGATGAGTGATTGAGATGCTAATCGTTATTGAACAGCTTGATCTAGTAGCTCTGGTGCTCCTACTAAGGCAAAAGAAGCAGCTACTCAATTAAAAAATCAGTGAATTGTAATCTATTCTATATGATATGATGTAAATGCTACTGCTAAAAATACATTGATGGCAATTGCGCAGGATGATGATCATTATTATGCTGCGACTACTACTAATATATTTGAAGTGTTTCAGAATATACGAAATGTAGCTGAACTCAATGCATGAGAGCCATCTAATATCGAAGATCCAGTTTGATGAGCAGTTATAGATACAATATGAGATATTACAATACCAGCCTGAAGTCAAATAATAGATCCAGGAACAGTGTATTCTTTTCAAATAAAGATAAGGCCTGATATGACTGATTGGCAGGCAAGTAATAGTTGACTAACTTTGACATATAAAGATGTGAATGGAGATAGTCAGGATTTGAGCATTGCTCCTGAGAATACAGCAGAAATTTATTGGGAGCTTCCTAAATGTGATGGAGAGTATCCGTCATGAGTTGCTGTGATAACATGAAGTGATACATTTACTCAAGAGTGGAATTGAAATTCGTTGAATCCTGAAAATAAGGAGTGGACATATGTAGACAGTGATACTCCATGAGAATGTGAGTGGACATGTGCTGCTGGTTATGTATGAAGCGGTAGTGTATGTGTGATTCCAAAGTTTCATGTAACTTTTGATTCAAATGGGTGAACGCCTACTCCTGATCCGTTAGATATTGAATCATGATGAATTGTCCCAGAGCCTGTTAATCCAGTAAAAACATGATATCATTTGTCGTGATGGACAGTTGATTGTGATGGTGAGAAATTTGTATTTCCAGGAGTAGTTACATGAGATATTACTTTATGTGCAAAATGGGAACCAAATGAATATGCGATTGTGTTTAGCTGAAATGGAGGAAACGGAACAATGTCAAATCAGACTTTAACTTATGATGATACTAAGAATTTGAATCCTAATTTGTATACGAAAGAGTGATCAAGTTTTGTTAGATGGAATACAAGTCCTGATGGAAATGGAACTTCGTACGATAATGAACAATCTGTAAAGAATCTTGCGACAACGTGAAAGATAATGTTGTATGCTCAATGGTCAGAAAATTCTTATACTATTGTGTTTAGCTGAAACGGTTGACAGTGAACTATGGCAGATCAAACTTTGTCGTATAATGAGTCAAAAGCTTTAGATGCTAATAGCTTTACAAAAACATGATATTATTTCTCGTGATGGAATACGGAAGTTGATAATAGTGGTACTGGATATGTTGATAAACAGACAGTAAAGAATTTAGCAAATTCGTGAACAGTTACATTGTTTGCCCAATGGAAACCAAATAATTATACGATTAACTTTTCTTGAAATAAAGCAACTAGTTGAATAACACCAGATTTGTCATTGGATTATGATACTACATGAACATTGCCTTCTAATTGATATGAAAAAATTTGATATCAGTTTAGTGGATGGAATACGAAACCAGATTGAACATGAACGTGATATGTAAATCAGGCAACGGTTAAGAATTTGGCCACGACATGAACAGTTACATTGTATGCACAGTGGAATCCAAACAAATATACAATTGTATTTAGTTGAAATAAAGCAACTAGTGGATCTATGGGAAGTCAGCAAATGACGTATGATGTTTCTGGAACTTTGAATCCTAATCAGTTTGGAAGGGAATGATTTAATTTTGTCGAATGGAATACTAAATCTGATGGAAGTTGAACTTGATATGCAAATGGTGCATTGGTAAAAAATCTTTTAACAACAGGAAGTCTTACTTTGTATGCTCAGTGGTCGGCAAATACATATGAAGTTGAATTCGTTAAAAATGGGGCGACTACATGAGTAATGTTAAATCAGACATTTCCTTATGATACTACAAAGAAATTGACTCCTAATGCATTTGAAAAAGAGTGATACCATTTTACATGATGGAATACAGAAGCTGATAAAACATGAACATGATATGAGGATGAAGCTGAAGTTAAGAATTTAGCTACGACATGAGTTGTTAAAATGTATGCACAATGGGAGCCGAATAAATATGTAATTATTTTTGATTGAAATGGTGCAAGTGCGTGAACTATGTCATGATTAGAGATGGTTTATGATCAAGAAAAGGCGCTAACTATGAATAGTTATTCGAGAAATTGATATAAATATATTTGATGGAATACTCAGCCTGATTGAAAATGAGTATCGTATACAGATGGTCAAGTCGTAAAGAATTTGTTGACTGGGTGAGAAGTAAGACTTTATGCTCAATGGCAAAAATTATGAAGTTCTTGAGGTTGAGGTGGATGATGAGGTTGTGTGAAAGATGATTGTCCTGATGGAGATTATTCTTGAGATCGTTGTGATAAAAAATGTTGAACTCCTCCTAGTCAGGAAAAAACTGGAGAAAAACAACCAGAACCAAAGCCTGAACCAACACCAAAACCAACTCCGATACCACCTAGTAAAAAATGTTCAATAGCTGGCTCTACTCATTCAGCTGAGGTTAATGAAGCTTATATTTGGGCGTGTGAGAGATGAATTATAGATAGTAATACTATTCAAGGAGCTAAATTGTGAGAATTCTTGAATAGGGCAGAGATGGCTAAGATAACGACTATTTTTGAAGTATGGGAACTTGATGCTAGACCAAATGTAAATAAAGATTGTTCAGCTTTTGCAGATAGTATGGCTTGATATAGTCAAGAGATGAAAAATTATATGGTTACTTCGTGTCAATTAGAGAGGATGTGAATTCATACAGCTGATCACAAAGCAATTCCTGATTTTATGCCTAGAAAGTTTGTAAGCAGAGCAGAATTCTGAACAATTTTGTCTAGGATATTGTGGGAAGATAGATATGAGGCAGAAAAGAATTCTAGATACTATTATGTAGAACATTTGAATAAGTTGAAGGAGGCTTGAATACTTACGAATATTGATCCAACATTGGTAGAGCGTAGATCATATGCGATATTGATGATATATAGAGCTGCTAAATTGTTGTGAAAAATTTAGTGTAGATGTGTGAAAGAATGTCTATGATGGGCATTCTTTTTTTTAGTCTAAAAAGAACTCCAATTTATAGAATTGAAGTTCCTTTGGTTTGTTGTGTTATTCTGAAAATAGTGATTTGACTCGTTCGATAACCGCGGCGTAGTAAGGGTCTTGTTGATCCTCTGGCATGTTGTAAATCTCTTTTAAAGAATGAATCTCGTTGTTAAAATTTAC
>ODAI013682585.1_pt1 | contig 46279 bp, 39 predicted proteins | sample 1539321 | NCBI WGS metagenome assembly ODAI01 (sample SAMN02144231, study PRJEB22623) | gut metagenome | biome: sheep rumen | host: Ovis aries | place: New Zealand
CGGACACATGTTTTCAACTTCCTTCGTGTAAATCATGTCGAAACTCCTTTCAATTATGTAATTTTTCATTAAAATGTTTCCATTAGTCTTAGGAAAACATCATCATGTCTATTTTCTCACAAACGAAAAAATAAGTCTACTGTTTTTTACTTCTTTTCCTTGCCAAGCTTGCCGTCAGATTTCTTATCCTCAGACTTTTTGTCATCGTCATCGGAATCCTCATCCTTAACGATTGCAGAGCCTGCCTTTTCAACCTCTGCAATTGCATTTTTATGCATCGGAATTCTACAATGTCTGTCATTACCGAACTCAACTATAACTGTTGTATCATCAACTATATCAAGTAATGTTCCGTAAAAACCACCGGTAGTCATAATGCTGTCTCCCGGCTCCATTGCATTATGCAAATCTTCCATCTGCTTTTGCTGCTTTTTCTGTGGTTTAATAATCATGAGATACATCAAACCAAGAAAGAACGCAAGGTAAAGTACAATACCTATAGCACCCATTTTGTTTCCTCCTAAATAAATATTAAATCTCACTCAACATATATTATTATAAATGATTAAAATATGCAAGCAGTTTTCATTATTAACAAAACCTTTTTCTTCCCTTAAAATCCAAGATTATCATTTACAAGTATTACATGTATTCTGCCTTCATGTCTTGAAAATCTGGTAATCAAAAATTGACAACATATCGTATCAGGTGATTTGCAATTAAAACAAGAACCGGTTTTGGCACAAGGAGTCGATAAACCAAATCTCTGTGCATTTATAGGAGCTGCCACATTACGAGCTCTCTTCATGGCACCATCCACATCGTCACAAACCTTATTCATACCAACTATAAATATGACTTTTTTCGGTCCCTGTGCTATGGCTGATACCCTGTTTGCATTTCCGTCAATATTTATCATTACGCCATCCTCGGTTATCGCATTTGCACTCGAGATAAAAAAATCCGCATCATATGCCATAAGCATAGCTGCTCTCTTATCCTCATACGCATCTCTGTCGATAAAATTATAATTTCCCTCTTTAAGCTTATCTACAAGTCCTATCTCGTGAGCACTCATCGCACCACCCATAGTTACCGAGCTTCCTTCTTCAATCAATTCAAGAGCAAGCTTACAGGCCTCCTCCTTCGTTGCCGCATAGTAGCCTGTCATATTTCTTGACTTCAAGCCCTGAATAACCTTCTGTGCCAAGAGTTCGTTTCTTTTAATAATGTTTTCGTTCATGACATATCTCCTTTTCTATCTTCTTTTATATCTGTCAGAATGAATGATTCAGATATCTTCATTTATCATTTTTCATTCGATATTATATCATATCGTTAAATATTAAATATATAAAATTTCATCGTTGACATTGTCAATTTATTATGATATATTCTCCAACAAAGAAGCAGTTTTCCCAAATAACTTTTCAATTCAAAAGGTTATCTGTTTCTTTAATTATTATAAAAAAATCAATTTCATTTTATCCCTTTTTAATTATTTAATCTTTACAAATCAAAGCATTGAAAAAAATGTAATTATGTGCTATTGTGAAAGTAGAGACAGAACAATATTATTTTCCTGTTTCATAGTATAAAATATAATGAGACAATATAGTCGGAACGGAGACTTAAAACCCGTTTCCATTGGTCGGAATGAAGACCTAAAACTCATTTCAATTACAGAGTAAACTGCTAAAAATCAAGGGATGACTTAAAGTCATCCCTTTTTTTGCAAAGGAGCATCCATGTTAAAAACAAGTTTCAAAGAAAGAATACTCACAGAATTATTAAATGCTTCAAGACAATACAAAAAAGTATATTTAGATTACGAATATCTAATATTCTCCGAGGCATTTAAGCGAAAAGATTATTACATTATTTCCGCAGAAAAAGATAATTTTAAACATTTGACTGGTGTCAATTCTAAAATTAATGCGAAAGATTTTTTTGAAAAATGCTATAACGGCTCATTATCAGATAACGATTTTGATTTTATCAAAATCGGTCAGGATCTTAAATCTGTAAAAGGTACTATACGAAGAAAAATTTCTGTTCTTCCTGATATGATGAATCTATTTCATGCAAATCTACTGGTAGAAGAAAATTACATAAAAAATCATGTAATATGTTCCTTTGCTACAGCCGATGGAAGCTGCACCCTTGGTTTTATTGAGTCGGGTAAGTCAAGACCAAAATCACTGATTAAAGGAAATGCATTACACAATCCAAGCCCTGTCAATTTAATTTTAAGAAGAAAGCGCGGAACAACTTTGTTTAATGAAATAATTACCGGTGATATTACATACATCACAAAACACAGGGATAAAATCCAAACCCTTGTTACCAACGATTTGCTTAGTTCTATTCCCCTACCTCAAAATCACTTATAAACTTCGCCTTAAATTCTCCAAACTTATGCTCTTCGATTGCGCTTCTTATATCTTCCATAAGATGATTGTAAAAATAAAGATTATGAAGTACGCAAAATCTCATTCCGAGCATTTCCTTAGCCTTAAGTAAATGTCTTATATATGCACGTGAATATCTCTTACACGCAGGGCAGCCGCAGCCTTTTTCTATTGGCTCGTTGTCTGTTTCGTATTTTGCATTAAAAAGATTAATCTTTCCGTGATGAGTATATACGTGACCATGTCTTCCGTTTCTTGAAGGATATACGCAGTCAAAGAAATCGACTCCACGCTCCACCGCTTCAAGAATATTTAAAGGTGTTCCGACGCCCATAAGATATGTAGGTTTTTCCTGCGGAAGATACGGAACAACCGCCTCAATGATATGGTACATTTCCTCATGTGTTTCTCCTACTGCAAGTCCGCCTATGGCATAGCCGTCAAGATCCATCTCGGCAATCGTTTTGGCATGCTCGATTCTTATATCCTCAAAGACTCCTCCCTGATTGATTCCAAATAACATCTGCTGTTTATTTATCGTATCGGAAAGACTGTTGAGTCTGTCCATCTCAACCTTGCAACGTGTAAGCCACCTTGTAGTCCTGTCCACGGAAGGCTGTATATAATTTCTTTCGGCAACCGAAGGCGGGCACTCATCAAATGCCATAGCTATCGTCGAAGCAAGATTTGACTGGATCTGCATACTTTCCTCAGGTCCCATAAATATCTTTCTTCCGTCAATATGCGAATTAAAATAAACTCCTTCTTCCTTTATCTTTCTAAGGCCCGCCAGCGAAAAGACCTGAAATCCGCCCGAATCGGTAAGTATCGGCTTATTCCAGGACATGAACTTATGAAGTCCCCCCAGTTCTTTAACTATCTTATCTCCCGGTCTTACGTGAAGATGATAAGTATTTGAAAGCTGAACCTGAGTATCAATCTGCTCAAGATCCTCCGTGGAAACCGCACCCTTTATGGCCGCCACCGTTCCGACATTCATAAATACCGGTGTCTGTATAACACCATGCGGCGTATGAAATTCTCCTCTTTTTGCACTACCGTCTCTTGTAATTAATTTATACATATTTTCACCACTCTTATCTTTATCATTTTTTCTTTTATCATTCCATACCTGTTTACCCAAGTCCTAATAACACTAACATTATTGACCTGTCATGTCAATTATACATAAAATCAAAAAAAATATGGACTAATCAGCAAAACAAAACTATAATGATTTTTAGTTAAATTTAACAAGCTTCGGGATTCCCTGATAAATCATAAGCAGTACTGAAATGAATTATCAACAATTACACGATGTCAAAAAAGAGGTAAAGTATGTTCAGAGTTTGGGGCAAAATCGTAATACGCGGTCATATGATAAATGAATACACAGCCTGTATAGAGGATTATACATTAAACAGAACAAGAAAGGTCTACGCGGCTTTGGATGAAATATGTGAAAATCTGCATATTTCCAAGCCTTACTGGCTGGAATTAAATCAAAAAGACTTTATCAGATTTGCTAAAACCAGATTTACACAGGATAACTTTATGGAAACGATAGATTTTGACTATCTTGATTTTCAGGTAGTCGAGGAGGATTATTAGGATATCAAAGTAATAATTAAAAAATCACTCATGGCAAAAAGCATAGACCGTTTATAAGGATTAAGGAGTTATTATAGAAATGTTCAATATAGAAAATATATCAAAAGCATACGGTAAAAAACAGGTATTAAATAACATATCATTTTCTGCAAATACAGGTGAAGCGGTAGGCATACTCGGTGTAAACGGTTCGGGTAAATCTACGCTTCTTTCATGTATAGCAGATAAATATTCCGAAATCGGTATCGGATATCTTCCGCAAAGCAATCCGTTATTTGATGAATTAAAGCCTGTTGACAATATACGTATGTGGTGTCCGTATAAAAAGAACGAGATAATCGAAATGCTCAGTGCTCCGCCCCTTTTAAATCTCGGTATAAATGATTTTCTGGATAAGCCCGTATCGAAGCTTTCCGGCGGTATGAAGAAAAGATTAAGTCTTGCCACAGTACTTATAAACAATCCGTCCGTTTTACTTATGGACGAACCTTTCGCCGCACTCGATCTTCCGGCGAAGCAGGATATTCTTATGTATATGCAAGGCTTCAGATCTGTCGGCGGAACCATAATCCTTGCATCACATGATGAGGAAATCTTCAATTTCTGTAATCGTGTACTCCTTCTAAAAAACGGAAATCTCATAGATACAAACGAGCTTAGACAAAGAGGCATAAGCTATGTTGATATGCTAAGAAGTGTATAAGGTAATTTTAAAAAGGATGGCAAAATATCCGACCAGAGGTAAAAGGGATGTCAAAACAAAGATTGTATATAAATTTAATAATTGCAAATTTCAAAAGACTAAAAAAATATCTGCCTTCCTTATTTGCGGCAATGATTCTTTTACTCACGCTCTTATGCCTGGCAGCTCATTTTTTAACAAATAATATATATAAGTCCAAAAAATATGAAGCCGTACAGCTTGCTTATTTTCTTGATGCAGACGAAGACGAAAGATATATAAATTTTGCCATTGATTATCTTAATTCCATGAAAAGCATGAAGGAAACGGCAAACATCATACAGGTAAACAGCGTTGAAGAAGGCTATGCCATGGTTGATTCCGGAGAAGTTTTGTTTTTCATCTATCTTCCGTCCGGCTTTTACGAAGGCATTATGACCGGTCATAATCCAACTGTGAATATCGTGGTTCGTGACAATAAAAGCATGGCAACATATATTTCAAACGAGCTGTTTTTATCTCTTGCAAGATATCTTTCAACAGCTCAGGCTGCAATATACAGCGCAATCGACACCTCATGGTCACATGAAATGGATGATGACGAGGTCGCACGTGTCAATCAGGCTTCAAATATGATTTTCTTTGAAAAGGTAGCCGACAAGGATTCCGCAATCAAGGTTATTGAAGCAACTTCAGAAAATAATCATTCACTTAAAAATCATTACGAAGCAGCCGCCATCATGCTCTGCCTATTCTTTATGTCATTTATACTAATACCATATATGCAAGGTTGTGATAAAGGTATAGTACATAAGCTTAGCACATGCAAAATAACAAATATTCACATTTTTTCAAGCAACTTTTATTGTATTTTTACGGCTTTATATTTAACATTTATACCTTGCCACTTTGTTATTTCGATAATGAATCAAAACATAAATTCCAAGGGCCTGATCGGTGTATTTCCTGCCCTGCTTGGGATAGCCTTAATAATTACACTAATCGGAAGTTTAAGTAAAAGTGCATTTTCCGGAAATCTGATTTTGCTCTTTACAGTAATTGCAATCGCCTATATCGGAGGAGCAATCATACCAAATGCCATGCTTCCGCGAGTAATTCAAAATCTATCGACATATATGCCCGGAAAATACCTGCTTGCCAATATAGCAAATTCGCTTTTTTGATAAATAAAGGAGTTTTTATGAAAAACATTAACCGATTTATCTCACTTACAAAAAGAATATTTTCAAAGAAATTATATGTAGTGCTGCTCATTATTTTGGTAACGATAACAGCTATATATAAGCTTCTTCCCGAGCGCCAAAAAAGTGCATATATAAAGGTCGGCATATATCAGGAAGATGTTTCGGAATATGCAGACAAATTCAGAGCCGACCTGCAAAGTCAAAACTCGCTTTATAAATTCTATGAAGCATCTGACAGGGAACAGCTTATATCCGATGTAAAATCAGGCTATGCAGAATGCGGTTTTTATATCCCTGAAGGATTTTTTGAAGCATATATAAACGGTGATTACGAAGGTCATGCCATAGAATTATATATCACGCCTTCAACAACACTCTCATCAGCCATATCGGAAACTGTTTATGCCTCCGTAATATCAACCTGCGCTGAGGATATATTGATAAACGGAACCGGCATGTATGAATACAAAGACGAGCTTATAGAAAGAATGGAGAACTATTTAAGCGGCGATGAATTATTCAAGGTCATATCAGCAACCGAAGGCTCATATGATTACAAAACCGAAAGCTTTCACATAGATCTTCATATATATGAACTTATCATTATACTGATAATATTTACCGGGCTTCTCGGATATTATTCATATACCATTGATTCGGAAAAAAGTATCTATATAGCGCTTAAAGCCTCCGAAAGATTCGGGCTCAAATGTCTTTATATAATATCAGCCGTACTTCCGATAACACTTACAGGCATAATATGTACCATCATCGCATCATACAGTCTGTCAGTCATAACCGGAATACTTTTGTGCAGCCTCGCTGTCATAGCCGGTTCAATTATTTTAAGCTTTATAATCAAAAAAAGCACCCTGCTTGAGAAGGTGCTTCCTTTGATAATGCTTATTTCGATTGTGGGTGTGTTTATAAATTCAATGATGTAATTGATCCTTCGCTTTGTTGTATTTCATCAAAAACTATAGCAGTATCGCTCATAATCATCGTTTATACTTGAATAATATCATTTGATAATCACCTTGCCATAGAAAAAAATGAAAACTTTCAGTTTTTTCTGTAAAAAAAAATGAAAACTTTCAGTTTTTTCGTTTTATCATATCTGTGGTGTTTCAATAAACGGATTTTTATATCATCTGAGAATATAAATCAACCAAATCTGAGAATTCATCATCATTTATATCAAGTATTCTCATAACAGCTTCCTGCGAAATCTCGCTTTGAATATATGCAATAAAAAGGCTTTCCGCTCTTCCTTCTGCCCTTCCTTCTGCTCTTCCTTCTGCTCTTTCTTCCATTCGCATTTCCTCTAATACTTTACACATAGTTTTCACTCCCTCGTCATCTTCTTTAAAAAATCTTACTCTATCCGCAAGTATATCATTTTTCATATCATCCGGATTACTACAATAAAAATCATGCATCAACCTGCCAAGTTCTGTTTTGTCATCTTCATAAGAAGCATTAACATAAATTATATGTTCTCCGTCTTCAAACAATCTGTTTTTATTAGTTATCGTTCTTTCAATGAAGTATATTGGTTCATCTCCTCCCAATATATCGTTTTCGGTAATAAAAATTATGTATGTCTCCGGAAGCTCAAAAAAATCCATACCTTTTTTTAGATATTTCGAATCCAAAACACTTGAATGATATCTTGCCCGCTTACAACTTGCTCCTACATCTGCCCGCTGAATTTCAATATTATACAACTTATGTTTTTTATCAACAGCCAGAATATCAAGACATATACTTCGATTTTCAAGATTTACAATTTTAACCTGTGTATCAACACTTACCACAGACAAATCCGACCTGTCAAGTATAGTATTGAGTACAAGCTCCACTCCCTCCTTATAACCATCAAAACAGATAGACATAAAATCATCATCAATAAGCCTTAATCTACTTATCCGTTCAAGGTTATCCTGATACTTCTTTTCTCTTATTAAGTTTTTTTCCATATTTAATATCGACCTTTCCCCTCTCCGGGTGCCAAATTAAATTATGGTGTTTTCGTTTTGAATAGTATACTATATTTCTACATTTTTGTATATAACTAAAACGCTAGGCCAAAATATCGTACGAATTAATAGAACAAACTATCCTCCCATACTCAAACACATCCATCCTCATACCATATGCCATTATCATCATTCCTATTATTACCTTTTTATTTTTCATCAGAATACTTATCCCTTAAACATATGAATGGTAATGTAATTGCAACAATCAATACACTCCAATAGTTTTTATATTCAAAAAAATAGTTTTCTAAATCAATATCCTTTTTTTACAATTCAACATCAAAATATCGAATCCACTTTTTTGTCTATTATTCTTGTTTAGTTCATCTTATCGTCAGAGTTACTTATAATAAAATAAGAGCTCATGCTATACTTAGAAGCAAGCCTCTTTTATCCTAATGATTTTTCTATGCATAAAGCATTTATTATATCTTCTTCAACAAACGAAAGATCTAATCGTTCTCGCAAATTCTGCCATACCCCCTCATCTCCTATAAAAGACATTTCGTTTTTCTTTTCACTTATAATAATGTCATAATCGTATATTTTTAAAAATTCAGAATACTTAAATGCTATCACAGAACAATCTTTTCTTGGTTTTCCCAGAAAACCCGGAGCCAATAATTGTAACATTAATATCTCTTTCCCATCAAACTGATAATCTACAATTTTAAGAAAGACTATATCTTTAGATTCAATAAGTTTTTCAACTATCAGGCTTATTCGCTTATATTTAATCTGATAACCTCTCAGTTCGCTTGAATTCCCCTTATTACCATCATCAAATACTTCTATAGTCAAAATTTCACCTTCATGAATTATTCTTTTGTTTTCTCCAACAAATCTTTTATCAATAAAGCACAATGCGGCTCTTAGTATACTTACATAATCTTCAAAATCATCTTTTACAACACCAAAACAATTGTTTCTCCACTTCTGCGAACTACCACCATTTTTAAACAAGTAATTAATATCATTTGCAATCCAAAAAAAACCTAACGAATTAAAAAAATACTTAATTTCAAAAGCTTCTTCAAATTTGGATCTTGAATTCGCATTAATTTTTAAATGTAAAATTAAATGTTCTAAATAATTACAATACACTAAATTCTCTTTTTTTTGAGTCTCAAACGGTTGTATCTTAGCAATATGAGGTTCACTCAAATTGCCATATCGATTCTCAAAAATATGATGACAGAACAACCCTTCTGATGTTCTTGTAACTTTTTTATTCTTTGTTTTACATTCAGGTGATACAAAATAATCACATGTTGCTGGTCCGTATTTTTGTTGCAAATACTTGCATAGTTCTAAATAAGGCAAGCCAATCTCTTTTAAATATTCCTTTTTCATTTCATTATCCTATTTCAACACAACATCTTGAATTCGTCCTTCTTTACAATAGATATCAGCTCATCTTTACAAATTTATTACATGTTCAAAAAATCTACTGTTGTTTACTATTCCATAATTCACTTTCTTTCCCCCTACCCAAACACCTCATCAAACGTCTCAATCCCGGCTCTTGCCGAGGTGGCGTCCATTATTTCTTTGATTATCTGATCAGCATCGGGCTTTCTCAGATTCATTTTTAGAAGCACATCGTCTGCGTAAATCGTATCAATGATTTTAACATCATGATTTCCGAGGATGTACTGAATTTTACCCATGTCTGTGTAATTAGTTTTTATTTCTGTCGGGATTAGTTTTTCTATAAGCTTTGTTTCGCAATTTTCGAGTGCAGCCTTGCTTGCGTCGGTATATGCCCTGACGAGTCCTCCGGTTCCGAGAAGTGTACCGCCAAAGTATCTGGTGACTACTATGCATATGTTATGTATCTCCGACGAGGTGATGACTTCGAGTATAGGCTTTCCCGCAGTACCCTGTGGTTCGCCGTCGTCCGAAAAGCGCAAAAGAGGCATGTCCGCACCTACTGAAAATGCGAAGCAATTATGTCTTGCATCATAGTGCTTTTTCTTAATCTCCTCGATAAAGGCATATGCCTCTTCTTCCGATGTGACAGGTTTTATCTGTCCTATGAATCTTGATTTTTTTTCTACGATCTCACCCTCGCCGCCCTTGACGAGATTTATATAGCTTTCTACCATTTAAACTCTCCGAATAATCAATAAAACTTTTATAAAATATAACATTCTATGCTAACTGTCTGATGCTGTAGCAAACTTTACTTTAGAAAAATCACAACTGCACACCAACCCTCGTTTAAAGCCGGTGTGCAGTCAGATAATCATTTTTTTATTTACTGTTAAGCAAATCCTTAAGCTCGCTCATAAATGTATTTGCGTCCTTAAACTCTCTGTAAACAGATGCAAATCTTACATATGCAACCTGGTCAAGATCCTTGATTCTGTCCATAACGATTTCACCGATGTGCTTGCTTTCTATTTCCTTAACCTCAAGGCTGAATATCTTATTTTCTATGTCATCGATAGCCTGCTCTATGTCCTGAGCCGATACAGGTCTCTTGTGACATGAACGAACGATTCCCGACTCTATCTTGGAGCGGTCATAGGTCTCTCTGTTCTTATCTTTTTTTATTACGATAAGAGGAATGGTTTCAACCTTTTCATAGGTTGTAAATCTCTTGCCGCATTCGTCACATTGTCTTCTTCTTCTGATCGCCTGATTATCATCAGCAGGTCTTGAATCAATTACTCTTGTGTTATCGTCTCCGCAAAAAGGACATCTCATACATTTTTCTCCTTATGTTTTCTTTTCAAATTTTTATTCTTCGCATATACTCATGCTAAAATATTCACATCATAAATTTCAAATCTATTGTCTGTCATGCATCTTATGTATGTCGCAGGCATCTATGTCCACAAGCACTATATCGGGTCCGATTCGCACGATATTGCAATACCGTATATAGTACTCCGAACAGCCTCCGAAGCAGGATAAAAACTTTCCCGTCACAGGCACTATTATAGCATTTATCTTGCCTGTTTTACAATCAAATTCTACATCAGCCACAAACCCGAGTCTTTTACAATCCTTGCAATTTATTACTTCTTTTTCCTTTAACTCAAGAAATCTCATAACAAAAATCCGTTTTTGTTATTATATTCAAAATCGCGGCATATGTTTATCACTCGTTTCCTTCCATATCTTCAACCACTTCTCCCGAAGCTTCATTGTCTGCCGCATTTGAAGGATTTCCATTTGTGTCGTTTTCTCCATCGGAGATTTCTTCCGGGTTTTCGGATTCAGAGTCATCCTCATATATGACTGTTCCGTCCTCCGAAGCATTGCTTCCGTCATCGGACATCACATCACCGTAATCAACCAAAAGCTTTCCGTTTTCGTCAAATTCAACGTTACCGCATGCCTCATTGTATGTATTAACTCTTTCGATAAAGCTGCTCTTTTCTTCACCTTCCAGATATACAGGCTGAAAATCATTATTTGATGCATCGGTACTGACTCTTACAGGTATTATATGAGCATCAAGAGTTGCTCTTAGTTCACCGTCAACAAATGTAAATGTCTGCTGAAAAACCATATCCTCCATATCATAAGGATGATGGCTGGCACCAAAGCAAAAATTACCGAGACTGTAGCATATAACCTTGCCATTATAATATTCTACACCCTGAACCACATGAGGATGATTTCCGATTATCAAATCAGCACCCAGGTCTACAAATTCATGCGCAAGTCTTTTTTGATAATCCGTAGGATAATATTCCTTTTCCTCTCCCCAATGACAGCATGCTACGATTATATCCACATCCTGTTCATTAAATTGCTGTATCGCATTTCTGATATAATTTTCTCTTTCAACCGGTCCTGTCAAAAGCGAGGATGCAAATCCTATGGTATATCCGTCCTTTGTTTCATATATTGCCGATACATCATCAACAGCCCACTTTATTCCTGCACTGTCACAGGCAGCTTCCGTATCCTCAAGTCCTGCCGTTCCAACATCCTTTGAGTGATTATTACCGAGTGAACAGCCTTCCACGCCTGCTGAAGAAAGTATTCCCGCATATTCCGGTCGACCTACTATAAAGAACTCTTTATCCGGATTTGATTCCGGATAAAATGGTCTATCCGTTAATGCGCATTCCAGATTTACCAAAGTAAAATCATCCGCTTCGAAAAGTTCTTTAAAATTTTGAAGGAAATATCCTTCTCCGTAATTGTCATAATATTCATGAAACGAACCGCCATAGCCATGTGTCTGGATCGGTCCGAGAGCACAATCTCCCGTAGCCGTAATGGTCAATGTCCGTATATCATGCTGCACCTCCGTGGTTGTTGGAATTTCCTCCGTAGTTTCCGTAACAGCTTCCGTTACCACCTCGGTACTTATCTCTTTTTCTACATCATTATTCTCTTTTTTTTCTTTTCCGGGTATTGTACATCCCGAAATACTACACATAATTCCAATCGAAATAAATGTGCTTATTATTCTCTTTTTTAAACTGCAAAATCTCATTTTATGCTCCGTGTATCGTCTTCTTTCAGAGCGATTTATTTATAATCCTTATAATATATTTTTGCACCGATTCCATAATATAGCCTGTATGCAAATGCATACATAAATTTGGATAACGGGCGCGGTAGATATTTACGCAAGTTATACTCAAGCTTCATCAAAAATGACATCTTTCGTTCTTTTTTTTCATAGTCCTTCCATGGAGTTCTGGCCAGATATTTGTCAAACAGTTTTGTATACGGATGAACATTATTACTGAACCACGGCCTGTTGGCATAGGTATCTATGCAATGATACATAACTGCTTTTTTTCTTGCAGCTTTCATCTCATCAAGAGTATAAAAGACTCCTTTTTTTGCAAGCTTGTTCCAACCAAAATACCAATAATAAAACTTCGATGCATACATGTAATAAGGCGTAAGGAAATTATTTTCTATAGGTATACGTTTGATTTTTCCCTTGAACAGGTTCGAGAGCACATCCTCGTCGGTTAGCATATTTTTATCACGGACATTGGTAAGATAATTTATTATCTGCTCCTCAGCCTTTTCTTCACGCCACTTTTTTAAGTCTATCGCAATAAGTCCGCCGTTATAAAATTCATAATCTCCCAGCCCCGACATCTTGTGATATATATTCGGTCCCGATTCCAAAGCCATTGCACAAAGGTATCCATCAAGGTCTAAGCTTTCAAAATATTCATATCTGCCGTTTACGATGGTATCTCCGTCAATCATTATAATAACTTCATCATTTTCCGGTAAAAGTGAATTGAGCATTAGTCTCAGATATGTGGAATATCTTCCGTTCCAATTATATTTTGTTGTTTCGGAAAGCTTTTTATTTGCATCCTTTACATCAACAAAGACTATTTCCCTGTTGAATTTTTTAACCATCCGGGTTAGTTTTTTTCTGCTTTCCTCTTCTATTCCGTCATCCAGAATATAAAGCTTAATCTCGTCCATATGCCTGTTGTTATAAAGCAATGAATATATCGAAACCGCGGCAGGAACGGTAAAGCCTTCATCAAATACATATCCGAAATTCATAAATCATTCTCCCGCAATCAACTAACTTATAATCTTAACAGGGCACTTTTCCTTACATGTTCCGCATCCTGTACACTTGCTGTAATCAACCTTTGCAAGTTTATTTTCCACATGAATCGCATCTGAAGGACAATTCTTTTGGCAAAGTCCGCAACCGATACAACCTACCGAGCAAACCTGCTTAACCTCTTTACCGCCGTCTCTTGAGTTACACTCTACAACTGCACCCGCATCATAAGGAACTATTTCGATTATATGTCTCGGGCATACTGCCACGCAGGCTTCGCATGCCTTACATTTTTCTTTATCTACTACAGCTATTCCGTCTTCAATATGTATGGCATCAAAAGGACATACTGCCACACAGCTTCCGAATCCGAGACATCCGTAGGAACAACCCTTAGGTCCGCCTCCCGGAGTATTTGCTGCGATACGACAATCCTTAGGTCCTACATATTCATAGGCCTCCTTAGCCTTATCGCAATCACCCTTACATCTCACATTGGCAACCATCTTAACCACATCGGCATCTCCGCCGACTATCTCGGCAATAGCCTTGGCTACAGACTCGCCGCCGACAGGACATGTTCCGGGCTTTGCCTCTCCCTTTGCTATGGCTGCAGCCAGACCGTCACAGCCCGGATATCCGCAGGCTCCGCAGTTGTTTCCCGGAAGAGCTTCCCTTACCTTTATTTCTTTTTCATCAACCTTAACCTTAAAAGCTTCACTCGCTACACCGAGGAGAATTCCCGCAAGTATGCCGACTACACCGACAACCGCTGCCGCTATAAGAACTGCATTTATATTCATCTAAAATCCCCCCTTATATAAGTCCCGCAAGACCTGCAAAGGCTATAGCCATAAGTCCCGCAGATATAAGAACTATCGGTGTTCCCTTGAAGCTTTCGGGAATACTGTCATTCTTATCCAACTTCTCTCTGATTCCTGCCATAAGTATAAGAGCAACCGCAAAACCTACAGCAGAAAATACTCCGTTTACTATCGACTCCAAAATGCTGTATCCCCCGTCAACATTTGAAATTGCTATACCAAGCACCGCACAGTTGGTTGTAATAAGCGGAAGGTAAACACCGAGTGCCTTATAAAGCGAAGGAACAGCCTTCTTAAGAAACATTTCAACAAACTGTACCAATGCCGCAATGACAAGTATAAATACTATCGTGTTAAGATATGCTATATCAAGCGGTTCAAGTATAAAATAATATATAAGGCTTGTAACGGTTGATGAAATAGCCATTACAAATATAACCGCGCCGCCCATACCTGCTGCCGTCTTTATCTGCTTGGAAACTCCGAGGAAAGGACAGATACCGAGGAACTGAACCAATATAACATTATTTACAAATGCAGCCGAAATGGCCAATAATATAATATTCATATCGCTAATCCTCCTTTACCTTTCCCGAACAAAGCACATTTGGACATCCCTCACACTCATCAAGTCTGCAGGTCTTCGGTGTTGTTCCGTTTTTCTTCGCCTTATTTATATTAAGCTTATTTATAAATGCAACAACAAACGCAAGCACAAGAAATGCTCCCGGTGCCATTACAAATATTCCTATCGGCTTATATCCCGAATAAATCATATGACCGAATATGGTACCCGAACCGAGTATTTCTCTGATTATACCGATTATAGTAAGACCTACGGTAAATCCGAGTCCCATTCCGATACCGTCAAATGCCGATGGGATAACAGGATTTTTTGATGCATAGCTTTCCGCACGTCCGAGTATGATACAGTTTACAACTATAAGCGGTATATAAAGACCGAGACTTGCATTAAGACTTGGTATATATGCTTTAAGTAAAAACTGAACCACTGTAACAAAGGAAGCTATGATAACTATAAATGCCGGTATTCTTACCTTATCCGGAATCAGCTTTCGTAAGAGGGATATCATTATATTGCTCAATGTAAGAATAACCATGGTCGTAAGTCCCATGCCGAGTCCGTTTATCGCAGAGGTTGTGACAGCAAGAGTAGGGCACATACCGAGCATCTGTACAAAGGTTGGATTTTCTTTAACTATGCCGTTATATAATCTTTCAATATTTTTTCCCATCTTACTCACCTCCCAACATAGTGATAAGTGCAACTGCAGTATTTACACCGTCCGTAACTGCAGAGGTTGTAATGGTAGCACCTGAAATCGCATCTATCTGACTGTCTACGACAGCACCTGTCTTTGTATACTCATATCTTGTTTCATGCTTGCCGACAAATTGATTCTTGAACTTCTCCTTATCGGCCTCCATACCAAGTCCCGGGCTTTCCTTAAGTTCAAGGAAGGCAAGACCTGTTATCGTAGCATCTTTTCTCATACCGACAACCATTTGTATCTTGCCGCCGTAACCGTTATCGTTGGTTACCACAACTATATATCCGATTAAGTTTTGGTCGGCATCGCTTACCAGACATATTTCATCAATCGTGTCATGTGTAAATCCAAAGCTGTGTATAAGATCGTTGAGCTGTGCATAATCCAGTTTTTCTCCATCTAACGTTAAAATGTCGGCAGCCTCAGGGAATACCTCTTTATAAGCCTCCTGCTTTGCCTTTTCCTCAGCCTTTTCGATAGGCTCCTTTGTCACGCTGTAAACCGTACCGAGTATGGCACCCATGATTACGGTTATCAGCATGATTGCACATATGGCTTTAAATATACCCTTAATATCCTTTCCTTCCTTTTCGGAGGTTTTTTCGGAAGCATCTGATTTTTTATCAGACTCTGAAGCTTCTTTCTTATCAGCATCTTCTTCGGCTTTTGCTTTTTTTGCTTCCTTTTCCTCAGCCTTCTTTTTCTTTTTATCTTCGGCAGACATTTCCGCACCTTCACCGAATGCCTTTGGTTTTGTAGCCATCTCTATAAGCGGTACAAGAAGGTTTGACATGATAATCGCATATGATACACCCTCTGCTCCGTTTCCGAATATTCTCAATGTAAATGTAAGAAGTCCGAGCACGATACCATATATTATCTTTCCGACAGGTGTGATAGGTGATGTTACATAATCGGTTGCCATAAACCATGCACCGAGCATAAGTCCTCCTCCGCAGATTTCGCATAATACGAAATTAACCACATCCTTGTCCTTAACAACTGCATATATCGTCATAGCTATCGCAAATGTACCTATATAGACAAGCGGTATCTTCGGGCTTATTACTCTCTTGATAAGAAGATAAGCCGCACCGATAAGAAGAGCTATGGCCGATGTCTCACCGATGGTTCCTGCTGTATAACCAAGAAACATATCTTTAAGATTTACATGACTTCCGTTTTTAAGGAGTGCAAGAGGCGTAGCACTCGTCACACCGTCATATACAAATTTTGTCATGGATGCTCCGAAGGAAAGAAGCAAAAAGCATCTTGCTGCAAGAGCCGGGTTCATAAAGTTTTTACCCAATCCTCCGAAAAGCTGCTTAACAACTATTATTGCAAACACAGAACCAAGTACGCCCATCCATATCGGAAGTTCCGGTGGAAGGTTCATTGCAAGTAAAAGACCCGTAACAACTGCCGAAAAATCTCCGATGGTTACCGGAAGCTTCATCAGTTTTTCATATATAAACTCGGCAAGAACGGCTGACAGAACGCACGCAAGCACCAGAAATGCGGCATGCTTACCAAAAAGATAAACACCGAATGCCGTAGCCGGTACAAGTGCGATCATTACATCGGACATAATATCCGCCGTTGTCGCCTGGCTTCTCACATGAGGAGAAGCAGATATCTTAAGCTTTAATTCATTTTCGTTCATTTTTCTTCTCCTCTCTTACTTTTTCTTATTTGCAAGTATATTTTTTCTCATACCTGCTATAGTCTGGGTTAAATGTCTCTTAGCGGGACATACATACGAGCAGCATCCGCACTCGCAACACTCCATGCCGTTATTTGCCATAAACTCGTCTATAGCTCCGGCTTCCGCAAGGTCACTGAGCATATTTGGCATAACCCGTCCCGGACATACCGACACACATCTTCCGCATCTTATACATGCGCTACTCTCATATTCGGCAACTTCATCCTTCGTCATGGCAAGAATTGCTGAATTTGTTTTTGTTATAGGCATATCAAGCGTATATATCGCCTTACCCATCATAGGTCCGCCCGCAATAATCTTTGCCGGATCATTTTTAAATCCACCTGCAGCTTCCACAAGTTCTTTATAGCTTGTACCGATTTTTACTTTGAAATTTGTAGGATTTTCGATTGCATCACCGGTTACGGTAACTATCCTGTCCATAAGAGGTTTGCCCTCTCTTACAGCCTCACTAATGGCATAAACCGTATCAACATTATGTACTATACAGCCTGCATCCGCAGGAAGCATTTTTGAATTGATATATCTTCCCGTATTTGCATATATAAGCTGTCTTTCGGCTCCCTCCGGATATTTTGTCTTAAGCTTATTTACTGTTATATCCGGATCACCGGCAAGCTTTTCACGAAGAAGTGCTATAGCCTTAGGCTTATTGCTCTCGATACCGATAATACCCTTTGAACCCGGAAACAGACTCAGAATGATTCTCAAGCCGTCAATAACCTTGTCCGCCTCATCCATAATTCTTCTGTAATCCGAGGTAAGATACGGCTCACACTCGGAAGCATTTACGATTATTCGGTCAATCTTATCAGGCTCCTTCGGCGAAAGCTTCACATGAGACGGAAATCCGGCTCCGCCCATACCGACAATACCGGCATCCTTTATGGCTCCGATAATCTCCTCTTTCGTGTATTCACTTATCTCCTTATCGTTTGGAATAAACTCTTTTGTCTCATAAAGACCGTCATTTTCAATAACGATTGAATCCACCTTAGAACCGGAGGATGTAAGTCTTGGCTCTATCACCTTAACCTTGCCCGATACGGAAGCATAAATATTTGCCGAAACAAATCCGTCAGCTTCAGCTATCAAATCTCCTGCCTTAACCTCATCGCCTTTTTTCACAACAGGCTTAGCAGGCTTTCCGATATGCTGTGACAGTGGATAAACCATTTCACCTTTTGGCAGATATTCGACAACTTCCTTATCCATGGTGAGTTCCTTACCCTCATATGGATGAATACCACCCTTAAATGTCAATTTCATTACATTTACCCCACTATAAAAATATTTATAAATATTCTACTACAAAAGCTATATTTTTACAATAAAATCTGCCTGTTTTAAGGGGGTATTTTACAGATTTTTCACATTTAAAAATGAATATTTTTTATGATTATTCCGGCAAGAATGCCTATAAAAATTCCGGCTATTATTCCGGACACAGAAAGAATTGCAAGATAATAAAAGATTTTCGTATTTTCGATGACGATCGCAGCCACCGTAAGCTGTCCCACATTATGCGCAATGGCACCGCAAACACTTGTGCCCGTTATGGACAAAAGCTTAAACTTTCTTATAACAAACATAACAAGTATACTCAGCAGCGCTCCCGCCATACTGTACATAATGGTTGCCGGATTTCCGAACAAAAGCCCCGAAAGTAAAACTCTTCCGATGCTTATTATAATCGCAGGCCTAAATCCAAGCTTAATAAGTGCAATGATTGTAACGATATTTGCAAGACCGAGTTTGATTCCCGGAACGGCAAAGCTTATGGGAATCAGACTTTCAATATACGAAAGCACCATGGCAAGTGCAATAAGCACACCGCAAAGCGCAGTCATGCCCGATGCCCGGCGTGTACTTTGGTAATTTTTTTTGTTATTATCTGAATTTTTTTTCATCATATAATCGCCGCATTCTTAATAATTTATCAATTCGTTTATCTATCAATATACATCTACTTTGACCCATCAGGTCACTTTGTTATTTTCACTTCAATTACAGTAAGGAAAGTGGTGCTATTATTTTCTTTATCTTCTCATCAGGTCACTTTGTTATTTCTACCACAAGCTTATGAGGAAGACATATTATTGTCTCTCCGATATTGCTTATTTTTTTGTGTTTAACACATATTTTATCAGGGCAATCCGCTTCTTTAACATATACCTCATTATTCTTTATAACGACTACATTATAACCCTTATCTACCTCAAAGACATATTCCTCATCCTTATCCAGAGAAAGGGTTTTTATCGTTTTCCCATCCGCCGAAATCCTGACATTATAACCTGTTTTTTTATTTAAATACATAAATAAAAAAAGGATAATCATAACAGCCAAAAGTATAATTATTAACATTAAATCTCTTTTTGTAATAATCTTATTTTCATTAAATTTATCTTTGCTGTTTTCTTTATCCTTTGTTTTTTCCATATCATTCATGTCAACATATTCCTATCAAAACATATTCAAACGCCCTTTTTTGAGCATTAATCTGCATCTTATCATATGCCTTCGCCAACATCTTATCATATGAACTCGCCGGCATTTTATCATGTGCACTCGCCAGCATTTTATCATATGCACTCGCACTTGACATTATAACATATTATATATAAAATAAACATCTATAAATATGAATTCAAAAAACAATTTTATTAACTAAAGGAGATGATTTTTTGGACGGGAGTCCCTGTATTATTCTTGTAATTATAATAATTTTACTCTTGCTTTCGGCATTCTTTTCTTCATCAGAAACAGCACTGACATCAGTAAGTAGAATCAAGCTTCGTTCCAGAGCTGACGAAGGAAGTAAGCCTGCAAAAAAAGTATTAAAGATAACTGACAAGCCTGCAAAGCTTTTGAGTGCTATATTGATCGGAAACAATATCGTAAACATTTCTGCTTCCGCACTTACAACAACACTTTGTACTGACGTTTTCGGAAGCAGATTTATAGGATACTCAACCGGAATACTTACATTTCTTGTGCTTATTTTCGGTGAGATAACGCCAAAAACCATAGCTACAAAGTATTCACTCCAGTTATCCATGATTTTTGTTTATCCTATCTCATGGCTTATGTTTATACTTACACCGGTTATATGGCTTCTCAATCTTATCACAGGTATTATATATAAAATATTCGGAATAGATATTGATGCCGACAATAATCAAATGACCGAATCGGAACTTCGGACTGTTGTTAATGTCAGCCACGAGGAAGGTGTTATAGAACCGGAAGAAAAATTTATGATTTCAAATGTGGTTGATTTTGGTGATGCACTTTGCAAAGATATAATGATTCCGAGAGCCGACATCGTCTGCGCCGATGTAGTTTCCACTTATGATGAGCTTATCGATTTGTTTATGTCCGAATCTTACTCACGTATACCTATCTACGAGGAAAGCAAGGACAACATCATTGGTATACTTTATCTCAAGGATTTATTTTACTACAGCCATGTAAATGATATTGATTACTTCGACTTAAGAAGTATTCTTCGTAAGCCGGTCTACGTATATGAGCATCAAAAAACGAGCCAGCTTTTCTCGGATCTTAAGACTTCGTCAACAACCATGGCAATCGTCATTGATGAATACGGCGTAGCCTCAGGTATAATAACCATGGAGGACTTAATTGAAGAAATAGTCGGTGATATACGTGATGAATATGACGAAGACGAAAACAACCTTATCAAAGAAGTTGAGGAAAATGTCTATGACATTGAAGCATCAATCAAATTAACCGACTTAAATGATGCCATCGGAACAAACCTCACATCCGATAATTATGATTCACTAGGAGGATTTGTCATAGAAATTATGGATAAGCTTCCAAAGGAAAATGACGAAGCCGACTTTGAAAACATTCACTTCAAAGTCATCAACGTAATAAAAAACCGAATCGACCGTATCCTCGTAACCATAACACCTATCGAGGAAGAAGCAATTGAAGAAGAGTAAAATCTTCTATTCCCCACAATAACATCGGTATCATACTGATTAATATACTGAACAAAGAAAGCAGGCAATTAATCTAACGCACATAGTTTTTTAAATCAGAGCATTCGAATTCTTTATATTCGCACGAAACCGAAAACTCGCTTTCGCTCAGACAGTTCGGTTTCTGAGCGAATCTATGTGAATTCTCATTGCTGATTTAACAAAAACTATGCGGATGCTATATTAACTGCCTGCTTTCTTGTATCAGTATTTATTAACCAATATGATACCGATAGCGAAAAACAGCACGTATTGTGCTGTTTTTCACTACTGACATAAATGCTTCTGCTGACAGAATCAAAGAAGTATTTATGACGTAAAGTAAACACAGTGGGTAGCTGTAACATTATCCGATTTGCGTTAAATCAGCAACGAAAATTCGCAGATATTTGCTTTGAAATTGATATGTCTGAGCGAAAGCGAGTTTATCAATTTCATGCAAATAACAAGAATTGAGTGTACTGATTTAGCAAATTGACGATACGTTATAGCTACCCACTGTGTTTTACTTACGTCATGTAAGCCAAAATTTAAATCTGTCAGCAGAAGTTTTTATGTCAGTCATATTGTGGCAATCAGATGTTTATACTGCTGTCTTTGCCATATCGATTTGCTGTATAATGCCGGACATTCCGTTTTCGTGAAGGAATACTCCGGAACGTCTTATCTGTGCATTTTGTTTGTTGTCAGTCAGGGATTTAAGTGCAAATTCGGAACGAGCACTGCCAAGATAAATGGCACCCAGCTTTGCATCACGAAGACTTATAAGCTTATCGTTTCCGGCATCATCTTTTTGCCATACAGAAAGCTTATCATAGATTTCATCAGCTTCATCAATCCATCCGTTTCCGTCCGAATCATAAGACGAAAGCTCCGCAAATCCATTGCCGGTTTTGGATCCGAACATTTCGCTACCGTCATTAATCGTTCCGTCACCGTTTTTATCAAAGCATAAGAAACCGGCTCCCCTGGATAATAGAGAAATACTATCTTTAGTACCATCGGCATCTATATCAAAGCGCCATTTTTGATCACTTACCGATATAGGATTACCGTCCAGACTTATTACCAAAGGATCTGTCATAATCGCTTCGACACTTTGATTCAACACCTCAGTTGATTCATAATACTCTCTTGTCATCTCAAGCTCAAGATTAAACTCAAGCTGTCTTCCGTCGGAAGTTATCACCTTGCCGGTTGTACTAAAGGACATGCTCGCTTTTTCTTCATATTCTATACTGTAGTAATCTGTCCTTTTCCATAAGCTGTAGCTTCCATCAAATGAGCCTGTGGTTAAATCCAGGGAATTACCGCTTAAAAGCTTATGTCTCATCGCTTTATCCCTTACACCGATCATAAGTGAAAGACTGTTTCGAAATTCAATCAAAAAAATTCTAAGCTGACCAAGCAGTCTCTCTCTGCTGTCGCCGGCTCTTTTTTCCGATTGCGCCAATGTCTGAGGCGACGGAAGATACGGCTCGCTTTTTAATGCATCAGCGCTTTCCGTGTTCTTATCCTGCGACTCCTCCCAGCTTCTTTCATAGGTTGCCGAAAATGAATTATCCGAAAAATTCATGGCACCTGTCGTAAGATTGGACATAATTGTCCCGTGTGTCTGCCTGTAAGTTCGCTTCTCAGTGCTTTTGGCAGACATGCCTACCGCGCTTTGGTTAATAATCATAATGTCCCTCCTTTGTCTCGCTAAAAGCGATACAAATCAGTCTACTCATAGGAGGTACTTTCCTAAAAAATATATCGACTGAGGAGGGACATTACTTAAGAACTATTCAGTTTAAAAATTATAATATTGAAAAATACAAACTATATGTCTGTTTATTTTTTCATCATTCTGTCAAGAACCATATCATAGCTGTCATTACCATAGTTGAGCGAACGATTTACTCTGCTTATGGTAGCAGTTGAAGCGCCGGTTTTTTCGGCAACCTCTATATAAGTATGCTTTTCCTTTAACATCTTTGCAACAGCAAATCTTTGTGCTATTGAAGTAACCTCATTAACCGTACATACATCTTCGAAAAAATCAAAGCACTCATCTACATTTTTCAGCGTGAGTATGGCTTCAAATAATTCCTTTACGGTATCATTTCTAATCGTCTTCCCCATATAATCACCCTCTATTTGTTTTCCTTCTGAACCCAGACAGCAACTGCTCCCCTGTTTACATAGAAGTTACCGCAACCATCTTCATCAATCTTGATATTGTATCTTGCATTGCCCATCGCATCCGCAAAATGACAGCCTGCGAATTGTCTTCCTATGTACATACGCTTCGTTCCGCCTGTTCCGTCAGATATAACTACGGCAAGTCCGGATTCTTTATGTTCCTCATCGCCTTCTCTGGTCCATCCGATACAATTCGGATCATCAAAATAATCATGCTGCGGACCATATGCTTTAAGCTTTCTCAGCTTAAGAAGCTTATCAAGTTCTCTCTTCTTAGACTTAACCTTAGCAGTCGGTATGCCCTTATAATCACCATAGAATACGCAAGGATAACCATCCTGTCTCAAAAGAATAAGTGCATAAGCCAAAGGCTTGAACCAATCCTCAACCCAGGATTCAAGACTCTGTCCGGGCTGACTGTCATGATTATCTACAAATGTAACTGCCATAAGAGGATTAATCTTTGTAAGTGTTCCGTCAAATATAGTTCTCAAATCGTAATTTCCATGAGCCTTTGAGCAATTATGGAAATTGAAATGAAGCGGTACATCAAACAATCTGACCATGCCCTCGGTAGCAGCTATATAATCCTGAAGCAAATCAACATTCCAATGCCAATACTCCCCTACTGCAAAGAATTCTTTACCAAATGCTTCATTTATCTGCTTTAACCAATCCTTGTAAAAATACTTATTAATATGCTTTACGGCATCAAGTCTGTAACCGTCAAGATTAGCAAACTCCGTGTACCACTTGCCCCATCTGACAAGCTCTTCCCTTACTTCCTGATTGTCAAAATCGACATCGGCTCCCATAAGGTAATCATAATTCTCAAGTTCTTTATCTACTTCCTTATCCCATTCCTTACCCTTGAATAAGAAGAGTGATTTTTTTGCTCTGTCCTGATCCCAGTCGATTCCGTCGAAATGAGTCCAATTCCATGTAAAATCGGAATATTTACCTTTTCTTCCCGGAAATGTAAACTTAGACCATGCTCCAATAACTTTGCTGTCTCCAACCATCTGATTACGACTGTTCTCATTGAATTCCTGAGCCGAAACCTCTTCTACTTCATCAGCTCCGATTCTGTGATTAAGTACAATATCCGCATATACATTTATGTCTTTTTCGTGAAGTGCCTTTATGGCCGCCAGATATTCGTCTTTAGTACCGTATTTTGTTGCAACGGAACCCTTTTGCTTGAACTCACCCAAATCATATAAGTCATATACACTATAACCAACATCCTTGGCGCCACCTGCTCCCTTATATGCCGGTGGAAGCCATACTGCAGTCACGCCGGCCGTCTTAAGCTTTGCAGCCTCCTCTTTTAACTCTTTCCAAAGGCTTTGGTTGGCAGGCATATCCCACTCAAAGTATTGCATCATAGTTCCATTTAAATCCATGCTCAATCTCCTCCAAAAACGTATCGGTTTTACTTTAACACTTTGACGTGTATTATAACAAATTTTTATCTTTTAGTAAAGGAATGGTAAATCCGGTTTTTAATATTCATCAAGATCCTCCGGTAAATCCTGCAATGAATCAAACTCTGCTTTTGTTATCTCTTTTAAAACAATTGTATAGTATCCGTCATCCAGATAAACATTATTTCCATCGGAAGTCATATTTACTTTTTCACCTGTTATTGTTACGGAAGTAGCATCATAGGTGAACTCATCGTCAAATGTTGAATATACATAAATATATCCCGTTCCGTCCGGGTAGAAAAGCAAATATGCCACCTTATATCCTTCAAGCATCTTCAAGTCTTCGGCAAATTCACCGCTTTCCTGACCGTTTTCGGTCATATCCGAAAGTATATAATATTTTGTTCCTTCAGGTATCTGATCAGGATTTAATGACTCGGTAGTTGCAGTTTCGGTAGTTGTAGCTTCGGTAGTTGTAGCTTCGGTAGTTGTCATTTCCGTCGTAGTTGCTTCGGTAGTTGTCATCTCAGTCGTAGTTGATTCGGTTGTTGTAACCTCTGCAGTAGTTGTTTCTTTACCTGAATTCTTATCTTTATCATCTGCTTTGTTTTTATTTAACAAAAGAACCGTAGCTACGATACCGCCTATAATTACTATGGCTGCAATTATGATTCCTATTATAAGTCCTGTCTTTTTTCCACCGTTTCCGCCGTTATCGCCACCGTTATTTCCATTACTATAATTATTAAAATTATTTTGCGGCTGTTCATACTGCTGTCTCGTATTCTGCTGTGCAGGCTGAGCATATTGCTGATTCATATTCTGCTGTGCAGACTGAGCATATTGCTGATTCATATTCTGCTGTGTAGGCTGAGCATATTGCTGTCCCATGTTTTGCTGTGCAGACTGTCCGTATTGCTGATTCGCACTATTCTGTACTGACTGCTGCATATTTGCGAATTGCTGTCCCATATTCTGCTGTGCAGGCTGTCCATATTGCTGATTCGCACCGGTCTGTGCCGACTGCGAATATTGCTGTCCCATATTCTGCTGTGCAGGCTGTCCGTATTGCTGGTTCATACCTGTTTGAGCCGACTGCTGCGGAAATACAGGCTGAGTCGGTTCAATATTTTGAAATTGCTGACCGTAACCCTGTTGATTAAAATTATTATTATCCATACATCTTCTCCTTTTTATTATAATATGCTTCGCTTATTTTCATGAATATCTCATAATTCCCATGAGTAACTCAAAAGAAACAAGTCTCAAAATGAAACATACACGTTGATATTATATCATACTTTTCCAAATAAAGATAGCATTCTTAATCATATTTATCCAAATGAAAATATTGCCGGAGAGAGCTGTCTCCCCGGCAATATTTACCGTTTTAATATTAATCAATAGTGTCAAAATATTCATTTACAAGATCGATATATTCCTTTTTATACTCATCATCTTCATAATCCTTTACTGATTTAGCAAGAGAAAGGATAAGCTTCTTGTCGGTAAAACCCATATATTCACTGTCCTTAAGATACATTCCGAATGCTGCAACAGATGCTGCCCATCTTAAGTTGTCGCTTCCATCCTTTGAATAATTGTTTGTTTTGCAAACAAAGTCCACAAGTTCGCTCTTATCTGCTTCCGGCTCCTTATATCTCACTCTTAATGTGAAAAGCTCATCATTGTATTCACCGTTTCCATAGATTTCATTATCAACGCCATCACTGTATTTTAAATCCGCTGTTGGAACTTCTGCCTTTGAATCAGCCGGGATTATTTCATATATAGCTGTTACACTGTGACCTGCACCCATTTCTCCACCGTCTTTTGTATCATCGTTGAAGTCTTCTGCTGCCATAACTCTGTTCTCATATCCGATAAGTCTGTAACCCTTTACAAGCGCCGGATTAAACTCAACCTGAAGCTTAACATCCTTTGCGACAGTCACCATACTTGCTCCCAAATTGTCAACTAATGCTTTCTTTGCCTCAAAAATCGAATCAATATATGCGTAATTTCCGTTACCCTTATCTGCAAGTGTTTCAAGCTTATTGTCCTTATAATTTCCATAACCTACACCTATAACGCTTAAGAAAACTCCTGATTTTTTCTTCTCGGTTATAAGCTGCTCAAGAGCACTTTCACTTGTAACACCAACATTTAAATCACCGTCTGTTGCAAGGATAACTCTGTTGTTTCCACCCTTAATATAATACTTCTCTGCGAGCTTGTATGCAGTCTCGATACCGGCAGCACCATTGGTTGAGCCCCATGCCTCAAGTCCTTCTATAGCTGAGCTTATAGTATAATAGTCATCTCCTCTTGCTCCCTCAAGAACAACTTCATCCCCGCCTGCGTAAGTTACTATTGAAACTCTGTCCTTTTCGGTAAGATTTTCGGCAAGCATGCACATTGACTGCTGTACAAGCGGAAGCTTATCATCATCAAACATTGATCCGGATGTATCTATAAGAAATACTATATTTGATTCCGGAGCATCGGTAAAATCAATTTTCTCAGTATTAAGTGAAACCAGCGCAAGCTTTGAATCCTTATTCCATGGACAATCCGCATATTCCATATGAACCGCAAACTTATCATCGCCCTTTGGTGTTTCATAATCATAATGGAAATAATTTATCATTTCTTCAATTCTGACCATACCCGCTTCCACGCCATAGCCTTCCATAATATTCTTTCTTATCTGGCTGTATGAAGCTGTATCAACATCTGCCGCAAATGTCGAAAGCGGTGAAAGTTTAACCGAAAGCCAAGGATTCTCAGCAAGATCATTATATTCATTTGTATTAAACTCTTCATCACCATAGTAAGTATCTTCGGTTTCAACGTAATATGCACCTACATCGTTCGTACAAGCTTCTCCGGCCAGATCGTACTCATAACATCCATCGTCTTTTGAGTAATATTCCTCTGTATCTTCATATTCCACATCAACTGCTTCGGTTGTGTTTTCTTCTTCGGTTGGATTCTGTTCTTCACTTGTATTTTCAATAAGCGTTGTAACATTTTTCTTTTCCTTGCCGCACGCACACATACTAAGCATCATAGCTCCTGCGAGTGTAACTGCCATTATCTTTTTTCCCAAATATCCTTTTCTCATAATCATTTCCTCCATATTCTTTCTGATTATTTTTCTTAGTTTTTTGTTGTTTTTTGAAAAGCGGTATTTTTTAATTTTTAAATGGTTTTTTGATACCTTATTTTCGTATCTGTTATATATACGCAGGGGATTTTTGTTTTTATGGGAAATTTTATGAGATTTTTTAATTATTATTTTATTTTATTTTTTTATTAATTTTTTTCTTTTTTTATTGTTAATTAATATATCATTTTATATGGTGCTTAATATCTTCCTGTTTAGTTTTTATCCATCTTCTTAAATTAAAAAGACAATAAAAAACATCATACAAACTATGTATCCGGAATTATTTCCATGACATAATTTGAATGATGTCTTTTATTGTATAACATCCGATTATATATGATGTCTTTTTTGTATGATATCTTATTTGGTATGATTTTTTAATTCTCAGCCTTGTCTTTATTTATATATAATCTGAAATAATTTTTATAGCTTATATAAATATAATCGCAATCATCTTTATTTCCGGTCCATATAACAGTCAGCTCTTCTTCAGGATAGCTGCAGAAGTCATTTGTTATATATGCTTCAGTCGCAAATTTCTCAGGCAGTGTATCAACAAAAGCCTCCTTAGTATCGATATAGGTAATTCCGTTAAAAACAATTTCTTTTGCAATTTCATTTTCATTGATAAACGCTTCATCTGCCGTGCCTTCGGCATTATCTGTTTTTTCGGAATTCTTGTTATCATATATCACATTTGAAGAATATTGCTCCCGTGTATCAGATGAAGCGGAATCACTTTCCTGTTCTTCGTAAGCTTCTGTTGTATCTTCTGCTTCCATGTAGGCTTCATCAACTTCATAATCATCTGAATCGGCACTTTCTTCATAGTTAAAGGAAAACTCTTTATTTTCGGTTGTTTCTTCTTTTTTGCTTTCCTTTTTACCCGCTACATTAAATATTGCTACAGGAATTGCTATAACAACAATTACAACCGCTGCCGCAATAAATCCTATTACCTTTTTTCTTCTTGTCTTATTTTCGCTATCTATTAATTTAAGCTCCTTTTCATATCCTGTCTCAATTTTAGACCACAGATCCGGAGTATTTATTTCCACTTCATTTAAATATGCATCAATCAGCTCATCAGGTATATCCAAAGCCATAGCTTCAATGTCTTCCTGACTGTTCTTATATTCATTTAAATCAATTGTATTCTTACTCATAATTAGAAAGACACCTCCTTAGCTTTTTTATTCCCTCATTATACAGCCACGTGACCGTTCCTATCGGCTTCCCGGTTATCCTGGCTATTTCCTTAAATTTCAGCTGTCCCATAAGCTTCATATCAATTACTTCTTTTTCATTAGGATTAAGCGTTGCCATTGCCTGCTTCATATCCTGTGAAAGTACAGCTTTGGTTTCTATACCCTCCGTATGCGGTTCTTCAAATTCCGCTACGGTATTTTTATTTTTCCTTATTGCATCAATTGCCATATTCTTTGCAATGGTTACAAGCCACGTCTTGTGTGGGCTTCCCTTTTTAAAACTTCCCGCCACACGAACCAGCTTAATAAAGAACTCCGATGTAATATCTTCTGCTTCTTCCTTGCTCTGAACCGTATTATACACTACCGCATATATAAGCTTCATATATGCCTCATATATAGCCTTAAGTCCGTTTTTATCACCATTTAAAAGCAAATCAATGGCTGACGAAAATTCTATGTCAGTCATCATTAAACCGCCTTTCATAATAATATACGTATCAATTTCAAATTTTTATGGTACAATTCTACAATTTTTTCAATTTATTTTCAAGAACAAACCCTAAATTCTGTTTCCCGCAATAACATCGGTATCATATTGGTTAATATACTGAACAAAAAAGCAGGCAGTTAATCTAACGCACATAGTTTTTTAAATCAGAACACTCGAATTCTTTATATTCGCACGAAACCGAAAACTCGCTACGCTCAGACATTCCGGTTTCTGAGCGAATATATGCAAATTCTCGTTGCTGATTTAACACAAATTATGCAAATGTTTTCGTACCCCTGCCTGTTATCCCGCCTGCACACGAACCGGGTATCTGCTATTGATAGAAAGGGTTCCACCGACGGGAGCCTTCATAAACTTAAATTTGGCATTATGCAAAAAAGTCCGTATGCCATAAAGAAATATACGGACTAAAATTCATCTTTATGCAAAAAAGTCCGTATGCTATGCGGAAATATACGGACTAAAATTCATCTTTATGCAAAATAGTCCGTATGCCATGAAGAAATATACGGACTAAATTTAAGCCTTATGCAAAATAGTCCGTATGCCATGAAGAAATATACGGACTAAATTTCGGCTTTATACAAAATAGTCCGTATGCCATGAAGAAATATACGGACTAAATTTCGGCTTTATGCAAAATAGTCCGTATGCCATGAAGAAATATACGGACTAAATTTAAGCCTTATACAAAATAGTCTGTATTATTGACTCAAATTGCACTTACAGTGTTTGTTTTCTATTAATCATAAGAAGGTTTTCACTGACGTAAGCATTCATACAATTAAATATGGTGCGGGAGAAAAAAGCGTAGGGTATTTAACAACATTGCCCGATTTGCGTTAAAACAGCAATGAGTGATTGAAGATGATTTGCTCAGGAAACGAACTGTTTGAGCACAGCGAGTTTTCGTTTTCGTACAAATCTCGAAAGCACGAATGTGCTGTTTTAGCAAATTGATGGCACGTTGTAAATACCCTATGCTTTGGCTTTCGTGTCAGAAGAAGAAAAAGAAAGGGTTCCGTCAGTGGAACCCTTTCTGTCAATCCTGCATGGTAGACAGGAATTTGTATATTAGTTTACGTTTTGGAAGCCGTAGCAGGCCTCGTCTATGAGTTCGCCGTTGGCATCATATACTCTGAATAATGTCCAGTAGTATCCGTATGTTGGCTGCCATACTGTCCAGAGGCAGTTTCCTTGTGCTCCGCATCTTCCGGTTGTATAAACCCAGGCATCCTTGCCCTGCATGTAAAGGTTGCAGTCAAGTATAAGCATTTCGTACGAATATGAGTTGTTAGGATTATCGTAGCTTTCTATACCGATAAGATATCCTCCGCCTTCACCTGTATATGGCATCTGGCATATACCTTTTATCTGCTTATGATATTCTGTTCCGAAAGCATACTGTATCTCTGAAGTTTCTTCATTTCCGACTACTCTTGCATAGCAAACGAATACATATCCGCCGGATTTTTCAGGAGTCCAGTTCATCCAGTTATTGTCTTTGGTCCATGGACTTACCTCAAACCACTTATCCGGTTCACTGTTATTGCATCCAACCCACCTGTATTCTACAACATCATTCTCGTTACTCTTCTGAATGTTGATTCCGGCCTGAATAGTCGGATAATTGCTTGCGCAATATATTCCGCTTGTGGTGATGGTTCCGTCTGAAGGAATTTGTTTTATAGTTGCAGCCAAACTTGTTTCATCGATATCATTATGATTATCATCGCCTACAACCTTATACCATACATAATAAGTTCCAACTTCGGTTGCTGTAGGGATAGATTCCGAATAAGCTTCGGTTGCTTTTGTTTTATTTCCGAGAGCGTACAGCATAGTACCGTTGTTTGTTTCACCTGCTGTCACAAGCTCCTGTGACTTACCGTTATATGTAGGGTTTTTGGCTACAGGAGCTTTTTTAATAGAACCGTCGGCCTTGTCGAAGGTATAGCCGACAGAAACTGTAATGCTCTTGTTATCACCCTGAGCAGTCTTCACACCCGACAAAGTGAACTCAGCAATGTAATCCCCGGCGTCTGTAGGCGCCGCATCAAGGGCTTCGCCGTCCTTAGTATAAGTCTCGTCTTCTTTTACGGCCTTATAATACTTGATAGAATCATCCGAAACATTCAGTCCTGTGGCAGTGTTAAACGCATCCTTTCCTATCAGAGCCGCCGAAGTGTCTTCTGTTTCGCCATAAGTGTTAGCCTTAGGAGCAACAAGCTCAAGTGAAACCGGACTTTCGGTCAACGGACATCCGCTATTTGCACAAGATACCGTAATCACATTCGCATTGTCTCCCGTACCGGCTGCATATGTCAAATTATGAAGATGAATCTCAACAGGTGCACTGGCATAATCTGTTGCTTTTCCCTCGTTCACATCTTCTGCTACAAGATAGACCTTGTAATTTGTGCCCCAGGTTCCTGTTACCATGTTGGTATTCAGAGTAAAGGTTCCGCTTCCCTCTGTGCTCCAACTATCCACATTAAGCTTCGTATACTGAATCGGTTCATCAGTGGTGCTCCAACCGGTTGTTTCGGACCATGTTACATCACTACCGGTAACTACAACAGATACCTGTGTCGCATTGCTTGCATTATCTCCCGTGATTGTATATGGCACGGTAACCGTCGAATTATTCATCACAGCTCCGGTGCTGCTTACGGACATCAGATTATTACCTTGGCTATCCTTATCCAGAACCGTCAACTTATAAGAATTCGTTTCCGATGGGATTAAGGATGAAAACATAATAGATGACAGCTTGACATTTAAAGTAGGACTCACACCCACTCCTTCATCATTGCATCCTACGCTTTGCACATTACCGTCTCGCGAACCTCCAACACTTGTATTAGAATATTTAGCCTGCGAACGAAGCCACCACGGTGCATAATTGCCATTCAAATATTTCATTCTTATATCAGATTGTTCATTATCAGGGAAGCCGTAGGTTCTATTTGTTGCCTCTACCCCATCCAAGAAGAATATCTGATCATCTTGCACCGGTGCCCAGCTGATACCGGCCGTGCCCCACGGTTCCCAACCGTCTCCATCATAATTATTAGCTTTAGAACTCTTTGAGCTTGTCGCGATAGCGGCAATCTCCGAATCGGTAAACCTTGCATTTTTAAAATCACCGTTCAGCCAAACCCTGATATCACTGTGTGCCCAATCCACTCTTGTTGCACCTTCATTCGGCTGTCCATCTTCGTCAAACTTATGAAGCTCGAGTACATCCGCACAGTCTAAAAGAAGTGTCCTATTCTCTCCCGAAGTGAAAACGCTTTCCCCAACCTTCAATACATTAAAACGAATAATCTCATCCTTTGAACCGAAGTAAACCTTATTCCATCCGCCTTTTCCATTTTTCGGGTTTCCGATGGTCCCCGTACTGAGACCAGTAATGGTCTTTCCGGACACTTCCTGCTCTGCACGAACCTGCAATACCGATCCCGTACCCGGTATCATACCCAATACCATCGCAATGGCCAGAGCCAACGATAACACGACTCTTGTCGCTCTTATATGCAATCTGTTTCCTGCTCTTTTATTCATTTTCTACCTCCCTAATCTCTCCTCTTTCATTTATTATAATTAATAATTCTTAAACGCAGAAAACAGCACTTCAAGTGCATGTTTTCTACTTAAGACATATATATTTTTATACATTTATTTCAGCTGTGATTCCGAGTATGTCGGAATTTGCATCGAGGATAGGTTGAACTACCTCTGATAAGAATTCTGCTGTCTGCTCAGGTGCACGACCTACGAAGTTCTTTGGTTCAAGAAGCTTTACAATTTCCTCTTTTGTCATTCCGAAAGAATCATCTGCCGCAATCAAGTCAACAAGATTATTGGTATTTCCGTACTTCTTAACCTGCTCACCTGCCTGCATGGAATAAGTACGAATCTTCTCATGAAGCTCCTGACGATTACCTCCGCGCTTTACGGAATCCATCATAATATTTTCGGTTGCCATGAAAGGTATCTCTCTCATAAAATGCTGATAGATAACCATATCATAAACTACAAGACCATCTACTACATTGAGATATAAATCAAGTATTCCGTCTATGGCAAGGAAGCCCTCAGGAATTGAAATTCTCTTATTAGCCGAATCATCAAGTGTTCTCTCAAACCACTGTGTTGCTGCTGTGATAGCAGGATTTAATGCATCTGTCATAACATAGTTTGCAAGAGATGCAATTCTCTCACTTCTCATAGGATTTCTCTTGTATGCCATAGCAGATGAACCTATCTGATTCTTTTCAAACGGTTCTTCTATCTCCTTTAAGTGCTGAAGAAGTCTTATATCATTTGAAAACTTATGTGCACTCATTGCTATTCCCGAAAGAACATTTAAAATTCTTGCATCAACCTTACGTGAATAAGTCTGGCCGGAGACCGGATAGCAAGCCTTAAAGCCCATCTTCTCAGCTATCTTTCCATCAATCTTCTTGACGGTTTCATGGTCTCCGTCAAAAAGCTCAAGGAAGCTTGCCTGAGTACCGGTAGTACCCTTTGAACCAAGCAGCTTCTGCTGGTCAATCATATATTCAATATCATTTAAATCAAGTAAAAGTTCCTGCATCCAGAGTGTAGCTCTCTTACCAACAGTTGTAGGCTGTGCAGGCTGAAAATGTGTAAATGCAAGTGTAGGTAAATCCTTATACTTATCTGCAAACTTTGCAAGCTCATTTATAACATTGATAAGCTTCTTTCTTACAAGCTTCAACGCCTCAGTCATTATTATTACATCGGTGTTATCACCGACATAACAGCTTGTTGCACCAAGATGTATAATACCTGCAGCATTCGGGCATTGCTGTCCGTAAGCATATACATGACTCATAACATCATGACGCACTTCCTTTTCACGAGCCTTGGCTACATCATAGTTTATGTCATCGGCATGTGCTTTCAACTCATCAATCTGTTCCTGACTGATTCTCGGATTTCCGTTTTCATCCTTAAGTCCAAGTTCCATCTCTGTTTCTGCAAGAGCAATCCAAAGCTTTCTCCATGTTTTAAATTTCATATCAGGTGAGAAAATGTATTGCATTTCCTTGCTTGCATATCTTTCCGACAAAGGACTTACATACTTATCATTCATTTTTTATTCTCCTTATTGTATATAATCAAATTAATTAATTTTGTATGAATATGTTGGAGCCGCTTCATAGCTTGAAGCATTATAATACTTACGACCCTTTGATTCAACAAATAAAGGATCCCAATATCTTCCACCGGCATATACCCATCCGTGGATAGGACTGATATAAAGATACACATCTCCGAAATTAAGCTCTGCATAAAGATAAGCAAGTGCTGCCGCTTCTCCCACGCATTCCGCTCCGAGAGCATCCTGATCTCCGTATCCGTTTAATATATTATTTGCATAGTGTGCATCAAGGCAATTCCAATTACCGATGAAATTTCCTACCGGATAATCCTTCAAAAGGTAAGGGAACTTAGCAACATATTGATAACATTTTTCCTGTTTTGTTGCAAGACTGTCTCCCGGATCGCATATTGAATCAACAATCTGCTTGGCTCTTATCATCATCGGAATTTTTTCATTGGCATATCCTGTCATAACTGCGGAACCGTCTTCATTTAAATCTATACCGCAGGAAGATCCGCCTCTTTGTAAAACTCCGGTGGTTCTGTCGAAATAATAATATTTACCGTTGCATTCAACCCAGCCATGCTCACTTTTCGGAAGATCGGGATCTATTTCTTCCACATTATCAAAGCTGTAGCAGGCTTCATCTATCATATTTCCGTTGGAATCATACAATCTGAACAAGGTCCAGTAATAACCATATTCAGGATTCCAGAGTGTCCAGAATGAACTGCCTTCGGCCACACCACACGGTCCTGTTGAATATATCCATGCAGGAAGTCCCTGTTCATAGAGGTTACAATCCAACACAAGCATTTCATATGCAAAGCTCTGATTTTTATTTTCAGTAGTTTCAAATCCTATAAGAACTCCGCCTTCTTCACCCGTATTAGGCATCTGGCATATATTCTTTATATATTTATGATACTCCACACCGGCGAAAGCCTGTGCATAATCAACGCTGCCCTTACGTCTTACTTCGGCACAGATTGTATATGTTCCTGTCTCATCAGGCTTCCAATCAAGATATTCATAATTAAGTACCCACGGGCTTACTTCTTTCCAGTCCGTTTCTCCGTTTTTACATGCCAGCCATCTGTATTCCAAATCACCTAAATTCTTATCTGCAGCTACACCCGCAACAATATGATCGTTATCATTTGTAACTATTATTATATTTAAAGTATCCTGAAGATATGTATCTACTTCCGGCTCCTTAACAACTACATTTTCAAAGCCGTAGCAGGCTTCATCTATCATATTTCCGTTGGAATCATACAACCTGAACAAAGTCCAATAATAACCATACTCAGGCTGCCAGACAGTCCAGAATGCATTTCCCTCAGCTACTCCGCAAGGACCCGTTGAATATGTCCATGCCGGAAGGCCCTGAGCATAGAGTGTACAATCCAAAATAAGCATTTCATAGCTGTAGCTTTGATATGGATTTTCTTTTGTCTCAAATCCTATGAGAACACCGCCGGCTTCACCGGGATTAGGCATCTGGCATTTACTCTTTATGTATTTATGAAACTCAACGTTTTCAAAAGCCTGTACAGCTTCGGTCTCACCGTTTTTTCTGACCTCAGCGCAAACAGTATATGTGCCTGATTCGGCAGGTATCCAGTCAAGATATTCATTATTAAGTATCCATGGACTGATTTCAAACCAGTTCGTATCTCCACTCTTACATGCAATCCATCTGTATTCCAAATCTCCTACAGACTTATCTGTAACGGCTGCTCCAAAAATATGTTCATTATTGATTTCGATTATAGAGATATCCACCGATGATATACTTCCGGAAGAAACTATATCGACATTTTCCTCCGTTTCTTCTTCGAAATAATCAGCATCACTCTGCGTAGCTTCTTCATAAATCATCAAGGCATCTTCACTTATATCCTGTGCCTTTACCGGGAATGAAAATAAGCCCATTGATAAAGCAATCATTCCAAACGCACCTGCAAGGATTTTTACACTTTTACTTATTTTCATAGTTTTACTCCTATTTTAATATACGGCAGTTACAATCCACGGACTGTCAGGTGTTTTCTGCTCACATTGTGCCTGAAATCCATCATAATATATAATTGCATATCCTGCACTTTCATCAGTACATGCATTGACAACGACCATATTTCCGCCCAATGCTGCCATAAGCGCATCCGCACTGCTTCCGATATAACCCTTTGCAATTGATTTTTGATCCTGTGCCGGTGCTTCGGTTACAGCCTCGGTTGGTGCTTCTGTAGGAGCCTCAGTTGCCGCCTCGGTAGTCTTCTTTTCTTCCGTAGTCTTCTCCTCTGTAGTTTTCTTTTCTTCCGTTGTCTTTTTCTCTTCTGTAGTCTTCTTTTCTTCTGTAGTCTTCTTCTCTTCTGTAGTTTTCTTTTCTTCTGTAGTCTTTTTCTCTTCGGTCGTTTCCTTATCTGCAACACTTTCGGTTACAGCATCTGTCTTTGTTGCCTTTTCATCCTTTGCATCCTTGTCTTTACAACCTGCAAGAGACACACATAACATAGCAACTAAAGCTGCGTATTTTAGTTTTTTCATTTTTTCTCTCCTATGCATACACTATATATTCTTAACATCATCCGCAATAAAAATCGCAAATGATATTATAACATATCCTAAAATGTATCACAACACAAAAAGCCTTTATTTTATTATATCTGACGCGGTATAATTTTACTGATTATAGACATATAAAATACCTTCACATTCGGTTATAACCATTATCTCGTAATCCTCAGGAAGCAGTTCCTTATTGATATATGCCCCATATGCATATTCGGCCTCCTTATGGTCATGAACCTTCTCATATGACGCAGGAGTTGCCTCAAAAACAGTCACGGCATCTTCCGAAATAATCATTATATAAATGTTCGAATCATCATCCGTATAATCTTTATCAACATTTCCGTATACAAGCAATCTGTTACCCTTATCCTCGGTATTAATGCTTACCTTATCCGAAGATACTTCCCTAATATTTCCCGGAAGATCTCTTTCGAGAATTATTTTTTCCGGAAGTTCTCTTTCAGGTGCGTCCATATACGGAAGATACTCGATAAGCCACGGAATATTTCTTTCGACTATTTCATAAATCACGGTATCGGCATTTTGAAAACCGACCTGATCCAGGTCCGCAGGCTGACCTTTTGAAAAAAATCCTTTTTCGTATTCGTCTGCAATATAAGGTATTGAAGCATTTCCGTAAGAATCCCTAAACATTACAAGTGAGCCTGAAGCCGCCGGATTTTGAGTCATAATAATCGGATCCTCAGTGTTTTTTACCGCATTGACATAAGAATATTCATGCTCTCTTTCGTAAATCACATTATCATCAAGCTCATCAAGCGACGGATAAATGATATTATACAAATCTCCTCTATGCACGGCCTGAATAGTATACGGCTCATCGGTATAATCATAATGTTCTTTTCCGACACCATCCAAGATAAGATCTACCGCAAACACAGCTCCCTCATTGGTCCAATGACTGTCCCATTTATGATACATAACTCTGTCATCAGCCAAAAATGCGGAATGCAAATCGACAAAGTTTACATTTTTATCCTTCATACCGCTTCTTAACATATCATAGTTTGTCTTCTCATTTGTTTTGATATAATTATCAGGCATGTTTTCAGGATAAAGAGAATTCTTGTTTGGTGCAACCGTAAATAAAAATGTAACGCCTCTTTCTTCACAGTTTTCCTGCATAAGTTCAAGCACCTTTACCGCATTATGTATCTCTCTTTCGGACATAACATCCTCACCCAGATAGTCATGCATGCTCTCACTGTAAAAAAGCCATCCGTCTTTGCCGAGCACGACTCTATCCTGATTGGAAGTATTAAACACTTTCGCCTTAATTACGGCATCCGCAGTCGAAAGTTCCTGCCTGAAGGCAAAATTATCCGAAAAATAATCTGTAAGCTCATCACAAAAATCAAAATTGATTTTCTTTTCTTTAATAAGCTTCGGAAGCTTCGCACCGGCTCTTTTTTCTTTATTCATATCCGATTTCACAAACGGCATAAGCAAAGAAAGAGATGCCAGCATCACAATAAATACCACTATATAAAGTTTTTCAAAAAATTCTTTTTTCTTCAACACATTTCACCCTTTAAAGATTAGTAAATCATCCCAAAACTTATTATGGTCATCATACAAAATCCTAAATTAACTTACCGTTTAAAAACAGGATAACCTCAAATCATTACTAAAATCTAAAATAAATAAACGGATTGTATGCCTCGGAAGCAAGATTAAGGATACACAACATAAGCAGCAATAAACTTCCGAAAGCAATCATCGGTTTAAATACATTTTTCTTTTTCATAAACCTGCTGTCCACCATCTTTACAACCGGATAAGAAAGTATAAATGCAAGAATTATTATAAATATATTGTACGGATTAAACAGTTTGCAAACCAATACAAGAGATGCCCTGCTATATGTAAAGCCGGCAAACATATTCTTTATAAACCCAAGTGCATATGAAATATTATCCGCTCTGAAGAATACAAAACCAACTGTCACTACAAGCCATACATATAAATTTTTCAGTATTTTTATTATAAGCCTCGGCTTTGAAGCAATTTTTTCTTTTATATTTCTATCGGCATCACTTGCTTTTGCAAAGGTCAACTCTTTTTTATCACGGGCGTGTTTGCATACCGTACCGACAATGTCCTCAATTATAAGAAATGTCCCATGAAAAAGTCCCCAGATAATAAAAGTCCAGTTTGCTCCATGCCAGAAGCCGGTCAGGAAAAATACAATTATCTTATTAAGATTTGTTCTGAATCTTCCCTTTCTATTGCCTCCAAGCGGAATATATACATACTCCTTAAACCAGGAAGAAAGCGATATATGCCACCTTCTCCAGAACTCTTTAATTGACTGTGAACTATAGGGATGATCAAAGTTTTCACGAAATTCGAATCCAAACATTTTAGCCAGACCAATTGCCATATCCGAATATCCGCTGAAATCATAATATATCTGAAATACATAAGCTATCGCTCCGACCCAGGCAACAAGTGCATTATATCCGGCTATATCGAGTGCATATATCGTGTCGGCTATCTGTCCCATGGAATTGGCTATAATTACTTTTTTTGCTAGGCCTTTGATAAAGCGCTCGATGCCTGCCACGATCATCGACGATTCGGCACTGCCGTTTCCATTTATTCCACGTTTTTTCAATTGTTCATCTATATCATGATATCTTACTATAGGTCCGGCGATAAGCTGCGGGAAAAATGATATATAAAGCAAAAGCTTCGGAAAGCTTTTTTGAACCTGCTTACCGTCTCGGTAGACATCTATCACATAAGACATAGCCTGAAATGTATAAAACGATATGCCTATAGGTAATTTAATCTTAGGCACATGAATCGAAAGATTACAAAATGAATTTATACTCTCAACAAAAAAGCCTGCATATTTAAACACGCCCAAAAGCCCTATATTTAAGACAACCGCAAATATAAGGCAAAGCTTTCTGTTTACTTTCTCACTTTCCAAAAGTCTTCCGAATATGTAATTCATAAGTACGGAGCCGAGCATAAGAATTATATATACAGGCTCTCCGAACGAATAAAACAAAAGACTCATAAGAATTAAAATAGCATTTTTATATTTAATTGAAAAAGGAAGATAATATAATACAAATGTGAGTGGCAAAAATGCCGTTAAAAAAATAATTGAAGAAAAAACCACGTCTTCTTCCTCCCACAAATATCATTTTCACATGTATAAAATACACTTCTGCAAATTTTGTTTTCATATTTGCAAAATACACTTTAACCCAAATAACTAAACATGTCAATCTTCATAAAACATGAGATTTTCATGGTTTTACAAATAAAATAACATATCTCATCTCTTTTCTCAATTTAGTCCGTATCTTTTCTCATACCATACGGACTATTTCTTCTTTTTTCTCAATTTAGCCCGTATACTTTTCCATCTCATACGGACTATTTCTTCTTTTTTCTCAATTTAGTCCGTATACTTTTCCATTTCATACGGACTATTTCTTCTCTTTTCCCTTTTTTAGTCCGTACACTTCGCAAAATCATACGGACCAGCTCTGCTCTTTTTCATGTTTAGTCCGTACACTTCGCAAGACCATACGGACCAGCTCTGTTCTTTTTCATGTTTAGTCCGTACACTTCGCAAAACCATACGGACTATTTCTTCTCTTTTCCCTTTTTTAGTCCGTATGCTTCACAAAATCATACGGACCAACTCTGTTCTTTTCTATGTTTAGTCTGTATCCCCTGTATTCCCCGAAAAAAAATACGGACTAAATCTGCACTATTCACAGTTTAGTCCGTACAAAAAATCTCATACTTTATCTCACTCTCGGTTCGATTTCCTTCTCGCTATATCTCAACACATGCTAGCTTGGTTGGTGTTTAATTCGCTATACCTTATCTCGTCCGCTAAATTCACCCCAACCAAGATAGGTTATTGCTTTGTCTAAATAAACTCAGGCCTTATTTTGTTCGGCAACAAGATTTTCACTATTGTACATCTGACGAAGCTTTGGCTTTTCAATCTTACCGGTAGGATTACGAGGTATATCCGCAAATATAATCTTTCTCGGACGCTTGTATCTCGGAAGTTCCTTACAGAACTCATTTATCTCGTCTTCCGTTACAATTCTGCCCGGCTTAAGCTCAATAATCGCTGCCGCTATTTCTCCGAGTCTCTTATCGGCAAGTCCAATAACAGCAACATCTTTGATGTCATTATGTTTACTTAGGAAATTCTCTATCTGAACAGGGTAAATATTTTCACCGCCGCTTATGATAACGTCCTTCTTTCTGTCAACGAGGAAAATAAAGCCGTCTTCATCAAACATCGCCATATCACCGGTATATAACCAGCCCTCATCATCAAGAACTTCTGCGGTGGCTTTTTTGTCCTTATAGTAACACTTCATAACACCCGGTCCCTTTACGGCAAGCTCTCCTACTTCGCCCTTAGGAACTTCATTTCTGTTTTCATCAACAATCTTAACCTCCCAGCCATAGCCCGGAATTCCGATTGCTCCTACCTTATGAGTATTCTCAACTCCAAGATGTACACAACCGGGTCCTATTGACTCACTCAATCCGTAGTTTGTATCATAATCATGATGCGGGAAAATTTCCTTCCACTTCTTAATCAGACTCTGCGGTACAGGTTGCGCACCAATATGCATAAGCCTCCATTGATCAAGCTTATAATCCGAAAGCTTGATTTCTCCCTTTTCTATGGCAAGAAGAATATCCTGTGCCCAAGGAACAAGAAGCCATACTATAGTACAACCTTCATTTGAAACAGTGTCAAATATAGTCTTAGGAGTAACACCCTTTAAAAGCACTGCTTTACTTCCGGAGAAAAGACTTCCGAACCAATGCATCTTAGCGCCCGTATGGTAAAGAGGCGGAATGCAAAGAAATACATCATCATGTGTCTGTCCGTGATGATTCTGCTCAACCGCTGCCGAGTGCATAAGTGCACGATGCGCATGAAGAATTGCCTTCGGAAATCCCGTTGTACCGGATGAGAAATAAATAGCTGCATCATCATCGTCGGTAAGCTTTATATCAGGTCCCTGGCTTGAGCAGTTGGCTGTGAGTGAATTATAATCCTCCGCAAATGTAGGACAATTCTCACCTACATAAAACAAAAGTCTGTTCTTCTCTATCTCATCCGCAATCTCTTCGATACGTCCGATAAATTCAGGACCGAACACAAGTATATCCACATCGGCAAGTTTAAGACAATACTTAATCTCCTCGGAATCATATCTGAAATTAAGCGGTACAGCAAGTGCACCGGTCTTAAGAATACCGAAATAAATCGGCAGCCATTCAAGACAATTCATAAGAAGAATAGCAACCTTATCGCCTTTTTTAACCCCTCTTGATAAAAGAAGGTTAGCAAATCTGTTTGCTTTCTCATTAAAAACATGCCAGGTTATCTCACGTCTGTAATGGCAGAAAGGATTAGCTTCAATAAGCTCATAATCTCTCCAGGTTACCCTTCTTTTTTCCTGTATATCCGGATTTATTTCTACAAGACATACCTCATTGGCATATTCTTTTGCATTTCTCTCTAAGTACTCTGTAATAGGCAACTTATCGTCCTCCTTTTTTTATTAACTCTGAAACATGAGTGCTTCATTACTTCGTGATGCTCGCAGCTCCATAAGCATTTGCAATCCGAGGATTTCTATAAGAAATCGCTGTTTCCCCATGTTTTCTCATGTCATAAAGCCAAACTGATTTTCCGCAAACAAAAAGCAGTATTTAACTCTAACATCTATTTCATATTATATCCTGCTTCAAAAGCCTTAACATTTATATCCACAGTCTTAGGAGGAACTACATTTTTAATAGTCTCAACCCAGACCTCTTTGTCAAATTCCATCTTTGTTGCAACCACGCCGAGAATGATTGTATTAAATACCCTTGTATTTCCAAGCTTCTCAGCCTCAGCCATTGCATCAAGAGAAGTAACATCATATTTCTTTGATAACTCCTCAATGATATTTTCCGGATACTCGCAAGCACCGGTTACAACCGTCATAGGATCTATACGCTGATCATTTACGATTATATGTCCGTCTTTCTTCAGGAAATGTGCATATCTTAATGCCTCAAGTCTCTCAAATGCGATAAGAACATCAGCCTGTCCTTCTTCAACGATAGGCTCTGCCACATCCTTACCGTATCTTACATAGGTTACAACACTTCCGCCTCTCTGAGCCATTCCGTGAACCTCAGAGATTTTTACATCATATCCGCTTGCGGTAGTAAGGTTTCCGAGAATACGGCTTGCAAGAAGCGTACCCTGTCCGCCTACACCGACTATCATAATATTTACTGTCTTATCTGCCATATTACTCACCTGCCTTCTTTAAAGAAATCGCATCAAACGGACACTTGCTCTGGCAAAGTCCGCAGCCGTTACACATAGTTTCATCTATTACCACATGTCCATCCTTCTTTGTTATGGCAGGACATCCCGGTATGAGACAAGCACCGCAGCGCTTACACTTTTCGTCATCAACCACACATTTTCCCTTCGGAACGTAGTCCTTAAGAAGTGCACAAGGAGATTTTGCAATAATAACCGAAACGGCATCTCTTGCAACCTCTGTCTTAACCATCTCCTCAAGGCCCTTCTGGTCAAATGCATCTACCTCATATACATGTTCGATACCCATAGCCTTGCAAAGATTATAAATGTCTATAGCATAAGTAGGCTCACCCTTAAGAGTCTTACCGGTTGCAGCATGATCCTGATGTCCGGTCATACCTGTTGTCGAGTTATCGAGAATGATAACTGTTCCGGTTGACTTATTATAAACCATATTCATAAGCGAATTAACACCGGTATGAAGGAATGTTGAATCGCCGATTACAGCAACCCAATCCTTTATAAATTCTCTTCCCTTAGCCTTTTCCATACCGTGAAGCATAGAAATACTTGCACCCATACAAACTGTTGTATCGATAACATTTAACGGAGCAACAGCACCGAGTGTGTAACATCCGATATCGCCTGCTGCATGTATCTTAAGCTTCTTAAGAACCGAGAATGTAGCTCTGTGAGGGCAACCCGGACAAAGAATAGGAGGTCTGTTCGGAGCCTCTGCCGGAGAAGTTAAATCAAGTTCCTCACCAAGAATTGCCTTTCTTAACATGTTGGCACTATACTCACCCTGCACGGTAAAGATTTCTTTTCCGATGCACTCAATACCCCAGGACTTAACCTGCTCTTCAATTACAGGCTCAAGCTCTTCAACAATATAAAGCTTATCTACCTTTGAAGCAAATTCCTCGATAAGCTTCTTAGGAAGCGGATTTACAAGTCCAAGCTTAAGTATTGATGCGTTAGGAAGTACCTCCTTAACATACTGATACGGAATACCGCTTGAAATAACACCAATCTTGGTATCATTTATCTCCATCCTGTTAATAGGCATGGTATTTGCATCTTCTGCCATATCCTTAAGACGTTTCTCAACGAACTTATGTCTTTCAATTGCACATGCCGGCATCATGACATTTTTGCGCATATTTCTCTCGTATGGAGTACTCTCATACTCAACTCTGTCTTCAAGATTAACCATTCCCTGTGAATGTGAAAGTCTTGTAGTAGTTCTCAAAATAATCGGAGTATCATACTTCTCCGAATACTCATACGCAAGCTTCGTAAATACTCTTGCTTCCTCACTGTCTGAGGGTTCAAGGACAGGTACCATAGCAGCTCTTGCTACCATACGTGAATCCTGCTCGTTCTGTGAACTGTATATTCCCGGGTCATCAGCGGCTACAAGAACGATACCTCCCTTAACTCCTATATATGAGCATGAATATAACGGGTCCGCAGCCACATTCACACCAACCATCTTCATGGAACAAAGCGAACGTGCACCTGCCATGGATGCACCGATAGCAACTTCCATTGCAACCTTTTCATTTGGTGCCCACTCGGCATAGACCTCATCATACTTTGCGATATTTTCACTAATCTCCGTGCTTGGTGTTCCCGGATATGCAGAAGATACCGTTACTCCTGCTTCATATGCGCCTCGCGCAATAGCCTGATTACCAAGCATAATCTGTTTCCTACTCAAAGAAAATTCCTCCAATCTCTCCTGTGTTTCCTTCTGTAATTATCTAATTACACCTAATTAAACATTATATACCAAATAATCAATATTTTGAAGTGTTTTTTTATCAATTCCAACAATTTCCGGCAAATAATTATTACATAAAAATACGGACTAAATCAGCTTTATCCGATTTAGTCCGTACAAATGTTACATTAATTATTTAAAATATATTTTCAAATCCATAGCAAAGTTCATCGATCATATTACCGTCAGCATCATATAACCTGAACAATGTCCAGTAATATCCATACTGCGGCTGCCATACTGTCCAGAGACAATTACTATCCGATCTGCACTTTCCGGTTGTATAAACCCATGGATCCTTATTCCGAATAAGAAGATTACAATCAAGTATCAACAATTCATATTGATATGAATTGTTAGGATTGTCATAACTTTCTATACCGATAAGATGGCCTCCGCCCTCTCCGCTGTACGGCATCTGACATATACCTTTAATCTTCTTATGGAATACGGTTCCAAATGAACTTTGTATTTCTGATTTTTCTTCATTTCCTACAACTCTGGCATAACATACAATTACATATTCTCCGGACTTTTCAGGTGTCCAGTCCATCCAGTTATTATTCCTCGTCCAAGGACTTACTTCAAACCA
>ODAI014634244.1_pt1 | contig 46175 bp, 39 predicted proteins | sample 1539321 | NCBI WGS metagenome assembly ODAI01 (sample SAMN02144231, study PRJEB22623) | gut metagenome | biome: sheep rumen | host: Ovis aries | place: New Zealand
AGGTGACGGTATAAGTCGGAATCGCCGAGAAGGTATATGTGAACGTCGTTGCTCCCGTGATGGTTGCATCTGCCGGGTCTGTGTCCCATGCTCCGCCCATATAACCTGAACCGGCCTTCATGCCCGTAGGCACACTCACAGGCTTCGATCCGCTCTGTACGGTCTCCGTCTTGTTTGTCGTGCTGTCATCCGACCATGTTCCGCCCACTACCTTGTAGGTGACAGTATAAGTTGGAATCGCCGAGAAGGTATATGTGAACGTCGTTGCTCCCGTGATGGTTGCATCTGCCGGATCTGTGTCCCATGCTCCGCCCATATAACCTGAACCGGCCTTCATACCCGTAGGTACACTGGCAGGCTTCGATCCGCTCTGTACGGTCTCCGTCTTGTTTGTCGTGCTGTCATCCGACCATGTTCCGTTGACTACTTTGTAGGTCACTTCGTAGGTCGGCGCAACATATGCCGGAACTTTAACCGTAACATAATCGCCCGCTTCGTGCGTTTCTGTTTCCTTCACACGCACATAGTATGTTCCTGCCGACAAACCGGTAATCTCCGTACCAGCGCAATCGGTCTTGGAAGTAAAGCTTGAATTACCGGAATACTCCATCTTGCCGTCAACACCGGTAATCTTGCCGTCGCTATCTCCGTTCGTTGTTGGAGCGGCTCCCACAAGTCCTGTCGGAGCGGCGGGACCGTCTGCCTTTGCAATACTCCACTCAATGCTCTGATCATCCGTCGTGCCGTCACTCCATTTTGTGTTGGTCTTATCTTTCAAGGTAACTGTCGCAGTATAGCTGCCGACAGCCGTTGCCTTACCATCCGTTACGGTATAACCCGAAGCATCTGCAACACCAGTCTGTTCATTCCCCGTCCATTTAAGACCGGCAGTTGCCGTAGGAATGGTAATGGGTTGCGCCGTAATCGTAAATCCAACACTGGCAGTAGCTGCACCGCTTCCGCTTCCCAGAGTTATACTTGCTGTATATGTTCCGGCATTTTTAGGTGCGGTTGAACCAAGAGATGTATTTCCCTTCTTGTAAGTTATTGTTGGCGTTCCAAGAACAGAAGTGTCTCCGGTGATGGTAGCCGCCTTTGCCGATCCATTATATACAAGACTACCTGTTGGAGCTGCGATAGTCAGTGTTGCCGCGTTGTTCGTAAGAGAGCATCCACTATTGCCACATGTTGCTGTTATGGTCTTACCATCTTGGGATACAACATATGTAAACCTATGATAATGTGCCGAAGAATCATGCGGAACAATCGTTTTACCGCCAATGGCGGAATTGTCCGACAAATCGCCTGCTTCAAAGCTTACCGTTGAATCTAACTTGTCCACAAATGCTTTTTCCAGAGTCACCGTACCTTTGTAAGAAGATGAATTAATCTCGTCAACGGAACCATTTGTCCAACTAAGAGAAATCGTTCCTGTACTGGTGCTGCTTCTCGAACTGCCAATACCAACATCATTTGTACTGTATGCAATCGCGTTGACAACACCGCCAGAGATTATGATTTCATTGCATTTTCTATTACGTCCACTACCGATTGCTGCCGAATCAGAGGCACCATATGCGGTTATATTTCCACCGGTTATTTCGATCCTGTTTGCTTCAGCATCCCTTCCTGAACCAATACCGGCACCCCATTCAGGTTTATATCCCTCACATATACTTCCTTTTGCTAAAACTGTTCCACCTGTTATTGTGATGATACCGCTTTCTCCGTCTAATCCACCGCCGATTCCGGCAGCACCATAGTTACCATATGCCTCTACATATCCGCCATTGATACGAATTATTCCTCCGTTTCCGTGCCGGCCTCCGCCAATACCAGCTCCATACCAGTTACCGCCATAAGATTTTATAGTTCCAGCATTGATGGTAATTGTCCCTCCACTACCACCTTTATATGCAGATACATCTCCGCCACCAATACCTGCGGAATTCTGGCCTCCATGTGCCTCGATATACCCTCCATATATATTGACTGAACCACAATTCATGGTTTCTTCGCTATTAGCTCCACCTATAGCTGCATAATTCGGCTTTTGAGTTGCATCAGCACATAGTTTTCCTTTATTCTCTCCAGTAGATTGTGCGAAGATGTTTAGTGAATTATTGCCATAAACAGTTATTCCGCTTTGAGCATTCAGTGTTGCGCCATCAGCAAGAATAAGATTTACATTTCCATCTACAACGATTCGATTGTTAATCGTTAAAGTACGATTAACCACATACCAACCGGTATTCCAAGTGGTATCGCTTTCACTGACATAAGAATTACTTGTACAGTTTGCATTGTTTCCATTCGCATCTAAATACGGAATACTTACAGCAGTATCTTCCTTAAATGTTATTGTGACGGTAACATTTTTATCGGGCATGCTGAAAGAATATGTACCATCCTGATTAGCTGTAGGCTGAAGAGTACCGCTTCCTTCATAAGAATAGCTAATTGAATCTACCACATATCCATTTGCAGGCTGAGGAGTTAGTACAATATTGGTATTAGGCAAAGCTTTGGTCGGGGATACAACCAGAGATCCCTTTGATGGTTCAGAATTAGAAACAATCGTACTGTTGACACCCTCGATGTCTTTCCACTGCGCATATGCAATTACGGATTCTTTCCATCGATAGGTTGTTCCTTCCGGATAATAATCTGATCCTATTTTCCAGGTGTCAAACTCCATTCCGTCAGGTGGCGTGAATGAACATTCGGGCAAAACAAAGAACTTATCTGTTCTGCCACTCATAGCCTCCATAGTCCCTGATCCACCGTTTGCATCAAACCTGACAGATCCCTGTATAATAACAGGTATGCTATCCTGTGATGCACTTATATCGATAGAATATTCACTATCACCAACCGTAACTTTCAACACGGCATTTGATTCAAAACTATCCCCACCATAGTATGTGGTCAACATCCATTTACTATTCTGCTGCGATGCAGAGATGCAGCTTCCATTGACTTCTACATTGTTGATTTCATCTGTCGTGGTCTCCAAAAGAGCATCCAATACATCTGTCAATTCAAAAGTGCTGCTCTCTCCGTTGGGTGTTGTCTTGCTGAATGTCTTACCGGAATACTTGAAAAAAGTAGTATATGTAGTCTTCTTCTTAAAGCTGACATTCACCGTCACATCTCCATCAGGCATAACAAAAGATGTTGTCGCCCAATAGAAAGGAACCGCATTTTCGCCACATTTCACGGAAAGGTCATATAATTCATATAGATCATCCGGGCTGATTGTCAAAGTAACAGTCTCCCCCTTGACTGCTTTTGTTTTATCTGCCGTTACCGTTCCATTAATGATTCCATCCGCAATCGTAATGGAGTAAGTCGTTTCAGATGCATAAGCCACCTTCATAAGCCCATCAATTGGAACTAACCCAAGTACCATCGAAACTGTCAGAACGAAGGTCATTATGCGTTTTATTATATTCTTACTTATTCGTTTCATAATATTTTTCTCCAATCATTTTTATTTCTTTTTTTCACATCAAGACAGTTTGTTTTCTCCGAAGCACCCATCTCGTGAGCTTCGCTCACTCAATGATGAGACATTCGCCGCATCATCGTCCGCCCCCTCCGGTAATTGCCTACAAGCTAGCTTGCGGCAGTTACCGTCGAGTCCGTACTTGGTGCTTCTCATTGCTAACGCACAAAAACCGCCGGATAAAGGGTCTAATATCCCTATATCCGACGGTTATCCATCTCTATTATATTTAATTTCAGATATCGAAAAAAGGGCGCAGTTAACTAATGCTTGCTTGCTTGCTTGCTTGCTTGCTTGCTTGCTTGCTTGCTTGCTTGCTTGCTTAAGCGTAGCGTACTGCGGCATACCTTGTCAACCCCCTTCTCTGAAATGTATCCATTCCTACATTCATTAATCAAAACATTAGTTAATATATCACAACATACACCAAAAATCAAATTTGATTTATTATTATTTTAGCACAAGCTGAATTTATAAACAGCCTTGAATATTTATTATTTTTTCGCTGTTTTGGCAGTATTAATCATTCAAAAATGAACTGATCTTTTTATTCTTCCCCGATATTTCTTTAGGTGCATAGATATACATTTCGTGGCGGGCACGGGTCATGGCTACATATAACATGCGTCTCTCTTCTTCAAGTTCTGCAGAAGTCTTGGCTTTTTTATACGGAATTATACCCTCAACCGCATTCATGATATATACAACGTCAAATTCAAGTCCCTTCGAGCTGTGCATGGTAAGAAGCCGCAAGCCTTTTTTATCTTTTTCCTCAACCTGTTGTTTTTTCAAAAGTTCCGTATACTCAGCGATGAATTCAAACATTTCCCCAAAGCTCGAAAAATCAGATACCATTCCTGCAAATTCGTCAAGTATTTCAAACAACTCATCTTCATCAAGCTGTCTGTATTCCGCATAATTTTTTAAGTAATCATCATAGCCTATGGCATTTCGTATGAAATTTAGTGCGGGATAAGGTCTCATCTTTCTTATAAGCTTAAGATCATGTGCAAGCTTATCAATTCTTTCCACGACATATTCCTTATCTCTGGCACGGTACATAAGCATGTCAAAGTCTATTTCCTCTTCTACCAATAAATTTCTGCTTATATACCTGCTCGGTTTATTCATTATCCGAAGAAATGTCGCTCTGCTCATATCCCCCATTGCCATTCGCATATAATCAAGTACATTTTTTACTACAAAATGCTCAAATAAATTTGGAAGACTATCACTTATAGTATATGGTATATTATATTGATTAAGCTTATATACAAGGCGTCTTGGTTCGATATTGGTACGATATAATACCGCCTGTTTTTCATAAGGTATACCTGCATCATAATGTTTTCTTATATTTTCTATAATTGCGTCATTTTCGGCATTTATATCTTTTGTTTCGATAAGCCGAAAAGTGCCCTCCTCTTTGCTTTTCGAAGAAAGCTTCTTGGCAAACCTCTTATTATTATTTGATATAAGCTTCGAGGATACTTCTGTAATCACTCGGTCACATCTGTAATTTTCCTCAAGATAATACTTTTTTGTTCCTTTAAATTCCTTTTCAAACAAAAACATTATCTCGGGTCTTGCACCCCTGAAACCATATACAGACTGGTCATCATCACCGACAACAAATACATTTTCTGCCGGTTTAGCCAAAAGCTTAAATATCTCATATTGAATTTTATTACTGTCCTGAAATTCATCAATCATTATATAACGGAAGATTTTTCTGCAGCTTTTAAGTATATCCGATCTGTTTGTCAAAAGCTCATAACACATAACCATCATATCATCGAAGTCAATTTTGCCGAAACGTTTCATTTCTTTGGTAAATCTTCTGTATATCTCCCTGAACTCTTCTTCAGGCATTTCGCGGCTGTAGAAGTTGTCGATATCTATCATATCACATTTTACCAGACTTATCTGTGATATTATGGTCGAAATAATATCATCCTTATTTTCATAATCAAGCGACATTTTTGAAAGTATGCCGTCAATCATTTTTCTTTTTTCTTCATTTGAGATTATGTTGGAATTATCAAGCTTATATGCTGTTTTGACAATCCAGAAATAAATAGAATGAAATGTACCGAATCTTACATGATAATTATGCCCCTTCGTCATAGCCTTAAACCGCTGCTCCATTTCATTTGCCGCAGCTCTTGTAAATGTTATGACAAGGATATCCGAAGGTGAAACACCCGTGGATTCTATCAAATATTTTATTCTTCCTGTAATAACTGCTGTCTTTCCGGAACCCGGTCCCGCTATAACCATGCACGGTCCGTCAACATGTCTTATGGCACGCTCCTGTTCCTTACTGTAATTCATATTTTTTCTCCTAATAAAAATACCCAATTATTTCCAAAACAAGGACATAATTGGGTATAAATATATTTTACGCATTTGCTCCGCAGCACTTCTTAAACTTCTTACCGCTTCCGCATGGACAAGGATCGTTACGTCCAACCTTCGGAGGCTTAACTACTGTTTTTGAAGACTTCTGAATCTTATATAACTCTTTACGCTTATCCTCAGTGAAGATTTTATCCCACTGTTCAAGTGTATAAAGCCACTCTGCATTACATCCTACCATATTCATGTAAAGCTTCTCAGGATCAAATAAAAGAGATACCTCACTGTCCTCTGTTATATTATCAACATCGTTTGACTTAATCAAACTCTCATCTATTCCGTCAAGGAATCCAACCATAAGTTCAAGCGGCATATCATATTTTTCGGCAAGTTCCTTTACTGTTCCTTTTACCTCTTTCTTAGGTTCTGCAAGAAGCTGCTCATATATAGCCTTTTCTCTCTGGAAATAATCAAGCCAGAATTTTTTTCCTTCCGGTGTATTGTCATCAAGTCCGTATGCGTGATCACGCCATTCCTTTAATAAACTCATTTTTATCTCCTCTATTGTCTAAAATTGCTCACGTGCTTTATCATGTAGCCAAAGCATAGTATATCAAAAATATGTTTTTATTTCAATATTTTTATTTTTCTTCACTTTGACCTTTATTTCCCACGCCGTTTAGTATTTTACCAAACCATAATGCAACATACATAAGCGCCGGTACCGCTATTGTGAGTGCCAAAAAAGGCATAAATAATTTGCTTCCCATAATTCCCGTTACAAATGTCGCAATTATAAGTGCTACTATAATTATAATACATACCCAGGCAATTATCCTTGAAAGCTTCTTTTTGGAAAGCATAGACAGATATTCGATATTTTCCTGTCTTAAGTCTTTTATTATCTCTTTTTCTTCTGCCATAACATTACCTTTTCTTTCATTTACTGACCTTACTCATATCTTAACGCATCTATAGGATTAAGATTTGCTGCCTTAATCGAAGGAATAAGACCAAATACTATACCGATAACCATAGAAAATATAACCGAAACCGCAATAGCCGCTCCGCTTATGGCAACAGGTGTCTTTGCCACATCGGCAATAATATATGCAAGGCCTATACCGGCACCTACACCTATAAGACCGCCAAGACTTGTAAGCACCGCTGCCTCCGTCAGAAACTGACCGAGAATTACACTCTTTCTTGCGCCCAATGCCTTCTTAAGTCCTATCTCTCTGGTTCTTTCGGTAACCGATACAAGCATTATATTCATAACACCTATACCTCCGACAATAAGAGAAATACTTGCAATCCAGATAAGCTGCTGGCTGGTGGATGCACTGACCTCCTGGAGTGCCTTTGCCTTCTCGAGCAAGTCCTCGCTTCTGTATTTCAAAGTGGATGACATATCGTCTTCTCCCGACTCTTCACCCATATTGTTAATACCTGATTTATTTGCGCCAATATATTCATTTAATATGTCAGCCGTCTTCTTACCGGCTCTTGTCATATCCTCGGTCTTTCTTGGAACAACTGCTACATTATACGGCTCATCATATCCAAAAAGCATAGGCCAGATGGTATCAATCACGAAAATCTTTCCCGATATATCATTTCCGTAATATGTATACCAGTCAGCTATGGATTCAACCTTAGGGCTGAAGGAGTCCTGCTGCATAACAACACCTATTACAACATATGCATCATTATTTATTATAACCGTTTTATCTATTATATCCTTTTCTCCGGCAAAAAGCGTATCTGCGGATACAGCATCAAGAATAACAAATTTATTATGTTTTTTTCTGTCACTTTCGGTAAAAAGTCTTCCGTACTTTACGCTATATCCCATAACACTAAAATAATCCTCATCCACACCAACTATGGTAGCATCATTGATGGTATTGTCATTATAGGTTATTCCGCTGTAAAGTGAACCTACCCTGAAAGCCGTTACCGCTGTTACTTCTTTAAGCTCAACAATATCCTTCTTTAATTTCATATCAAAAGGCGTAAGCTTATTTCCACCGCTGCCATTTCCCGAACGGTAAGCCCATTCACCTTGATATAGCTCTACCTTAACAACATTTGTTCCCGAGCCCACAAGGTTTTCTTTAATCTGCTCACTCGTTCCTTTTATGGTTGAAACTATTGCAATTATCGAAGCAATTCCTATTATTATACCAAGCATGGTAAGAAAGGAACGCATCTTATGTGCCCATATTCCCTGAAATGATAATCTTATATTTTCAATCAAAGCTTTATTCCTTCCTTTCCTTTAATAGTATAATCCTTCTATATCCTCGCTATGCTTGGTTTTTGTTCCTTCTTCGACACTGCTTGCATACGGAAATGCCACATAATCCTCCATACTTATACCTGACTTAATCTCTATCGTTTCTCCCCACATAATCTTTCCGGTTTTAACATAAACCTTCTTAAGTTTTCCGTTTTCTTCCTTCATGACATAATAATTATCATTATCTCTCTTTACAAAAGCCAAAGGAAGATATATGGAGGATCCGGATTCCTCTTCATTGTTATGCAGAGTTATTTCCATATACATGCCCTGTTCAAGGTCTTCGGCATCATCTATTGTTATAACAATCGGATAATAGGTTTGGGTTACACCTCCGCCGTAATAATCTCCACTGCTTGCAGGAATAAGTATTTTGTCCGTTATTGTTCCGTTATAATACATGCCTGTATCATAACAATAAAGCTCAACAGAATCGCCCAATGATACTTTATTAAGCGACATCTCTCCTATTGATGCTTTAACCGTATAACCCGAAGTTCCGCTTAATACTATCATTGCTGTATTTTCAGCAAGTGCGTTTTCCTCATCTACTGCTGATTTTACCACTCCGTCAAAATTGGCAACAACCTGTCCCGTAGAGAGCTGATATTCCATTATCTCACACTCTACCTGTTGAAGCTGGTATTTTGTATTAAGATTTTTAATTTCATTTTGTTTATCTTTTATTGCCTTATTTAATTCATCTCTTGTATATGTCATTTCGAAGTCTTCCGACCCGGAATCCTCAGGAATTTCTTCCTGATTTTCGATACCGCTATCCGAAACCGGTGCTTCCGTACCTGTTTCTGCCGATAGAGCATCCGTTGAAGTGCTTATTGGATTTTCAGCGGTTGTTTCTTCCGTTATTGCTTCCGTTGTAGGTTCAGGCTCAGGTTGGGGCATTTCCTCTACAGGAACAATCTTATATAATTCTTCAAGCTGTCTTTCCGCGACCAGAACATCCGTCCTTGCAATCTCAACTTCTGTCTTCTTTGTCTGAAGCGAAAGGTTTTGAGCAGTCGTATCATATTCGATAATTACATCCCCCGCTTTAACCGAATCGCCTTCTTTTACATATATTTCCTTAATTTTTTGAGTTTTAATCGGATAGATTTTTTGTTCCATGTTTACGGAAACATTACCGCTTATCGTACTGCTGTTTCCAAAACAGCTTCCGTCCTGGCCAATTATACTTACAGGATAAACATCTATCGTTTTGCTGTTGGCATTTTTCTTTTTAAGGAAATGTAATATCACAACTACCGCACCGATAACAATAACTGATACTACCAATCCGATTATTATTTTTTTTCTGGTACTCATCGCTCCACCTCCTGTCCGCTTAATTCTTCTACGTCAGGAGTATATACTTCTTCATTTTTCTGCCCGGATATATCGTCATTTATTTTATTGCCAAAAGAATCAACGAGCTCACCGTCTATAATTTTAACCATTCTGTCCGCATATCCGGCTATCTCATCAGAGTGAGTTATCATAATTATAGTGGTTCCCCGTTCATGAAGCTCCCTGAAAAGCTTCATAACCTGAATTCCGGATTTTGAATCAAGTGCACCGGTAGGCTCATCAGCAAGAAGAATCTTCGGCTGGTTAACCATAGCTCTGGCTATCGCAACTCTTTGCTTCTGACCACCGGAAAGCTGAGTCGGCTTAAAATTTACTCTTTCGGAAAGCCCGACCATGTCAAGAGCCTCAAGGCACATCTTTTTTCTGTCCCTTTTCGGCACTTTTGCATACAACAACGGAAGTGCTACATTTTCAAGAGCGGACTGTCTTGGCATAAGATTAAAAGTCTGGAACACAAATCCTATCTGCTTATTTCTGACAAATGAAAGTTCTTTATCCCTAAGATTATTTATCTCCTGTCCGTCCAGCATATAAATCCCGGAAGTCGGCTTATCAATACAGCCTATGATATTCATAAGCGTTGATTTACCCGAACCGGATGGACCCATAATGGCAAGATATTCTCCTTCTTCCACGGAAAGATTGATATTTTTTAAAACCGGGACTTCCATATTGCCTTGAATATAATTTTTATATATATTTTTTATTTCAAGTAACATTATTGTGCCCCCTCTTCATCAGAGACGGTATCCTCTGATACATCTTCTTCCGGAGAAAATTGCATCACTCCGTCAGAGCCCGTAGCCACTCCATCCAAATATATTATATTTCCCTCTTCGTCATAGGAAATCATATTTCCGTTTTCATCATACATATTTCCTTCGTCATCAAATTTGATAAGGTTTCCGTTTGCGTCATACATGATTACATTACCATCCTCATCATACATGACTTCGCCGTCTCCTCCGCCTTCTTCCATGCCCTCATTACCGTAATCCTCATATTGCATTACATCTTCATAATTTCTGGTGGTTTTCATACCTTCTTTGATTCTTTCTTCCGGATATGCAATATAATCTTCATTTGAAAGACCCGAAACTATCAAATATCTCATTAGATCCTCATCATATTCTCCCAATTCAACTTTTCTTTTTTCTATTCTGCCTTTTGAGTTTTCAGCCCATACATATGCATTTCCGTCTTCCTGCACAATATAAAACTCACTTAACCATAATCCTTCCTTGATTTGTCCCTGACCGTAATCCGGCTCGATATAGACATGCTCACCAAGTATTAGACCATCCATATTTTCAAGTGATACATAAAACGGATAATTGCTTGCGGATTCTGCTCCTCCACCATCATAATAACCGTTATTGTTATTTGCTTCGGTATGTTCAAGGTCTATGCTTTGTATTGTTCCCTTCCATGAAAGAGTATCATCCAATCTTGAATGAACAATAACCGAATCACCTATTGACATACTTCTCACATTCATTTCGCTGGCTGTACCTTTAATTCTGTACTCACCGTTTGCCATAATTGTTATGTAAGCTTTATCCTCAGTTGTACTGTTATAGCTATATCCCGAGTCCGCCCCAAATTCTTCAGATGAACCTCCACCGGTTGCCACTGACTCATTTAGCTCCTTAACAACACCATCCATTGGCGATACAACCTTGTTATTATCAATCGCAGCCTGCTGTCTGTCTATCTCAAGTTGCTTTGAACTGGCATCATAATTTGATTGATTTACCTGAGCCTGAAGATTTTGTATATTTGCTGTATATTCTATCTTGCTTTCAGCCGGTGCCTCATCTCTTTCCTTTACAGCCTCCGCTATCTGTTGATTAAGCGTAGCTATACCGTTATTTATGTTTTGAAGTTCAAGCTGAAGCTGTCTTAATTTTAACTGCATCGACTCTGTATCATACTCAAACAAAAGGTCTCCCTTTTTGACTTCATCTCCTACTTTGACATAAAGTGTCTTAACCTTTTTGTCACTGTCAGGATTAACCTTTTTGGTTTCCTGAGTTTCGACAATACCCATATATCTGCTGTCAACCGACACCCCTGTTCCCATAATGTTTTCGACTGAGCTGACAAATACAAGCTCGTCCGAAACTTCATCATCATTTCCTTTTAAAAGAAAATACGCAGTCGCACCACCCGCTATGGCAAGTACAACTATAATTGCAATAATGATTTTGATTTTCTTCTTCATAACAAAACTCCTTATAATAACTGATTATTACATAAGCATTATATAAAATAGTAATTTATAAATATATAAGATAAAACCTTAAGATTTTATTAATTTTCATCTTTTATGTATTTTAACCATTCTTTTATATCCCTTTCATAGCCGTTATCTCCCGGTTCATAAAAAGTACTTCCGACAATTGCATCAGGAAGATATTGTTGTTTAACATAATGATTAGGATAATCATGTGCATATTTATATCCGACATTTCCAAGATTTTTGGAACCTGAATAATGGGCATCTCTTAAATGGTTCGGAACGGTCGCATTTCCTGTTTCCCTGACCGCTTTGTTTGCCGCAAATATGGCATTTACAATCGAATTACTCTTTGGTGCACATGCCACATATATAGCAGCATGAGCCAGTATAATCTGTGACTCGGGCATTCCAACTCTTTCAACAGCCTGAGCACATGCATTTGCCACAACGATAGCCTGAGGATCTGCATTTCCTACATCCTCACATGCACATATCATAATCCTTCTTGCTATAAATGTTACGCTCTCACCTGCATAAAGCATCTTGGAAAGATAGTATACTGCAGCATCCGGGTCAGAACCACGCATACTTTTTATAAATGCCGAAATGGTATCATAATGGTTATCGCCGTCCTTGTCGTACTTTATATTTCGTCTTTGAACACATTCTTCGGCAACACTTACATCAATAATTATTTTCCCTGTTTTTTTATCACGCTCTGTTGATAAAATTCCGAGTTCTACAGCATTAAGAGCCGTTCTTGCATCACCTTCGGAAACATCGGCGAGAAAACTCACTGCATCGTCGGTTATAATTGCATCATAAGAACCCATACCCTTTTCATCATCGGTTACGGCTCGTCTTATCAAAACTTCAATATTTTCTTTTGTCAGTGGTTTTAATTGAAATATCGTCGAACGCGATACAAGTGCACTGTTGACCTCAAAATAAGGATTTTCGGTAGTTGCACCGATAAGTATAACTGTTCCGTCTTCAACAAACGGCAAAAGATAATCCTGCTGAGCTTTGTTAAAACGGTGAATCTCATCAACAAAAAGTATGGTTCTCTTACCATACATTTTAAGATTATCCTGCGCTTCTGCCACTACTTCACCAATATCTTTCTTTCCTGATGTGGTCGCATTAATCTCTCTGAAATTTGCACTTGTGGTATTGGCTATGACCATAGCCAGAGTTGTCTTGCCCGTTCCCGGCGGGCCGTAAAGTATAATGGAACCAAGCTTATCGGCCTTAATCAGCCTGTACAAAAGCTTATCATGTCCCAATATATGTTCTTGACCGACAACCTCTTCCAAGGCTGTCGGTCTAAGTCTTTTAGCCAGAGGAGAATCCTTCTCCTTACTGTTTTCTCTCATATAATCAAATAAATCCATGAATAATTCCTTCTGGAAACTTATACTAAACCAAGCTTCTTTATTATCTCATCAAATTTCATAATATCAATAGGCTTGCACATATATTCTTCATAATCATCACTTGCATAATTAGAATCAAAGCCCTCATCAAGAGCACTGATCATAATAACCTTACATCTCGAATCTCTTGCCAGACCAAGCTTTCTCTCTGCATCTCTTATGGATGCAAGTGCTTTATATCCGTCTATCTTTGGCATCATAATATCCATACAGACAAGGTCAAAGCCTTCATTGTTATTGACAGCATTAACAAATTCGTCAACTGCTGCTATTCCGTCTCTGGCGAGCACTACCTCCCCATATTTGGATAACAGCTTCTCCATAAATTTTCCGCTTGCTATATCATCCTCTGCTACCAAAACCTTCATTTAAACTTAGTCTCCTTTCTGCTCCGAAACTTTTAACACATCTAACCATTTATTTAGATTTTCCATAAATTCCTGTTTAAAAGTTTTCTTATGATAGGTAATTCTTCTGTCCAATATATGCGTCATTAGCATCCCTGTCGCATTATTGGCAAGCTCCTTCGGTGTAAGCGAATCAATTATCTCTCCGTTTTCAATCGCCTGCCTAAATAGCCCCTCAACAAATTTTCTTCTTTCTGTTATGCAAATTGTAATCTTATCTCTCGTATTTGAGTTATGCAGCAACTCCTCATATTGAAGCATAAGTGTTGAGAGAGCATAATAATTATCATAATATGATGCATAATCTCCAAAATACTCCCTTAGCTTATCAACATTTGGTAAATCCTTTGCTGCCACAGTATTACGTATACCTTCATCAAAGCTTGTGTAATAATCGACAACTTCAACCAAAACTTCATCTATTCCGCTGAAGTATTTATACATCAATGCTTCCGATGTATTTTCCTTCAATGCAAGATTATGAGTAGTCAATGCCGAAAGACCCAATTCACTAATAAGTTCTATTGCTGAGGAAACGATTCTGTACTTTCTTGAAACAAAATTTTCTGCCACAAAAAAGCCCCCTCTCTTAAGTTGTATCCTTCCCCATAGGTTACTGTTTATAATTGTATGCCATTTACTCTTTTTTGTCAAATATGAACTGCTATTTTATGCTTGATTTTACAAATAAAACACCAAGAAAAAACAACCGCCACAAAACGTGACGGCTGTCTTAATCTTTAACTCAACAATATAACAAATCCCAATTCATAATTTTGTACTAAATATTACTACAGAATATATCTAAATAGGTACATGTTACGTAATTAAGTTGTAACTATTTTATAACAGTTACGTTTGTTGCCTGTGGTCCCTTAGCACCCTCAACAACTTCAAACTCTACAGACTGATTCTCTTCAAGAGTCTTAAAACCTTCCATATTAAGACCTGAAAAATGAACAAATACGTCCTGTCCATTCTCATCTGTGATAAATCCGAAGCCTTTCTGGTTATTGAACCATTTTACAGTACCTTTTGCCATGATAAGCCCTCCAAAATATAAAAATATCGCATAGTTTTTATGCTACTTAAAAATATCACATAGTTTTAAATTCGTCAAGTTATTAAATCATTTTTATACCATTATCACGGCTGTAAAAATATACGTTATCAGATAAAAAATCCTCCGGTAAAACAGCGGTTTTATTTACCTCTTTTACAAACATTTTCAGATTTTCACCATCCTCATCAAGACATTTCGGAACAAGGATTAATTCATGTATGCTGGAGGGGATCAGATAGTAGTCACTATTCTTCTTTCGGCAAAAATCATCAATTATTTCCTTGCATATTATATATGATGCTCCGTTAATTGAGCTATCATTTGTAATAACATACATTTCATTTTCCGGAATTATACCGAAGTCATCGGGATAACTGCTGATTATATCTGACATTTTCTTTATAGACGGCGGAAAAAGATTTCTCATATTTTTATACGCCATCTTATAAATTGATTGAGTATTAAGCCCCCACATATCCATCAATGCATTATTTATTAAAGTCGATGAAATATCATGTTTATCCTTATGAACCAGATATCTGAAGGTTATTGCCAAATCAAGATAAGGGATGTAGGGACAATTTTCAAGACGCTTTTTATTTTTTTCAAAATTCACAACCTTTATAAACAGTTTTTCCTTATAATTATCAAGTTTTCCCGCTTCTCTCTCTGTTAAATCCATTTTCTCTTCAGCCTGCTTATAGTTCTCATAAATAAGCTTTAGTATGTCTTCAAAGCTTTTCCCACGCTTATACAGGCTAAAATAGTAATCCATATAAACGGTCGGTGCTGCTTCTCTTCCCTTTAGGGAAATAACAAGTCCTTTATATACCACACCGTTATTTTTTATAACATCTTTTTCATAAATATCATCTACATTATATTCAGACAGATACTCACCGATGTTATCACGAACCATAATAGTAAAATCATTCAAATTCATCTGCATATCTCCTATTCTATATTTAGTTTTTATTGGGAAAATCGGAGAATTATAAATCCAAATCAGACTTATAAAAAAATAGTAACTCTCTGATACATTAATTGCAAGTATAAAAAAAGCACCGATGTAACCAAAAGTTTACATCGATGCCTGAAAGCTCTGATTTATCAACAATAAGCGATTTAAATATTTTTCAAAAATTCCAAAAAAGTTTCCATATCTTCTCTTGTTCCTATGGTAACTCTCAGATAATTATCTATACGCGGTTTGTTAAAATATCTTACATATATTTGATTATTACGTGCTTTATCAAATATTTCCGACGCAGGAATATCTTTATGTGTAATGAACAGGAAATTTGTGGATGAATCCGGACATGAAAAACCTATTTTTCTTATTTCATTTTTAAACCAGTCTCTTGTTTCTATAACCCTATTTACCGTTTCTTTAAAATATTTCTCATCCTTTATGCTTTCTGCACCAAGTATAATGGAAGGCATATTCATAGTATAAGAATTATATGAAAATTTAACATCCTTCATATATTTAATAAGCTTTTCACAACCCATTGCATAACCTATACGAAGTCCTGCCATGGAACGCGACTTGGAAAAAGTTCTTACAACAAGAAGGTTTTCATACTTATCAATTAAAGGAAGTGCACTTTCGCCTCCAAAATCAACATAAGCCTCATCCACAATTACAACAACGTCTTTATTATGCTCAAGTATGTCTTCAATAAACGATATCGGCTCTGCAATACCCGTAGGTGCATTTGGATTAGCTATTACAACTCCTCCGTTTTCATTATAATAATCCTCTGCCTTTATCCTGAAATCATCATCAAGAGCAGGTCTTTCATAAGGAATTCCAAAAAGTTCTGCCCACACATCATAAAAAGAATATGTTATATCAGGAAACAGTATTTCTTTCTGTGAATTAAAAAAAGTCATAAATGCCATGGCAAGTACATCATCCGATCCGACTCCGACAAAAACCTGATTACTGTCAAGACCGTGGTATTGCGCAATTGTATCAACCAAAAGTTCTGCCTTATCATCCGGATAAAGTCTTAAGTTTTCTAGCTCAACAGCTTTTTCAAGCACCTTAGGTGAAGGTGGATACGGATTTTCGTTTGTATTTAATTTAATAATATTTTTTTCCCTCGGCTGTTCTCCGGGAACATACGGAATAACCTTTCTGACATTGTTTTCCCAAGCTGACATATTCTTCCTCCTTATGCTATATCATCTGCCGTTTGACATTTGAATAATACCAATATTACACCAGTCTCTTTAAAATCTCAAGAACATAATCCCAATATTTTTTTACACTTTCAATATACAGCTTTTCATCTGTTGTATGAATCGCTTCCATACGAGGCCCAATTGAAACGCAATCAAGATCTTTTATCTTACCGGAAAAAATACCGCATTCAAGCCCGGCATGGACTGCTTCAACAGTCGGATTTTTACCGAACAAATCCTTATATGTCTCATACATTATGTCTCTTAATCTTGAATCCTCTTTATATTCCCAGGCAGGATATTCACCTGAAATCTTCAACTCTCCGTCAAATGCTTTAACCAGACATTCTATACGATCCAAAAGTTCCTGTTTTTCACTTTCTACGCTGCTTCTAACCGAAAAACAAAGCTTAATCTCTCTTGTCATTGCAATCTTTGAAGTGCTCATAATACCAAGATTAAGCGATGTCTGAACAAGTCCTTCTATGTCCTCACTCATTTTTTGAACTCCATTAGGAAGAGAAACCAAAAGAGCAATTATATCGTCTGTAGGATTTTTGTAATCGGCATAGAAATTAACCATATCAGTGTCATCCGTATCAGCATTAAGGTGGATTCTTTCAACTCCAACGTTTATATCTTTATCTGTTTTAGCAAATTCCTTTTTTAATATTTCATTAAGTTTTTCTATTCTATTACAAATTATATTAAATATAAATTCAGCCTGCTCGTTTGTGTCTTCTTCAAGGTAGACATCAAATATAGCATATGCCTCTTTAGGTATCGCATTATCCTTAAGTCCACCCGATACTTCAACAAGATTTAAATAGATATCCTCGGACTTGTTAAGGAAATAAAGTGCACGGCCCAGTACCTTATCCGCATTTGCCCCCTGCTTATTTATTTCGATTCCGGAATGGCCTCCGGTTACACCTTTTATATCAATCCTTATTCTCATATAATTATCATCATCAAGAAAGCCCTTAAATAATCCGTCATGAGTGAGTTTAAGAGGCTGAACGGGGGCAATGTATTTACACTCAGCTGTCGCTCCGCCTGCACAGCTTACCAAAAGCTGTCCTTCATCTTCCGAATCAAGATTAAGCATCTGCTTTGATTTAAGTTCCTTACAATCAAGCGCAGTTGCACCTAGCATTCCGATTTCTTCATCAACGGTTATTACTACCTCAAGCGGCGGATGAGGAATATCCGATGAATCAAGAATTGCAAGTGCGTAAGCTACAGCAATTCCGTCATCACCACCCAGTGTAGTTCCCTCGGCATAAATATACTCATCTGTTTTAGCAAGTGTAAGACCGTCTTTTTCAAAATTGATATTGCAGTCAGCGGTTTTCTCGCAAACCATATCCATGTGTCCCTGGATAATTATTGATTTCGATTTTTCATAGCCTGCAGTTCCGGCCTTATAAATAATTACATTTCCGGAATTATCCCGAATATATTTTAAATTTCTTTCCTTAGCAAATGAAACCAGATAATCGCTTATCTGCTTCGTATTTTTTGAACCATGAGGGATTGAAGCTATTTTTTCAAAATATTCAAAAACCTTCTTTGGTTCCAAATCATCTAATACTGCCATAATAATTACTCCTTAATTTATATTCTGCTCTCGTGACATGTAAAATAAATAACCTGATATTCCTTTGACAGGCAGTCCAAAAACCGAATACCTGCATCAAGCTTATCCTTGTCCAGATTTACAAATGAATCATCAAATATAACAAATGGCTTTTCTTTTTCATACATGGCATCAACCAAAGCCATACGCATACATACTCCTACCAGGTCTTTATATCCCATACTCAGGAATTTTATATCTCTGTCAAGACCAAGTTCCTTATGTGAAAGGTTGATATTGGCATCAAGCCTGTAAGTATTATTCGGATTTCCCGTGATCATATTATAATATTTATCAAATCCATTTTTTATCGGTGCAGTATACTTAGCCGTAAAGGCTGCCTTTGCCATTTCAAGCATATCTTTTGTTTCTTCAAGTATTCTATACTTATGCTTGTTTTCCTCATATCTTTCGGTCAGATTTTCCAATTCATTTTCGCATTCACTAATATATTCAAGTTTCTCCTCAAATTCATCAATCTGACGGGAATATCCTGAAATATTCTTATTATGAGCTTCAATTTCGCCGGCAATTCTTCTTAAATTCTCATCTATCTCGGTAAGCGACATGTTTTTGCTTATATTTTCATTATTATCAAATTCGGAAATATCATTATTTATTTCAAATAATTCTTTTTCCTTTTTTATCTTGTCATAATCTGTTTTAAGAATATTTATCTCCTTAACTTTTTCTTCTATTAAGTCAAGCTGTCTGTACATATCCTCTTTGGGTTCAAATCCGGATTTGACAAGATAATCATAAACTCTGTCATGTATATGATTATATTCACTTCTTAATTTTAGATATTTTTCTTTTTTTTCAACAAGATTATCTCTTAAATATATATTTTGCTCATATAATTTTAAATGTTCATTTATCCTTTCTTCTTTTTCGGCCAATTCACTTTCATTTTCAGTATCGGAGTTTTCTTCTTCATCCTCTTTTTTGTTTATCACACGTATTATGAGAATCACTATAGCAAAAAATGCAACTACACAGACAAACAAAGCAACCTTCTTTATTACAATTGCAAGTGCCAGGCATACTATTCCGATAACAAAGCAAAGTAAACTCTTAATTAAATTCTGCCTTTTATCTTCTTTATTGTCATTAATCTCCTTGTTATTTTTATCCTCTTCATTTTGGGCATTAAGTTTATCCAGTTCCGTTTTTTCTTTTCTTATTTTTTCTTTTCCATTTTCTATTATATTATTTAATTCAACAAGTCTTATATTTTCTTCCTCGCTTAATTCACAAAGTTTAAGTGCACTTTGTTTGTCGGAAATTGAATAAGCCTCTTCAAGCACTTCTTTAAGCTTATCACTATCAGGGACGTCTTTCTTAAAAAAAAGGCGTACTGCTTCATATTCATTTTGCTTATCCGAATAGTCCTTACATAATCTTTCATATTCGTGTTTTTTTAATTCTTTATCCTTATAAACACTTAATTCTTGTTGTTTATTATTCCAAACTATTTGTTCTTTTTTTAATTCATCTATGCTGTTTTTTTCTTCGCGGCTAAGCCTCAAAAGATTATCCAATGTTTTTTCAACATTTTTACTTTGTGAAATAACCTGCTTAAGTCTCGTCATTTCATCTTTTTGTTTGGCCAGTTCTCCCGTTTTACGTCTCGGGCTAATTGAATTAATCATATCGGCAAGCTTACTGCTTGCTTTATCATAATTTATTATGTCATCCGTACAGTCCGTCAAATTTCCGAGTTTAGCGCTTATTCCATCGGTTACGCTTGTCTCACAGGCATCCTGAGAAACAAAAATAGTTCTGATAAAAGATTTACTGTCAAGACCAAAAAGCTCCTCACCAAGCTTTTGACTGTATGCATTACTTTCAAGACCGGTAGCCGTTTCCTTAAGTACAAATTCATCTTCCTTATCCTTTGTACCGAAAACTCTTGAGGCTTCATATTCTCTGCCGCCTGCTTCAAAAACTATTTGTCCTCCGTATACTCCGCCCTGCCATGGTTTAAACCTTTTTCTTTCATTTTCATAATCATCTCTTTTTCCTTCATTATCAAAGCCATAAAACATAACCTTAATAAAGGCTGCAAGTGTACTCTTACCCCAGCCGTTTTCGCGAAATATTACATTTTTTTCTTTGTCGGAAAAATCTATTGAAAAATCACTTAACTTACCGAAATTTTCAACATGACATCTGATTATTCTCATATTTTATACCTCTTCTCCGGAAAGTATATTTATACCGCATCTTATGATTTCGGCTTTTTCTTCCTCAGACATATCCTCTTTGGCAAGTACCAGCCTTACAAATTCGCCCTTAAGCGATTCGTCCAATTTAAAATCCTCATACGTAACCTTTAGCTTTGTTTCATCATATATTTTAACAAAATAGAAACAATCCTCAAATTGTTTTAAAATATAATCAATGTCTTTTTCGCAAAATGCGTCAATCTCTCCCTTAAGAACTATTTTAACAAGACTTTCCTCATAGCATTTGTTTTCCTTTAAAGCCTTCTTAATTTTATTATATATTTCTTCGGAATTTCCAAGTCCGCTTATATCTACATCTATGCTGTAAAAAATCCTTTTGGACATCGGAACAAATTCTCTTTTAGAGCTTTTATTTGTCTCGTCAATATCCAGAAGAACAAAACCTTTTTCGCCACATTCATCGAAACCTCTTCCTTCCAGACATCCGCTGTAGCAATACACGCCTCTCTTATCAAGTTCAGCTTCCTTATATGAATGAATGTGTCCAAGTGCCAGATAGTCTATTCCTTTATTTCTAAGGCTCTTTATCGGGATTACCTCGGTCTTGTCCTTTGTACTTGTCATACTCTCCTGACCGTGAAGGATAACTATATTAAAATCCTCATTATTAAGTACAAGTTCATTGAAAACCCTGTCTTTATTATCTTCCGAAAGATTTACACCCGATAAAACTATTTGATTGTTTTCACCTGTCCTGTATGTTGTCCAATCATCATTAAACAGTTTTAAATTTTCAGGTATCTCATTCATTTCATCCAAAAATGTATCTTCATCATGATTTCCCTTAAGATAATAAAAAACAATATCAGGATTATCGATTATCGCCTGATATACCGTATTTGAGGCAGTCTTGGTAACTGCCTTCTTATCAAACAGGTCTCCCGCGATAATTATAGCCCTGACATCGTTTGAAGATGCGTAATCAATCATACTTTTAAATGTATTTAATAATTCTATTTTTCTTTCTTTAGCTTTTTTGCTGTCAAGATTGGCAGTCATCTTGGAATCAAGATGAAGGTCTGCGCAATGTATAATCTTCATATCTAACTCCCTGCCCGTTTTATCAACTATAATAGTTTATTTGCTGTTGCCAAGCTTAATAAGCTTTGCCAAACCAAAATATAATATGCCTCTGACAATATGTCGTACAATAAACACAACAACTATTCCAAGACATATTCCTCTCATTAACTCTCCGATAACTATGGCACCGATAACCGCTCCTATCGGTATAAATATAAGTCCGCTCAAAAAGCTAACAATTCCGAAAATGAATTGAGAAAGCCACGTAAGAACACATGCAAATGCCATAAAATATAGCAAACCGTTCATATGAAGGAAAAAGGCAACAAGTCCAATAAGTGCAAGGATAAAGTGAAAATAATATTTAATAGTAAAGTATCCACCTACTACATTTCCAATTGCTCCTTCGGCAGTTTTTCCATTTTTTCCGGTTGCCGCAGGCTTTCTGCTATTCTTGTCAATCTTCTGACCGCAAACCGGGCACACAAGATTATCTAAATCTTCCATGCTCTTTATTTTAAAATCATATTCCTTTTGACAATTCACACAATATCTGTTCATGACATCTTTACCTACTTATATCTGTCAGCATCATCACGTTCCGAAAGGACACGATTCTCAAGATTTTTGCAGGCCTCATCTATCTGCTCGCGCATAGACTCAGTTGTTCCTGTTGTTTCTCCATAATTAAGGTATGCAAGTACCGTAAGCATTTCCGACTCACTGTCCGCAAAATATCCGGTGCCTTCCTGCTTCATATTTCCCATATTTTTAACAAGCTCAAGCATTTTATTAGGCAGGGTACGATAATCCCATCCACCGATTATCTGTTGTCCGAGTCTTCCACCGGTGCCACCCTCAGGCTCACCAAGTCTTCTTCCGCCCGTAGAATCATTATTCTGACCTCCGAGAGTAACTCTGAAATTAGTTTCTCTTGCGCCATAATCTTCTTTGATATAACTTGTCTTTTCTCCAAGTCCCAAATCATTGCTGTGAAGACCGCCGCCGAAATCTATATTTAATCCCAGACTCGGTTTATCGCCATCTTGTCCTATATCTTCAAATTCAGACCTGTCACTCAATCCGTATTTAAAGTTATCGTCCATACCCTTTGCGCCATAATTAGACTGGAACGACTCTCTGTCATTATCATTTCTGCTTCTGAAATCATCGGCATCAAATTGAATGGTTCCTATATCGCCAAAGCTGTCAACCCCCTCCGAACCGCTATCAACAGAATCCTCTCCAAAAGATGATACATTATCATCATCAAATATCTTTCCAACCTTATCCATCTGATCTTCTTTGATAGCATCCTCAGCCTTGATATTACCCTTAAGAATATTTAAAATGTTATCATCAATTTTTGATTTACCTAATCCCTGTGCCACATTATCTTCACCCAACATAAGTTAACCCCCTTTTCATTATTTGTTATACCCATACATTTGCAAATATTTATTTATGCTACATCATTCATCTTTGCAAGCTTAGCATTCTGATCCGCAACTATACAACCATCGATGATTTCCTGTATATCTCCGTTCATTATCTTGTCAAGCTTGTAAAGAGTAAGTCCGATTCTATGATCCGTAACACGTCCCTGAGGGAAGTTATAAGTTCTTATTTTCTCCGAACGATCACCGGTTCCTATCTGGCTTCTTCTTGCCTCGGCCTCAGCGTCATGCTGTTTCTGACATTCCATATCGTAAAGCTTTGCACGAAGGAGTGCAAAAGCCTTTTCTTTATTTTGAAGCTGAGATTTTTCAGTCTGACTGTAAATTACTATACCTGTCGGATAATGTGTAAGACGAACAGCAGAATCTGTTGTATTGACACATTGACCACCATTTCCGGAAGCACGCATAACATCTATACGAATATCCTTTTCATCTATCTTGATATCAACTTCTTCAGCCTCAGGCATAACAGCAACCGTAATAGTCGAAGTATGAATACGTCCGCCTGATTCGGTCTCCGGAACTCTTTGAACACGATGAACACCACTCTCGTATTTGAGCACCGAATAAGCACCTTTTCCGGTAACCATAAATGTAACCGACTTCATACCGCCGATACCGATTTCTTCAACCTCCATGGTTTCGACTTTCCAACGTCTGCTTTCCGCATAATGTACATACATACGATAAATTTCAGCCGCAAATAGAGCTGCCTCATCACCGCCTGCACCCGCTCTGATTTCAACAATAACATTTTTATCATCATTAGGATCTTTAGGCAAAAGGAGAATCTTAAGCTCCTGCTCACATTTTTCAACCTGAGCCTTCGCATCATTTAATTCTTCTTTTACAAGTTCTCTCATCTCATCATCATTTTCTTCATCAAGCATGGCAATGCTATCCTCTATGGTCTGCTTTGCACCTTTATACTCCTGATATTTATCAACTATAGGTGCAAGTTCGCTTTGTTCCTTCATAAGCTGCTTAAATCTCTCCGGATTTGAAGCCACCGACGGATCACTCAATTCGCTTTGTAACTCATCTAAACGTGCAACCAAATCTTCTAATTTATCAAACATATTTTCCTCCAAAATTTCTAATAATTCCTAAAAATGCATTTTACTCAAACTGCATTATACTTAATAAATCTACAGTTACTTTATTAAACGTTCAAATGCACAGCTAATAATCATGTTCCGAAGCATAAGCCGTAACTATTCTGTCAAGGCCCGCATAGTCCTTAATTAAACTTATATTATTAAAATTATTTTTCTCCAACAATTCTTTCACATCCTCATATTGGTCAAAGCCTATTTCCATAATCAAAATTCCGTCTTTGTAAAGATAATTCTCAGCATGTTCCGCAATTCTTTTATAAAACGAAAGGCCATCCTCATCACCGTCAAGAGCTATTCTCGGCTCAAAATCACGTACCTCTTCCATTATATCATCTATGTCAGAAGATCTGATATACGGTGGATTAGACATTATTATATCATATTTATCTTTAATATTTTCAAATAAATCCGTTTTAATTATACTACATTTTGAGCCAAGCTTATACTTATTTTTTTCAGCTACGTAAATTGCATTATCCGAAACATCGGCAAGGTGTATTTCGTCACTCTTATGCCCTTCTTCGCGTCTCTTTAATTCATAGCTTATGCCGATGCATCCCGAACCGGTACACATATCAAGCGCCTTGCAGGACTTACGTCCCGAAGTAAGCTCCAAAGCCTTTTCAACAAGTAATTCCGTTTCCTGTCTCGGTATCAGAACACCGTCCTCGGTTATAAATTCATATCCCATAAAAAACTGACTTCCGGTTATATATTGACAAGGCATATGAGTACTACGTAAATCTATACAATTCAAAAAGAAATCGGCATCATCATCCTGCATTTCTTCTGTCATTTTCATGAACATATCCGAATAAGAAATACCAAACGCAAACATGGCAAGCACTCTTGTATCATTTTCATAATCCGAAATGCCTGCCTCTTTAAGTATATTCTGTCCTTTAATAATATAATCTCTAAGCGTCATGTTTCTCACCCTTAAGGTATTCCCTCCAGTCGAAAACTCCTTCAACTGCTTTTATGGCTACCTCTGTCATATCCGGTGTAGGTTCAAGAGTTGTTAGTCTTTGAATCCAGAGTCCCGGCTTGCTAAGAGCATTAGCACACGCGTTTTCATGACTGCCTGCATATCTTATAAACTCATAAGATATCCCTGCTATAACCGGAACCAGCAACACTCTTAATAAAAGTCTGAGCCAGATAGTCTTTGAGTCAATGCACATAAATACAAGAATACTTACAATCATTACTATAAACAAAAAACTGGTTCCGCATCTCTTATGAAATCTTGATGATTCCATAACATTTTCAACTGTCAATTCTTTTCCTGCTTCAAGACAATTTATCGACTTATGCTCTGCGCCGTGATACATAAAGGTTCTTTTTATATCTTCCATACGTGAAATAAGAAATACATACAAAAGAAAAATAAAGAGTCTTATTACTCCCTCAATAAGTCCCAGAAGGATATGACTTTTTATATAATCATCCAATAAAGATGCAAGAAAAGCCGGAAGAAGCATAAATAGTCCAACAGCCAAAACAATAGATAATGCAACCGTAAAGAAAATCATTATTGAATCATTTTTCTTATTATCATCCTTTTTTGTTTCTTCCTCATCATAAAATGATGCCGAATATGTCAAAGTCTTAACACCGATAACAAGAGACTCAACAAAGTTAAATACGCCTCTTATTATGGGTAATCTGAAAAATAAGCCCTTATCGGCTGCAGGTCTGTAGGTTTCTGTTTTTACTTCGATTTCTTTATCCGGTTTTCTGACAGCTATGGCATACTTTTCTTTATTTTTCATCATTACGCCTTCAATAACTGCCTGACCGCCTATCTTTACATCCGCCATGCTAATTCCTTTCATACCCGAATATAAATACCGTGAGAATATAAATATTCTCCCGTTTTTTATAATTCAGAGGCAATCATGCTTGCCTCGGAGGTCCGCGAAAAAAAATCGACTTGTTACGCATTTTCACGTAACAAGTCAATATCATTTACTGTCTTAAAAAATTATGCCTGCTGTACACCATACTTACGGTTGAACTTATCAATTCTACCACGAGCCTGAGCAGCCTTCTGCTGACCTGTATAGAATGAATGGCACTTTGAACAGATTTCTACGTGAATGTCCTGCTTAGTTGAACCTGTTACGAACTCATTACCGCAGTTACATACAACCTTTGCCTGATAATAATCCGGATGTATTCCTTCTCTCATGTTTTTCACCTCTTCTTTAAATAAAAATCTCTATGAGAACAGGCAAACGCCTTGTTTCTTCATACTCACAACGATAGCTATTTTAACATAGCAACAAAGTAAATTCAAGTACTTTTTTAAAAAATATGCTGTATTTATCTTCTGAGCATAGATTTTTTCATATATTCAACAAATTCTTTATTGTTTTTCGTCCTTACAAAAAGCTTCAAAATGTCTTCAGACTGTTCATCAGCCCTTGAACCCGAAAGCATTTTGTGTATTCCGTTCACAACTTCCTGCTCATCAGGTGTAAGAAGTAAATCATCTCTTCTTGTACCGGATTTTGCTATATCAATCGCAGGGAAGATTCTCTTTTCGGAAAGCTTTCTGTCGAGTACAAGTTCCATATTACCCGTACCCTTAAATTCCTCAAATACAACATCATCCATTCTGCTTCCCGTCTCAATAAGAGCTGTAGCAAGAACCGTAAGACTTCCGCCCTCTCTCATATTTCTTGCCGCACCGAAGAATTTCTTAGGCATATGCAGCGCTGCAGGGTCAAGACCGCCCGAAAGTGTTCTTCCGCTTGGTGGAACAGTAAGATTATATGCTCTTGCAAGCCTCGTTATACTGTCAAGTAATATAACGACATCTTTTCCGTGTTCAACAAGTCTCTTTGCTCTTCCCACGACCATTTCAGAAACTCTCTTATGGTGTTCAGGGAGTTCATCAAAAGTCGAATAAATAACCTCAACATTCGGTCCCTCTATCGACTCTCTAATATCGGTTACCTCCTCAGGTCTTTCATCTATAAGGAGCACAAGCATATGCATGTCCGGATTATTAACACTTATACTCTTGGCAACAGCCTTAAGCAACGTGGTTTTTCCTGCTTTCGGCGGTGAAACTATCATACCTCTTTGTCCTTTGCCTATAGGTGAAAGCAAATCCACTATACGTATTGATACCGGTGCTCCCGGCGTATCCAGGCTTATTCTCTCATTCGGGAAAATAGGTGTAAGATTTTCAAAAGGAACTCTCTTTGCCGCCTCGGAAGGTAAAAGTCCGTTAATGTGCTTAATATAAAGAAGTGCACTGAATTTTTCTCCCTGAGTCTTCATTCTTATAGGTCCGCCTATTATATCACCCTTTTTCAACGCAAATTTTCTAATCTGTTGCGGAGAAATATAAATATCTCTGTCGCCCGGAAGATAATTATCACTTCTTATAAATCCGTAGCCTTCATTCATGACCTCAAGTATTCCGTCTGCCATCTCACCGCTGTCAAGATTTGGATCATATTCCTGTCCGTCATATTCTTCCAGTTGCTCTTCAACTTTAGGCTCAGCTTCCTGCTCATTTATTTCCGTATTATCATTTTCGATTTTTTTAATTTTATCCTCAGACCTATCAACTGTCGGCTTATCGGATACCTTTTTTTCTTTTACCGGCTTTGATGCCGTCATTCTGCCCTTTGATACATTATCGCTTAAAGTCTTTTCTTTTGATTTTTTTGCTTTAACTTCTTGTTTTTCTTCTTCAACACTATTATCCGTTTTCTTTATTGATTCTTTTGTTTCTTCTGTTTCCAAAACCGGTTTTTTTGAAGTCATTTTTTCAACATTTTCAAGCAGCTCCGCAAGCTCACCCTTTTTCAATGTCGAAATGTTTCTTATTCCCTTATCCTTTGCATATTGCCTTAATTCTGCCAAAGATGCTTTTCTAAAGTCCATATGTGCTCCTTTTTTATTCTACTAATCATTCTCCGGGTATCAACGGATATTCGAAATTTATGACCACTTGTCATCAAGATAGATTCATATTATCATATTTTTTTGTTAAGGTAAACCAAAAAATAAGAATTTCTTGATTTTTATAAACATTTGTCGTATTATTTTATTTACCGACAAAAATCGACCCCAAATAAGGAGAATGAATATATGGAAGGCCTGTTATTATACAAATTAATAATTCTTTTCATGTTGGACAGAACAGATTATACCATGACCAATTCCATGATATCCGATTTTATTGTCGGTAAGGAATATACCAATGTATTTAATCTTCATGAATCTTTAAGCGAGCTTATAGACAGTGATTTTATATCCACGGACACCATTCGTGATACAATACACTACAAAATCACAAATTCCGGAGAAGAAGCTCTTTCATATTTTGAAAACAGACTACCTTATGCAATAAAGCAGGACATACTCGAGTATTTAAAGGCTGAAAAAATAAATGTTAAGAACGAATCCGAAATATATGCCGACTATTACTACAATGACGCCAATTGGTACACTGTAAAATGTATCATCAAGGACAGACGGGAAACATTGATAGATTTAAAATTCGATGTTCCTGCCAAGTCACAGGCAGAAAGCATTTGTAATAACTGGCGTGCCAAAAGCTCAAGTATATATGAATATCTCATAAATCAATTATGGTCATCCGAACAATAATCGGATGACCATATTTATTAAATTCTGTTTTTCTTTATCCGGTAATCCTGCTACCTATAAGCTCCCATATCTCATCAACACCCTGCTTGGTCATAGCCGAAAACGGAATAATTATATCTTCCGATTTCATACCAAGCTTAAGTCTTATAATCTTAAGATTCTTTAAAAGCTGACTTCTTTTTATCTTATCAAGCTTTGTAGCTATTATGACCGGCTCAAATCCGTTTTCAACTATCCAATTATACATGGTAACATCATTTTCACCGGGTTCATGCCTTATATCAATCAATAAAAACACAAGCTTAAGCTGTGCGGATTTATGAAGATACTTTTCTATCATCTTCCCCCATTTATTCCTTATTTCCTGTGATACCTTAGCATATCCATATCCCGGAAGATCAACGAAATATATGTTTTTATTTATATTATAAAAATTTATAGTCTGTGTTTTACCCGGTGATGAAGAAGTTCTTGCCAGTGACTTTCTGTTTAAAAGTCCGTTAATCAACGAAGATTTTCCTACATTTGACTTTCCCGCAAAAGCAATCTCCGGAAATTCATTGTCAGGTAATTTACTTGTGATTCCGCAAACAGTTTCAAGTTCCGCACTTTTTATTATCATTTTCATAATCATTTCCTCATATAAAAAAGGTGGCTATATGGCCACCTTTTATTTATGCTATACTATCCGTACTTGTATGTCTTACATGTCTTCTGAAATTAGCCTTCTTTGCTCTTGGTTCATCCGAGTATGTAATTATAGGATCGCTTCCTTCTGCAACCACGTCTTTTGTAATAATACATTTGGTTATATATTCATCAGAAGGTATTTCATACATAAGGTCGGTAATTGCTTTTTCTATTATAGCTCTGAGCCCTCTTGCACCTGTCTTTCTTGTCATTGCCTCTTTGGCAATTTCTCTTAATGCATCTTCCTCGAATACAAGCTCTACTCCATCAAGCTCAAAAAGCTTTATATATTGTTTACATATAGCGCTCTTCGGCTCTGACAAAATTTTGACCAATGCTTCCTCATCAAGCATATCAAGCGAAACCGAAACGGGCACACGTCCTACAAACTCAGGAATAAGTCCATATTTAACATAGTCCTCAGGAAGTACTTTTTTGAGTATCTCACTAGGATTTTCCTTATAATTAAGATTAAGATCCGCATTAAATCCAATCGACTTCTGACCTATTCTGTTTTCGATTATCTTATCCATGCCTTCAAACGCACCACCACAAATAAACAATATATTTGTAGTATCGATCTGGATAAATTCCTGTTGCGGATGCTTACGTCCACCCTGAGGTGGAACGGATGCAACTGTTCCTTCTATTATCTTAAGCAACGCCTGCTGAACACCTTCACCTGATACATCTCTTGTAATAGAAACATTCTCGGATTTTTTTGTTATCTTATCTATCTCGTCTATATAGATAATTCCGTATTGAGCTCTTTCAATATCATAATCGGCAGCCTGTATAAGCTTAAGTAAGATGTTTTCAACATCTTCACCTACATAACCTGCCTCGGTAAGTGCCGTTGCATCTGCAATTGCAAAAGGAACATTTAAAAGTTTTGCAAGTGTTTGTGCAAGATAGGTCTTACCTGAGCCGGTAGGTCCAATCATAATTATATTGCTTTTTTGAAGCTCGACATCAAAATCCTTTTCTGCAAGGATTCTTTTATAATGGTTATATACGGCAACCGAAAGAACCTTTTTGGCAGTTTCCTGACCTATTACATAATCATCAAGAAAATCCTTTATTTCCTTAGGTGTAAGAAGATTGATATCAGTATCAATCATTTCATTGTCAAATTCATCCTGAATAATCTCCGAACAAATATCAATACATTCATCGCAGATATATACATTAGGACCGGCAATAAGCTTCCTTACCTGCTCCTGACTTTTATTACAAAATGAACATCTTAACTTTTTTCTTTCTTCAACACGATTTGCCATATGACACCTCTTAATTATTATCTGCTTTCCATAATATGGTCAATAAGACCGTACTCAAGTGCCTCCTGTGCACTCAAGAAATTATCTCTGTCAGTATCCTTCTCAATTATCTCGAGAGGTTGACCTGTTGCTTCGCTTAACATCTGGTTAAGTCTTGCCTTTGTTCTGACAATATGATCCGCATGAATCTTAATATCAGTTGCCTGTCCCCTTGTTCCACCAAGTGGCTGATGTATCATAATCTCTGAATTAGGAAGAGCGTATCTCTTACCTTTAGTACCGCCGGCAAGAAGAAATGCACCCATACTTGCAGCCATACCAACACATATTGTCGATACATCGCACTTAATATATTTCATTGTATCATATATTCCGAGTCCGGCAGAAACCGATCCACCCGGACTGTTTATGTATAAGCTTATATCCTTTGTAGTATCCTCTGATTCAAGGAATAAAAGCTGAGCAATTACAAGGCTTGCTGTCTGGTCATTTACCTCATCACTTAAAAAGATAATTCTTTCTTTTAATAATCTTGAGTAAATATCATATGAACGCTCGCCCTTGCTGGTCTGTTCAACGACCATAGGTACTAATGACATATTTATACCTCCTTACAATTTTCAACAATAAGCTTTAATGCTTCCTTTGCAGCTATATCACGCTTAAGAGTCTTCATTTCCTTTTCACCCATTAACTCCTTAAGCTTATCAAATTCCATCTGATAATTCTCAGCCATTTTCTTTAACTCTTCATCTACAGCTTCATCTGAAGGTGTAATTCCCTCCTTTTCAACTATAGCATCAAGAACAAGACCGGCCTTGATTCTTGCAATAGCATCATCCTTAAATTTCTCAAGCAACTGCTCCTTTGTAGTACCTGTAAGCTTAAGGTACTGCTCAATATTAAGGCCCTGATACATCATGCTCTGAGCAGTTTCATCATACATCTGTTCCTGATTATATTTAATCATTGCCTCAGGAATCTCAACCTCTGAATTCTCGGCAATCTTATCTACAAGTTTATTTTCCTTTTGTGTCTTAGCACTCTTTTCCTTCTTGGATGCAAGAATCTTCTTAGTATCTTCTTTATACTCATCATAAGTATCGAACTCGGATACTTCGCTTGCAAACTCATCATCAAGCTCAGGAAGTTCTATAGCGTTAATGCCAAGAAGCTCACACTTAAATACAGCCGGCTTACCTGCAAGTTCAGCAGCCTGATAGTCCTCAGGGAAAGTAACATTAACATCGAACTTATCTCCGATATTCTTTCCAACTATCTGATCCTCAAAACCTTCGATAAAAGTATGTGAGCCAAGAGTAAGCTTATAATTTTCACCCTTGCCGCCTTCAAACTGCTTATCGTCCATATATCCGTCAAAATTAATTGTTACTTCATCATCAAGCTGTGCAGCTCTATCCTCAACAGGCACTGAACGAGAATTTTCCTTCTGTGCTTTAAGTATCTCAGCCATTACCTCATCCTCAGTAACTTCTGTATCAACCTTCTCGATTTCAACGCCCATATATTCACCAAGCTTAATCTCCGGTCTTATTGCTACAAGTGCTGTAAATATGAAAGGCTTACCCTTTTCTATCTGTTCAACATCTATCTCAGGATTTGAAGTAATTTCTTCTTCACATGCTTCAACTTCCTTTGGATAATATTCATTTATAAGTGCATTGGCTGCATCCTCATAAAAGATTTCTGCACCATACATCTTCTCAATAAATGCCTGAGGTACTTTTCCTTTTCTGAATCCGGGTACTGAAAACTTACCTTTCTGCTTATTATAAGCAGCTGTTGTAGCCTTTACAAATTCCTCAGCCGGTACTTCAATAGTAAGCTTGGCCATACTTCCTTCTAACTTTTCTACTGATAAACTCATTTCTTTTCCTCCTCATATGTTGTATTTATATACATCGTATAATGCTTCGAATTGCATAAATACACACTATTCATCAGATTATAACACAACAAACATTCTAAGTCCACCATTTTAATCAAAAAATCTTTGTATTTTTTTCAAAAAAATCTTCGCATTTCTTTGTATATAAAAAATATCGGATATAAGAAAATAAGGCCTGTTTATATATTATGCAACACCGAAATTATTATTCCATCAATATTACATATATAAACAAGCCTTTGTAAGCCTTCAATTAAGAATGTGCATTAATTACTTTCCAGACATCTGCTGCTCCTGCTTCTTAATCATCTGTCTTACCATCTCGCCACCTATTGAACCTGACTCACGAGAAGTTAAATCACCGTTGTAGCCCTGCTTAAGATTAACACCAAGCTCATTGGCAACTTCCATCTTAAACTTATTCATTGCATCTTTAGCTTCTGCACCATTTGCATAGCTGTTTGAATTAGAATTTGTCATAATAACATACCTCCGTTTAAATAAAAGACATTTTCCTGTCTTGTTGTTATTATTTGATGAAGGGAAAAAAATATAACCGGTAAATTATGTAAATAATCTACCGATTATATTAATTTTTTTATTATATCTCAATCAAGTCAAATTATTTTTATTATTCATTTTCCTTTGACTTTTTTCTTAAGAACACCATACCGGTTACTGATGAAAGCATAAGTGCCACAACAGCTACAATTGGTGTTGTATCTCCTGTCTTAGGCGAAGAAGCAGAACCCATATAAGTATATCTTACAGGTGCAGTAGTTATATCACCTGCTCCACCCTGTGGAGAACCTTCTGTTCCGGGAGGGGTAACTATTGTTCCCTGAGGATCATCGCCTTGACCCGGATCCACAGGTGTAGGATCATCTTGGTGTGGATCTACAGGTGTAGGATCATCTCCCGGTTTTTTGTGTGCATTAAACCATGCCGAAATTATCGTATCACCTGTTATTGCCGAATAATCAGTATCCCACTTTTCAAATGTATAAGTATACTTACTGTCTTCCTTCTTGGTTGGTGTCTTTGAAGGAGGCGTTGCCGCCTCGCCGCTTTTAACCGACTCAGTCTTCATTACATTTCCGTTACCATCGAGCCATTTAACTGTATAATACTTTTCCTTTACTTCATATCTGTAAAGTGCGTAAAGCGAGAAGTTTGAAGATGTAATAGTAATATAATTTGTACTGAGTACCGCTTCACTTCCGTTTACCCATGACTTAAATGAGTAATCCGTTCCTGATCCATGTAATGATGCAACATGTATATTCTGTCCCGCAAGTCTTCCAAGTGGGAAAGATAATGTTACCGGCTCAGCAAGAGTTGTAATATTTGTCGGTGTTCCGTTTACAAGATTACCCGATGCATCTCTTACTTCCTTAACTATTTCGATATTTATATATCTTTCTATAACAGCCTCATTTCCAAGTCTGTCTTCGAATATTGTTTCCTCGGTATCTGAAATATCATTTACATCTATGCAGCTTGCATACAGTGTAATCTTTATCGTACCACCCTGTGCTACCACATCAAGATCGGCATCGGTTACATTTCCGTTATATAAAGCCGTATTGTATATCTTATCAAGTCCATCTACGGAAAGAGCAACAGCATTATCCTCTAAAACAACAGCTGTACTGAGACCGCTTAATACAAAGTTAATTCCACCATCCGAAGCATAAGATGCCGGATAAGTTATACCACCCTTCTCAATCGTTACGGATGTTTCTTTACTCAATATTCCGTTCGTTGCAACTATTCTGTAATTACCATCCGATACATCGGTAAACTTATATTTATTATCATCCGCATCATTTATCTTTGCTGATTTAATATAAGTATTTCCACTATAAAGCGCAACATATATCGGATATGTTTTTGCTCCGTCAGTAAGTGCAGAATCATATGTTACAGTACCATATACAACTCCGGTAGCATCATTTCTTCCGGTCTTAAACCTACCTTCAATAACCTTTACTTCCTTTGAAGTCTTGGTTGATGCATAAATTTTATAATCGTATTCTGTATCAGGTGTAAGATTTCTGAATGTATAATCCATATTCTTTCCGAAAGAAGTATCATACTTATTTGCAAGAGCATTCTCATAGCTTGTAGCGGAAGCCTTCTTAAATTGTATTCCGCATTCTGCTATATCATAAGTACCCTTGTAAACATCAGCACTTATATAAGCCGAAGTATCCTGAATATCCATAACAGGACTTGCAGTCAGCCTCATAGGTATAAAATCGATTGTATCGGAAACATTACCTGCTATATCCTCGGTAACAATCTCAAAAGATTTTGCACTTTCCGATGCGAAGCTTCCTGTTATAACTCCATCATTATCGGTTACAGCTATCGGTTCACCGTTTACAAGAACCTTTGCAGTATTAACACCACTGACAGTATCGGTTGCCTTAAAGTTAATTATAAGTTTTCCGGAATCGTCCGCCGAAGACTCTGTTATGTATAAATCCGGCTTATCAGTATCAACGTATACTGTCTTTGTAGCCTTATCACTTGAAACACCCGAATAGCTTACGCTCCATGCTTCGATTGTTACCTGACCCTCTTCATTAAGATCAAATGAATAATCCTCGCTTGTAGCTGTCTTTTCAAGCTGCTTGGTTCCCGTAATAATATTATAATATGTTGTAACAGGAACTCCATCGCTTGTTTCTTTTTGCGATGTAATGGTTACTTCAGGTTTATCCTGAATATACCAGTTACCGTTTCCTCTTGTTCCATCAACTTTAATTACCGGTGTATCAGGAATCTCAGAAGAAAGATTATTTACTGTCTTTTCATATGTATTTACATTTCCGGCATAGTCGGTAGCTTCAATTGTGTATTTACCGTTTTCAACGATATTATAACTATAATCCGAGGCAGCTCCCCAACTCTTTAATTCTACATTGCCTGTACCATCATCAAGATAGAGCTTAACTGAAGCGACTCCACTCTCTTCAGCACCCTCAGTAACGGTAAATTTAAAGTCAATAGATTCATCAAATCCGCTTACGGAATAATTTGTATTATCTTCGATTACAGGCTTTTTACAATCAAACTTGTACGGACCAACCGTTGCAAGTTCTATACTGTTTCCTGCATTATCGTAAAGAGTTCCGCCAAAACTGTATCCACCTGCAGGAATATTTTCATTCGCAAGAGTGCCGGAGAATGTATATCCTGTTACCTTACCATAATCCTTAACTCCCCCGTCGCTGATGGATGCTATTGTTGCACCTGCATTTTCTTTCACGGTTTCTACAGAGCCGTTCGGATAACTTATTGTCCAGTTCATAAACTGAAGTCCGCTGTCATTATCTGTAGCAGTTGTCTTATAGGTAAGACTGTTATACCAAACACCCGATGTAGCAGGATTTCCATCACCGTCAACAACCTGAATATCAGAACCGGTTATACTGTTCTCTACCATCCATTCATAATAAGAATCCATGGACAAGAGTTTTTCATTTAATTTAATATAATTTCTTGCCGACGGGTTTCCCGCAAGATTAGTTGCAGAAACAACAAGCTCCCCGTATGTACCTGTACCAATTGTAATAGTTGCATAGTATCTGCCATTGTTCTTTGTCATCAAAGCTTCATGTGTGATACCACCTCGCACGTTACCGTTTTCATCAAGGAATTCGTAATAGAACTTATCGCAATCGCTTCCCTCAGACGAATACTCAAAGGTTATTGAAACAGATTCAACCTTTACTCCATTTATCTCCTGTGCATGATAATATGTACCGAATCCAAATTCATTAAAATATGTCTTGTTTGGTGATACTGTAAATCCTTCAAGCTTAGGACCGTTTCTGTCAACACTTATATCATCAAGTGTTACTATTTCTGAAACAGCTCCTGTCGACGAATCAAGCATCTGAATCTTTACAGTACCGTTTTTCATATCCGGCACGGTTACAACATTAGAGAATAATGCTTCTGCCTGCCCCTTTGGCTTATCGGCAGGTGAAATATCACCACTATCCGCAAATCTGATCTTATCATATCCATTTGCTGCTTTAATCTGGAGCTCAGGATAAATTCCGTTATTCTTTTCACCCAGAAGCTCGTAATGACCTTCACCCGAATCTCTTGTTACCGTAAAGCTTGTCTTAGGCGAAGTTGCAAGATAATTGGCACCGGATGAATTAATATTAGGTGATATCTCATAAGTTCCCGGATCACTGTAAAGTGCTCTCGAACAAGAGTATGTACCCGTAAATCCTATTTTTTGTTTAATAAAGTTTTCTCTTTGAGCATTTGTTGAAAATCCTTCATACGCAGCCTTATCATCATCTGCAAGACTTGAAGTATTTACAATATAAAGAGTATATTCCGGCGAAGCCTGACCGAACTTAACCGTATCACTTGCAGAATCATCCGCAAGTTTGATTCCGAGTTCAACTGCACCCGGAGTAATTGTTGCAATTCCCGGAACAGTTACAGCAGAACCATCTGCCACTTCGTTCCCGTTATCAACCAATTTATAATATGCTTTCTTAGTTCCGGCAAGACTTACATTTTTAAGTGTAAGTGCTTTTCCCGAACCAACATTGGCATCCTCTATCTCTGCCTGGGTATCAAATGATGCATAAACATCATCACTTCCTACCTTGTCTGCTACTTCTGCTCTATCAGTAACTGTGATATACGGATCCGCATCATAAACTTTTGATACTGCTTTTCCACCTATATTGATAGATGAAGGAACTATCTCTACCTGTTTCCTATTTACAATTATTGTAATAGAACTTGTAATGTCTCCCTCGGTAGATTTCTTATTTGTATCATTTACGGTAATTGTTACCGCAGCACCCGGTTCGTTTATATCTGTAAATGTACCTTTAATCTCATAACCAACTACAACACTACCCTGTTTTGTTTCTGATATACTTAATCCAAGAGCTGTAAGTGCAGCCTCTCCTCCCGATATCGTATAAGAGAAATTACCATCGGATAAAGCGTTATCTTTATATTTCGCACTGATATTAAAATCAACATAATCACCATATTCGCCGGTTACGGTATCTGTCCCTATCGTTGCACTTCCCGAAGTAGACACTTTTGTAAGTACAAGATCAATATTTCTGTACTCCCAAACCGCAACAAGTACTGTTCCGGCATCAGCTATGCCGCTCTCGCTTGCGGATTCTTCAATCGCAAGTGCATTAACCTGTTCCGCGGAAAGTGTTGCTCCCAGAGAATAAATCGTTGAACCTCCGTCCGGAGTCCAGCCCTTAAGGAAATATCCCTTACTTTCAACCATCGATGAAATATCATCAGCAGTCGGAAGCGTAAGTGTAGAATCATAAGTAGCCGTAAGATCAGCAGTTTGTGAACCGATTAAATTAATCTTATTCTCAGAATCAGGATTAACATCATAAGTTACCGTAAACTGAGCAGGTGACCATTCAGCATTAAGTGTATAATTTCCGCCACCCAATGTTACGTCCTGACCTTCTGTATAACTTGCACTTCCGTAAGAAAGTCCCTGATATACGTATCCTGTTTTTGACAATGAATAATCAGAAGCCGATTTCACAGTATAAGTAAATTCACCGGCAAGTTCATCCGAAGGGGTAACTGAAACTTCCTCGGTTTTTGCAACTGTAGTTCCGTCGCTTGTAACAGTTACAACATATTTTGTTCTTGTTGCCTTATAGTAAAGGTTAACCGATGTACCATCTATAGAACAGTTTGATTCATCCCAATCGCTTACTTTAAGAGATGATACAGGAATCGTACATGCACTGTCAAAAAACGCTCCGCTCAAAGTAACTCCGCCATCTTCACCATACGAAGCCCATCCGCCTTTTGCATTTGAAGCATCAATATCGGCATTTCCATCCGAACCAACTTCTTTACCGGCGGTATAATCGCACTTAACGGTTCCGTTTTCTGTATATACAACATTGTATTTTACCGCAGTTATATCATCCAGACCTGCACCAACCAATTCTGTATCCTCATTTGTAATATCGTCAAACAAATCAGGCATTGCATTATCCGTTTCTTCCGAATTTAACTCACCTTCAAAAGAAGAAACTTCTTCGTTGTTATTCTCTTCATTATCTTCATTATCTTCATTTTTTTCATCATTTTCATCATTAATAACGGAATTTTCACCTGCATCCGGAGCAATATCGGTTATTGACTCTTCAACGGTCTCTCCGTTGTCAATATCAACAGGTATTTCTTCACCTGATATGTTTTCGATTGCAGGCTCATCTCCTACATCCGCGGATGAAGTGAGGAATAAAGACTGAGTAATTAAAAGCGCAACTATAGCCACGGATGCGACAAGCTTCCTGCCGTTACCCTTTCCCCAATATATCGTATGCGAAATTGCACTTATTATTGCAACAAGAATGAGCATAGGATATACCAAAATCCTATGTTTTTTACCGACATCAACTAACTTTTTAATTAATTTGTCTTTAAAATTCATCTCTTCACCTCATATTTTTTTATATAAAATAAAGTCTTTTACGCCATAATATAAAGAATTATAACACATTTTAAACAAAAATAAAATACTTTTTTATCTAAATCCACAAAATATTGTATTTTTTTTGTTTAAAAATATGTATTTTGTACTATTTAATTATTTTTTGTAAAAGCACGATATTATGTCTGATCCCACATGGGATATATCGGAATATTATACGAAAAGATGAACCGTTAAGCTATTTAAACCATGCCTGTTTCCAAAGTGGAACATATTTACCGTCATAAAAGGCCTCCATATGACTGTTAAGATATTCTTCCTCCTTCTTTTTTTCCTCTTCTCCCATGCCTTTTCTGTAAAAAGGCTGCTCTCTCACTATAAGATCATTATAGTAAGCACTGTAATTTAATACTTTTTTCTCGTTTTCATCAAATAATTTTTCTCTGCTTTCATTATCTCCCATAATCATAACCTCCTAACTCTGAAAGTAATATCAGAGTATTCAATTTTACGATTATAGTCAATAGATTTTGGAAAATGCAACAAATCGTGTCATTTTTATGTAAACTATTTGCTGTTATGTAAACCATTTGCCTGTATTAATACTTTTCAACAATTGCTTTAACCAGATTTACACTATGGGCTATAGCTTTTTTTTCAAATGTCGGATAATCCTCTGTTGCACTGTCATCAGCCTTGTCTGATATTGCCCTTATAATAAGGAAAGGAATATTATTCAAATATGCTGCCTGTGCTATAGCCGCCCCTTCCATTTCGGTACAATAACCGGCAAATTTACCTACAATACTGTCCTTAACTTTTTTTTCTGATATGAATTGGTCCCCGCTTACTACTCTTCCCTCAAAAACCTTTATATCAGGATTAACTCTTTCGCAGCATGCCTTTGCTATCTGTTTTAATTCCAAGTCAGCAGTGAATACGGACTTTTCCATACGTGGTATAACACCCGGTTCATATCCGAATCCTGTAGCATCCACATCATGCTGAAGAGCATCCGTCGATAAAACAATGTCTCCTATATCTATATCAGCATTCAGGCTTCCCGCTATTCCGGTATTTATAACAGCATCAACAACAAATAAATCCGCGAGAATCTGTGTGCATATTCCGGCGTTTACCTTACCGATACCGGAACGAACAACAACAACATCCTTACCTGACATCTTTCCTTTATAAAATTCCATTGAAGCTTTTTTTGTAATCTCAATATCTTCCATAGCTTCCTTAAGCTTACTTACCTCTTCATCCATTGCTCCTATAATCCCAAGCATATCATTTCCTCCTTTAAATATTATCCTGCAAGTTTATCAATATTTTTATATGCTTCGTCTATTTTATTTAAAATCGTATCATAGACAAACATTTTATCATCATTAACATCACCGTTTAATCCTTCAGTATTTGTTTTCTCGTCCGGACTAAAATTCTTAACAAAGAATTCATTCAAAATATACATTGCTATTTCGTTTAGCATATCCCCCTTACCGCTGTCGCGAAGCTTAATCATTTTATCCCCGATATGTCTGATAAAACTATGCCACTTTAAAACGAAAACCTGATTTTGAGCAATATTGTCCGTATCAATCCATTTCTTTACCTTAATCTTTGCAAGTTTTCCTTCGTTTATGCACTGGCCTTTTTGAATAAAATATTTAAAACCTTCGTCCTGATATACTCTCCCAAGAGGAAACAATCTGCAAATTCCGGGTCTTTCGTTATGTATACTGCATCTTCCGTTTTCATCAAGAAATGCACACGCATTTTTTTCATTCATTTTCAGATTCGGAAGAATCATACCGTCAACCATATTAAGCTCTATAAATTCTCTATTAAGCATTTCCTCAAATCCCAATGACAGGCCATTTTTCAATCTCCAAATATCAAAAGGATCAAGTATTATAGATGTACCCATACCGGTACAGCATTTATGGCAACCTTGACAATTCCCGGTATCACACTTAACCATATCATTTAATTCATAAGTTCTTCCGTCGGAAATATCCTCCATGGAACACTCTCTTAACATATTAATCCTCCCAAAATATCCTACAGGATATTAACCATAACCACCTTTGGTTTTACAACCATTTATCCAATAATTTATATATCTCCTTCAATCAATTCACTGTCAATCAGTTTTCCGTTATCATCATAAACAAGTTTTAATTTAAAATAGTCCGTATCATCAATAATCAGTTTAAGAAAAATCCTGTCGCCTTCCCATATATTAAGCGAAAGGAGCTTATCCTTATCAATCCAACAAAGCTCACCCTCATCACAATCAATAAGCTCACCCGTAAATTCATCTGCCGTAAACAGATGCATATATTCGGTAATGCCCTTGTAACAAAAGGTGACAATGCCACGTGCCTTAAATTGTGTAAGTGTCAGCCCTGTTTCTTCTTTTACCTCCCGAAGCACACAAGTTTTTGCATCTTCCCCCGCTTCGAAATGTCCTCCGACACCAATCCATTTTCCTTCATTTATATCATTTTTCTTTTTGTTTCTGAGCATCATAAGTACTTTATTATCCTTAAATATATAACATAGAGTTGTATGCTCGCTTCTAAGCTTTAACAATTCCGATTTTAAATATTCATATCTTAATCTTTTCTCTTCTTTAGAAAAATGTACCTCACGAACCTGCTCCGGATTATCTTCATAATTTAATACTTCATCACCGAATTGTTCACTGGTTAAGTCAAATTTTTTACCGTCCACTACATTGTAGCAATGATAATTTCCGCCCGGTCTTAAAATTCCGTAAACCTTTCCTCCGAAAATATCCTGAACAAGAAAAGCCGTAATCGAGCATTGACCGAGAGTCATATTTTCCTTAGTCCACTCATCTCTCATACGCGGAGCACAGGTCTTTGCACACCAGATATTTGACAGGGCATCATACAAATCAATCGGAGTCTTAATTCCTTTATATGTATCATCCAAAGCCAAAACATTTGCCTGTTCCCAACCATAAAAATTATATTTTTTATTTTCAGCCATAGGTTTCTCCTTTAAATAAAACACTTTTGATATTATAACAAATAAAACAAAATTTGTATATTTATCTTGCCTGAAAAATAATACTAATTTATAATGAACATGATTATGAATTAAAATGGAGTAAAAGTCATGAGTAAAAATGCGACTCAAAAAAACAAAGTGAAAATAATGATAATCCTATCAATAATTCTAATTTTAATACTATTTTCCGCAATATATATAACCATAGTTTTTAAATATAACAACAAGCATGTACGTGATCTTTCATCATACAAAAAGATTAGCGTTGAACTTGACGACGAAACGGGTTATTACGGAACTCTTAACAATTATTATGACTATGACAGTGAAAATCTACACAGTATAATGCTTTTATATGATGTAAATGATGATATATACGAACTTCTCGGAAATATAAAGATTAAGTCAAAAACAATGAAAGCATCGGAAAGCGAAAAACGTTTTAATATTACTTATGTACCGACCTATCCAGCAAACAGAATAATGTTTCAGTTTCATGGCGATAACATAATAATTGACGGAGAAGAATATAAAACAGAAGGTTTAGATGAAATAAGAAAATATATCGATGAGCATACACTTGCAAGTGATGATATTATTACTTATGCAAGTGAAGACAACGACGCTATAAATGATAAGATAAAAGAAACTTGGCATGAAGGCATTGCAACAGATATTAAATCCGTACAAAACATCCTTCCGGATGATATTACAAATACTATAACGGCAAAGCTGTATTTTTCATATTACTTATATGCTACAACCGACTCAGCCACATTATCTATGTGCTATCCCGTAAAAGGCGGTTTCTACCTTGGAGTCGGTACATACGGAACAATAAGGCTTTTTTCCGTAAAAGAAAACATAGAACCGTTAACAATAGAAAACAACCCTGACGAAGTTAGGGAATTTATAAATGAAAACAAAATGGAAGATGCAGAACAATAAAGCCAATGCTCTTTCTAATCTATGATAAAGGAGAATGATAAAATGGAATTAATACCAAGTTTTTCAGTTGACCACACAAAAATAGTACCCGGAATATTTACAAGCAGAACGGACATCGTATCAGATGCATACGTAACAACCTATGATGTCAGAGTCACCAGACCCAATACAGAGCCTTGTATTGACGTAGCAGCCATGCATTCCCTGGAGCACATCATCGCTACATATCTTAGAAACAATCCTGAATGGAAAGATGAAGTAATCTATTGGGGTCCTATGGGCTGCTTGACAGGCTTCTACTTAATACTTAAAGGGAACCGTCCTTCAAGCGAAATATACGACTTATTGGTAAATGCCTTTGATTCGGTAAAAGATTCTCAGGAAGTTCCGGGAACTTCACCGGAAAACTGCGGCAACTGTCTTATGCATAACTTACCTATGGCAAAATGGTATGCGGCAAGATTTGCCGACTACCTCAAAGCCAATGCAAATAATCCAGATATATTCGAATATCCGAAAACCTCACGTCTTGTAACCGATGACGGAAGAAGCTTCTTCGATTCATAATATAAAAGCTATGTTCATCCGCACAAAGTGCGGAATATGCAGCCACAGTACAGGATGTGTTAAATCAAAACCATTTGAAAACGTCGGTACTTTAAAAGTCGAGAAAATAAAAATAGACCGTGTATGAATACTTGTATTCAAATACACGGTCTATTTTTATTTTTTGAGAATTTTATTAGTACCGCTACGTTTTCAACCGAGCGAGAACGTGTTTTGATTAACACATTTCTGTACTGCGGCTGCATATCTCATACACTTGGTGTAACCAAATGAACACAGCTATTTACTATTTATTAGCAGCTTCTGCTTTGATAGCCTCAGTAAGTGCAGGCACAATCTTGTTAAGGTCTCCTACTACACCATAATCAGCTACATCAAATATAGGAGCATCCTCATCCTTGTTTATAGCAATGATTATGTCAGACTCTTCCATACCTGCTACGTGCTGGATTGCACCTGAAATACCGATTGCAAAATAAACATTAGGGCGAACAGTCTTACCTGTCTGACCTACCTGAAGCTCCTTTGGCTTCCAGCCTGAATCAACAACGGCACGTGAACATGAAACCTGTCCGCCGATTGCATCAGCAAGATCCTCAAGAAGCTTGAAGTTCTCAGGAGAGCCAACACCACGTCCGCCTGATACAAGGATCTTAGCATCCATGATATCCTTGATATCTGAAACAGCCTTAGAGATTTCAAGAATCTCAACATACTTATTATTTGGAGTAAATCCAGGATTGAACTCGATGATTTCTGCCTTAGCACCCTCAACCTTGTCAAGCTTCTGCATAACGCCCGGACGAACAGTTGCCATCTGAGGACGGTTATCAGGACAAGCGATAGTTGCTATAGTGTTACCACCAAATGCAGGACGAGTCATAAGAAGCTGGTTGTGCTTCTGCTCCTGTCCAGGAATAGCATTGATAGGGAAATCACCTATCTCAAGTGATGTACAGTCTGCTGTAAGACCTGTTGCAACTCTTGCTGAAACTGTAGGACCAAGATCTCTACCAATAGCTGTTGCACCAACCAACATAATATCAGGCTTGTACTCATTTATAACTGAAGCAAGTGCATGTGCATATGGCTCAGTTCTGTAATTCTTTAACTCAGGATCATCAACAACGATAACCTTATCAGCACCGTATGCTGCAAGCTCATCAGCAAGACTCTTAACGTCTGAACCTATTAAAACTGCAGTAACGTCTGTATCTAAATCTTTAGCAAGTCTCTTACCTTCACCGATCAATTCGAAGGAAATATTACTTAAAACATTATCTACCTGCTGTGCAAAGACATATACGCCCTTATATTCTTCTAAACCCATTTTATTCACCACTTTTCCTTTATATTATATTACGTGCTTTTCTTTTAACTTATCAACGATATACTTTACTGACTCTTCGGCATCAAGGTTAACTTTTTCTCCGCTACCCTTTCTTACCTTATCTGAAGCCTTAGCAATCTTTGTAGGTGATCCCTTGAGACCAAGGTTTGAATCATCTACATCAACAAGATTTGCTCTGCCCCAAACAGTAATCTCAGCCTTAACTGCATCAAAGATTCCGCCAGGAGTCATATATCTTGGATCATTTAACTCTGAAAGTGCTGTAATAAGACATGGAGTCTTAGCCTTTAACATATGGAAGCCGTCATCATACTGACGCTTAACTACCACACTGTCACCGTCCATCTTGATTTCCTGTGCATATGAAATTACAGGAATTCCAAGATGCTCAGCAATCTGTGGTCCAACCTGAGCAGTATCACCATCAATAGCCTGACGACCTGTGATGATTAAATCATACTCAAGATTTCTGATTGCACCTGCAATTGTAGTAGATGTTGCCCAAGTATCAGCACCACCTAAAACTCTATCTGTTACAAGGATTCCCTTATCAGCTCCCATTGCGATAGCCTCACGAAGAACATCCTCAGCCTTTGGTAAGCCCATTGTAAGTACAGTAACTTCTGCACCGTACTCATCCTTTAATCTAAGTGCTGCCTCAAGACCAGCCTTATCATCAGGATTCATGATTGTAAGCATTGCAGCTCTGTTTAATGTACCATCCGGGTTAAACTGAACGCCACCCTTTGTATCAGGTACCTGCTTTATACAAACGATAATCTTCACGTCTTCTTCCTCCTACTTTAATAAGTTTGCGCTGATAACCATACGCTGAACTTCTGAAGTTCAGCGTATGGTTATCAGCGCAAACTTATTAAAGTAGGAGGAAGAAGACGTGAAGATAACCATACG
>ODAI013865543.1_pt1 | contig 46150 bp, 79 predicted proteins | sample 1539321 | NCBI WGS metagenome assembly ODAI01 (sample SAMN02144231, study PRJEB22623) | gut metagenome | biome: sheep rumen | host: Ovis aries | place: New Zealand
AAGCCAATAAGCAAGAAACCAAAGAAGAAGTAAAAGAACACGAGAAAGACGAGGCACGAATGGTATCTATGGAAAAAGACATTCAATACATTCGCATTATGGTTGACAAAATAGACAAAAGATACGATAACCACGAAACCCGTATTCAAAAATTAGAGAGCGAATGTCAAAGGAGGCATTAAAAAGTATGCAATTAGAAACAATCATTACATTAGCAACATTAGGCGTTGTCGCTATTAGTGGCATTGTCGCATTAGTTGTGTCTATTGTGAGAGGCGATATGAAAAAGTTTATCGTTGAACAAATGGAAATCGCCGAAAAAAGTGGTATGACAGGTGCTAAAAAACTTGAATATGTCCTTAATAGAGTAAAAGAAAAATATAAGATTGTTGAACTTGTCCTTAACGTCAAAAAGTTTGTGGAATACGTAATTAGTATTTCAAAGAATATTAACTCAAAATAAGAAAGGAAAAATAGCAAAATGACTATTATTGATTTTAGAAACAAAAATGTTAGCGAATATCGCTTCGCAGTAATAGGCAACTCAAACTTTGATAGAGTTTATCTTTATTCAGGTTTTCCTCAATTTGCTACCGATTGCTCTATTTATCTAAAAGTTAGAAGCAACGAAGATAATTACGTAGATAAAATTGCGATTGTAAGCGAGGACATCAGCGTTGATGATGGTGCGTTGCTTTGTAAATGGACTATGGGTGCAGTTTCCACCCAATGTAAGAAACTTTACTTACAATTACAATTTGAAAGAGAAACTGGCGAAATCATCGCACAAACAGGCATTGTAGGACTTACATTAGCCGACACAATTAACGTAGATGAACTTATACCAATCATCTACCCACAAGTTTTAAAAGAATTAAAAAAACAAATTAACGAACTCAAAAAAGATAGTTATGCGTTGGCAACAATGAATTATGTCAATGACACTTTAACTTTGGTGTTCAAAAACAAGGCGAATGAAACCCTTTTGAGTTTACAAGTCAACATTCCAACAAGCGACAAGTTCCCAATGGTTGAATACGAAGAAGGCAAGACACTTGGTCAATTACCTGAAGAAGGATATCTCAAAGGATATAACTTATTCTTCCGCAAAGAAGCAGGTCTTAACAATCGTATCTTTGTTTATATGTATTCGGTTTTTGAGCAATACTCAATGAGTGGTATAAGAAGCGATGTTGAAGCACGCACGATTGACTACTATTTAGAACACGCAACCAAAAACGAGGCAGTTCTTAAAACAAACGAAAGATATGTTGTTTATGCTAACAACGATGAGGGTGTTCAACAAACAATCGCAAGTGATGAAGAAGAAGGAAGTTTTGTCCGTAGAGATGAATACGACCAAATTGACCTCCCATTCGCACCAACCGAAAATACTCACGCAACAAACAAAAAGTATGTTGATGACAAAATTGAGGACGCTATGAGAAATAGTTATAAGGAAGTTGATATCACTGAATATCCAACCCTTGAAGATTTCTTAGAAAGCACAGGCGAGGAAGGTTATATGTATCTTTATCCTATTGATACAACCGACCTCACAAAAGGATATTATCGTTATATTTGGGAAAACAATGCTTGGGTTGACTTAGGAACAACTCAAATGGACTTAACAGGCTACACAAAAAAAGCCCAAAACGAAACAATTACAGGCAGTTGGACTTTCAATGCTAAACAAAAGTTTGACGGAACAAATGGTTTTGATGTTGGATATGGAAGCATTACATACAATAGTGGTTTTATTTTTAATTCAAACATTAGACCTGCTTCTAACAATTCTTACGATTTAGGTTCTTCTTCATACTATTGGAAAGATATTTACCTTGCAGGAAAACTTATCTTTAATTCGGCTAATAATGATTTACACATAAATAGCAATACACTTGTTGTTAAAGTTAATGGTAGTGATACCTATGTAATGGCAAGCGGATATTTTTCTCCTAACTCAAATGGTGTTGTAAATTTAGGCTTATCATCTTTTAAATGGAAAGACCTTTATTTATCAGGCTCATTGAGTGACGGCACATACTCATACACTATTGATAGTTCTTACAAAATCTTACACAACTTCTATGAAAGCAATAATAATTTAACTGAACTTAATTTTAGAATTGTCAATATTTGTTCAAAGAGTGCCGATACCACATTTACTTTAAGGACAGCACCAACATCTTGCTATCCTGAATACAAAGCAATCATCACAAACTCACATCAAACAAACGCAATTACATTAACATTTACTTCAGTTACAAAAATTATTTGTAATGATGACAACTGTGTTATCAATGGAAACGCAATTACAATTCCAAGTGGCACATCAATAGAGTGTAGCATTTTAAATGGTAAAATGGTCGCAATCAATTGGGATAATTAAAATAGGAGGTATAATCTTATGTCATCAAGAAGAAGATACCTTTTAGAAACAATCGCAAACGCTTATAAATGGTTGAAGTATTACTATTCATATCTTTTCTATGACCTTGTCCCAAACAAAATTGCGACTTTCAATAAGTGGGACGAAGAGTGGGTTTATGCTGATAATAGAATATACTCAAAGAATTATATCCCTGTTGCTTTAACTCAAACATATTATGTTAAATGCCCAACAGGCATTGATGTTAGATTTTTTGATGTTAATTATAATGATATTAAAAACGGTTGGAATTGGTATCCGTTATCAAACCCATATATTACTATTCCTGATAATTGTAGATATATTAAGTTTAGAACAACTGAAACTTACGGAACAACTTACAACCACGACATTTGTATTAACGAAAGCGATACACAAATGAATGGCATTTACGCACCATATCAACCACGCAAGGTCAAAGGCAAAACAAGACTTGGCACGATTTATGGAAATGGAATGGTGGTTAATCAAGCAATTGCACAAGGTAATTTACCTGCAACGGAAACAAAGAATGGAATTACATTGACAAATAACAATGACGGCTCTGTTAGTTTAAGTGGAACTGCTTGGGATAACACATTCTTTGATATTTCAAATAAACCAACCATAATTAAAGACCGTTATTACTTATTTTTAGGTGGTGACGAAACAACTTATGGTTTAAACTCCTACGATAGTAATATTTGGGGCGAACGTGGAATTATTGCTAATAAAATTGTTAAAGCATTAGCAAGCGGACAACCATTTACTTGGAGAGTTTATGTTGCTTATAACACAGTAATTTCAACACCTATAACTATTAGACCACAATTTGTTGACCTCACAAAAACTTTCGGTTCAGGTCGTGAGCCAACTTCAATGACCGACCCAAGAATTATCCGTCTTATTGCTTATCTCAAAGACCACCCTGAATACAACGAGGGAACATATCTTGGAACGACAATTAAAGAAATTGTTTGCGAAGGGTTTAATATTTGGGACGAAGAATGGGAATTAGGAAATTATGATACCACAACTGGTCAAAAAATAACTGGCAATAGAATTATAAATAAAAACATCATTAAAGTTTTACCAAATACAACTTATTACATTTTTACAAATCACGAAACTGCAAGTGTAAATGTTTTATGGTATGACATAAATGGAAACTATATTGATTATAATCAAAGAAGAAACAGCACAGTAGTTTCGCCAAGTAATGCCTATTGGGCTAATATTTCTACTAATTATTTATATACTACTACCTATAATCACGACATTTGTATCAATCGTTCCTCATCTTTAAACGGCACATATTTGCCACACATTCCAAGTCAATTCTTACCAAAAGAATATCAAGAAGTTGAGTATTTGGAAAGCACAGGAACACAATATATTGATAGTGGTATAGGTTTCGCTAATGGCTATTATGGAAAAGCCGAGTTTTCTTACACAACAATAGGCAATTATTTCGCAGTAGCAGGTGCTGAAGGTAGTGAGCCTTATGGCACAAGAAACACCATTTCAATTTGTGCTAATGGTTTGCTATATGGTGGTGCGGGCGTTGATATGAATACCAATATAGAAATTGAGATTGGTAAGAAATATAGCGTTTACACAAAGACCGTTACTGACGGAAACGATTTCATCTATGTTGATGGAGTATTGAAAGCAACAGGAAGTAATACAAGCACAAGATATAGTGGAAACATTTATATTGGTGGCTTAAATAAAAATGGCGAGTTCTTAAATAGTTATGCTTTTAGAGGAAAAATCTATAAAGTTCAATTCTATGATAATAACAACATTCTTATTCGCAACTTTATTCCTTGTGTTCGTAAGAGTGATAACGTGGCAGGTCTATTTGATTTAGTCAATCGCACATTCTATACAAATCAAGGCACAGGAACATTCAAGGTTGGCAAGAACGTCAACAACAACACAAAGATTGTTCTTCCTGCCCCTGTTAAATTAAATGGTGCTTTGGATAGCCACGATGAGTTCACGGTTGAGAATGACGCTTATGTGTTTACTCATAATACGTTTAGTGTTGATTTGGGAAGTTTGACTTGGGCTACGTCAGGAACTGATACATCAGGGCAAAAACGATTTAGTGCTTCATTAAATAATGCTAAACAAAGTGATACAAATAATGGTGTTTCTTCTCTTTGTTCAAAATATATGCCACTTGAAAATGGTGGAACTTATGAGGCAAGTAGTCTTGGATATACAATTTCAGGTAGTAGCGATATTTTAATAAGAGATGTTAATTATAATTCTTACTCTACAACCGATTTTAAAACCGCTATGACAGGTCAAACTATAACTTATACATTTAACACCCCACAAACAATTCGTATTCCTAAGAAACATTTAGGGTGGGTAAGGTTGAGAGATTTAGATTGGATAGTTAGAGGGGGTAGTGGCTCATACCCAACATCTCCTGTTTTCCAAAGCACTGACATTATTTCTCTTGTTAAGAAACCTGCAAGTAGTGGAGATATGGCTAATATTTATTGCTCGGCGTTTATGACAACCACTTGGACTGCTTTGACGGGAACGGTGGATATGTCTATGTCAATAGCAGGTGACGGATATTTAGATATAAGAGATTTAAGTTGTGCCACAGTTAATGATTTCCTTGCTAAACACGGAAACGAAATTATCTTCTTTGAAACCCAAGATGAAACAACCGATTTCCTTAATGAATGTGTTATCCAAAGTGGTGGAACAGTCACAGGTGCGGAATATAGTTGGGTGGAAAATCAATTGGTTGAGAATGGTAATTTTACTTCTACAAATAATTGGGTAAGTGTAGGTGGAAGAACAACATTTGATGTCTTAAACGGTGTTGCAAGTCTTACACCAAACGCACAAAGCACAGGCGAAAATTATGTTCAACAATCAATTCCAATGGTAATAGGACATAAGTATTTATTAGCAGGAAACTCAAAAGCACAAGCACCAACCGACCTTGTTTTAGCAGTCTTTTATGGAGAGGCAAGTAATCATCAATATTTAAGAGCAACTTCATCAAATTGGGAAATAAATGCTACTATATTTGAATGTGCGTCAAATACATATAATTTAGTTCGTATGTATAACAATTATACTGATACAAGTAAAGTGATTTATTTTAAAGATATTCGCTTAGTTGACCTTACAATTGGTTTCCCTGACGGAGATATTCCTACATCTATTGATGACCCTCGTATTCAAGACATCATCGCAAAAGGCTATATCCCAACCAACAAAACAGGAACTGAAACAATAAAAGATTGTGTAGTTCTTCCAAATGCTATGGTGGAGGACAAGTGTAAATGACTTTAAAAGAATTATTCTATGAATGTGCGTATGTTGGTAATTGGGAAACAGTTGGTCACGATGTCAACTACAAGTTCATCATTGATAACGATTGCCTATACATTCATTTTCAAGGTAGCAATAGTATAACCGATTGGATAAGAAACTTCCTATTTCCAACCAAAGTCTATGGCTTGTATAGAGTTCATCGTGGCTTCTTGGAAGCGTGGTTAGAAGTGCGAAACATAATCTTAGACAAAATCTATGAGTTTGACACTATGTTGACCTCATTACCACCAAAACCTAATTACAAGTTTAAAAAGGTAATTATTGTTGGCTACTCACACGGTGGGGCATTATGCCAAATTGCCACGCAAGAGATTGTTTATCATCGCCCTGACTTAAAGGTTGAGGCATACGCATTTGAAAGCCCACGTTGTATAAAAGCACGCAAAGAGTTAAGACATTATTGGGAAAACCTCAAAGTGATTAGAAACAATAATGATATAGTCACTCACGTCCCACCAAAAATCTTTGGATATAATGATTTGGGAACGATGATTAAGATAGCAGGCGACACAAGTTTGGTTAGTGGAAAGTTGCCAAAGTGTATCAAGTCGCACTATCCACAATGTGTCTTAAACGGACTAATAAAAAATGAGCGTTAAAAATGCTCACTCGTGGAAAATGGCGGAATGTAATACTACTTATAGTAGTATAAGGTATTTGAGAAAAAGGGACAAAACTATCGTTTATTATTATTTATAATAATAATATTGTAAAATGGTAGCCTCCCGTCAATACCCACCACACGAAAATAACCCCTATTATATAGGGGTTTTTAATTTATTGGGCGTTGGTTTGAGCGTTATTTGAGCATTTAATAAAAAAACCACGCAAGCGACTACGTGGTAGAAAGCGAGATTTGAAAGATGAAAACGACTAACTTTCAAACTCATAAGTATATTATCACATCACTATTTATATTAAAAGAACTTATTTACCATTTCGTTATCAAGCGACTTAACATAGGTGTTCAAGAACATAGTTGTAGTGTGACCACTTACTTTCGCACAATAAGATACCTCACTTATGTTTGATATTTTTAAAGCAAGATTAGAGCAAAAAGTGTGCCTAAACTCGTGAGCAGTGTAATTACGTATTTGCGACATTTTTTCGTAAATAAGCAATTTTCGTCTAAACTCGGTGTGTGAGTAAGGGAACACACGTTCATTATCTTTCGTGCAGTTTTTTTGCATAAAAGATAATAAGTCATTATTCATTGGCACTTCACGATACGAATTAGAGGTTTTAAGTTGTTCAGTAATTTGACCATTTGAAAGTAATTGTCGTCTTACTTTTATTTTCTTATTATCTAAGTCTATATCTTGACCATAAAGACCTAATAATTCGCTAATTCGCAAACCACACGAATAAAGCACGAAAATAGCGAGGGCGAATAAATTATCATTAACGTTGTTAACGTTGCTTAAAAGTGCCTTAAAATCGTTTTGAGGGATATATCTTTTAGTTGTTTCATTATGATTATCAAGTTTGAGTGGTTGTAAGAGCAATTTTGTGGCGTTAAAAGTGTCATCGCTAATGTATCTATTCATATAACAAAATGATGTGAACTCAATAAAAACATTGATAATACGATTTTTTCTTACATCTTTCATTGGGTTGTTCATTAAATCACTATAAATAATTTTTAATCTATCTATGTTATATATGCCTTTAATATTGTCGTTAAGAAAACGAGTTAGCCAATATGACATATACATTTTGTCTTTCTTTAATGTTTCGTGTGAAACTCTTTTAGACCTATAATTGTAGAAATCGCTTAACTTTGTTTGGAATGACGTTTCGCTATCATAAAGGTTGTGTTTCTTTTTCCAATTTAAAATCGCCACGTCATAGTTGTCATTAGCCTCACTTTTTGAATTAAAACCTCTTATAGTGCAAGACTTACCTTGAATTGTGGTGTGAATTAGCCATTTGCCCTTTTTATCTTTAACTATGCCTTTATTCATTAGCAAAAAACCTCAATGTATTTTTTGATGTTGTTGAGTTTTTCCTCATCTTTAATATTGTTTAACAATTTAATAATTTCATTTCTTTTGATTACAAGAGAGGCACTTTCAATTTCAACATTTTCATTTAAACCAAGCAAGACCTCTAATGGCAAATATAACATTTTGGATAATGTATCAATATGAGAACGTTTAATATCTTTTGTAGCCCCATTTTCCCAACGATTGTATGTAGCACGATGAACGCCACAAGCGTTTGCTACTTTTTCAGGCGAAATCTTTAACTCAATTCTTCTATTCCTAATAATCTTTCCTAAATCATAGTTTTCCATAAAAATAATGCCCTTTCCTATATTTATAATAAAATATAATGTTGTAAAATGCGACCAAAATTGTTCAAATGTGAGAAAAAATGTTGCACTATATGAATAATCGTAGTAATCTTTTAGTGTCGCAAAACGCAACAAAAGAAAGCGAGGAAAGATAATGTTTGATTTAGAAAAGTTCTTGGATATGTTAGCAAGAAATCGCTACACCAAGACAAAATTAGCAAAGACATTAAATATAAGTTTATCATCTCTATATAGAAGAATAGAAAACGGTGGGTCTTTTACCATTGATGAAATTAGACTTATGATAGCGTTATTCGGAAAAGACGATGTTTTTAAAGTCTTTTTTGCTTAAACATAATGTCGCATAAATGCTACACAAAGCGAGATTTGAAAGATGACATTAAGCGAAAGAAAAGATTTATTAGGGCAACCTTGTTGGAACTACAAACAAGTAATGACCTATTGTGGTGTAAAAAAGAGTAAAGCCTTTGAAATCATCAAGATATGTAAGGAACAACTCAATGGCAAGGTCATATTTGATAAAAGCAAGGTTAAACGAGATAGCGTAATCGCTTATATGGGTAGTTCCATAGAACACGAGCGATACGTCATTGAAAGCATACAAGAGGGGGAAAACTCTTGAACATATAAAAACGGATAACTTGCGTCCTATACGGCATTGAATAAAAGCACCTATAACCTTTCTCACATAATTTAATTTCCATAAGAATACATTAGCAAAAGCAATTTATACCCAGGTTATTGCTTGACCCATTTGGTTGGGTTTGGATAACCACTTAACAAGGCAACAATTAGAACAAAGCACCTCTCATATTTGCGTTCTAACTAACATAGCCAAGTGAGGCGATAACACTTGTAAATAAACACCAATGCCATTTAAGGCAAGAAAGCGAGATTTGAAAAATGACAAACGAACAAGTTGAAAAGATTATCAACAAAAGAAAGAAACTTACCCAAAAACAATTAGAAACGAGATGTCATCGTTTAAAAGATTGGTTAGAAGAAAACTTTGTAAGTGGTAAGTATTTTACGATTGAGGAAATCGTTATGAAAGTGCGTGATAGTGAGGGAAACCCTTATTACGTATTGAACACAAACCCAAGAACACACGATAAATGTATTGCTCTTGCTAACGATGTTAAGCAACTTAATTGGCATACCAATAGAGAAAGATACATTCCTATTATCAAAGATAAGCGTGGTGCTATCAAATTATGCGAAAGCAAAAAAGAACTTGAAACTTACGTTGATAGTGAAAAGAAACGTATTGAGAATACATATCAATATTACAACCACCTTGATAGCCTCACAAAGATTGAGGGAACAATGCCTTTTATTAACCAAGCCAATCGTGTTCTTAACGAAAACGAATATAAGCCAATAGAGGTATATGCGAAATGATTAAAAAGTTCTATTACGTGAATGGTCAAATCTTTGAAAATAGCGAGAATAGGGCAAACGCAAAGGGCAAAGCACTACGTTATTGTAAAGAGAACAACATAGATAAAAACGAAATCTATGAACTTTCTAATAATAGCGAACTTGCTTACTTACAAGACCTCTTAAAGCGTGATGACATAATGTGTATCAAAAGCCACGACCAATTTCAATTGATTGAGGAACACGAAAACGCTAATGGCGATAAAAACCCACCTTATGTTATACCAATTAGTTTCTCATTTAGGTATAAGTCAAGTGCCAAGCCTCATTACGTAGCGATTATCAACAGTGTCTATGAACTTACCAAAGATTTCATCAATTCAAAAATCTTGTTTGATTATCTGAACAACCCAATTTATTACTTACAAGTTTTGTATCTTGATAGCGAGGGTCGTTGGAAAGAGTGGCACATTGGCGATTTAACATTATCAATTCAAGAAAAGAAAGAACGCCAAAAGAAATATAACGCTCAAATGAAAGCAATTAGAGATAGACAAAAATACGATAGGTTGTTAAAAATGCGTTCTCTTGGAACTATCACCGAGAGGCAAAGCAAAGAACTCTACCGTTTAGAGAAAGTGTTTGGTGGCTCAAATGGATAGTTATATTCAAAAAGGCGACCTCATCATATTTGATGATAAGCATTATCTCTTTTGTGGGGATAGCACTGATGAAAAATCTTACGAGCATATCAAAGAGCAAGCAACCTTAACACTTACATCGCCACCTTATAACGTAGGTAAAAACAATTATGGTAGCGATTTGGGTAGAAGCCAAAAATACATTACTAAGCAAGATGATATTAAGAGCGATGAAGATTACCTCAATCTTATGTCAAGTGCATTAGAGCAAACCCTTAGTCGTTCAAAGTATGTGTTTTGGAATATTGCTCATACGGCCGGTAATAAAATCTCACTTATTGATTTCAATTACAAATACAAGTGGAATTACGTTGATACGATGATTTGGGCGAAACGAGTATCACTACCTGCTATTGAGCCTAATGTTCTAAATAGTGATTACGAATACATTTATATCTACACAAACATAAAGGACAATGGCAGACACATAAGAATTGGTCAAGATTTTAGAGGCACGTTATCAAACGTGATTTATGAGGATAGAAATATTGGAAACGAATACGCAAAGATACATAGTGCGTTAATGCCATTAAAGTTAGCCGAAAGAATAATCTTACAATTCTCTAACGAAAATGACTTAATTATTGACCCGTTTGGTGGACTTGGAACAACGATGATGGCGTGTATAAAAAACAAACGTAGATGTTGCTCTATTGAACTACAACCAATCTATTGTGAAAAGACTATTGAAAGATACTTAGACTTTGTTGTTGGAAAGCCAAACATCAAGATTATACGAAAAGGCGAAACAATACCTTATGAACAAGTTAGGGAATTGTGTAAAAAAGACCAATTTAGTTTATTTGACTTTTAAAGAAAGAGGTTAACTAAGATGATTACAACTATTGTGCCTTATGGGTCTATTGGCGAAAAAATGATTATTTATAAGTTTGAATATCAAGGCAAGTATTATGCCGTTGATGACTTATACAACCAATTAGAAATTAAAAAGCAGGACTACGATAGATTGAAATGTCCTATACAAAAACCAAGAGGGAGGAGATTTTAATGAAAATGATTGATGGCGAAAAAGTGGCTATTGAAGCCTCAAATTGTGGCAAAAGACTTAAAGTTCAAATCATCGCAGGCTTATACGCCGAAGCGATTGGAACACTTGAACAAAAGAACTCTGTTATACAAGAGTGTAAAGCCAAGTGTGGCGATGATTTATTTGCTCAAATGCAACAAACGGTTATTACGTTCTTTGCTCTTAATTTGTTAGCAAAAACGCATAGCGAAAAAGAATTTAAAGAAATATTTGAAAAATGCCAAGTTGATGAAAAAGAAACGGCATAAGAAAGTGAGGAAATATGAAAGAAATTAGATTGTTAAGTTTAGAATTGACTAACTATCGCAACATTGAACACGAGGTATATGTGTTTGGTGGCAATAATTCAAAAATCGTTGGCGAAAACCGAATTGGTAAAACCAACACATTAGAGGCTATTTATTTCTTGTTAAGTAATTACTTGTTAGATGGAAGTAGCGACTTAACTAATTTAAAACCTTTAAGCGATACCACAAAAGAAGTGAGAGTGGAGGGAACGTTTGAAATATTTGATAACAAAACCCCACAAGTGCCACCAAGAGAAATTAAATTATCAAAGACCTATGGGGAAAAATGGGTCAAGCAAAGAGGCACAAACGAACTCACAATGCAAGGTCATTACGAGGAATATTACGTTAATGGTATCAAGCAAAGCAAAGAGAAAGATTATCAAGAACTCTTACAAGAATACTTTGGCGTAAGAAATGATGAAAAGGGCGAAATTGACCCAATACAAATGCTTATTAACCCTTTATATCTTGGAAACATTGGCGATAGCAAAGATTGGCAAAAGTTAAGAACGTTCATTGTTAAGTTAATTGGCGATGTAAACGATGATGAGGTCTTTGCGAAAGCACCTGAAACAATGGTCATTAAACAAGACTTATTAAATGCTCTTGGAAAAACTGAACAACTCAAAAAGATGTATTCAAACGATATTGATACATTAAACAACCAATTATTAGGTTTTGATAGTCAAGTTGAATTGTTAGAGAAAACTGATAAGCCAAGCGATGACGAGGTTGCTAATGCAAAAGCCAAGTTAGAAGCAATTAACACCCAAATCGTTGAAATGAAAAACGATAGTGGTAAGGATAGCGTGGTTGACCAACTTGAAAGAGAAATCGTTGAGGTTTCAAAACAAATCGTGGCTAAAAACCAAGATGAGTATAGCGAGTTCTTAAATAACAACAAGAACGATGATGAGGTCAACAATCGTAAGCAAGTTTACGAATTGAACGAAAAAATTAGTCAATACGTTAGCGTATTGAATGATAGTCAACTCAAAAGAGGTAGTCTTGAAAGCCAAATTAGAGCGAAAACGTTTGAAAAAGATAATTTTGCTAACGAATACATTAAGGTTGATAAAGAAATCAAAAATATTGATAACTCAATAGTTCTTGAATGTCCTACTTGTCATAGACCATTTAGTGAAGATGAGGTCAATGAAAAGAAAGAAACAATGTTGAAAGAGTTAAACGCCAAGAAAGACGGAATTGTCATCAAAGGCAAGCAACTTAAAGAGGAAATTGAAACCTTAAACAAAGAGGTTGAGGGAATGGTTGGAAAAGAGAAAGCCATTAAAGATGAAATCTCAAAGAGTAAAGACACACTCGCTATCCTTACCTCACATACATTTGAAAGACCAATTTTCAAAGAAAGCGAAGAACTTGTTAAGTTAAGAGCCAAAGAGCAAGACCTCAAAGAGCAATTAACTAAGCGTAAGAGTATTGTAAGCGAACAAGCAACCAACCAATATGAACGCCTTGAACAACTTGAAAGGGAACGTATTAACGCCCAAAAAGTCATTGATGATAGAACATATTACGATAGACAAATGGACTTATTAAAGAACGTTGAACTTGAAAGAACAAATGTATCAAACAAGTTGATTGATACTGAACAAAAACGTGAGGCACTCAAAACATATATTTATACCAAGTTAAGACTACTTGATGAACATATCGCAAAAGTCTTTGGTAAATTACGTTTCCAACTCATTAAAGAGAATATCAATGGTGGCTTTGACCCTGTATGTAAGCCATATATCTACGACATTGACAAAGATGAAAGCACGAATGTCCTTTGGAAAAATGGAAGCAAGAGCGAAAAAATCATCACAGGTATCACAATCGTAGAGGCGATTAGAAACGAATTAGATTTATCACAATTACCATTCTTATTTGATGAGGGTGGCGAAATCTCAAACGAAACTTTAAAGACCAAGTTCAAAACCAACGCACAAATCATTTGCGTAAGAGTTGAGGACAATATCTTAAAGCCAATCATCGTTAAGTTTTAGGAGGCTAATTATGTCAAAAGGATATATTGGTCGTAATGACCGAAAGTATAACCATAACAAATATGGTGCGAGAGTATCAACCGAAGGACACGAGGTATTACCAAGTGGTGCGATTGTAAATCGTGTTCTTGAACAAAAACAAAGAAAACAAAAAGCACCAAAGAAATCGAGGAAATAATATGCCAAAAAATGAAATGACAACAACTGAAAAAAAGGAAATCGCCTTAACCGGTGGACTTGCCATTCAACAAAGATTATTAGATGAATTAGACAAAGCCAATCAAGAGTTTGGTGCTAACTTTACGCCTTATGGCAAAACTTGTGCGATTAACTGTATCGCAGGGGTCGTAAGTTTTTGTAAAGCAAATGGTATTGAAATGACCAAGATTGACCCAACTTTATTAAGATTACAAGTTCAAAACGTTGGGTTTACCGAACTCAATTATGCCTCTATCCCAAGTGAAATCTACTTTGATTTAAGAGAAAACAAAAAAACAGGTGTTTACTCAATCGTAATCAAACCACAAGGGGCAGGCAACGAAAAACTCGTTAGAAAATATGGTGTTGGTCTTAAAAAAGGTAGTGGACTACATAACGCAATTCTTATTAGAGATGGCGATGAGTTCATAATGCCACAATTCAATGGAATGACAATGACCCCACCAATTTACAAACCACAACTTAAAAACGCAAACAACAAAGTTGTCGCAGTTGTCTATCCTGCCGAAAAAGAAGATGGTAGCGTTGAATACTTAATTGCTACACGTGATAGCGTAAAAGCAAACATTATCGCTCAAATTAGACAAAACACTTTATACGCCTTTATGGAAGAATACACAGGCAAGAATGGTCAAAAATATGAGCGTGTTAATAAGGAGGCAAGGGACAAGTTCTACGATGAACTTAACAAAAAAGCAGAGGGTATGACCCTTGATGAAATGCTTGCCGATGAGGAAATCTTAAAATACGTTAACCCAACTTATACAAGTGGTGGTAGTAAAGAACAAATGATTTTAAGAAAAATGAAAAACAACGCTCTCAAAAACTATCCAAAAGAATACGACAACTCTTATGTCACTAATGCCGTTAAAAATATGTTTGAGGAAAACGATGAAAGTGTCCTTGAACGTAAAGACATTACAAAAAAGGTTGAGCGTGAACTTGATGAAGATTTGAACGATGACATTATGGAAGATTTCAATGTCGTGGACGTTGAGGCAAAGCCAAGCGATAAGCCAAGCGAAAAAGAAGAAAACTTACCATTTTAGAGGAAACGACTATGAGGGCTTATTGTTTGGCTTCTTCAAGTCAAGGTAATTGTTTCATTCTTGATTTTGACATTGAGGGGGTATCTACCAAAGTAATGATTGAGTGCGGTATACCCCTCCCTCAAATCTATCAAAAGTGTAATGAGAATGGAATTAAGTTAAGTGAGGTTGTTGGGTGCTTAATTACCCACTCACATCAAGACCATTGTAAAAGTGCAAAGGAACTTACAAGGCTAAATATCCCTTTATTCGCAAGTAAAGACACATTAGAGGCGATTTCCGTTAAAGGTAATGTAATTGAGCCAAAACAAAGATTTCGTGTCGCAAATGGGCTATTTGGAATGTGCTTTAATGTTGAACACGATGTAGAGGGTAGCGTTGGTTTTGTGCTTAAAACAAGTAATGAGTGTGTGATATTCATTATTGACCACAAGAGATTTACTACAAACATATCTCATTTCAAGCCTGATTTTGTGTTTATTGAATGTAATTACGACAACAAGGTTGTTTATCCTCAATATCACGAGTTGATTAAACGAAAAGAGGAATTAGGTTTTGAAGATGATGAAAGGCGTGAAATCAATGTGAAACTCAAACAATTGGAAAGAAACATTAACTCACACGCAAGTTTACGTGGGACTGAAAAAGGGCTTGCGAAAATGGACTTAACAAATTGTAAGGGCATATTCTTGACGCATTTAAGCGATAGATACGCCAACGAATACAAAATGAAAAGCGAAATACAAGCCCTATTTGGTGTCAAAACCTATGTATGTAAAAAAATTGGAGGAATTAAGTAATGGCACAAAGACGATGTTTTAGTAAAAAAATAGTTAGAAGTGATGACTTTTTAGACTTACCTGCCACCGCTCAACTTCTTTACTTTCAATTAGGTATGGAAGCCGATGATAGAGGATATGTCAACAACGCAAGAACGATTATCAAAATATGTGGTAGTAGTTATGGCGATTTAGAGGCACTCATCAATAAAAGGTTTATTCTTGTAAGACAAGAAAAGATATTGCTAATCAAAGGTTGGCGTGTAAATAACACTATTCAACCAACACGAATTAGCGAAAGCCAATATGTCGATGACCTTAAAACGTTATTCTTTAAAAGCAAAGATGATATGTCATATACCGAACAAGATACAGGTTTACCTGTAATCAATGGTTTACTCGATTATAAAGATGATGAAAATGATGGTTGTTAACAATTTGTCAACAAAGCGTCAACCTAAGATAAGAAAAGATAAGTTAAGAGAACGTAAGTGAACTTAACTAAAAGAAGAATATATTTACTATTCAAATATTCATTGGCTTCGCTAAAAGAACTACCCACGCTCACGCATTTATAGACCTAATCTATATTTGGCTTCTGTGAGTGAAGAAAGCACACGCACACGAAAGGAAACGACTATGTTAGAAAGAACTTACCCATATTTAGATAAAAGCATTATTGACTATATTAACGTTGCTACCAAAGACCGAAATGACTTTGATGAACGAAAGTTTAGCGATTGGTTAGCGAATAGCGATGTTAAAAATAAAAATAACCCAAGTGGATATGTTAAGGCTTGTTTTAGAAAAGAATTAGTTAAAGGAACATTCACTTACAAGCCTATCGTTTCAAATAAATTAAGCGATGATAATGCCATATTAAGTTTATTCTTGCCAACCTTATACAAGTATTTACCTCTATTTGATGTAGATATACGTGAGGGCTTTGGCGATGAAACGTTCTTTGTTGAAAACTTGCAACTATACATATACAAGAACGACATATTAAGTATTGATGAACTTAACTTATTAAACAACAAGGTAATGGGATATATCACAACTTTTGAAAACCCACAACTAAGCGATTACCGAGATTACATAAAAAAAGCCCAAGCGTTAAAGGGCAAGGTTGATTGGAATGAAATTGACCAAATTGAATTAAACGCAAAGCAAGAGTTTGATGAACTCATCAAAGAAATGGAACGAAACGAAGATGACTGAAAAACAACGAAACTTTATTATCTACCTTGATATTAAGTGTAAAGAACAAAACATAAACATACGAGCCGATGATGATGACTTGTTAGGAAAAGATTGGCTCAAAGACTACCAAAACTTTACGCCTAAATACACGCTTGAAGTGATTGATAAATTAAAAATGGCTTTGGGTATGCCTATCACAACATTTAGCCCAAGAAAGTCGAGGAAAAGAAAATGATTGAAATTAACGTAGGACTACTAATTTTCTTGATTATATGTGCCACACCAACAATATTCTTCCTTGTATTTATATTCGTTTACTTTATCGCAGGAATACACGACTTATATTTCGTTAAATACAACAAATCTACAAAGAGTGAAAAAGATTGCCCTTATGAAGTGGAGGACAAGAACAATGAAAAATAGCCCTTGTAAAGAATGTGAAAAAAGATATGCCGGTTGCCATTCTAATTGCGAAAAGTTTACTGAATGGAAACGTAGATACAAAGAGCAAAGAGCATTAGAAAAATCAAAAGTTAAAAAGCAAAACGATTTTTTCTACAAAAAGAGAGGTCAACTATGAAATATAACATTGATGACTTTGAAAAAGTAGTTAATGGTCAAGAAACCATAAAGACAATGTGCGATACCTATGGCGTTTCAAAAAAAACATTTATTCGTGCTATGAATAGAAAAGGCTATCACATCAAGAAAACAAAAGTAAGAATAATCACTCAAAACAAAACAAAAGTAGTGTCATCTATTAGTGATTGTGCTTATGAACTTAAAGTTAGTGATGAAACTGTTAGAGATTGTCTTAAAGGCAAACGCATTAAATTGTTTGAAGAAATGGGTATAAAAATAGAGGTAGTAAGATGAGCAAAGAATTAGAAGCGTTTAATCGAGTAATAAGACATTGTGTGTTTCCGTATGAAGAAGAAATAGAAAAGGAATGTTTAAAAGATTTAAACGTTATTAAAAACGCACTTAAAGAAAAGAATGAGCAAGATATTGTTTTAAAAATCGTAAAGGGTGCTATTACAAGAGAATTAAGAAATGACGTTAAGTTTACACCAAAAGATGACGAAACGTTTGATATAAATGTTTTGGTGGACTATCACTTGAAACTTCTACGAGAAAAAGAAAAAGAATTGCTACGTATTTGGGTATTACAAAACTGCTTTCCGAAAGAACTTAAAGCATTAGAGGTTATTAAAAGTCATAAACCAACGCTTGTAAGTAATGTCGGTATGTGCAATTCAAAAGAAGGGATTAGACACTCAATTTTAATCAATGGTTTAACCCAAGAAGAATATGACTTGTTGAAAGAGGTATGGTTATGAAATATAAGTTTGTAAAAATTGAAGGTGAATGTCTTTTAGAAGAATTTGATACAACCCAATGTCACATTAAAATCTATTGGGTTGGGTTTGCTTATAATAGCGAGGATATATATTGCCTGGTATCTAAACACAATATAAACAATAAAGAAATCACAAGATTTGGAAACAAAACTCAAATCTTATCTATGAAAAGAAGTTATTATTACAAAAATCTAAAAACCTATTGTGAATGGTAAAGGAGAACAAAGATGAGTAATTATTTAATTTGGGAATGTGAAAACGATAATGACAAATTAGTTCAAGTATTTAATGAAAGTGATTTGCCAAGCGTTCAAGAACAATTTACAAAACAAGGATATTTTATTAAAGAAACCTTTATTGGAAAAGACCGTGATTATTTCTTTGTTATAAGGAGATTAGAAAATGAGTAAAGGTTTAAAATCATTAAATGAATTAAAAAAGAGATATGGCAAAAACTTTTCGTTGAATGATGATGAAAGGTGTAGGCTTATTGAAACTGAACTTAAAGATTATGAGGAACTGACAAGTAAACCAGTAATTTTGTGTGGAAGAACGCACGGATATACACAAGCACTTATTGATACAATTTGTAAAAATTACAAAGAAGTTAAAATAACTAACCTTGAAGATGAAAAGAAACTCAAAGCATTGGAAATTATTAAAGACATTTGTAAACTTAAAGTTTTTAAAAACAAATATGGTCAGTGTTTTATGACAGGAACTTATATTGCATTTGCAATTTCACAAGAAACATACGACATATTAAAGAAGGCGTTGTTATGAGATTAACAAAGAAAAATCAAAATAGTTATTCATACAAAACTGAAGGTGTTTATATAGAAAGCACTGAATGTTTAAATAAACTCGGTCAATTAGAAGATATTGAAGACGAACTTGGAATTGATTTGATTACATTGTTTAAGGCATTGAAACAAGGTTATATTTATTACCCAATAAATTGTCCTAATGACTGCTATAAATACAAAATAGAATGTCTTTATATGAAACCACGAATACATTTGTATGTTGCTGATGGGGTTGGTGGTTGTTATATGGAAGACTATGGCAAAACTTGGGCGTTAACGAAAGAGGAATTGATATGAATTTGGAATACAAAGACAAAGAATATTTACTATCAAAAATTCGTGCTTGTGGAATTGCAAGTGCTAATAATTGTGGCAGAGGTTTTGGAATTAACCTTAAAGACAATGAAATACAATATCTCAATCAACTCATTATGAATGATATGGAAAAGGAAAATAAACAATGAAAAGCATACTTATATCAATTAAACCACGATTTGTGGCAAAAATCTTGAATGGAGAAAAGACCATTGAAATTAGAAAGACAATGCCAAAATGTGACTTACCTATCCAAGTGTATATCTACTGCACAAAAGGAAAGCCACTTATGTATTGTAGTGATAAAAGGTGGCATTGGCATATTAAAGAAATTAAAAACTTTCAATACGATACGAGATTTAATTATTATGCTGGTTTCAATGGCAAAGTTGTCGCAAAGTTCACACTTAATAAGGTGGAAGAAATTACTTACGATAGCACATATACAACATTTCAATTAAATAGAGTTTCACAAAATAGTTGCTTAAAAGAAAAAGAATTATTTGATTACCTTAAAGGCAAAGTCGGTTATGCTTGGCACATTAGCGACCTTGAAATCTTTGGTAGACCAAAAGAATTAAGTGAGTTTTATGGGACTAAACAATACTTTATTTGTTGTGAAAGTGGAACTGATAAAACGCCAAGATATGCACAATTAGCCAAAGCACCTCAAAGTTGGTGCTATGTGGAGGTAGAGTAAGATGAAATACATTAGAACGAAAGATGGAATATATATTCAATGCAAACTTAAAGGGTATGAAAACTATTATTGTTTGCCGAGAAACACCAATATAACAAAAAAAGAAGATATGGTTATTCTTAACCAAGCAGACACTATTGAAGAATTGTGTGATGAGTTTGTAAGTATTACCAAAGATTTAACACCTGAAATACTTGTCCCAAAATATATATCTCCACAAGATAATTTGATAACTGCTTGGAGAAATAGATTTGAAGATGAAATGTGTTATGAAGATGTAAATATCTATGGTGCTATTTGGACTGACAAAGGTTTAATCTATGTCGCTAAAATGAACGAAAAAGGAGAATTGGAATTGATATGAAAATAAATAATTTAGATTGGAAAATCGTTTATGACGACAATATGAACGAAAACACACACGGACAAACCAATTATGAAACCTTGACTATTTACATAAGACCACAATGTTGCGTTCAAAACCAAAAAAGAACTTTATTACACGAGTTATGCCACGCCTATTGTTATTCGTATGGCTTAATGTTTATTGAAACGTTTGATAGAGAAAATCTTTGCGAGTTTATCTCACACAATTTAGAAAATCTCGTTGACCTATATGCCGAGGGGCTTAAAACCTTAATTAGTGGAGGCGATAAAAGATGAAATTTTTAGATTATGTTGACCCTAAATGCGTTAAAAAAATGTATCGTGTAGAACGTGCCAACCATACAATAAATGAGTTTCCGTGGGACTGCTATATCGTTGATGATAATAACGAAACGTTTATGATTTCACAAATAATATATGAAAAAATCAATCATATCAAAGAGGTTGAAATAGGACTATGAAACAACAAAAAGTGTTTATCATTAGTGGGACAAGCGAGATTGAACAAAGGCTAAATGAGGCTATCAAAGAAAATAACAATAATGGTTGGTATGTAAAACAAATTACAAGCCACGCCTCTAATCGTTCTCAATGGTGCGTGTTGTTTGAAAAAGAAGGCAACGACAATGAGTATTAGTTTGAAAGAAAAGTTCATCGCCTATTGTATATCTCACGATTATCATTATGAATGTGGCTATAATTGGTGTGATTGTGTTGATTATAATGATTTCGTTAACGCTCAAATAAACGATAAATGGCATACGCTATATTGCCTAAATAGTGGTGGCTATCGCTTTGACCATAATATCGTTAGTGAAATGAAAGAGATTGAGGAGGTTTTAAACAATGGGGTATAGTGCCGATGACAAGAAAGAATTGAAAGACTATGAGGAACAATTAAAAAAAGAATGGAATAGAAGTATGCTTCAACACATACGCAAGGTAAGTCGTATAAAAAAACCGAGCGTTCAATTTCCCTCTACAATAAGAGAAGCGTGTGAAGAATATTTCTCAATTTGTGAAGATGACGGAGTTAAACCGAGTGTCGCAGGGCTTAGCGTTGCGTTAGGGACAACTGAAGATATCCTCTTACAATGGGTAAGGGGCGAAATCTCTATTGAAAGTGCCGACATTATTAAAGAATATTTCTCATATTTACAAGTGTTTGATGAAACAGCCCTAAAAGACAACCAAACAAATGCCGTTGGCTCAATCTTTATGGGTAAACAACACTATGGATATAAAGACGTTGTAGAACACAAGATTTTAGATGAACGTGAAAAGAGCAACGAAGAAATTGAGGCTTTTTATCGCCAACGTTTAGGTATCATAGAGCAAACGCCAAAACAAATTGATATAGTAGAGGCACAAGTAGAAAAACCAAAATCATCAAAAAAGAAAAAGAGTGATGACAAAGTGCCTTTTTAAAAACGAGCGATTTAAGGCACGAAAAAAGAACGAGTGATAATTTACTCGTTCTTTTTATTTACGTTGCTATACGTGTCTATTTAGTGGCTTAAATACACAAACAAGCACAAAAAAAGAGGTCAACCTTTTGGTCAACCTCTATTCGTATCAACGATTTTAGAAATCAATAAATCACTTGGGTATGCGATTTTGAGTTTTGTTTCGTGTAGCCCATTTTTGAAAATTGCTTGTCCCACCTCTAATTGCTCTGCCCCTTTTCTATCAAGGATAACAACGCTATCCCTAACACTCGCACATTTAAGAGCAAAACGATAAGGCATATTGGCTTTAATCAAACCACTGACCACATCACACGTTGGTCTTTGAGTAGCGATGATAAGATGAACGCCACAAGCACGACCTAATTGAGCAATACGCACAATAGAACGTTCAACCTCAAACTTACTTGTCAACATTAAATCGGCTAATTCATCAATAAAAACAAATAAATCAAACGAATGTGTATTGCTTTTATAACGCCTATCCATTTCTTCTTCAACCTCTTTAACTTGTTTGATTGCTTGTTGGGTATCAACAATGTGAACAATGTTTGGTATCGCTTTGTATCGTGATAAATCGCTATTCTTAGTATCAATAATTATCAACCCTTTTTTCTTAAAACGGCTTTCATCTTTGCCATAACATACGCAAATATTACAAATCAAATTGTGAAGCAACACGCTTTTACCACTACCGGTAGTTCCTGCTATCAATATGTGAGGTATTTTATCAAAGTCAAGAATTACGTTTTTGTTATCGCTATCTTTTCCAACAACTACGTTCCTATAATTTTCCTCACTCATACATTGAACAAGGGATAAGGTAAAGTCAACACTTGGGGCGATGATACCATAATCACAACCAATCTCTTTGGTTTTAACAAATTGAAAATCAATCTTGGCTCTATTGCTAATCTTATCTAACGCCTCGGTCAATTTCTTTTCATTAAATTGTGAAAAGTCATCAAGAGCAAAGAAATATGTTTCGCCTAACGGACTTTCTTTGTGTTTAACATATTTGCTTTGAAAACCACAAAAGCCCATATTTTGAGCCAACCCCTCGCCATTCTCTTTAATGCGTTGTTGTTCTAATTCTTCATCATTCATTTTGATATTCCTTAACTTGCCAATATTTACCGGTATAGCACTCTTGTTCTATGTTTCCTTCCCATATTTCAAGAGAAGCGAGTTTTAAACCCCTCGCCATTTCATCAAACTTGGTTATGTTTTCCTCACAATATTTTTTTGCCTCATCAAGAGTATCAAAAGTATCAAAATACTCGTTATTCACGCCATACTCTACAAATACAATTTCATATCCCAACATATCAATATACCTCACAATAAGTCTTATCGGTGTCAATATCAAACATTTCTAAAAGCGTGTTCATTGTATCAAGTTCTACCTCCTCAATCATTTCGCTCGCCTCAAAATCAAAGTAGTTTATTTCTTTACAAGCCCATTTCCAATCTTTGTTTGAATAGCCTAAATGTTTCATTACTTGTTTTCTAACTTTGTTAACAATTTTAGGGCAAACCTCACAAAACCAATCAATAATGTTCATCGCATAAAAATCATCATAATAGAGGTCAACAACCTCTTGTTTTTGTTCATTCGTTAATGTAATCGTTTTCATCTTTCAAACCTCCTATTTAAAGCAATCGCTATATTCAAAGAAAACATAAGTGTCGCCAACTTTGTTGTAGTTTTCCTCAAACCATTTATTATCAAACTTGCGTCCGTTCATCTCGTGGTAGTTCTTAATAAAGTCTTTAATTTCATTCTTTCCACCCCAACAAACGTCATCAAAGCAAGATAGCCAATCGCCTATTTCTTTTGCGTTTTTGATACGTTCAATTTGTTGTTTTATAAACGCATTATTACAACCATTAAATAAGATACGACCTACGCTATCCAATAGTTCATAAGCGTTCTTTTGCTTTCTATCTTTGGCTCTTGTTAATTCGCCAAACTTTGTTTTATATGTCTTTTTCATTGTTGTTCCTCCTTGTAGCCATTTCTAATCAATTCAAGTTCTAAATCACGCAACTCACGTTGGGTTGCTAAACTAATTGAAAAAGAGCCTATGCCATTCCATTTTTTATATGTCTTTGTTTCAGTATCGAAGCCTAAACAAGCACTTGTCTTGCCACCCTTAAACACTAATTTCATTTATTGGCTACCTCTCTTTGTAAATCGTATTTGTGTCTTTCAAAATAGGCAAGCACGCTACTTGTTTCATCACCAAACAAAGCAACAACCTTTTTGTAGTTCTCGGTCATCTCTTTAAATAGGTTTTCTTTTGCTTCATCTTCATCAATAACTTTGATTTCAATTTCATATATTCTCTTTTTTAAATCAAAATCTTGTTCTTCATCGCCACAAGTGAAATCTTTGTAGTAATAATTGTAATAACTTTCAAAAAGCCCACTATGATATTCTCCCTTTGTCTTTGTGTATCTCAAAGAAAACATAAAATGACTTTTGTAGCGAATATAGAAAACGTTTGCGTATCGGTCTTTATCAACCACTAAATATTTAAAGTGGTTTTCATCAAATGCGTTTTTTAAAGCACTTTTAATTTGCCATTCAATATCAAAATGATAACCACGCTCAATTTTCTTGTCCTTTAATTGTTCGCTAACTTTTTTAATCAATTCATCTCTATTCATAATTATTCCTCCATATCCCAATCTATATTTGTGATTGTAATTGTGTCATCAAGGCAATATCCATTATTACAAAAGCCATATTTGTCGGCTAAAAAGTTGTTAATTGCCTCATTAAGTTCATCATCAAACCAATTATCCATTAAGTCGCATAATCTAACTTTGACTTTGCTTGGTAGTTTTGACTTTGCCATAGTTATTTTCCCTCGCTTTCTAATGCCTCATCAACGAGCCAATAATACCAATCTAATTCTTTGATAAGCCTTTGTATTTCGCCTTTTGTTAAGCGTTGTTTTAGCCCTTTGATTGTTCTTAAAGTTTCTTTCAAGTCATCAAACCTAAAAGCGTTTCTATCGTATCTTTCGCTATCAAATCGTTTTGCTTGTTCCTTGTATTTCTCTTTTATTTTTTCAAGGCTCTTAGTGTAGTTAACGAAATCAATATCAACAACAACCTCTTTGACTATCCAACGATATTCAATTCCGGCTTGCCTTTTGACCTCAAAACTCACGAAACGCATATTTTTGTAAACGATAGTAAATGTGTAATTGTCATACATAACACCCCAAACACCTTCCGTGTTGTCAATAAATAACTCATCTAAGTTCTTGTAAATGTAGTCGCATAAAGTGGCGTTATAAGTTGCCCCTTTGCCCTTTAATAATTCGTTTAATCTTTCTTGTAATTCTTGTCTATTCATAATTCAAAACCTCGCTTTCTTTCTTTAAATGTGTCGCTTTGTAATAGGCATCATCTTGCCGTTTAGTTCAATCTCTAAAATGTTCCAACTTGCCTCGTAAATACCTATTTCGTTTAGATAGATAGTGTTATATTCACTAACTTTTCCGGTTGTAAAAGTTCCTATTCCTTTGCCGTTCTTTTCAAACACGCTCAAACTACCAACTTTGACTTTACAACTTTGTTTCTTACATAGTTCAATCATCTCTCGTTCAGTCATCGTATTACCCCCTATAAACCTTTTCGCAATTCTCAAAGCACCAACCCTCTTTGTTGTGCCTAAACTTAACTCTATGGTCAACAATCTCTTTTACACGTGTTGCCCCTATAAATCGTATATGCTTTGGCTCAATCGCATAGCCATTGTCAAGCCACAAAGCACGTTTCTCTTTCAATAATGCGTTTGTGATAGTGTCAATCAAACTTTCCTCGGTAAAATTGAAATAACGCTCATCGTAATCTAAATAGTGGTTTTCCTCGCCACCAACATAGTCGTTGTAAATCTTGTCAATCGCCAATTTGAGCAATCTTTCGTTGTCGTTCTTATAAAAACTTTCTTTCATTATTCTTTATCCTCCTTGCGTCCTAAATAGACCACTAATTCGCCATAAGCGATATTGTCATTGAAATCGCTTTTCGCAATCTTTGTATTGAGTGAAATAATTTTTCTATTCAAGCACTCGTGATTTTTAAAAGTTGTTCGTAAGTCAACAGGATAGCAACCACCTAAATCACAATCGTTGGCTATAAATCTCATATAGCACCTATCACTCACTAATTTGATAAAGTCTTTTAATTTCATTTTTAAGCCCTCTTGTATAAACATTTCTCGATGATTTCTTCGAGCGTGTTTGGTAGTGGCTCAACTATATTATCAAAGCCATTCAAGTAGCCTATGCTACCTCTTTCGTGGATACCCATTCTTTTGCCTGTGTCGTAGAAAAGTCTTGCTCCATTGTCGTCGTCAAAATCATAAGTAAATGTAATACCACCCACACGCTTGCCTAAATAATCTTTGAAAAACACAGGACATTCGCCTCTTAAACCAAACGTTAAATATCGCTCATCTTCATCTAAACATAAGTGTTCTTTTTGTGCGATTGCCTCACAAATTGGTTTTACTAATTCAATCGTCCAATATGGGTATGCGTTGTGGTGTTTTTTAAGACGTTTTTGGGCGTTCTCAATACGCTTATTCAAACGTTCTTCTTCTTTGCGATAAGCAATTTTTTTGCTTGTGTGTTCGTTTAATAATTCGTTAATCGTTTTCATCTTTAATTACCCCTAAATAATTCCGTTTTCTCTAAACTCTTTTAACAAGCCATAACGCTTGCCTAATTTAGTAAAGTGGTTGACCCAATAAGTAACCTCGCCATACGACATAGATTTCGTGCTTTGTTCGTATTGCCAATCAATCGCCTCTTGTCTTGCTTGTGCTTTACCTAATTTATATTTATTCATCGCCATAGCCCCCTATAACTTGTGAATATCGCCAACGTATAGCGAATATTCATCTTTCCACTTTTGAGGGTATTTTTCCCACTCATCAGTATCAAAGATACGATAACTAATCTCATCACAAAGCAAACCGGCATTATGCTTTTGTTTGAGTTTTCTAATCATCTTGTTTGCGTTCTCGTAGTTAGCACTTGTAATACCACACCAACCGGCAACACAATCGTAATCGCCTAATTGTATTGCTAACTTGTCAACAAACGCTTCTTTGCTCACGATATAACGCTTTGTTTCGCCTCTAAATGTGCTAATAGTGTAAATAAACTTTCTTCTTTTCATCATCTCTATTCCTCACTTTCTAATTCTTTAATCAATCTAATTTCAATTAGACTTTTAACGTTTACCTCGTAGCCACCACAATAGCCTTGTCCTACGACACAAGTAGTGGTCAAGTTTTCAACCTCGTAGTCATTAAATCTATAAGTATCACGACCCTCGTAAACAACGTTTCTAATAGAGCCTTTTTGCTCAACTACGACCAATTTAATTTGACCCTCTAAAACGCCTCTTAAATCGCTTAATTTCATAGTTCTATCCCTCTTTCTTTCAAGCAACCCTCATAGCGTGTGTATTGGTCATCAACTATGTGTTGGTAATAGTCAATCTCAAAGTCTTTCCTGTTCAGTGGTTTTGCCACAAGACAAACGCACATAAACGCCAACGCAAATGTTTTATATTCAACCTCAAAGATATAGTTGTGTTTCATATCTCTAATCTTATAGTGGCTTTTTTCCTGCTCGTATGCCTCAACAATCTCTTGTTGGGTCTTTTCATCAACGCTAAGCCAATCGTGATAAAAGCCACCAAATCTTACGTAAAGTGGCTTATCTAAATCGCTACACACGACTTTAAATCTATTGCTCTTTGGCAAATACTCAACGCTATCGCCATAATTGAAAAAGTTATTGTCAATAGCCCAAATCATAATGCTTGCTAATCTCTTTTGCTCTTTGCCTAATCTCATAATTGTAGCCTCCTAAATAACTTTGATTTCCTCGCCTAAACACTCTTTGTTGGCGTATCCGCTTCCATAGCAAACGCCAATTCTATGTGCGATATTTTGGTTATATTCGCTTTGCCAATTCTCACATTTTGATAAGTAGTAGTGGTCGCTTAATTCAAGAACGAGTAAAGACATATCGCCTCTAACCTCGTATTGTGAAATGCCCTTTAAACAACCAATAAAGTGTAATTCTTTTCTTTCAATCGTTTTCATCTTTCAAATCTCGCTTTCTAATCATCATCATCGCTTTCATCAACAGGGTTATCTAAATCAATAAACCCTTTGCGTGTTTCTAAAATGTGTGTCGCACCCCTTAAAAAGTAAGTGTTGCTCACAACCCTAACTTGTGCCTCATCATCGTAATAGTCATCTAAATCATCAATAACCCTTTGTAAGTGGTCTTTAAGTTCTTTAATTGTCATCTTGTTTCTTACCCCCTAATTCAATCTTGTTTAAGGCTTTTTCTAAGCCAATCGTTAATTGTATGTCTTGCGTGCTTTGTGCGTTGTATAACGCCTCAATAAACAACTCGTATTGCGTTTCGCCTAAGTTGTCTTTCGCCCACACTTGTAAATCTTCAAATAGTTGTCGCCTATCATCAAAATTACAATTCTTAAACTTTTCATCAATCAACTTTGTTAATTGCTTAATAGCAATTCTTTTGCTTGCTTGCTTTCCTTTTTTGCTTTTCATAATTTCCTCCTAATACTCGCAATCGTGCTTATCGGGTATGCTATCCTCTAAATCAAACGATGATAAGTTTGTTAGCGTTTCCTCTAACAACGCCAATTCAAATTGCCAATCATCGTAGTCATAGTCGTCTGCGTGTATTTGTATTTCGCCTATAAGAGCCTCACAATCTTTTCTTAATTTTGCTAAATGTCTATCAATAGTTAAGGCTCTATTTACAATCTTGTTAAAGTGTTGTTTTTTAGTCATCGTTTTTGCCCCTAATTCTAAAAAAGTGTTCGCTATCAAATAACTTTGACAAACTAATGTATGTGTATCCGTTCTCGTATCGTGTGGCGTGTTCATCGCATACGAGCAATAAAGCGTTAACGCCACGCTCGTTTAAGTTTTCGTTAACAGCCCACCACTTGCCGTTGTGTAAATGTTCTAATTTGTATCTCATAAATACCCCCTATATCTCACTAACGTTTCCATACCAATCGCACTCAAAGTAAACGCCCTTTTTTAACTTATAGCCCACTTTGGCTTTGTAAAGTTTCTTGTTTACTCTTTGCCACCACGAGAAATCAGTTTCCTCGTATGGTATAAACACGTAATCTTCAAAGTAGTTTTTGTTGTGTTCTTTGATTTTCTCAAATGTTTCTTTGTTAATCTTTGTAGCGATAAAATCGCTTAATAAAAAAGTATATTTCTTGTCTTGTTTCGCTAAAATGTTATATTTCATAATTACCCCCTATAAGTAATACGCCAACCAATACCACGTTCAACAACGTTCATAAAATCGTATTGATTGTAAAAAGTAGCAACTTTCTTGCTAATTGTTTCGCCAACTTTATTCATCAAAATATCGTTAGCGTAAATGTATAAAATCTCGTTTGCTTCTTGTGGCGTTAAGTCGCCTAAACACCCTGTTTCAAACATATTTTCAATTTCTTTTCTAATTGTTAATAAATCGTTTTTCTTATTCAAAATAATTTCCTCGTTTCATTAAAAACTTATTTGACTTCTAATAACTTAAAGAGATTTCATAATTGAATAAGTCGCCTAAACGCCCTATTACGTATCTTAAATCACAAAGATAAGTGTTCTTATTGTTTATCGTGGCTAAGCACACAAACGCCACGCAAGGTATAGTTTTTAGTTTTAAAAAAACGCCCTATACAAGCGTTTTGCCCTATACTTACAGGGTCATATTTTCAAGTTATCGCAAACTTTACTATTCCACCAACGATTGCGGGGTCTGTTGGTCGTGCTTTACGTGTTGCCCTCGTTCACGGCTTCGCAAGGTCGTTGTCGCCTTGTTCTACGATGATATATTACTAAATAAGTAAAGCACAAGCACGTTAATATTATAAATATTAAAAATAGTAAAAATATTAAAAATATTGTTGCGTTTTTCTTGTTGGCGTTTTTGTCGTTCTTTTGCTCTTAATATATAAATATATTTAAAAATAGCGTTTTAAGGTATCAAACGGGCTTTTGTGGGCGTGTTCGTGCGTGTGTATGTGTAAATAATCGTTTTTGCTTTTTTCGTGGCTCTCGTTGGCTCTTTTTGTTTGGGTTGCCCGGTCGGTCGTTTTGAGCATAAAAAAAAGAGGCTTTTTATTGCCTCTTTTCGTGTTGGGTTTAAAAGTGTTTTAAATAATACAACTCACTTTTTAATTGGTTTAAGTCGCTTAATAAAAAGTCGTTTTTAGTCTTTATACTATTAAGGGCTTTTATTTTGGCTTTGAGTGTTCTAATTAACTCTTTTTTGCTTTTCATCTTTGCTTCTCGCTTTCTTTGAAATAGTCACGTATTAAAATATACGCTTGCTTGCTTGGGGCGTGGTCGTTCTTACTCGCTAACGCTCGCAATTTTTCGCTCAATTCATCATCTAATAATAAAATAAATTGATTGTTGCGTAATCTTTCTTTCATCGCTTCGCCCTCTATAAAATCATATATTCTAATTGCTTCTTGTAGTCGTATTTGTTCGGGGTTTCATCAAAAAAACTTTTTAACGCTTTTGTTAGTTTTTCAAATCTTTTAAAAGTCGTTTCAAGTTGTTTGAGGTTTTCTTTTTCTTGTTTTAACGCTTTTGTCGTGCGTTCGGTCGTATCTCTTAATAATTCAGTCATTTCTTCAAGTGTTGGAATGTCGCATTTTTCCTTGTTTTCTTGTGTGCGATATATCCCTAACTCACCATAATTGATTTTGATAGATGAAACGACCGGCGACAAAATACAATAATCAAGGCGAATATTTACCCCTGTAAAATTATCAAGTAAACGTGCGAACGGCTCGCCGTTTTTCTTGTAAACTCTTTTAATTTTGCTTAATGTTTCTAAATTGTGCGTATAATCTTTAATGCGTTTTTCAATAGCCTCTTTAATTTTCTTTTCCTCGTATGTATAAAGTAAATCGTCAAAAGAGTAAAAAATATAATCATCAAAGTATATTTTCGCTTTTTCGCTTAAAGAGTTTGCGAAATCATCATTAAGAGAAAATACAACGCCCAATTTGTTATTAACTTTTGACAAAGAGCAAATTGTATAATTTTTGTGAATAGTCGCTTTTATTACGCTGTTAGGGAAGTAAACGCCTATAATACAATCGCAAGAGGATATATAACAATTTTGTTGTATTGGGTTTGCGTGTTCGTATGTGTAAATATTCGCTCGCTTGCTTAACAACTTTTTAAAGAGTTTTAGAGCCTCTTTGATTTCGTTTTCGTTCATAGGTTGTGTAAAAATCGTTTTCATAAAAAAATCTCGCTTTCTTTCTCTCGTGTTGCTTGTCATTAGTTGCTTTTTATATACTCGCTCGTTTTGGCTTGTCGTTATTGGTCTTTAATAATACTTTTGATTATTTCTTCGCCGTCATTTAGCCATATCGCAATCGCAAAATTGAGGTTTTGCGTGCTTGTGTAATACTCGCCCTCGTAGGCTTCAAACTCTTTGAAATCTTCATAAATAAGTTTAAAAAACTTTTGCTTGTCTTGTTCGGTCTTAATTAGTGGCTCTTTGTTTATGGCGTTTAAAATGCGTTTTTTGATTGTTTCGTATTTCATCGTTTCGCCCTTTTTAAGTTGTTGTAATATTTAGGCAACTCGTTTTTTATTAAGTCAACGCTTATTAAGTCGTGATTGTTAAATAAGTCTTTGATAAAACTATCAACCCACAAAAGAATATATTTATATCCGTTTTGCTCGCCAATCTTAATCGCTTCTTGTTTCCAATAAACGAAAATAATATTTTGCTTTTTCATAGTTGGTTAAGCGTTATATTCGCTCATATCCTCACAAAATATTTGTTTAAACGCTTTTTTTAATAGCCTTCTTTTTGCTCTATATTCGTTTAATTGTTCGTTGTAAGTTTCTAATTGGCTCTTAGATAGTTCTACGTTGTATCCGTTTTTAATATCATCAAGGCAATATTTAATATTTACTTTGATTTCTTTAATAAAGTCGTTAACGCTTACTATTTGGCAATATACAGCCTCGTATAATGCGTTATTCTCATTTAAACTTTTTAAAATCGCTTTTTCTTTTGTCATCTTTCTATATCTCGCTTTCTTTGGTTGGTTTGCCACGAGCGAATATATAAAAGACAACTAACAACAACAACACACACAACAACAAACAATTATTTTAACTACTAAATAAAAAAGAGATTTCAATATAAATCACAAACGCTTTTTTGCTTGTGTCGTGGTTAAGTTTTCAAATAACAATTTTATTGTATTTGCGTTTTCTATGATACTCACGCCACCCCGGCTTATCTCTCGCCCGTTGGGGTTGTTTGGTTTTTGGTTTGTCGTAGTGGTTATATAATAACCATAATAATATTACAGCGATTTTAATATATTATCAATATAAAAAATATTTTGAATATTAAAACAAAGCACAAAAGTATTAAAACAATCATTTAGAAAAATAGAATATTTAAAGAGCGTAAATAATAAAAGCGTGTATGCGTTGGGCGTTGGGCGTTTCGTGGCTCTCGTGCCTTGTTTGGTGGCTTAAAATAGGGCTTTCGTTCTTGCGTGCGTGTGTTTCATAAGATTATTTAATAAGAAAAGATAAAAATATACTTGCGTGTGCGTTGGTGGTCTTGTTCGGTCGCCGTGCTTCGTGTTCATCGTAAGAGAATAAAAGAGATAATATAACGTGCGTATATAGGTTGCTTGTTGTCTTTGGTCTTGTTGGGCGTGGTTGCTTCGTGCGTTTGTGGTCTTGTTTGGGTTTTGAATAAGTAAATATATATATATATGCGTGTGTTTATGGCGTGGGCGTGGTCTATGGTGGAATAGGGTTAGGCGTATCAAATACGCTCTTTTTATGCGTGCGTGGGTGGTGGTTGGTTGGTTTGGTTGGTGGTTTTGTTCATATAATCAAGATTAAAAAGACAATCGCAAGTAATATATAAATATATTAAGTTAAAAATAGTCTTTTCACACGCAAACAAACGCACAGGGGCGTTAAACGTAGGGGGTATGAGGAATATTTCAAGAGGTGGGAAAGCGAGGGGGGTTAGCCCTCCATCTTCCCGGCAAAAATAAAAGGGGAAAACCTCGTGTGTATGTGCGTGGTAAAGAGTGATGAAATCAAGGTGTGTGACGTGCGTGTTATAGATTAGAACTCTCAATGCGTGCGTGAGGTTATCAAGAAACATTTGACAGCGATTAAGAAAACAAGTATCGTATAATTAGAAAGCGAGGTCGTAAAGTATGAGCGACAACAAAAAAAGGGCAATCGGCTATTGTCGTGTTTCTACCAAAGAGCAAGGCGATAAGTTCGGTATTGAAGCCCAAAAACAAGCAATAGAGGAATACGCCAATCAAAACGGTTTTGAAATCATTGATTGGGGGTATGATAACGTCAGTGGTGTTAAAGAGTTTAGAGATGGGTGGAATAGAATTATAGTTGACCCAAAAGTTCAAGACCCACCATACAAAGCAGTCATCGTATTTAAGAGCGATAGAGTTGCGAGAGAGTTGAACTTGTATTTTTACTTTGAGTGGCTATTAAAGAAAAAGGGTGTAGAGTTAATTTCGGTTAATGATGGTTTCCCTGATGTCCCAAACGAATACAAAGGCATTATCAAGTCATTTATCTTGTTCTCGGCAGAGCAAGAGCGTAATAATATTACATTAAGAACGAGTGGTGGTCGCACCATTAAAGCGAAAACTGGTGGCTACGCAGGTGGTAAATCGCCTTTTGGCTATAAAGTCGCTAATGGCGAACTTAAAATTGATGTCTATGAGGCTGAAGTGGTCAAGTTAATTTTTGAAATGCGAAACAAGGGTATGTCTTATTGGGCGATTTCGCAAGAATTGAATAAACGTGAATTATATACACGCACAGGTGGGACTTGGAAACAAGGACAAGTCTTTAATATCGTTCAAAATGAGCAAACATATCGTGGAATGTATCGCTATGGCAAAGCGAAAGAATGGGTTAAAGGAAAGCACGAGGCGATTTTACAATGATTAACGGTAAAGAGTTTAAAGCAGTGGACTTTGAGGAAAAGTTAGAAAGAGAAGTCGTGCTATTTGAGATAAAAGATAAAAAGTTTTTGCTTGTTCATTTTAAAAATGGTCAAGTTCAAGTTATTGATTTAGAAAAATTGTTCTTCGCTAAAATGGTATAATTAAATATATACGCAAATGGGCGTATTTAAGAGCAAAAGGGCTTTCAAGAAAGTGAGATTTTTGGAGGTCTTTTTTGATGAGTGACTTATTCTCGCAAATATCTAAATTAGCAATAAATGAAAACGGAAATAACCCACAAACGATTTTAAACCTTTTTTACTTATGTAAAAATGAGTTAACACAAGGCAATAAAAAGAGTGGTTTGGACTATTGTAAACGCTTTAAAGAAGTCATAAATCGCCTAATGTGTGACCATAAATGTTTAAATAAGGCTAAAATACATAATTTTTTATTTGAAATCTTGGTTTTGGAAACACCTTACTCACTTGATAGTTATTTTCAAGCGTTAGAGTTTAATAGACCAATAAAAGAGCAATTTTACCTACCTCGTAGAAACGTTTTAATGAAACACGGGGTAATGAAAATGTTGGAAGATTTGCTCATTAACGATGTAATTGATGAAGCGTTTTTGAGTATGCCACCTCGTGTCGGCAAGACTACTCTTTGCGTGTTCGTTATTACTTGGATATTAGGCAACAACCCTCGCTTAGCCAATCTATATATTTCTAATAGTGGTGTTCTTGCAAGTGCTTTCTATGATGGAATTAACACCATCTTGACTGATGAATATACATATTGTTGGCATAAGATTTTTCCAAAAGTTGATTTCAACCAACGCACAATGTGTAATGCCAAAGAAACATACCTTGATGTTGATAAGAAAAAAAGGTATCACTCATTTACGGCACGTTCTATTGATGGCTCATTGAATGGTGCTTGTGACTGTGATGGTATTGAAATCTTTGATGACCTCGTAAGTGGTATTGAGGAGGCTTTAAATCAAAATCGTTTAAAATCGCTTTGGCAAAAAGTCGTTAGTGATGGTCTTTCTCGTGCTAAACAAAGAGCAAAAAAATTATGGATAGGCACTCGTTGGTCAATTTACGACCCAATTGGTGTTAGATTAGAAAGTGGCGAATTACAATTCATTAAATATAGAAACATTGTTATTCCTGCTCTTGATGATAATGATGAAAGCAATTTTGAATATCTTTATAACGTTGGATATGACACTAATTTCTATCGTGGCAAGCGTTTGACATACGAAGAAGATGACGATATTGCCTCTTGGAACGCAGTTTATCAAAATAGCCCTATTGAACGTAGCGGTTTATTGTTCCCTGTTGAGAGCATAAGAACGTATGAGGGCGAATTACCGGACGTTGAGCCAATAAATAAATATGCTTTTGTTGACGTTGCTTGGGGTGGTGGCGACTATACTTGTATGCCAATCATTTATCAATATGAAAACGAATTATATTGTCCGGAAATTATTTTTGACAATGGAAATAAAAAAATAACTCAACCAAAAATCGTTGACGCTATTATGAGGCACAATTTACAAAGGGTAAAGTTTGAAAAAAACAATGGTGGCGATGGCTACAAAGAAGATATTGGAAGATTATTACAAGAAAAGAGCAATAATTGTTTACTTACAAGTGCATTTGCGAGCAATCAACAAGCAAAAGAGATAAAAATATTCAATCACGCACCGGAAATCAAACAAATTAACTTTTTAAGTTCCGTAAAACGCAATATTGAGTATAGAAAAGCCATAGAACAACTACAATCTTTCACAATTCAAGGTAAAAACAAGCACGATGACTGCCCTGACGCTCTTGCCGAAATATGTGAAATGGTAAATGAAATAACAAAAAAGGTTGAATACCAAGTTTTTGAAAGGTTTTTTTAGTCTTTTTCGCCAAAAAGACACTTTTTAAGGCAGGCTAAGACGTAGTTTTAATAGATAATGAGAATAGAGATTTATCGCTATGTTATTTGGAAGACGCATTATTTACACACCATACGAAAGAGTTGATGATAGCAATATCGTTCAAATACTATCTACATCATTAGCAATTCATTTGGCTAATGTTGATGAAATTGAGTTTTTATACAATTATTACAAGGGTATTCAACCTATTTTATGGCGTGAAAAGAAAATTAGACCTGAAATCAATAACAAAATTGTTGAAAATCACGCTAATTCAATCGTTCAATTCAAAACAGGTTACTTATTAGAAAAACCAATTCAATATGTTGCTCGTAAAGAGGACGTAAGCAACGATGGTGTCGCTTTCCTCAACGATTGTATGATGTTGGAATGTAAGGAAACAAGAGATAAAGAAATTGCTAACTGGTCTGCTATTTGTGGACTTTCTCATAGATTAACCTTGCCAAACAAAGAATATAATGGTAGCAATAGCCCATTTAAAATCTATAAGACTGACCCAAGACAAGCGTTTGTTGTTTATTCAACTGCAGTTGGTAATGAGCCTGTATTAGGCGTTATCACTTACTTACGCAAAACTGAAGATGGAAAAGATGAATTAGTGTGTCAAGCATACTCAAAAGAAACATATTACGAATGGGTTAAGGGCGAAGCCGAAGTTAGAAACTCAACACCTCACATTCTTGGCAATATTCCACTTGTTGAATACCCATTTAACCAAGATAGAATTGGTGCTTTTGAAATCGTTATTAAATTATTAGACGCAATAAATACCATTCAATCAAACCGTGTTGATGGTGTTGAGCAATTTATTCAAGCATTACTCATTTTCAAAAATGTTGATATTACAAAAGAAGATTTAACAAAATTACTTGAACTCGGTGCTATCAAAATTAAAGATGATGGCGAAGTTGAGGCAAATGTTGAATATCTCACAAAAGAACTCAACCAAGAGCAAGTTCAAAAACTTAAAGATGATATGCTTGAAGTTGTCTATAAGATTTGTGGTATGCCACTTGGAAAAGGTGGTAGCACAGGCAACTCGCAAGGTGCCGTTATTATGCGTGATGGTTGGAGTGAGGTTGAGGCAAGAACGCAAGAAACCGAACTTATGTTTAAGGAAAGTGAAAGAAAGTTCCTTAATGTAGCATTAAATTGTGTGCGTATTCTCACAGGTGGAAAATATAATCTTAAATCAAGCGATTTAGACGTTAAGTTCACTCGTAGAAATTACGAAAATACATATCAAAAGACATTGATACTTGATGTTATGCTTAAAAACCCAAAAATCGCACCTCGCTTGGCGTTTGAGGTATGTGGTTTATTTGGGGACGCTGAAGGTGCATATAACGAAAGCGAAGCATATTACCAAGAGCAATTAAAACTTGCTCAAACTGAAATAAAAAATAATGTTGGGGGAAATACTAATGAAAATCAATCAAGCAACCCTCAACAATGAGGATATAGAAACAATCATTCACATCTTAAATCGTGGTAATCAATGCGAAATTAAGAAAGAACGTGACAACATTGTGATTGTAGAAATTAAAAGATGTGCAATCGCTAAGAAACCTATTGTTGAATAGGAAATATTAGGCAATATCGCAATAGGGCGATAAATAAGGTCAAAAGGGACACTAAACTTTACTGTTTTAGTGTCTTTTTTAATAAAAGTGGTTAGAGAAAACCACTCAAATCAAATCGCAACCATAGTTAGAGAAAACTTTAATCGCAAGGAGGTCATAGATAGGTATGACAAAAGAACAATTAGCCAAATTAGGAATTACTATTGAGGGCGAAACCATTACTGAAGATGAGGCATTTGCTTTGATTGAAAAACATCATAACGAAATTGCTAATGAAAGAAACAAACTCAAAAAACGTAGTGATGAACTTTCAAGCGAAAACGCTGAATACAAGCGTAAAGCACAAGAGCAATTAAGCGAAGATGAAAAGCAAAAACTCAAATATCAAGAAATGGAAAAAGAGATTGCCTCGCTTAAACGCAAGGATAGTCTTAACACCAAAGTTAACGATTTAATGTCGTTAGGTTATGACAAAGAACTTGCTACCAAGTTCGCTAATGCCGAATTAGATGGCAAAAGCACTGTTGATTTCCAAAAGCAATTTATGGAAGCACAACTTGAAAAGCAAAAGCAAGAACTTTTAAAGAAAACACCTAACCCGCAACAAGGAGACCCTAATTCAAGCGTAAAAACAAAAGAAGATTTCGATAAGTTAGGTTATGAGGCACAATTAAAACTTTATAACGAACACCGAGAAATCTACGACAAATTTGCTAATAGCAAATAGTAATTAGGAGGAAAAATCAAATGGCATTATTTGATGAAAAACAATTTAACCCAGAGGTCTTCCGTAGATATATGACCACAATCGAAAACCCAAGAGTGAATAGATTGATTAAAGCCGGTATCTTTGTGGTTGACCCAAAACTTGCTAACGTTTTACCTGATGGCGTTGGTGGAAACTATATGCAAGAAAACTTCGTTGGACGTTTAGATGGAACTGATGTTCTCTATGATGGCTCAACAAACATTACCGCCGATACATTAGACACCTACAAGAGAGGTTTAGTAGTTATTGGCAAAGCAAGAGCATTTAAAGAAGAAGATTTCACTGAAAGTATTACCGGCAAAGACTTTATGTCAAATGTCGCAGAACAATTAGTTGAATACCAAGATGAAAAACATCAAGACATTATGCTCATCATCTTAAAGGCATTATTTGACAAAACAAATGGTGTTCTCAAAGACAAAAGAGTTGAAAAATCATTATCTTCTCTTTCCGCAACTGACATTATTGATGGTCTTAAAGCACAAGGCGATAAGAGTGGAAACATTCGTGCAGTTGCTATGCACTCTGTCGTGTTAGCCGAACTCAAAAAGGCAAACCTCGTCAACAACGTTAAGTTCATTGACAAAGATGGTATCGCAAGAGATTTAGGCTTATACACTTGGGACGGACGTGAAATCATCGAAGATGACACAGTCGCACCTGAAGAAAGTTTCGCTAAAACTGCCGATGTTGCTATCGTTGCCGGCAAAGTTTACTACACCAAGAGTGGCGATGTTTACACAAAAGTTGCCAGCCCTGATGTAACCGACATTGGCGATTACTATGAAAGAACACTCGCATACCCAGTTTACTTACTTGGTAGAAATGCGTTTACTTGGCAACCATTAGGTGTCAAAATTCCATTAGAAATGTGGAGACAACCATTAACCAATGGTGGTCAAACATACCTCATCAATCGTGAGAGATACTTTATGGCACCGTTTGGCGTTGGCTTTAAGTCAAATGCTATGGCTGGAAAAGCACCAACTGACGCTGAATTAGGTAGTGCTTCTTCTTGGGAACTTTGTAATACAGGTGGCGTTTCTCCAAAAGCAATCGCTTTAAAGACTATCCCACTTGCTTGTATCGTTTTCTCAATTAGCGGTATTTAATCGCATAAATAATAGGTCAAGGAGGTAAAACAAATGACAAGAGAAGAACGTATTGACACAATGAAAATTATGTTAGGCGAAGATGGTTTAGACATCAAAGATGAAACTTGCCAAACCTACCTTGACCTATCAAATGCAAAAATCTTAAAACATCGTTATCCTTTTGGAACAACACTTGTTGAAATTGAGCCACAATTTGAATACGACTTAATTGAACTCGCAATCGTTAAATATAACGAAAGAGGCGTTGAGGGACAAGAAACTCATAACGAGAATGGAACTCATCGTAAGTATAGAACAGAGGCTGAAATACTTGCCTCTATTCCTAAGTTTGCAGGTTTGCCTTTATGAGAAATCAAATAATTAACCAAAGTAAACTTTACGTGCTTAATTACTTAGGTAAAACCAAAACAAAAGATAGTGATGGCAACTACACAGGCGAAGAAACTATTACTTATTCAAGACCAATTATGTTTATGGGACATATATCCGGTGCGAAAGGTAGTAGCCAAATAGAAATATTTGGAACTGAAATCAACTATGACAAAACGTTGCTCATTACTAAGACAAGGTTTAAAGCCTTAAAAATTACTGAAAATAGCGTGTTCTTTGTGGATAAAAAACCTCAATATGATAGTGATTATACGACACCTTTATACGATTATCGTGTAAAGAGAATAGCCGAAACAATTAACGAAGTGGCTATCGCTCTTGAAAGGGTCAGTCGCTAATGAAAATAACGTTTAATAAACAAATTAGACAAGTTGTTGATAAAATACAAAAGCAAATAGACGACCAAACCAAAGAGGCGTTAGAACGTGTTGTAGATTATGCGACCGTTCACGCTCAAAACTCATTTGATAGATTTGTAATAGAAGTTCCAAGTGATGACCCTTATGTTTGGGTCAAAAGAACTCAACTTTCTAAAACCGGTAAAACTAAATGGTCAAGCACCATTTCTTGTATTGGTAATCAAGTCATATTTATTGAGTTTGGTGCAGGCGTTTATAACTACACCGAGAGCGAAGCCAAGATATATCAAAGATATTTAGGTGGTTTAGACCATAGAGGCACACCAAGAGTTGATGATATAGGCAATTTCCATTTAGCAAAATGGGGTCGTTCAAGAGGTAGTGATGACTTATGGTTTTATAAAAGTCAAACCGGTAGAGAGAGCGAAAATGCTCATCTCGTAAAATATAATTCGGCAGGAGAGCCAATTATGATTACACACGGCAATAGACCATCAAGGTCGTTATTTAGAGCCGTTGGTATGGCAGTTATGAGATTAGCGAGGGGGAAACTTAAATGATAAATATTTTTAACGAAGTATATACATTATTAGTCGATACTCTTGCGTCTTATAATGACAAGATTGGAACTTCAAGTGTATATACCAATACTCCACCAACATACCCTTTTGTGAGTTTTGAAGAAATAAACAATAGTGTGTATGAACAAACAAGTGATAGTTGTGATGTTGAAAATCACGCCCTCATTGAGTTTGAGGCGAATATATACACCGATAACCCAAATAAAAAGAGCAAAGGCGATGGCATAGCAAATGTGATTGACAATTTGCTCAAACAATATAACTTTGTGAGATTGTCTAAAAACGTCTTACAAAGCACTGATGAAACAATCTATCGTATCGTGCTTAGATATAGCGTGGTTGTTTCAAAAGATAGTGTTATATATAGGAGGTAATCTTTATGGCACTAACTACACAATATGTCAAATTAAAAATTGATAACGTTGTCTATTGTATTAAGGACTTTCCTGACATTGACCCACACGGCGAGCCTGACCAAGTTGAAGTAACCGACTTATGTGATGAGTTCCACCAATACATTGATGGCTTAAAAAACTACGCAGACGCATTAGAGTTTACTGCTAACTACGATGAAGCAAAGTTTGGAACATTACACGGAATTGGAACAACCCAAAAATCAGTCGACATTCTTTTATGCTCTGGAACGAGTGATGAAACAGGTGCTAATGGCAAATTTTCAATCGCAAACGCTGAAATTAGCGTTAGATTAAATGGTGCCGGTGTCGGTGACGCTCTTGAAATGACAATCGTTGTCAAACCAAAAAGTGCAATTACTTTTACAGCAGTTGGCTCTTAATTGACCAACTCTAATATGGAGGTTTCTTCAAATGGGAAGAAAAATTAAATTACAATTCAAAGACAAAACTTACATCATTGAATACGCAAATCGTTTAGAAGTAAAAAAATACTTTGTTCAATTAAACGAACTTAATGGTAAAGACGACTTTGAAAGTGGCGTAAAAGCATTAGTCTTGCTTGTTAAAGCAGGGTTAGTTGCTCATCACTCAAACGAAATGCCAAGCGATGAGGACTTGGAAAATTGGGTTATTTCTATACCTAACGCAAACAAGTTCTATGAGCAACTTATGTCTATGGTGCAAGATGTCATAAGCACAATTGAAAGTGATACAAAAAACTTGAATTGGGAAGTAGTGGACTAAAACAAACAAAGAAATCAACTGCTTCCCCACAAGAGATAATTAAATATCTTGATGATTTATGTGCGTATGCTCTATTTATCGGTATGTCTTACGACCAATATTGGTATGGCGAGCCAAAACTCTTAAATGCCTATATAAAAGCCGATGAATACAAGATGAAACGCAAAAATCAAGAATTGTGGCTACAAGGGTTATATGTGTATCAAGCAATAGGTAATTTAGTTCCTGTTCTAAACCCATTTAGTAAAGACCACAAACCAAGACCTTATCTCAAAGAGCCAATAGCATTGAGCGAAAATGAGATTGAGGAAAGACGTTTACAACGTATAGAAAAGTGGACTGAAATGATGATGTCCAAAGTTAAGAAATAGGAGGTTGTTAGAAATGGCAAACGCAAGTTATGATACATTGACTATTCAAATCAATGCTGATAGTAAACAAGCAAATCGTTCTATCAAAACACTTTCTAATGACCTCCAAAAACTTGATGAAGTTGCTAAAAACCTTAATACTCGTAGAATTGGCGAGGTGCGAGGACTTTTACTACATATTGCAAAAATAGATTTTTCTAATGTTAGCAAAGGGCTACAAGATGTAGTAAGTGCCTTCCGGGCTTTACAAAACAAAGCATTTTTAAAGAGTTTTACCGAAATTGGAAACAATGGTAGATTTTTTGAGGGTATGAACTATGAAAAGTTCGCCCAATTTAAACCAAAAATTAGTCAAAAAGATTTAGCCAATGACATTATTGAAATGAAAATGCTTAATCAAGAGGCAAAAGAGTTTCAAACTACCATTGAGGCAATCAATAGCACACCTCAAACTAATCAAATTGAGCAATTCAAAGATTTAAGAGAGGTTTTAAAGGATATTGACCTCTCATCAAGACAAATCAATACAGTAATGAAATCGTTAGGCGTTAACATTAACGCTTTAAGCGAGCAACAATTACAACAAGTTGAACAAGCGTTATTACAAGTTGGTCAATCAAGCAAACAAGTTCAAAAAACCATTAAAGCATTACGCAAAGAAATGGAAGAAATGAGCGATGGTGCGAGTAATATGCTTGGCACTCTTGGTAAAGCGTTCAAAAACATTTTAAAGTATCGTATTATTCGTAAGATTATTCAAATGATATATCAAGCCATTAAACAAGGCATTGAAAATGTCGTGGCTTTTGATAGTGCTACAAGTGAGGCGTTTGCTCAAATTAAAGCAAGTTGGGGCTATTTAGTAGATAGTCTTGGCTCTATGCTCGCCCCTCTTATTCAAATGCTACAACCATTCTTGACAATGGTTATTGATACAGTTGGCGATTTGGCTAACACTATTGGTCAAGTTTTTGCCGAATTAAATGGTCAAACACAATTCGCACAAGCAACCAAAGACGTTGAAAAATATAGAAATGAATTGAAAAAAACTCAAAGCATTGGTATTGATGAATTAAATGTTCTCAACCCAGAGCAAAGTGGTAGTTTCCAACAAATTGAATTATTTGATAGCGAGGAAGCAAGTGGACTAAAAGATACATTAACCACTCTTGGCGAGTTAGTAAAAAACATTTTAAAAGACATTATGCCTTTGCTTAAACCAATTCTCAAATTGGTTGATAATTTACTTAAAATTGTAAATATAATCATTGAAGCGATTGGCGAGCCAGTCCACGTTATTTTAGAGGCTGTTGTATTTGCCGTTTCAATGTTGCTTGATTTAATAAGTAGCATTTTAGAGGTATTAACGCCAATTATTAGTGGTGTTGTGAACATTTTAAAACCTATCCTAAACATTGTAGCAACTTTATTAGGAACTATCTTTGATTATGCGGGTGGCATTTTCTACTTGTTCACACGTAGTTTAGAGTTAGCAAAGCCTATTATTGAGTTTGTTTCATTCTTACTTAATTGTATTGCCTCATTGTTTGAATATATAAAGGCTATTGCCGAAACCGTAAGGGCAATTGTGACATTCCGTTGGGACACTATTGGCGATATTTGGAATAAAGCAACAAACAATGTTAAAGCCAATTTAGGTATTTCGTTTGCCACAGGTGGTTTCCCTGAAGATGGTTTCTTCTTTGCCAACCACAATGAACTCGTTGGTCAATTTGATAATGGTAGAACTGCAGTTGCCAATAATGAACAAATTACACAAGGCATTTATGAAGCAGTCTTACAAGCGATGAGAGATAGCAATAGTGGTCAAAACATTACTATTGAAATGGACGGATATACTGTCGCAAAAGGTGTGACAAGTCGTCAAAATAACTTTGGTCAAACAATAATTAAAGGGGGAAATCTAAAATATGGCACTTAATAGAGCATTGGTTAAAATTAAACCTGTTATTAACGGTGTTCCTGCTTTATATTGGGACGATTTACCAGCACCAATAGGTTATAAAATGACATCAACCACATTAGTTAATAGTAGTAGAAACGCCAAAGGTTTTGTTGTGGCTTCGGTTGTTCGTGAGGGAATTAGAAAAATTGAACTCACTTGGAACTTTTTAGATACTGTGACATTTTCAAAAATGGCTCAACTTTTTGAAGGACAAGATACAGGTGGCGTTGGCTCATTCAGTTTTTATGTTGATTATTTTGACACTGTTATTGGTGGGTATGTAAATAGTGAAACTGATTACCTTGCACCAAACAATAATCAACCACGAGAGTTCTATGTTGGCGATAGAGTGACTGATACTGCAAAAATTAAACTTGACGACAATAGCCAACCAATAGGATATACCAATATTAAATTATCTTTGATTGAGAAATAGTATGATTACAGTAAACGATAGAACATCTTGGGAAAAATACTTTCAACAACCAACATTATATAAATGTGGTATTTTTGTTTATGACAATAACGGCAACAAAATACTAACAAAAGAAAATATATCGGCGTTTAAAGTGACAAGTAGAAACTGTTATGTTTTTGAAACTATCGCAAGCGATGACGGAAAAATAGAAATCGTTAATTGGAAAAATCTTTCAAGTTCAGTTAAAAATTATTTATTAAGTCGAAATAATTTTTTAAAAGTATCATTTGTAGTTCAACAAGAAGAAACGCTTAAATGTAGATTATTTGTAATTAGTCAAACATTAGTTGATAGAAAGCAAGAAAACGCAACAATAACATTGTGTAGCCCTTTTTCTCTTATGAGTAGCACAAGCAAAATTGATGTGACAAGAACTTGGGCTGAAAGAATACAATTACAAGCAGTTGCCAAAGCATACGGTTTAAGAATACCGTGCGTTGCTTATGACAATGTTGTTGCTATTGCTTACGATGAACTCACAGGCGTTGGAACAATATCGTGTGGAATTGATGACAAAGCCATTGACACTTTTTATAGTGAAAGTTCTTATGACGAAATAAATATATATAACGATTATGAGTTTAACAACGAAGAAGATAAAAGCGATGTGGTAATTTATGGTAGAGATAGTGGGACATCTTCATTGATTGGCTCTCAACAATTTTTCTTATTAGCATATTATACAACAACTACCGAATATGTTTTTGAAAAAATAGAGGTTTATCAAAAATCGTTAGTAGGAACTACTTGGTCATATATTGGAACAAACTATTCATCAACTTTTGATAATATTGGTCTTACAGGCTTTTTAACAAGTCTTAAAAATATAACAATTACCGAGTTTTTAACCAAAGCCGATGTGTATGGCTTTCCGTTAGCGATGACCAATATACCAACCGACATTAAAACTCATTACTTACAAACACCATATCTTGAAACAGGAAGTCAAGAATTGACCGATATTCAAAATAAAATACAAGGATATTATTCTCACAATCGTTTTATTGAGTTTGATTGTAGAATTGACCCAACATTTGAGCCGTTGGACGTAATTGATATGAAAATTGACGGGACAACATATCAACTAATTATAGAAGAAATGTATATTGAGTTTAATGGTGGCTTTAACGGACATATTAAAGCAAGAATAATTAGTTAAAAGAATATTGTATAAATATTCTAAATGAAATAGAATGAAGATGAGATAAAAAGGTATCTTGTTAAACACAAAAGGGTGTCATATTTACGACACCCTTTATTTTTGATGGAAAGGAGGTTGCCTCAATGGATATATCATCATTAAGTATTTCGTTGCCTACAATACTCGCAGTGGTTGGTTGCTTCATAGGTGTAATGACTTATATGGGAAATAAAAAGAAAGCCAATAAGCAAGAAACCAAAGAAGAAGTAAAAGAACACGAGAAAGACGAGGCACGAATGGTATCTATGGAAAAAGACATTCAATACATTCGCATTATGGTTGACAAAATAGACAAAAGATACGATAACCACGAAACCC